>Ga0335082_10009744_pt1 | contig 10427 bp, 8 predicted proteins | sample Lox_Sample_41_FD_206718 | JGI IMG/M metagenome (GOLD analysis project Ga0335082, IMG submission 206718) | Soil microbial communities from Loxahatchee National Wildlife Refuge, Florida, United States - Lox_Sample_4.1 | ecosystem: Environmental > Terrestrial > Soil > Wetlands | place: USA: Florida...
CGCATCCCCGCCGATCTGATCGGCTTCGATGAGCCCGCCTCCCAACACGGGCGAGTGCAGATGGATCGATCTGGGCAGCCCCACGGGCCGTGCCCGCGGCCGGCGAGCAGACTGTTCGTGTGCAGACGAGCTACGGCCTGGTGCCGATCGGGTGGGTGCAGTCGGCCCTGAAGGTCCTCGACGATGCGCCGAACCAGCGCGAAGGCGCGCCTAGGGCGTGGATCCGCTTCGGTGAGCGGGTCGCGGAGGCGCCAAGGACCTGCGACCGGGCGATGAGATCGTGGTGCTCACCTGGCTCCGCCTGTCGCCCCGCGACGAGCTGAGCACGCATCCCGAGGACGACATGAGCCAGCCGCTTACCGGCGTGTTCAGCACCTGTTCGCCCAACCGGCCGAACCCTATCGGCCTGCACCATGCTCGCATCGTGGCGCGCGACGGGCCCCGGATTGAAGTCGACGCTCTGGAGGCAATCGACGGGACGCCGGTGGTGGACGTCAAGCCGGCCATCGACTCGCCCGCATGACGCGCTGCACGCGGCGGTCTTGGCGACTTATCGGCCCCGAACCGCACGTCCCGGTGCGGGCGGGCGATCCGTCCCTGGGTCGAACTCCCCGCTCAGCTCATCGAGCAAACGCCGCCGACCATGCACAAAATGTTCAGATCTCCCTGCCTGCATGCGGATCGCACGCTACCGGTCGCCACCGCAGTTGACAGGCGAGATGCGGGAGCTCGGAGAGCTCGGGGCGCAGCTGGATTCATTCCAGCGGATCCGCTTCGAGCGTCGCGGGAGGCCGTAGTCGTGCTTCCTGACCACCCCTGGCCGTGCTGGTATCAGGGCCGCAACAGGAGCCTGCCGCGTACCTGTCCTGCCTCGATCCGGCGGTGCGCCTCGGCGGTCTGCGCGAGCGGGAGCTCACCCGCAATCTGAACGGCCAGCTCACCGCTCGCGAGCATGCGGTTGATATGGCCGGCGGCCAGCGCCAGGTCACTCGCGTTCGCCCGGCTGATCACGAACCCGTGAAGGCTTACATCACGGGTATACAGCGTTCCGACCGGCAGGGCCGGCCGTGCCGCGCCGCCTGCGGTGAGCAGGATCCGACCCCCGGGCGCGAGTACCTCTATGGCGAGGTCCAGGTCGTGGTGTCCGGAAGTGTCCCAGAACACGTCGATGCCGTCGGGTGCCGCCGCGCGCAGCGCCGCCGTCAGGTCGGGGTCCCGGTAGTCCACCATCACCGCGGCGCCAGCCTCACGGCAGCGCCAATGGTCGGCGGGCCCGGCGCTGGCGACGATCCGCGCCCCGGCGCCACGCGCAAGCTGCACCGCGGCGAAGCCGACGTTGCCGCCCGCCCCGCCGACATACACCGCCTCGCCTGCCCGCCGCCGGGCGTGCACGAACCAGGCCAGGTAGGCGGTGGCCACCTCGACGGCCACCAGCACGTCAGTGGGCCCCGCCACGGGAACCGGCAGTTCGCCGACCTGGATCCGGTCTGGCGACCCGAGCGCCGTCACGTACGCCGCGGACATCACCTCGGCTAGTCTCGGCGGGACGGTCACACTGACCGGCATACCACAGCCAGCGGCGTACAGAGCCACTAACCGTCACGTACTGTAGTTCTACTGCGCATCGCTTGACGAGCGATATCCGCCTTATGGTCGCAGGTCGCTCGTGAACGCGACCGCTGTCGCCGCGCCAGATCAGGTTAGTCTGGCGCGCCGGCCGAGCTGGTCCTGGCTTCTGCGAGCGGCCGGCCGCGGCCGCACAAAGCCAGCCAGCATCTGCCCGACCTCAATCGTGCCCGTGCCGGTCGTAACCACCGGATCGCGCGCGGCGAAGGCGCAGCATTTCCTCTTCGTCGTCGGCCTCCACCACGTCAAGATCCCGCGAGCCGCTGCTGTCGATCACGGGACCGAAGATCACCATCTGGCCCGGCATGACCCAGGGCTGCCAGGCTCCCGTCCCTCTTGACCGCCTGCCGCCCGCCCCGGCCGGGCATGCGGACGACGCGCCAGGGACAGCGCGCCGCCAGTCGCCGCAATGGCTGGGAACTCAACGACCTGCTCGCCCCGGTGATCAGCCAGCTCGAAGCGCTACGTCAGCCACAGAGCGCTACTGACTCCTTGTGGCGGTCCCCGGGAAACGCCCCGGCTGCGCATCGTCGGCGATTTGCATGCTCGGCGCTCGTGTCCGGGCCCGTACCGGCGGACGGCCCTGTCAGGACTTTGCGGGTTCTGCTCCGGGTTTCCTGGGGTTACCGTTTGCGGTGTCAGAGCAGGCTGGTGGCGGCGCCGAAGAGGAGGTAGAGGTTCATGGCGCTGATGATCACCGTGACCAGGAGCATCAGGGTGCTGGTCAGCTGCCGGTTGGGCATGTCGGTCATGGTGCTGCGGTCGCGGGTGATGAGCAGCAGGGGGATGAGGGCGAAGGGGATGCCGAAGGACAGGATGATCTGGGAGTAGACCAGTGCCTGGCTGGGGTTGACGGCCAGGGCGAGGATGATCAGCGAGGGGGTCATGGTCAGCGCGCGGCGGGCCAGCAGCGGGATCCGCCGGTTGATGAAGCCGGCCATGATGATCTGGCCGGCGTAGGTGCCGACGCTGGAGGAGGACAGGCCCGAGGCCATCAGCGCGACGCCGAACACCAGCGCGGCGCTGCCGCCGGCCAGGGTGGCCAGATGGGCGTGGACGGGCCCCAGGCCGCTGATGCCGGCCAGCCCGGGCTTGTGGAACAAGGCGGCGGCGATGCACAGCATGGTCAGGTTGACCAGCCCGGCCAGGCCCAGGCCGATGATGCAGTCCCACTTGTTGAAGGCCAGCAGGGTGCGGCGTTCGGCGGGCCCGGCCGCCCGGACCCGGTCTTTGTGCAGGGCCGAGTGCAGGTAGACCACGTGCGGCATGACGGTCGCGCCGATGATGCCGACGGCCAGGCCGAGGGTGTCGGCGCCGCCCAGCCTGGGCATCAGGCCTCCGGCCAATTGCGGGTAGTGCTGGCCGCCGGCGGCGACGAACAGGTACGCAAAGCCCAGCCCGACCATAGCCAGCATGGCGATGACCGCCAGCTCGAAGCGCCGGCAGCCGCGCTGCTGCAGGCCCAGGATGAGGAAGGCGACCAGCGCGGTGATCAGGCCGGCCGGGAGCAGCGGGACGCCGAACAGCAGGTTGATGCCGACAGCGGCGCCGACGAACTCGGCCAGGTCGGTGGCCATCGCGACGGCCTCGGCCTGCAGCCACAGCAGCACGTTGGCCCGGCGGCCGAACCGCTCCCGGCACAGCTCGGGCAGGCTGCGGCCGGTCGCCAGCCCGGCCTTGGCGGTCAGGTACTGCACCAGCATGGCCATCAGGCTGGCCATCACGATCACCCACGCCAGCTCATACCCGTGCCCGGCGCCGCCGGCGAAGTTGGTGGCGAAGTTTCCCGGGTCGACGTAGGCGACCGAGGCCACGAACGCCGGGCCCAGCAGCGCCGCCACGGACCGGACCCGTCCCCGGGCCTGGACCTGCCGCAGCGTGACCTGGCCGCTGATCGCGGCCGCGTCGGCGGTCACGGCCGGGCCACGCCGTGCACCAGGCGGGCCAGCGGCGCCCCCAGGGCGCGGCGCTGGCCCTCGATCTCGATCCATAGCGGCCCGTCGAACGGTTCCCGCTCCAGCACCCGCAGCACCACCCCGGGCCGCACGCCCAGGCTGGCCAGGTACCGCAGCGCGGCGCTGTCCTCATCGCTGACCCGGTCGACCCGGAAACGCGCGCCCGCGGCCTCGTCAGCCAGCGTCGGCGGCCAGTCCTCGACATGCTCGCCGGACGGTGGCGGGATCGGGTCGCCGTGCGGGTCGTGCCGCGGACGGCCCAGCGCCGTGTCGATCCGGTCGATCAGCAGGTCGCTGACCGCGTGCTGCATTGCCTCGGCCTCATGGTGCACCTCGTCCCAGCTCATCCCCGCTGACTGCACCAGGAAGGTCTCGATCAGCCGGTGCCGCCGGACCACTTCCCGGGCATGGCGCTGGCCGTGCTCGCTCAGCACGATGCCGCCGCCGCCCGATCCGGCCAGCAGGCCCGCCGCGCCGAGCCGGTGCAGCATCGCCGACACCGACGGCGCGGCGACTCCCAGCCGGGCCGCCACGGCAGAGGTCAAGACCGGCGGGGCCTTAAAGCTCAGCACGTATATGACCCGCAGGTACTTGTTCATCGCCTCCGAGCGCATCGCATCACAGCACGAGGATCCGCGCTCCGCCGGTGCCGCCGTCATGCGGTCAGTCTAACAGTGATGTAAGAAATCTCTAATCCTATAATTAGACGCATCTAAATTACCTCCGGCGATGCTTACCTCGACGGGGTTCGCCGCCGCCGACGCGGTAAGGCTCGCAGCAGCCGACATCACCGGTGGCACAGGTACAGCCCAGCCGATCGCGTCTGACCGCAGCTGCTCCACGATGCCGCCGCGACCGCCCGGCAGGTACTGATGCCCGCCTGCCCGGTCCCCCGGGCGCGGCCGGCCCTGGCGAACGGGCCGTCGCCATCTTCAGCTACTCGATGACGGGTGACGAGCCCGCCAGTGAGCCCTCCTGGCAGCGCCCGGCAAGCCAACCATCACCAGATCAAACCTGCGGGTGAAATCGCAGGTCAGCCACTCAACCGAGTATTCGAGCGGCAGGCTGGATCGGCTGTGCGGTCAGCTCACCGGTTCACTGGTCACCACCGAGTTGAAGGTCAGCACCGCATGACCCGGGGCGATCTGGAGGCCGTTGATTTGACTCACGTTGGGGGCCAGGGTGACGGCGGGCCCGAAGCCGCCGCCGGGCGGGCTGGTAAGCGCGTTCAGGGTCCGGGTGGTCCCGTCGGTCCAGGCGATGACGAAAGTCCCGGCGGAGTCGGCCACGACGCGGCCGCCGAAGAAGTTCGACACGGAGTCCCCGGGCGCGGACAGCAAGGCCGGCGGTCCCCAGGAGCCGCCGGCCGGAAGCTTCGAGGCGTACAGCTGAACCGCGGCGCTCCACGTCCCGGCCGCGGAGCGGGTAGCCGCCACGTTCGCGGCCCCGAGCCCCCTGGCCCATACCATCACCGCTTGGCCCGCGTCGTTCAGCGCGACGCTGGTCCGCCCGCCGGGGTAGGGAGGAGGGCCGGCTTTGACCGGCGCGGCGAAGCCGCCCAGGATGGTCCCGGAGTCGGCATAGGTGCCGACGACGCCCGTGCCCTTCGCGGCCCAGGTGAGGACCGCCGACCCGGCGGAGTTCACCGCCATGGCCAGCCCGCTGCCGTAATTGGTGGTGGCCAGGGTCTGCGCCGGCGTCCAGCTGCCGCCAGCCGGGAGGCTGGCGGTATGGATGGTGCCGGTGGCCCCCATCCATGCGATGATCGCGTTGCCTGACCGGTCGATGCCGATCAAAGGCCCGCGGGCGTCGGTGCCGACGGTGACCGGGGCACTCCATGTCCCCCCGGGCGGCCGGACGCTGGCCTGGATCACCGGTGCGTTAAATGGCCCGCCTGCCCATGCCGTGACGGCCCGGCCGTCCGGGGCGAGCGCCACGGCGGGACTCGTGCCCTGGCCGACGGTGGCCGGCGCGGGCCAGGTCTGCCCGTCGGCGCTGGTACAGACCAGTACGGAAGAGCTGTTGTCGGCATTCAGCTGGGATCCGGCGGCGGCCTCCGTGCCGGCCGCGTTGACCGCCAGCCCGGGTACGGACCCGGACGACACGCATCCGGCGGGTAGCTGGACCGGCGGCGACCATGAGCTGGCCGCCTGCGCGGGGACCGCCAGCGCGGTTCCGGCGCCGAGTGCGATTAGCAGAGCTGGCAGTGCGAGGCGGAGGCGGCGGATGGATCGGGACATGGCAGGCCCTCCCTGTGGGTTCGGCGTGTGCGCGGATTCGTCGGATCGCGAGCCGGGCGCGCCGAGGCAGGCGCGGGCAGGAGCAGGCTGCTGAGATCGCGTAACGCGCGGCCGGGGCAGATGACCGCCCGGGGTGCGTCGCCGCCCGTCCGGGCGTATCCGGTGACCAGGCCGGGATTGCTGATGGCGCAGGCGACGCTGCCCGGGGTGCTGAGCGTGCTCAGGCCGGTCGTCGTCCCCACCCGCAACTATCGTTCTCACCCGCCTCACCCCGCACTGTGAGCGCACCGGCCCGGATGAGTCCGGCCTGCCGCGACGCTCCGCGCGGAGGCTCCGCGAAGAACCCTCAGCAGCTGGTACGTCCTAGGTGGTGAGATGGTTCAACCTGAGTTTGGCGAGGCACCGCTCGCGGCCCATCGTGGCCCGGGCTTCCAGCTACCCGGCGATGTAATCGCGATGCTCCTCAATCGCCGGGCCTTAACCTGGTGTTGACGGTCGAGGCCGCCGACGTCCATCGTAGACAGGCTGCGGGCTCGTACTGTGAAGGACCGCTGCTCATCGAGCTCCCGGGCCGCACCCGACGCATCGAGCGGCGAGGGCATAACGCGAGACTTGGTCATGCCCGGGTGGTCCGTCGGCAACCACGAACTCTGCTAGCCGAGGCCGACAGCCGAGGTTGACGGGAAGCCTGTCACGGAGCGTAGCTTGGCTCTTCATGTGCTCGCGCAAGTACCCGCCGTTCGGCGTGGCCCGCAGCTCGTGCGGCATGATCGCGAACATCACGTAGGACAATCAATCTGCAGCACAACGGCGCTCTTATCGTCGGCACGCTTGATCATGCCCGGTAGGCGCCCACATCTGCGTCGTGCCTGTTCAGGGACGGCTGATCGGTCGCCTGCTCGGCGGATGACCAACAAGCGCGATGCGTGTGGCTGGAGTCAGGCCGAAACCGCACGAGCCATGTGGGCTCACATATCAACCCCGGCGAGCAGCTGACGCTGTGGGTTGCCCAGCACAGAGGTGTTGCGGTACGGCTCGCGCCAACATCGGCCCCGCCGCCCGGAACTGCCATGAAGGGCTAGGCCCGTTTTCCGCATAAGTGGCCGTCATGGTTTGACTGTCTATTCGGGTTTCTCGGGCCAGGGCAGCGGGATGTTGAGCAGGGCGAGGATGGTCCGCTGGACCTGGGTGAGCTGGTCCAGGATGATCCCGCTGGTGGTGTAGGTCAGGCAGAGCCCGTCGAAGGCGGCCAGCACGGCGCGGGCGGTGGGCTTGGCGGCACGGCCTTCGGGCAAGATGCCGGGCAGCGGCACGTCCGGGCCGAGGGCGGCGCGCAGCTCGGCCTCGATGAGCCCGAAGATGAGCAGGGCGATGCCGATGACGGCGATGAGCGCCTCGATCCGGTCGTCGTTGTGCAAGAAGACGGGCCGGACCTTGAGGGTCTGCTTCAGGTCGCGATGCCGCTGCTCGACGATCCACTGGTCTTTGTAGATCTTCAGGACGTCCAGGGCGGTCAGCGGGGTGCCGTCGCCGGGGTCGGGCAGGTTGGCAGCCAGCGCGTACAGCCCGTCGAGGCGGCTGGCATCAGCGATGACGGCGGCGTTGCGTGCCCAGGTGATCCAGGGCTTGCCCGCCTTGGTGCCGGTGCGGACGGTGATCAGGCCGGCGGCCTGGCCAGTGAGGATCTGGGCGACGCGGGCGTCGACCTGTTTCCTGGTCTTGTAGTACCGGCCGCCGAGCCCGTTGCGGACGCGGCCCAGCGCGGCCTCGGCCTTGGCCAGGGCACGCTCGCGGGCCTCGGCGACGGAGGCCGCTTCCTCTGACGACCAGATGTAGGCAGCACGCAGGTCGTGCCGGGCGCCGGTATCTTCGCTGGTGACCGGGAACGGGCGCAGCAGGCCCTTCCAGATGGTGCGCTTGCCCGGCGGCAGCCGCCGCTCCCGGTAGGAGACATAGTCCAGCCGTTCCAGTGCGGCCAGGCCGCCGAGCGGGCCGGCGTCGGCGTCGAACCTGGCTGCCCAGCCGGTATCGGCGCGCAGCGGCACCACGAACCTCACGTGCGCGTCGTCGGCGGCGCACAGGTTCTCCAGGTGACCCAGGCCGGAGTCGGCGACGATGACCAGGCCGGGCGGCAGCGCCGCGGCCAGCGTCTCGATCGCGGCCATGAACGCCGGCGGCTCCCCGGCCGAGCCGTTGTGCGGCCGGAAGTACACCGGAACCCCGGCCGGGGCCGTGGCCTGCAGCGTCTTGACCTGCCGGCCGATCGTCCGGTCCGCGGCCCAGCCCTTCTCTACCACGGCGGAGCCGGGGTAGTGCCCGGCGAACCGGACCGCGGTCAGGTCCAGGTGCAGCCGGGAGGCATCGGCGACGGCGAACCGGCGCACCGCGGCCAGCAGCAGCTTGCCGCGCACCTCCTCAGCCGCCGGGGCCAGCGCCTCCAGCGACCGGCCCAGCCGGTCATCGTTCAGCAGCGCCGCCGGCACGCCCAGCAGCTCGGCGACCGCCGCCGAGGATGCCCACCCGGCAATGTCATACAGCGGCGCCGGGGAGCACAGCCGGCTCGCCGCCAGCACTGCGGTGATCTCCCCGTGCCCGGCCAGCGCCCGGCCCCGCCGCGGGATCACTCCGTCCACGATTCCGGCCACATCCAGGGCACGCAGGTAGTGCGCCACCACCAGCAGCGGCCCCACGTGCCGCCGGGTGCCCGGCGGCGGCTGGTGCAGCCGGGCCAGCCCGGCGGCCAGCTGCTCCAGCTGCCCGCCGGCCACCAGCTCATCCAGGCGGCCCAGGTTTGCCACAACATGCTGGCGCACCCGGCCGCCCTCGCGCCGGCCCTCGACCAGCTCCAGGTACTCGTAGCTGCGCCCGCCGCGGCGGACAGTCTTCACCTTCGGATACATGTTGTCACAACACTAGGAGGCCAGACCGGGCCGCTGCCAGGCGACACGCCGGCCACAAGCCCGCTAACCGGCCCTAGTTTGCCACAACACGGTGACAGCAGCCCGTGCCGCTCCCGCCGCGAAGCCGCACGTCAGAACCCCAGAAAACGCTCACCCGCCAAGACCTTGCCACGTCACAGTGCGGAAAACAGGGCTAGGTCTCGTCGTGCTCCCGGAGGAAGGCACGGAACTCGTCTATGGCTTCTTCTTCGCCCGGGCCCAGGTCCTCGACCAGGGCCATCTTGGTGCCGGTCCAGTAGGCGCCGGTGTACTCCCCGTCGTCGGCCGGGGGGATCAGCAGGTGGTGATGCGCGATCTTGATGTGGTCGTGCACCTGCTGCCACGTGACGCCGGGCGGCACCAGGCCGATCGCGGGCGAGCCGGCGTCGTCGAACTCCAGGTCCTCAAGCACGCGCCTCCCTCCGATGGGCTCCTGAGGTCATGCTGGGGCACGCGCCGGGTCCGTTCGGGATAAAAATGAGACGCGGACGGTCAGCCCTCGCTGCCGGCGATCGTGGTGAGGGCCTCGATCCGGCCGCCCCGTTCGCCGCGGGTCATGAACCGGTAGCCGATGTAGCCGATGATCGCGATGACGAACGACATGACCAGCATGATCGTACCGAGCGCGTTCAGCGCCGGGCCGCCGTTGCCGCCGCGCTGCTGCGAGTAGATGTACACCGACATCGGCGTGTTGCCGGAATTGGAACTCAGCAGGTCGACGAGCACGAAGTCGTCGATGACGCCGGAGAAGACCAGGACCGCGCTGGCAAAGATGGCCGGCCTCAGCATGGGCCAGAGCACCCGGTATATCACCTGCCACGGGGCAGCGCCGAGATCGGCCGCCGCCTCCTCGTACTGCCTGCCCATCGTCACCAGCCTGGCCTGCACGATCAGGGCCGGCCAGCTGACATTCCAGGTGACCAGGGCCAGAACCTCTGCGAGGGTACCCAGGCCGATCGGCCGGAACAGCTTGGTGAACACGAAGAACATCGCGACACCGAAGATCAGTTCGGGAATGACGAACGACAGGATCATCAAGAAGTTGGCGGTCGAGGCGGTGTAGCCGCGCCACCGGTTGATCCCGAGCGCGAACGCGACGCCGAGCGGCACGGTGACCAGGGTGACGTAGACCGACAGCCGGATGGTCTGGACGACCGCGGCGTGCAGGTTCGGATCATGCAGTACGGAGTTCACCGGATCCGCGAAATACCAGCGCCACGAGAAGCCCTGCCAGACGCTCTGCGACCGTCCGTTGTTGAACGAGAACAGCACCGCGAGCGCGACGGGCACCAGCGACCAGACCAGGTAGAGCCAGGTGAATCCCTCGAGGAACCACGGATGCCGCCATGGGTTGCGGCGGGGCCGCAGCCTGCCCATTCCCGCCCGGGCCCCGGCGGAACCGGCGGCCTGGCCGGCCGCGGCCGGAGTCTGCGCCGCTGTCGTCATGTCGCCCCCCGCGACGAGCGATTGGTCGCCACGACGTAATAGATCATGGGGGCGATCAGCACGAGCAGGAACAGCAGCGACAAGACCGCGCCCTCCCCCTGGAGCACTCCCCCGGATGAGGTCAGCTGATCGTCGATCACGTTGCCGAACATCGTGGTCCCGGGGGTACCCGACAGCAACTGGTTGGTGAAGTAGTCGCCGAGCATGGGGAGCACCGTGAT
>Ga0335082_10009745_pt1 | contig 10427 bp, 9 predicted proteins | sample Lox_Sample_41_FD_206718 | JGI IMG/M metagenome (GOLD analysis project Ga0335082, IMG submission 206718) | Soil microbial communities from Loxahatchee National Wildlife Refuge, Florida, United States - Lox_Sample_4.1 | ecosystem: Environmental > Terrestrial > Soil > Wetlands | place: USA: Florida...
TGATGTAATCACGGAACGGCATACCAAGCAACGAAGAATTGCCTTTCCATCAAATCATGTCGGAATTCGCCATAATCGAGGAGGAAAAGCTCGCGCGCGGGCTGCTCGTCGAATGGCTGCATGCTGCCGGACACGCCACGCGGTCGCCTGCGTCCGACGATATCGAAGCGCCGGATATGGAATTCCGCATCCGGCATCCCGACTGCGAATGGCATTGTCTGAAAGTGCGAAGGCGTTTCGTTCGCGACCCATCCAGGGCCATTCTTCGCGTCGCGGGATCGGCGATCGACGTCACCGCACGCATGAACGCGGAAGCCGAGAGGGAATGGCTGGAACTCGAGCTTCGCCAAGCACCAAAAGCGGAGGCGATGAGCACGCTCGCGGGCGGCATCGCGCACGAATTCAACAACATCCTCGGCGCGATTCTTGGCTATGGCGAACTGGCGCAGAAAGCAGCACCCGATGGCGGCGTCCTGCAACGCTATCTCGACAACGTTATGCACGCAGGCAGCCGCGCCAAGGCGTTTGTCGATCGTATCGTCGCTTTCAACCGAAACGGCCCGGTCGATCACGCCCCGTTCAACGTCCAGGCCGTGATTGGGGAAACGGTCGCGTTGGTCGCCGCTTCACTTCCGTTCGGCGTGCGTCTCGAGCAGCGCCTCGAAGCCCGCGACGCGGCAATCATCGGTGACGCGACTCAATTGCACCAAGTCGCGTTGAATCTCTGCACCACTGCGGTCCGGGCGATGAAGAATGGCGGTGTGCTACGAGTCGATCTGGATCGCACTGAAATAGCACGTGACTGCACGGTATCGCACGCGGCCCTCGTCCCTGGCCCTTACGTGCGGCTGCGCGTTAGCGACACAGGCAGCAGGATCCAGGAGCAAGTGATCCATCGCATGTTCGATCCGTTCTTCACGACCAAGGGAGTGGGCGAGGGAAACGGTCTCGGGACATCGTTAGTGCATGGCATTGTGGCTAATCTGAGCGGGGCGATTGATGTTCGCACAGCAGTGGACCAGGGCACCGCGATCACGATCTGGCTACCCATGGTCGATGACGCGTCGGAATCGTCGCCCGACGACGGCGGCGAGCTGCCGTGCGGCCAGGGCCAAGCCGTCTTGATCGTCGACGACGAACCAGCGCTCGTTGAAATTGCCGAGGAGATGCTTGCCGAGCTTGGCTACGAGCCCGTCGGGTTCCGCTCCAGCGTCGCGGCGCTGGACGCCTTCCGCGACACGCCGGAACGCTTCGCCATCGTCCTTACCGATGAGACGATGCCCGTTCTTTCAGGTACGGTGCTCGCTGAAACGATTCGTGAGCTGCGGCCCGGCGTCCCAATCGTGCTGATGAGCGGTTATGTCGGTGCGCAGATCCAGAAGCGCGCCAGGACGGTCGGAATCGACGAAATCCTGCGCAAGCCGCTGAACAGCAGAGACATTGCCAAATGTATCGCGCGCTTCCTGCATTCAGTTGATCGGTGCAAAGCAGTGCCATCGTGAGGGCGCCGCTGGGCCCACTCGGCGAACTGACCCAGGCAATCGAGGCTGATGGACGCACGTGGGGGCCTGCTTGGTTCTCGGTGCTCTTCGTGCGCCTCAGGCGTTGACGGAGCGGTCGCCGCAACAGCGTCAAATCCCGTTCATCAAGCACTTGCCCCCTCGCGTGGCCACGTAGCAGTCATCGCTGGATTCAACCTGAACGCGGCGATCAGCCACTGGTGCCAACACGTGCGTGAAAGCACACCGTGAACACCGCGTCACGCTCGGGGGTCCGTCCGTTGCCAAACCGGTCGCGCCTGCGCGCGCTTGCGCCGAGGACATGGTTTAAGCGCGCCGCTCTGCAAGACGTCGGTGAGTTGGAGGCGCGCTCGGCTGTGGCTTAACCCATTACGGATGCAACGCCAGCCCCGCGCCCTGACCACACCGCTGCGACGTCGCGCGGCAATCATGTGACCGTCACGAACCCTTTGCTGTCACACTCCGTAATCCATTGTTGCCAGGTGTCGCATCGTCACCCTTTGAAGCAGGCAAATAGTCGCAGCGGTGTGAATGCCGGAACGCAACCGAAGTACTGGCCGGCCTTTTGACGAACAAGCTTGGCCTGAGAGACGAGTTAACAGCAGTGGCCGCAGGGTAGCGGGGCGAAGGCCTGACGCGCCGTGCGCATATTCCGAGCGCACGTTTACCGGAGAATCAAATGCCCGATTTCTACCTCGAGAGTCACGGCAGGATCTGGTTGCTACGGCCCTACTCCGCCGCGGCCGTCAAACGGATCGACAACAACATCGGCCCGGAATGCATGACGTTTGGCAGCGCAATCGCGCTCGAGCCCCGCTATGTCGACAACATAGCACACGGAATTCGATGCGACGGTCTGACGGTATTGCCGGGTTAACTGCAATGGTGAACGTTCACTTCGCCCCGATGTGCGCAATATCTCGCATTTGCCGCACAGTGCAGCGGTTCAAGGAATAGCACCTATTCAATTCAACGGGAGACGACGGCGCCGGATATTTCGCACCTTTCTGATCTCGACCACAGCCAGGATGCGGGTTGCGCGGCCGGCGTCACCGCCACAACGGCAAGGAGTCTGAAATGAAATCGATCCTCGATTCATCGTTCGAGTACACGTCGAGCCAGGAATCGGACATTCGGCATACCTTCGCGCGGGTCTGGCGCGAACTGGGCGAACGCGAAGAAGTGGAAGATGATTGCGATTATGACGGCGACAGCCTCCTGCTCGAGTGTAACGGCGAACTGGTCGATGCAAGCTCAGTGAAGATCGTTTGCGTTCATACGTCCGCATTCGTGGCCGAGATCGTCGAGTTCGTGTGTCCGCGTTGCAGCCACCACCATGAATCACTCCGGTTTCGCTAGCGCGATTCCCGACAAGAGCACATTCACATCGCAGGCGCGCGCCGGCCGCCCAAACACGGCAAGGGCCGTTGCAGCTCCCGCCCGCGGTTCGACGCTAGCGAGACGGGATGGCAGCTATCCCCCCGCGTAGTCCGCGCCTGGCGTGACGCGATCGGGACGGCCGTGGATATTCGCCCGGTCACGGTCGCCGACGCCGAGCTGGATTGCGTTCGTTAGCAATGGAGTTCCGGATCGCGTCGTCGGCATCGCCGAATATTCACCAAGCGCCAACAGATACTCCTACGAGTGTGCGGTCGTGGTCGCGGACGATTGGCGTCGGCGGGACGTGGGTCGTCTCCTGATGGCGCTGCTCGTCGATACTGCCGCCGTTCGTGGATTGAGCAGTATCGGGGGCGCCGCGCTCGCGATCAATCGACCGATGCTCGCGTTGGCGAGGGTCCTGGGCTTCGACGTCAGCGCGTCGAACGACACGATGGTCCGGTGCGTTGGTCTCAACGTCGACCGCAGGCGCGCGTCTGAGTGATTTCGGATGGTCGGGCTGCCCGGGCGATCACGGCAAGGGCGGAATTGGCTGGAAGGCGCAAATGCGGCGCCGAGCTTCGTTGCGCCGCGCCGGGTTTGGCCGCCGCTGACTAAGCCGTTACAGCTGCCATGTGATGGCCCGCCGTTGAAATTGACCGGTGACCATCGAGCAGCATCCTCGACATGCCCGGACGGGAGACTCGTTCAATGGCAAGAGATCTTTTGCGAGTCGCAGTCTGCGGTGAATCTACCATGATCCACCACCCTGCTCACAACCACGGAGATATTCATGCAGCGCCTTGTTCCAGCCATTCTGATCGGTATTTGCCTTGCCAACGCCCCGCTGCTCGCGAGCGCCGAAGGCAAATCGCCGGACGCCACGATCGACGTCAGCGGCAGTTCCGTGGCCGCAGGCATCGGCTTCACTCAGACCAAAGGTACGGTCCACTTCCAGGGCAAATCCTATCCGGTGCGTCTCGAAGGACTGAGTGTCGCCGAGGTCGGCGCCCAGAAGATCTCTGCAACCGGCGAGGTTTACAACCTGAGCCGGCTCGAGGATCTCAATGGCACCTACTCAGCGGTATCCGCGGGCGCAGCACTGGGCAGCGGCGCCCAGGAGACCACCATGCAGAATCAGAACGGCGTCGAGATCAACCTGCATGGGACGGTTGAAGGGGTCAACCTGAAGCTCTCGGTAGACGGATTCACCATCACGCTCGCGAAGTAGCGGCGGCTGGATGACGGCGCCCAGCAGGCTTGCCATGTGCCGATAGCCTATGCCGGCGCCGCGCATCGAGGACGGCGAGCTCGTACTGCAGGTCCCCGCAGAAGGGATCGACCCGTCATGGCTCTATCGGCCGCTCGACAATATCGGAATCCGAGCGCATCCGGGGGTTACGTCAGTTCGCATCGAGAGCACCGCCGGGTGGAAGTGGAAATTCGAAGACGCGGCTTTCTTCGCCCGTATCGAGCGACTCTTTTCCGCATCGGAGCGCCGCGTCGCCGTGCGGGGTCTTCCGTCCGACCTCCAGAAGCTCGTCGAACTGGCTAAAGGCACGCCTTCGACGCATCACGATCCGGTCGTTTCGAGGAGTCCGGTCGTTCGTTTGGGCCTCCTCGCCGGAAGCGGCGCAGCAACGATCGCGGCTTTCGTCAGGCTGATCGGCGAGGTGGTGCTTCTCGCTCCACGGTTCTTCGCCGGACACGCTCGCATCCGGCGCAACGAACTCCTAGACGTGCTTGCCGAATCCGGCACCCGCGCGTTGCTCATTGTCGCAGTCGTGAACGTCCTGATGGGCGCAATCCTCGCCTTCATCGGCGCAGTGGAGCTGCGGAGGTTCGGTGCCGGCATCTACGTAGCCGACCTGGTGGGCATAGCGTCGGTTCGCGAGCTGACACCGATTCTCACGGCCATAGTGCTCGCCGGCCGAACCGGCGCCAGCTTCGCTGCGCGCATCTCCGCGATGCAGGGCAACGAGGAGATCGACGCGCTGACAACGCTGGGGGTCTCCGCGGATGAGTTCTTGGTCTTGCCGCGCGTGATGGCCTTGAGCTTGCTGATGCCGCTCCTGTACGTCTATGGAAGTGCATTCGCATTGATGGGCGGAGCCTGCGTGGCGACGCCGCTCCTGCACATCTCGTTCGACGCTTACCGCGTAGAGACGCAGCAGGCGATTGCCAGCGCCAACTTTGCGATTGGCGGACTCAAGGCGGTCGTGTTTGGCGCATTGGTTGCTCTCATCGGGTGTCACTGCGGCCTGCGGGCGGAACGCAGCGCGGCGGGCGTGGGAAGCGCAACAACGACGTCGGTCGTGACCTCCATCGTCGCCATCATTGCAATCGATGCCGTGTTTGCCGTCTGCGCGAACGCGCTCGACGTGTAGCATGAAGCAACCGCGCGTCAGCATCATCGATGTCGCCGTCGGGTACGAGGGCGACGTCGTGCAAAGCGGAATCGACGTCGAAATCCAGGATGGCGAGATCTTCGCGATCGTCGGCGACAGCGGTTCGGGAAAGAGCACGCTGCTGAAGGCCATGGTCGGCCTCCTTCCGCCGATCGCGGGCCGCATCCTGTTCGACGGCATCGCCCTGGGCGAGTGCATGAAGGATGGACCGCCACCCTTCGGGGTTCTGTTTCAGAGTGGTGCGCTGTGGACGTCGATGAGCGTGCTCGACAATGTTACGCTGCCCATGGACCTGCGGTCCTATTCGATTCCCGCTGCTAGGCCCGAGCTCGCGCGGTTCAACCTGTCCTTGGTCGGACTGGCAGGCGATGAAGAGCTGTATCCATCCAGCCTCAGCGGTGGGATGCGCAAACGCGCCGCGCTGGCGCGGGCGCTTGCGCTGAATCCCCGGGTGCTCCTGCTCGACGAGCCGTCCGCCGGACTCGACCCTCTCACTTCGGGCCGACTCGACGACCTCATCCTCGCCCTGCGTGATGGGCTGGGCATCACGGTCGTTCTGGTAACGCACGAGCTGGAAAGTCTCTTCAGCATCGCCGACCGCATGCTTTTTCTCGACGGTGACCTGCATCGTCCCGTCGCACTTGGCCCCCCTGCCGAGCTCGCTGTCACAGCCGCGAGCGCCAAGGTACGCGAGTTCCTTACACGGCGCACACAATTGCCTTCGGCTAGAGGAATGGCCCCGTGACGCGAAGCAATGCGACCGCAACCGGTGTCTTCGTGCTGGGCGCGATCACGCTCCTGGTGGCGGGGATTCTCTTCTTTGGAAGCGGCGAGGTTTTTCAGCAGCGCATTCCGTTTGTAAGCTTCTTTCACGGCTCGGTTTCCGGACTGCAGGTCGGTGCCCCCGTCACGTTTCGGGGCGTGCCGGTGGGTCAGGTCAAATCGATCGGAGTTCGATTCGATTCGGCGACGCATGAGTCCATCATTCAGGTCGACATGCTTCTCCTCCCCGGCAAGGTCGCGGTCCATGGACCACACCCGTCGCCGGACCACGAGCTGATCCCGACCCTCGTGCAGCAAGGACTCACCGCCCAACTCGAGCGACAGAGCTTCGTGACCGGTCTGCTGAACGTCGAACTCGACTTTCGGCCCGACGTACAGGCGTCGCGCCTGGGAGGAGATACGGGAGAGGCCGAGGTGCCGACGGTTCCTAGCCAATACGACACAATCACCCGACAACTTGAGAAGCTGAACCTCGAGGGGGCGCTTCAAGCAATGCAGCGCACTCTTGCAAACCTAGACGTCATCTTGACCTCTCCCGAGGTGAAACGAACAATCGCCGGTCTTCCAGGTCTGGTGGAAGCGTGGCGGCATGCAGCCCAACGCCTGGATCGCGAAGTCACGCAACTGTCGAGTACCGGGCGAGAGGGAATCGCGACGACAGCCACTTCCCTTCAGCAGACGCTTGCAACCGTACAGACGCTTGCAACCAACCTCGACCGTGAGGCGGCGTCCACCATGGGACGCGCAGACAAGGCGCTGGACTCGGCCAACGCGGTACTGGATCCGAACGGCCACACCATGCTGCAGGTCCAGCGCGGCATCGACGACCTCGCGGCAACCGCGGCGCGCCTGCGCAATCTCACCGAGCGCGTGGACCGCGACCCCAGCATCCTGATCCGAGGCCGACAGCCGTGACCCCGAAACAGATGACCATCGCCCTGGCCCTGCTCGTCGCGGCATGCGCGTCGCGGCCGGTGTCGCTGGTCGCGCTGCCGCCCGCCGGACATGCCGTCGCACTCAGCTCGGAGCCGACATCGCAGACAACGATCCTGCTACGCCGGGTGAAGCTGCCGGGCTACCTCGACAATTATCCAGTCATGATCCGGCGAGATGATGGCGTTGTCGTCGAATCCGCGGACTCGGAATGGGCGGAGCGCTTGTCTGACGGTGTCGAGCGTGTGTTGCGCGCCGCACTATCGCAACGCCTGGGCGCGGCGCGTGTGCTCACTCCTGGAGACGGTCGCACTGCCGATGCTGTAGTGACGGTCGAGTTTCTCGCGCTCGATCCGCAGCGGCAAGCGATCGACCTGGACGCCGCGTGGACAATACTGTGCAGGAACAACGTGAGCCGGTCCGGCAGAACCGCGCTGCAGGTGCCGCTTCCGGAAGCGACGGCTTCTGCCGTGGCAACGGCGACGACGGCCGCCTTGGCCCAACTCGCCGACCAGCTGGCGCCACGCGCCAACTGCACGCCGGAGGTTCCGGCCCGATTGCCAGGCTGATTCAACTCACGAGGGCAATGCATCCCTTGCGGGCGACGCCTCGGTCGATGCAGCGACGCGGCCCGCGCAGGGATTTGCCCGGTGAACCGCCAAATGCAGCGGCGTGCGCGAGCGCGGCAGCTTGTGTACGAAGTTGTGCCGCGCCACGTGGTAGCTCGAGTCGAACCCGAAGAAATTGAGTCGCATCCGCGCAAGTTCCGCGTTTCTATATTTCTCCAGTGGCATGGCCGCTTCATCCGTCAGGCGGCTCTGCCGCTTCGCGCGCAGCAACTTGGCGAACCCACGGTCGGTCGCGAGTTGCGTGGCCCGGCGCTCGGTCTCGGCGCGGAACGCAGCTCGACTCACGCCAAAGTGAGAGTCGATGAGGCCCAAGCTCTGCGCCAAGCGCACGCCGACGGGCAGCCGGTTGGCGGTGATCGCGTCGGCCCGGTCGGCGCCGACGCGACGCGGGAGCAGATAGGTCCAGTATTCGGAACCGTACAGGTTGCCCATCCCTTTGTAGTGCGGGTTCAGGATCACGCCATCGCGCGCGTAGACAAAGTCGGCAGCGAGTGCGAGGAATACGCCGCCGGCGCCGGCGTTGCCGGATAGGGCCGCGACGGTGAGCTGGCGATCGGTCAGGATGATGTCGCGAACAAGGTCGTTCATGGCATTGATGTTTCGCCACGACTCCTCGGCCGGATGAGCGGCAGCCTCGATCAGGTTGAGATCGATTCCGTTCGACCAGTAATCGGGTCCACCCATCAGCACAATCACGCGAGTCGGCCGGGAACGGGCGCAGGCATACGCCTGGCGCAACTGCTCGCATTGCGCCGTGCCCATCGCCCCGTTGCAGAACCCAAAATGCAGGAAACCGACCGGCCCCGTTTCCTCATACCAGATCGCGCGCCATGTCGAATGGTCCACGCCGGCCTGCGGCGCGAGCCTTGCATGCGGCACCGCGGCGAGCTGGTCGCCAAGGACCATGGTCGCGGGGAGCTTGAATGCACCGGGGTCGGACGCTCGCTTGAGTTGTGTGATCCACACGGCGTTATCGCGAGTCGCCCGGCAGATGGCGCCGTTGCGCTGCGCGATGATCTTCCCCGGAACAGCGCCACGCAGCCCGCCTTCCATGTGCGCGTCGTAGAGGTAGTAGCCGCGCCCGCAGATTTCGTCGTATACGCCCGGGAACCCGTCGGCCGCTCGCATCTTTCGCAACACCGTGTCAGTGTCGTCCTGACGCCAGTCGATCGCGCGATCGGATTGGCGCATCGGCGGTCGGGGCCGGCCGCGAATATCGCCGCGCGAGTAATCCAGCGGCTCGGGCCGGAACCCGGGTGATGCCAGGCGATCCATTGTCAGTTCGAGGGCGGCGACGGCGGCCTCGGTGACCTCGTTGCGATACAGACTCGCCTTGGTTCCGTCGCGCATCGCGAAGCCGACCGATGCCCAGATGTCACCGGCGTCCATCTCGCCGTTGGCCTGCAGCGCAGTAACGCCCCACTCCCTTTCGCGATTGATGATCGCCCAATCGAGCGCCGACGGGCCCCTGTCGCCCGGTATTCCCGGATGGATCACGATGCAGCGCTCGTGGCGCCAGACCGATTCGGGTATCGCGCGCTTGAGGAAGGGCGCGACGACGATATCCGGCCGGAACAGAGTGACCGCCTCCTCCGTGACCCGGTCGTTGACGTCGAACTCGACCGAGACACAGTGGCCCGCATCGGTCAATTCCACGAACAGCCGCTGTGTGAGGCTGTTGAACGAGTGGGCGAGCAGCAGGATCCGCATGTCGCGCCCGCTAACAGATGCGAGGAAGCTGTTCACCGGTCAGCCAATCCACGTTGCGGCGGCCGCCGAAGCTCGTATCCATTTGCACGAAATGAAACGGGTCCTCGACGACCTCGCCGATGATCGCCGCGTCGCGCCCAAGCGGATGCGCCCGCATCGCCGCGAGCAGCGGCTTTGCATCCGCCTGCTGGACGATCGCCACCAGCTTGCCTTCATTGGCGACATAAAGCGGATCGAGGCCCAGGAACTCGCACGCCGCATTCACCTGCGGCTTGATCGGCAGGTCGCGCTCATGAATGACCATGCCGCACCGCGACTGTGCGGCGATCTCATTGAGCGTCGCAGCGAGCCCGCCGCGCGTCGGGTCGCGCAGGCAGTGAATGCGTTGCGTGGCCGCGATCATTGCCGCGACGAGCCCGTGCAACGCGGCGGTGTCCGACTCGATGGTCGTTTCGAAAGACAGATTCTCGCGCAGCGACATGATAGCGACGCCATGATCGCCCAAACTGCCGCTGACGATGATCGCATCGCCGGGCCGTGCCTGGTCGCCGGCGATGTGCACGCCTTCCGGCACCACGCCGATGCCGGTGGTCGTGATGAATACGCCGTCGCCCTTGCCCTTTTCGACGACCTTCGTGTCGCCCGTGACGACCGGCACGCCCGCAACGCGCGACGCCGCAGCCATCGACACGACGATTCGCTTCAGGTCCGCCAGCGCGAAACCTTCCTCGAGGACAAACGTCGCCGCAAGGTAGAGCGGCTTGCCGCCGGACATCGCCACGTCGTTGATCGTGCCGTGCACGGACAGGCTGCCGATGTCCCCGCCAGGAAAAAACAGCGGAGACACCACGTGGCTGTCAGTCGCGATCACGACCCGGCCCGCCGGCACCGCGATGCACGCGCTGTCGTTCTGCGTGCGCAGCCACGGGTTGTCGAACTCGCGCAGGAAGAGTTCGGAAACGAGCTGCGTCATCGCCCGGCCACCCCCGCCATGGGTCATGTCGACGCGACCGTGCTTGAAGTCGACCGGCCTGACGTAATCGGAGCGGATGGTGCTCATGCTACGG
>Ga0335082_10009747_pt1 | contig 10427 bp, 12 predicted proteins | sample Lox_Sample_41_FD_206718 | JGI IMG/M metagenome (GOLD analysis project Ga0335082, IMG submission 206718) | Soil microbial communities from Loxahatchee National Wildlife Refuge, Florida, United States - Lox_Sample_4.1 | ecosystem: Environmental > Terrestrial > Soil > Wetlands | place: USA...
ATACAATACCGGTAATGCCACAGCAAACGAGATTCTCAGTTACTATAACAGGTATGACTATGGTTTTGGAGGAGGCGTTGAAGTTCATCCTATCATGGGCCTGCTGGTTGGTGCGAGGTATAATATCAGTCTGAATAACCTGTACAAAGCGCCTACTTCTTTTCCATCAGGAGGCATGCCTTCTTTTATTCCAAATACCAGCAGCATTAACCTGAAAAATAATTTAATTCAGATTTATGCCGGCTGGCGATTCTGATTTCAGGACTATTTGTTGGGGAGTGATTGGCCATAAACCTTATCCTGTCTTTTATTATGTAACGTAAATGGATAATCGAACAACCGGTTCTTCTTGATTAGTTCCCCCTGTAATCCCAGTCAGGCCAAATAACTGTCATTCACCACTGATTAACATACTTTCAACAGTTTATCAGCGTTTTATACGTGTAAATCCTGCAATGCTCATTAAACCTTGCATCCCCTAAGCGGTCTTAATAAGCATTGATCTTAAAACGAAAAATCAACTTTATGAAAAAGAAATTATTCACAGGAACACTGATACTCGCTTTTATAAGCATCGCATCCGCTGTTTCTGCTCAAACACACACTCCTGAAATCACAAAGCGACAGGAAAACCAGCAAGCGCGTATAGCCCAGGGCGTTAAAAGCGGCCAGCTAACCGCAAAAGAATCTGAACACCTGGAATCGAGAGAAGCAAAAATCCGGCACGACAAGAAAATGGCAAAATCAGATGGTAAAGTCACTCATGCAGAGAGAGAAAAATTGCGACATGAAGAAAACCGAACCAGCAAGGCCATTTATCACCAGAAACATGATGCGCAGCACAGGTAAGATCTTAATTCCAAATTATAAATGCAAAATGTAATACTTGTTTATGATTTACATTTTGCATTTATAATTTAACTATTCCTCAATATTCCAGCTGTCCCATTTTTCCTGCCTCATATTCTTCGATCATTTTTTGAATCTCTTCAAAACTGTTCATTACAAATGGGCCATAGCTTACTACTTTTTCTTTGATGGGTAGTCCGCCAAATACAATAAATTCGGCATCTTCAACAGGAGTCAATACAATTTGATCACCATCGATATTAAAATCCGCCAGCTCACCCGTTTTCATTTCTTCATTCAATATTCTGATCTTTCCTTTCATCAGGTATATGCCCGCTGAATAAAAAGGATTTACCGGGAGCACAAACAATTTATCCTGTTTCAATTTTATATGATAATAAAATAGCGGAGTTTCCGAAGCAACGGGAGAAATGCTTCCATTAAAATCTCCGATTAAAACTTTCAACCATAAATCACCATTATCTATCACGGGCAATGAAGATGAATCATAATGCCGGAAAGAAGGTTTTGTAAATTTATTTCTTGCAGGCAGGTTAATCCAGGTCTGGATCAACTGAAGTTTGCCCCCTGTTTGCAGAAAAGCTTCAGTAGGCCCTTCAGAATGAATGATACCCGATCCTGAAGTCATCCAGTTGATATCTCCTCCTTTTGCAACCTGTTCATGCCCGGCACTATCACGATGAAAAAATTCTCCATCAAGTAAATAAGTCACGACTTCAAATCCTGCATGCGGATGCGGAGGAATCCGGATATCTGCTCCCGCTTTTATATCAGCAGGAACCATATGATCAATAAAGAGAAAAGGATCCACCTGCTTGAGATTACGTGTAGGCAAAGCTCTTCTCACTTTATTTGATCCAACCCATTCGGTCGTTGCAGTTTCAATTCTTGCTATTGTTCTCGTTGTCATATATTACTCCTTATGATAGCATCGGCACTTCAATTGCTAATATTTCTGATGCCGTGTTTGCTTTTATACTGAAACGATTTGTTTGAGAAATGCCGATTGCATCTCTTTTACCTATTTTTTTATTGTCGAGGGTGATTTCACCTTCAATCACGAAAATATATACACCATTCCCCTTGAATTTTGGTTCAAAAGAAATTTCTTTCCCTTCTTCGAGATTTGTCAATGCAAGCCTTGCATCCTGGTTAATCCATAAACCTTTGTCTTTTTCATCAGGGCTTACTACGACCTGCCATTGATTCATCCTGTCTTTTTTATCAAAAGCCAGTTGATTATAACGGGGATGTATATCTGTTAATTGGGGTACAATCCATATTTGCAAAAAATTTACAGGTTCTGTTTTTGAAGCGTTAAACTCGGAATGCCTGATGCCGGTTCCGGCGCTCATGATCTGAACATCGCCTGTTCGAATGATACCGTCTGTTCCGGTACTATCCTGGTGTTTCAATGCACCCTTTAATGGAATGGAAACGATTTCCATATTATCATGCGGATGTGTTCCAAATCCCCCGCCACCACTAACGATATCATCATTTAAAACCCGCAATGCGCCAAAATGAACTTTTGTCGGATCATACCAGTGACCAAAACTGAATGAATGATGGCTGTCAAGCCAGCCAAAATTAACATGCCCTCTTTCCCGGGCTGGATAAAATACAGTTTCCATATATTTTTGATTTGAACGATGTTTAAACATCAATTTTGATACCAGATCATTTTGTCAGGCATTAATTAGATTTGCCGGACCTTTCGTCAGTCAATATGAATAATTATTGTCAGCTGCTAATCTCCATTACCTTCTTCAGGTATGTGGCTTTGATTGTATTCCAGAACGAAGTTATTTTTACCCTCTCCGACAAGAATGCTCAGATACCTTTGCTGGACAAGTTCCAGGATAGAAAGGAAAATAAAAATTGCATGAATGCGGTTTTCACAGAAACTGATTATTTTTTCAAAAGGCAGAATTTTTTCTTTTTCAATCGTAGTAAGCATCCAGTCCCTCGTTTCTTCCATTGTATAATTATATTGTACGACGGTATGGACCGGTTTATTTTTTCTTTCCTGCATCTTCTTCATCAAACGTTCAAATGTTTTCATCAGCCGGAATAAAGTGATGGTTTGTATTTCCGTCCCTTCGGCAGATTCTTCTCCAATTTGTGAAAGTTCCTTCTGCAGGTTCCCCCGTTTTGCCATTAACATGCGAACCGCTTCCATCTCCGCCATCTTTGCTGCGGCTTCTTTATACCGCTTATACTGGAGAACTTTATCAATCAGTTCCTGGCGGGGGTCGATTTCATTTCCCTGTTCATCCAATTCCTTACGCGGTAACAACATTTTTGCCTTAATACGCATCAAAGTGGAAACGAATAATATGAATTCACTCGATAGTTCGATATTCAATCTTTCCTGTGAATGAATATAATCCATAAAATCCCGGATAATATTATTGATGGGAATATTATAGATGTCCAACTCATCTCTTTCAATAAAAAATAACAAAAGGTCGAAAGGACCTTCAAACTGTGATAATTTAATCTGGTACGAGGTAGCGTTCACTGTGAATATTTTTAAGAAGCCGGAAAGATTTATTATTCAAATTTTCTGATGATATAACTTTCGGACTTCCCGACTTTCGGTCTTTTCCGACCATCGTTGCAAATGTATGAAATCGTTTGGGAAGAAAATTCCTTATAATTTCACAGCCAATCCTATCCCCAATATCTCCTGGAACTGGAGTGTTGGCCCTCCCGGAGTTCCATCGCTCTTGACCGATTTGATATCATTATCATAGATGAGATTTAGTGAGAAGGTCACCGCGAGAACACCGGTTACTTTTACAGCCAGAAGATTGGTCATGTTAATATCTATGTCCTGAGGGTCGCGAAGATAATTGGAGAAAAGATCAAGGCGTCCTGTGTACACAGAGTTTGCTCCCACTTTATGTGTGTAATTAATAGTCGCATAGGCTCCGAATTCAAACTTCACATTTTTTCCGGAGTCAACACCGAAGGCTCCGATCTTTGACAGGGAATCATTTTTTACAATAACCCATCTCGCCGAAGCCGGAGACACAAATACTGAAAAATGATCGTCGGGTTTATAATTTATACCAGGTGAAAGGAGTACATACGCAGGAGAAAAAAGATCTGAAGTCAGTATTTTGCTTGTATCATTTGGATAATTATATCCTTTGGCAAATTGAGATCGGAAATTGAACAAAGCACTCACATACCAGTTTTTTGCCACTTCATATCCGTATTTGGAAAGTATATCGATCCTGTCGTCTGTTTTTCGCGTACCAAGACTGGTTGTTTTTACGCCTCCAAATGCGAGATTGATTGTATTATCCCAGGAATTTCTTCCCTTCTTATAAAATGCATATCCATATAATGTGCTATTCAGCGCAAGAGAAGATTTATCACCGCCTGCAGCCCAATTGCTCAGAGCAGCCTGATTGAATGTGAGTGTAAACAGTCCCCCTGTTTTCCAAATTTTCGGAATAGTGTCGTTGGGGTCTTTTTTAATTTCCTGAGAAGCTTCTTTCTTGATGTTCTGTAGATCCTTATCCTGTGCATTCAAGATCAAAATAATGAATAGCATGCAGGCTAACATGCAAATCTTTTTCATAGTCTCTGTTTGTGGTATGATAAAAATGCGATGAAAATTTTTTTTGAAATTATTTCTTTTTCAATTCATCGCGAATCTCGGCAAGCAGTTTTTCTGTAGCAGTGGGTTCAACTGCCGGGGGAACTTTTTTCTTTTCTATCGCTTTAGCGGCCTTAACAATCAAAAACAGGATGAAAGCAACAATGATGAATTTGATGATTGCTGCAAGAAACTTGCCGTATTTGACAGAGCCCCAGGTGAGTTTGTCCAGGTCTTGTACTTGAGCAGCTTTCAATGCTGGTGTTAACAATAAAGGTGTAACAACATCATCGACCAAAGACGAAACGATTGCCGTAAAAGCGGCGCCAATCACTACTGCAACTGCAAGATCGATTACATTTCCGCGTAAAGCAAAATCTCTGAACTCTTTTAGTACGCTCATAAATAAGCAGTTTAATGTTAATGAATGAAAGTGCCATCTAAGATATTAAATTATAGGAACATACTGTCGGCAGGCTTATTAAATTTTACGTATAGACAATGAAGTGATTTGTTGAAGAAAATATAAGCCGCAGAACAGTCATATTCAACAGGCTTGATTTAATTCACAAAGAAATCATTCCCCAGTCTACACTGACATGATTTCTTTTTCTTTGGCAGAAAGATGTTTTTCTATCAGAGAGATATATTTGTCGGTGGTTTCCTGCATTTTTTTCTCTGTGTCCTTGGCAACATCTTCGCTAAGTCCCTGCTTTTGTAATTTCTTGATATGCTCGATAGCATCACGCCGAATATTACGCACTGCTACCTTGGTATGTTCCCCTTCTGTATTCGCTCTTTTTACATATTCTTTCCTTCTCTCTTCAGTCAAAGGAGGCATAAAAATCCGGATAGTATTTCCATCATTCTGTGGAGTTACACCCAGGTTTGCTGCGATAATTGCCCTTTCAATAAGCTGGAGCATATTTTTTTCCCAGGGTTGAATAGTCATTGTGCGGGCATCCATGACCGATATATTGGCTACCTGGTTCAAAGCCGTGGGAGAACCATAATAATCAACAGTAAGACCATCCAACATTTGTGGATTGGCTTTACCTGCCCTGATTTTGATCAATTCGTTTTCGAGATGATTAATAGCTTTCTGCATGGCAGCCCGGGAATCTTCCAGGATATGCGTTGAATCTTCTGACATAAATAAAGAATTAACAGGGATGCAAACCTACATTAAATCAAAAATTACACAAAAAGATAGAGAAAATAAATTGTATAAATCTCGAAGTTAAATAAATCTGATTATGGAAGAAAATACCCTGCTCAATTTTTCTGTTCCAGGATGGTGTCTTTGATCAATGAAATCAGTTTCGATTCTTTTACATTGCCATTTTCAGGTTGTTTTCCATTCTTCGACAAAATTAGTTTTGGTTTTGAGCGGGCATAATATGAAATAGCGATAAATCCGAAGAAGAAAGCAAAGACAGAAAGAATCAACAAAGTGCAGCCAAGTGATCTGCCAAAATAAACAAGAGCGACGAGGATCAGGTTCATGGAAACAAGCAGAATGGTAATAGATCTATGGGACAGGCCTCTGTCAAGTAAAAGATGATGGATGTGATTTCGGTCTGGACTAAATGGCGAACGACGTTTGAATATTCTGATGGAAAATACTCTCAGTGTATCTAATAAAGGAATCATCAGAATCGTAAAGCCTATAGCCGCTGAAGATTCCAATATAGGCATAGGCAAAACAGTATCCTGACTATTCCCATTAGCGGGATCAATAAATTTAATTGCGAGAATAGCATTTACAACACCAATTAATAAAGATCCTGTATCACCCATAAATATTTTGGCCGGCTGAAAATTAAATATGAGGAAAGCAAGCAGGCTGCCTGATAATGAAAATGCCAATATATAATAGGAAGGCATATCCAGATTAAGAAAATAAATACCGAATAAAAGTGATGACATCAGACCAAGGGTTCCTGCTAATCCATCTACCCAATCTATTAAATTGAAAGAATTAATGATGACGATAATCGTAAAATAAGTAATCAGCAGACTGAACATTTCAGGCAAATTATAAATCCCAAAAAATCCATGCATGCTTCTGATCTGAATTCTGCCATAATAAATGATCAGGAATGCAGCCAGAACCTGTCCGATAAATTTTTTAATGGGTGAAATAACCAGGATATCATCTTTCAGGCCAAGGAAGAAAATGACCAGGGAAGCGGCGATAAAATATTGAAATTCGGAAGAAGATTTGAAATTAACCGTAAGCAGACAGCCAAAAACAAAACCTGCGAAAATGCCGATACCTCCCAGTGGTGTGATAGCTGTATGATGAATCTTCCGTTCGTCGGGCATATCGAACAGCTTCTTCATTTCGGCGACATTAATAATTACCGGGATGGCTAAAAAAGTAATAGTAAATGAAATGGCGACAGAGAGTATTACATCAAACATTGGCCTAATTTGTAATTCAAAAATAAATCCATTTTTTATTTTGCCACTAAACCAACCTACCAATGAACCATCTTCCGTCAATCATTCAGATTAACACATACTATAACCAAAACAACATTAAGGCAGCAGATTTGATGAATCTTACGGAGCGAATATGAAGGCAAATTAAGGCAAAAGTTTAATATAAGGATAAATAAATTCCGTTAGCTTTGCCGGCTACATTCCATTAATACTTTTATATGGCTGATTTAAAAGCAATTGCCTCTCAAATTCGTCGCGATATCGTCCGCATGGTTCATGGGGCTAATAGTGGTCATCCTGGTGGCTCTTTAGGCTGTACCGATTTTTTTACTGCCTTGTACTTTGAAATCATGGATCATAATCCTCAATTTTCAATGGATGGCAAAAATGAAGATATTTTTTTCCTTTCGAATGGACATATTTCCCCCGTTTTTTACGCTTCATTGGCAAGGTCTGGCTACTTCGACATCAAAGAGCTGTCTACTTTTCGTAAAATCAATTCGAGATTACAAGGCCATCCTGCTACTCATGAACACCTTCCGGGAATCCGTATTGCCAGCGGTTCTCTTGGACAAGGTATGAGTGTTGCCATTGGAGCCGCGCTATCTAAAAAACTCAATAACGATAAAAATATTGTATTCTCTCTTCATGGAGATGGTGAGCTCGACGAAGGTCAGATCTGGGAAGCTCTCCTGTTTGCTGCACATCATAAAGTAGATAATCTCATTTCAACTGTCGACTGGAATCATCAGCAAATAGACGGTACTACAGATAAGGTAATGAACCTGGGAAATATCCGTCAGAAATTCGAGGCCTTTGGATGGACAACATTAGAAATGAATGGCAATGATATTGATGAAGTGATTGCCACATTGAAAAAAGCAAAATCCATGACAGGTAATGGAAAACCTGTAGCTATCATGATGCATACGATCATGGGCAAAGGAGTAGATTTTATGGAAAATGATCACAACTGGCATGGAGTCGCTCCCAATGATGAACAATTGCAAAAAGCCCTCGCTCAATTACCTGTAACTTTGGGAGATTACTGAGGCCGTGAATGGTCAATAGTGAATAATCATTCATGAGTCGTGAGACGTGAAAACAGAATATTCGCTAAGTCTAGAAAAGTATTTCACGTTTCACAATTCATCATTCACGATCTAAGCTCTATCGGTTGCGCTGCAGCCTTACGGGAAGGCAGCCACGAAGCCAGAAGCGCCACTACCAGAATTGTAGTTAAGACCAATAAAAAATCCGTTGCAACTAATTTTACCGGATAATAACTGATCAGAAAAGAATCGCCCTGCAGGGGAACCAGATGATATTTTACCTGCAGCCAGCAAACAAAAACAGCTAAAAGAATTCCTGTTGCCCCACCGAGAATGGCAAGCAATATTCCCTCGCTCAAAAAAATTTTTTGAATATAATTGTCATTTGCGCCTAATGCTTTCAACACCTGGATATCTTTTTGTTTTTCCAAAACAAGCATGGTGAGTGCGCCAACCATATTGAAAGCAGCGACGATCAGAATGAGGGTCAATACACAGTAGATCACCCATTTTTCCGTCCGCATAACATTATACAAGCTTTGATTTTGCTCATATCTTGTCTGAACCAAATATCCGTTACCAAATATTAATTGCAATGCTGACTTTGTAGCATCTGATTTTGAAGGATCTTTCAGCTCGATTTCTGCTCCGCTGTATTCATCCGCCTTTAAATCCAGCATCTGCTTCATAAAGTCCAAATTTGTAATCACATATTTATTGTCGAAATCCTGTTGAATGATGAATGTTCCTGTAGTAGCAATAGTGCTGGTGCTGACAGATTCCGTGAGATCAGCTGAAGCCGTGCGATCCGCTTTTTTAAACATATAAACAGACAAAGGAATTGTTTCCCTGTCTGATTCAATAGCCAATGCATTTTCAATTCCCGCCCCTATCACGGCGCCGGGATGGTCAGCCGTCCCCAACTCAAAATCACCTCTCACCAATTTTCGTGACACCCCTGCTATATTCTTATAATTGCTGTCAACTCCCTTTAAAATCACTGGCTGCATGGTTCCGGATTGAAGTAAGGCCTTATCTTCTACAACCAATGAATAACCGCGGATATTTTCTGCTCCGCTAAGTTGTTTTAATTGACCGGAGGACAGGGTCATGAACTTTCCTGTTGCAGGGGATATCCTGATATCAGTATAAAAATCGGCATACAAAGATTTCACGAGATCTTCCAGTCCATTAAAAACACTCAATACAATAATCAATGATGCCGTACCAACTATAATCGCAGCCATACTCACCCAGGAAATGACATTGATTGCATTGGTTGATTTTTTGGCCTTGAAATATCGCCACGCAAAAAGAAAATTCAAAGTTTGGATTTGTTTATGATTATTGCGAATGATTACCGGGAGATTCCTGCTTTTTTATTTCCCTGAATAAGGCTTCCATTTTATCAACATATTCCAGACTATCGTCCAGAAAAAATTTCAGTTGAGGCATAATGCGTAGCTGATTCTTTACAGAGCTGACCATTGCTTTTTTTATTTCCCAGGACCTTTCTTCAATTTTTTTCATTGCCTCTTTGTTATCTTTTGCCTTGAATAGGCTCAGGTAAATTCTGGCCTCTGAAAGATCCGGAGTTAATTTTACTGAGGAGATGGAAACCATTCCTCCATCGAGCATATTCAGACCCAGGTGCTGAAAAATGCCGCTCAATTCTTCAAATAACAATGCAGCCACCTGCTTCTGTCGTTTTCCTTCTTGCATATCGTTAACAATTTTCAATGTAAATTTACAGCTTATTCACTTGTGGGCAATAGCCAATAAAGCTGCGGGGCTCATTGAGTAATATCCAATAAATGAAACGTTTTTCCATTATTTTAAAATACTTAGGGGATCAGAAAAAAAATATAGTTCTATATTTTGTTTTCAATTTACTATCGGTGCTTTTTTCCTTGGTCTCTCTTGCCATGCTAGCTCCCTTTCTACAATTATTATTCGGAAAAGAAAAGCTCAAAGATGCCGAACCTTCATTTGGCTTTTCCGCCAATGGTTTGTTGGAATATATTAAATATATTCTCAGCTCTCTTATCAAAAAGCACAATGAAGTATATGCTTTGGCTGCAATATGCGTCATCATTATCGTTACTGTTCTATTGAAAAATATATTTTTATATTTTTCTTATCGTGTGCTGGCTCCGATGCGTAATAAAGTAATGACGAGGTTGAGAGCGGATCTTTATTCAAAAATACTGGAACTGCCGATTGGTTTTTTTACCGAGCAACGCAAGGGTGATATCATCAGCCGGATGAGCAATGATGCCAATGAAATTGAGTGGAGTGTGATGAGTACACTTGAAGGATTGATCAAAGACCCGATGAATATCATTATCATTCTCGCCTCGCTGGTTTTCTTAAGCCCGGCTTTGTCATTGTTTCTTTTGGTATTGCTTCCGCTGACAGGCTTTATTATCGGCAGAGTGAGCAGG
>Ga0335082_10009748_pt1 | contig 10426 bp, 11 predicted proteins | sample Lox_Sample_41_FD_206718 | JGI IMG/M metagenome (GOLD analysis project Ga0335082, IMG submission 206718) | Soil microbial communities from Loxahatchee National Wildlife Refuge, Florida, United States - Lox_Sample_4.1 | ecosystem: Environmental > Terrestrial > Soil > Wetlands | place: USA...
CGGGGAGCTGCTTCTTCATCCGACCGAGTTGGGGGTAGTCGGGCATGTGGAAGTACTCCTCGTGATACCGAGAGTGGTTACTCGGCATCCAAACGACGCGGGCGCCGTAGTGGACGGCCGCCTGTGCGACGTGAGGATCCAGGCCGCCCACGGACCGGTTCAGGACGACAGCCGACACGGGCTCCACGCCCGGGTACATCTTCTTCACGTAGTACGCGCGACCGGTCGTCGACATGTCGTGGTCCTTCAGGACGAACCCCCGCATGCCGTAGTCGAGCGCCATGCGCGCCAGCTCGGCGTCGTCGATCAGTCGCGGGAACAGCGCCGGGGAGGTGTGCGCGTGGGTGTCGATCGCGCCTCGCAGCAGATCGCGGTCCGGTTGCCGCATCTTCCCCCTTCCCGTCGCCCGTCACCCGGCCGGCGCCCCGGGGGCACGGCATCTGCGATCGCGGTACCGTGTGACGAGGAATGAATTTCTGGAACCGGGCGCGCCATGCTACCATGCGCCTCGACCGGCGGTGAGGCCGCCGGAGTGCAACAGCGGATGACGTCGACGCCTGAAGCAAGCCGACCCGAAGCCGGTTCCGCGCGAGGTGCGACGGCACGCGGTGAGTCGCTGCAAGTTCTCGACCGCGCCTTCGCGATCCTCGCGCAGTTCACCCGCGAGCACCCCGAGTGGACGACCACCGAGATCGCGCGCGCCTGCGAGCTCCCCATCCCGACCGCTCATCGCATCCTGACGACGCTCCGAGCTCACGGGTTCCTGACCCGCGACGAGGCCAAGCGGTTCCGCCTCGGGCCGGCCGCGATGGAGCTCGGCGAGCGGGCACAGGAAGCCATCGACCTGCGCACGGTGTCCCTGCCCATCCTGCGTCGCCTCGCCGAGGAGAGCGGCGAGACCGCGCTCCTCACCGTCCTGAACGACACGCGCGATCGCTCGGTGTGCCTCGAGCGCGTCGAGAGCACGCAACCCCTGCGGCTGTCGGTGGAGCCCGGCCGAACACTGCCGGTGCACGCGGGCGCCTCGCAGAAGATCCTGCTCGCCTACCTGCGCCCGGACGAGGCCGAGCGAATCCTTGCCGCGCCGCTCGAGCGCCTCTGGCGGGCGACGATCACGCGTCCCGACACTCTCCGCGCCGACCTGGCGCTGACGCGCCGGCGGGGCTGGGCGCAGTCGTTCGAAGAGACCAACGGCGGAACGTGGGGGCTGGCCGTCCCGATCCTCGACCAGCGCGACGAGATCGTCGCCGGGATCGGGCTCGCCGGCCCGAGCGCGCGCCTCACCAAGGAAACCACGGCCGATCACCTGCAGCGCCTCGACACGGCCGCCGAGGAGATCGCCCGCATGATCGGGCTTCGCGTGGCGGCCGACGTGGACGCGGGTCAGTCCGAGCAACGACCCGCCGGGCGCCGCCCGGTCCGGCCCGTCTGAACCGCGGAGGAGGTTTCGTGGGCGGGGGGGCTTCGGCTGGTCGCACAAACAGGGAGGACTCCCTGACCGGACGCGTGGCGCTCGTCACCGGCGCGGCGAAGGGACTCGGGCGCGCGATCTCCGACTCGCTCGCCGCCGACGGCGCCGACGTCGCGCTCCTCGGGCGCGACGTCGCTGCCCTCAAGACGTGGGCAGACGAGCTCGACGGCACACGGCCCGGCCGGGCCAGCGCGGCGTTCGGCTGCGACGTCACCGACGCGGGCGAGGTCGAGGACGCGGTCGCCGGGGCCGTGTCGCGCTTCGGCGGGCTCGACATCGTCGTGAACGCAGCCGGCGTCATCGGACCCATCGAGACGCCCGCGCAGGACGTAGCGCCCGACGACTTCCGTTTCGTCCTCGACGTGAACCTGGTGGGGACGTTCCTCGTGTGCCGCGCGGCGATCCCCCACCTCATCGAGCGGGGATGGGGCCGCATCGTCAACATCGCCGGCACGTCGGGGCTGCGGGGCTACCGCAATCGCGTCGCGTACTCCTCGTCCAAGTGGGCCGTCCGCGGGCTGACGCGAACGCTGGCGCTCGAGCTCGGCCGCCACAACATCACGGTCAACGACGTCTGCCCGAACGTCACCCACGGGAAGCGCATGGACAGGATCGTCGCGGAGAAGGCGCGCCGCACGGAGAGGACCGCGGAGGACGTCTACGCGGACTTCGCGGGACAGACGGCGCTCGGCCGGTTCATCGAGGACACCGACATCGCCGAGGCCGTGCGCTACCTGGTCTCCGAGGGCGCCCGCAACGTCACGGGCCACGACATCATCGTCGACGCCGGCTGGGACGTCTGAGCGCTCACCCAGGGCCCCGAAAGGGCCGGTCGGGTGCGTGAACCGGCGCTTCCGGCCGCATAGACTCCTGCCAAGCGACTCGCGCCGGCCCCGGATTGCGAGCGAGCGATGGAACAGCCTTCGGAACGCCCGTCGACGGCCCGCTTCGGCCGCTTCTTTCGGCTGCTGGTCGGCGACCCGAACGCCACCGACCCGGACGACGTCATCGACCTGACCGACGGGACGCCCGACCTGGCCCGGATCGAAGTGCGGCTGCAACGACTCGAGCGCGGGATGGGCGCGATCGCCGACGCGATCAAGCGTTCGCACGGCCAGACGGCCGGAGCCATCGAACGAATGCAGTCGGAGCTACGCGAGCGCGACCGCGTCACGCGCTCGGAGGTCCAGCGGATGCTCTGGCAGGCGCTCGGGCCGCTCTCCGCGTCCATCGAGCGGCTGTCGCAGTCGATGCGGGACATCCCGCCGGCGATCGACTCGGGTGACCGGATGGTCGCGTCGGTCCACGCCTCCCGCGTCTCGACCGACCTGACGCCGCCCGAGGGAGATGAAGGCGACGAGGTCCACACGTCGGCGCTCTGGTCGTGGAGCGAGCGCGGCGTCGACGACCCCTGACCCGAACCGCCGGGATCAGTCCAGACGCACCACGGCCGTGCTGTTCTTGACGGCGAGCACCCGTTTCTCGTCCCGCTCGACCGCGGCCCACACCGACAGCGTGACGCGCCGCGTCTCCGGGTCGACCGCCTTCACCTCGCCGCCCGCTTCCAGCGTCTCGTCCATGAACACCACAGCACGGAACTGAACGTCCATCGCCACCAATCCTGCGGGGTCGCCGACCCAGTCGGTCACCGCTTTCGTAACGTGGGCCATCGTGAACATGCCGTGCGCGATGATGCCGGGGAACCCCACGCTCTGCGCGAATGCGTCGTCCTGGTGCAGCGGGTTCTGGTCGCCCGAGGCATCCGCGTACGCCTTGACCTCCTCCCGACGGACGACCTTCGACAGCGTCGGGATCGTGTCGCCGATCTGAAGGTCCTCCAACCGCGGGCGCGTCTTCACGAAGCGCCTCCGCCCGGCCCGCGAGACAGCAGCGTCGTGCGGGCGCGCACGACGACCTCGCCGGCCGCGTCGCGGATCTCGGACTCGACGACCAGGAACTCGAGCGGGCCCTTCGCGCGGACGTCGGCGATCCTCGGCGCCGCGGTGAGGACGTCGCCGACGTGGACCGGGCGCAGCCACTCGAACGCCTGCTCGCCGTGGACGACGCGGGTGTAGTCGAGGCCGAGATCTGGATCCGCAGCGATGGACGCGCTCACGGCGATCTGCATGCGCGTCGGGAACGTGGGCGGGGCGAGCTGCTCGGGGAACCCGGCCGCCCGGGCCGCCTCCGCGTCCCGGAACACCGCGCCGTCCTCAGCGATTGCCTCGGCGAACCGGTCGACCGCGTCGCGGTCGACCTCCATCGTGAGGGCCGGGTACTCCTTCCCCACGAGAGCCTGGTTGAGGGGCATCGGGCTTCCTCCGACGGGTCGTGGACAAGGCCCGGTCGCCGTTGCAGCATAGCGGCACCGACCATGCAGACGAGGGACGAGGACGAGATCAGGGTCCTGGTCGTCGACGACCACAAGGCGGTGGCCGAGGCGATCTGCGGTGCCATGTCGTCTCAGGCCGGCCTCCACGTCCAGGCCGCGTGGAGCGGCGAGGACGCCGTCGAGGCCGTCGAAGCGGTGAACGACGGCGGCCCCGACGTGATCCTCATGGACGTGACGATGCCGGGGATCGGCGGGCTCGAGGCCACCCGCCGGATCCACTCGTCCGACCCGGACGTCAAGGTGATCATGCTCTCCGCGCACGACGACGACCTGCTGAAGGCGCGCGCGCTGGAGGCGGGCGCGAGCGGGTACCTGTCCAAGATCAGCCCGATGGACCAGCTCGTCGACGCCGTCAAGCGCGCCCACAACGGTCAGCCCCTCCACGAGCAGGAGGAGGTCGACCGGCTTCAGCGCCGGCTTCGGCGGCGGCGCTCGCTGGAGGAATCCGAGCGCGAGCGCGTCGGCCGCCTGTCGGGCCGGGAGACCGAGGTGCTCCAGCTGACCGCCGAGGGGCTCGAGTCGCAGGCGATCGCCGAGCGGCTGGGGATCAGCCATGCCACCGTTCGAACGCACATGGCCAACGCGCTCACCAAGCTGGGCGTGCACTCCAAGACCGAAGCGGTCGTGCTCGCGATCCGCCACGGGAAGGTCGCGGCGGACGGGTCTCTCGCGTAGCGGGCGAGCACTACGGGCAGGACTGGGTCAGCGGGTCTCGCGGTGCAGCGTGTGGCCGCGGCACCACCGGCAGTACTTCTTCAGCTCGATGCGGTCGCGGTCGTTCAGACGGTTCTTCACCGTCGTGTAGTTGCGATGGCGGCACTCGGTGCACGCCATCGTGATCTTGGGCCGGTTGTCGGACTTCGCCATTTCTCTCTCCGTTGTGCCTGGTAGCGGCGGGTGGACTCGAACCACCGACACAGCGATTATGAGCCGCTTGCTCTGCCCCTGAGCTACGCCGCCGCGTGGCAACGAGTCTACCCAAGGCTGCCCGGGAGCGGCCACATCCCGACGGACCTCTTGCACGTACACCCGGTTGCGACCCGCTGCGCCTCTCGAGCATTCGGAGGAGGACCAATCGCCCATTGAATACGCAATATTGCGTAAGCCACATTAGGCAATAAGGCCCTAGGCAGCAAAATCGGGTTCGTCTAGTGTTTGCCCCGGCAACGGTTCGTCGCGTTTCTTCGAAGGGGTTGGGACCCTCATATGAAGCCAGAGCCATCTTCTCATGGGGTTCGGGTAGTGCTCGTCGAGCCGCACGGCATGCTGCGAGCGGCGCTGCGGCACGTACTTCACTCCATCGCGGACATCGAGCTTGTGGGCGAGGCAGGGTCCGTGGCTGAGGGGCTGGAGCTCGTTCGGTCGGTTGAGCCGGCGGACGACACGGTGGTCGTCGTGGGCATGGAGTCGGCAGCCAGGGCGGAGTCCCTTCAGATGATCGGGGCAGTCCGCCGGGAGTTCCCCGATGCCTCCATTCTCGTCACGGCAAACCGAGGCGACAGCGACACGATTTCTCGGGCGCTGTTCTTCGGCGCGGACAGCTTTGTTCCCCAAGTCTTCGGTGTTGGGGCCCTGTTGGATGCGATCCGCCGCACCGCCGCAGGTGAGATGGTCGTCAACCGATCCGATCGCGGGTCGGGGGATTCGCAGGCGGTCCCCGACCCGAAGCTCACCAGTCGCGAGACAGAAATCCTCAGGGCTGCCTCGGAGGGCCTCACCGCGCGACAGATCGCCCGCGAGTTCGGCATCAGCGAACGGACCGCGACCACGCACCTTTCCAACATCTACCGAAAGTTCGGCGTCTCGAGCCGGATGGCGGCGGTCGCAGCCGCCACGCGCATCGGCATTCTCGATGGATGGTCGCCGGGCCGAGGTGCGTTGCCGGGAGCTGAGCTGCGGCCCGTCCGAGGAGCAGCAACGGGGCGTTCCTCTGTGCAACGCTGAGTCGACATACGCATAAGTACCGACGCACGCGTACGAATCCTACGGTCCGTAACCTTCCCGATTGGCGACCCATCTACCAGACTGCATGCTCTTCTCCTGTGTTCCTTCAACCACCTATCAACCTCTGACGTATTCGTTCACGGCTGCTCGGGTGATTGCCGGCCCACCCGGGAGTCTGCAAGAACCCTGGGACCGATGACTGATGACTGAAGGTTTGGCGGTTCGATCGAAGACCGAGGAGGCGTGGTCCAGTCAGCGTGTCTTGACACGCGAGACCTCTCCTCCCACTCGTTTCCCCCGGAGCAACCCACTCCTCACGCTGACGAGGCGAGAGCGCGAGATCCTCGGCCTGCTCTCGAGGGGGTCGACGAACGACGAAATTGCCGACATCCTCACTCTGAGGCCTAGCACCGTCCGGTCGCACGTCCAGAGCGTTCTGACGAAACTGGGAGTCCATTCTCGCCTGAAGGCCGCTGCGGTCGCCGACAGCTACGGATTCGGCCAGCTGCCGCTCGCTTGGGAAAACCCGTTCCGCAGCAAGCCAAATGGCCACTTCGACTCGATCGAAGCTCCTCTCCCGATCGTCATCTTCGGTCCGCAGCATGCGCGCGAACTCCTAGCTCGTCGGTTTCGGCACGAGTATGCATTCAGGATCGTCGCCGACATCGACGATCCTGCGTCCTTTGGGTCCGCGATCGCCCTCGGAGCGGACATCGCCGTCGTCTGCGGACTCCCCTGGGTGGAAGCCATGCCCTTGGTGGAGGTCGCCCGACGCTGCCGACCAACCTGCCGCATCCTCATCGTGGCCAATTACGAGCCGCTCGTGGTTCTTCGTGCGCTCGACGCCGGCGTCCTCGGCCTCGTTTCGACCTCTCATTCGGCCGACGAGGTGGTCGATGCGGCCTCCGTGGTTGCCAGAGGCGACTACTCGTTGCCGATGGAGACGCGAGCTCCTCTCCTCCAACTGCTTCTCAAGCGACGCCTCGCTCAGAGGACGCGTTCCGAGCTGATGGATTGCCTCACACGACGAGAGCGAGAGGTTCTCGCATTGCTGGCAGAGGGAAGCAGCAACGAGGCCATCGCGAGACGACTGACGATAAGCCGGGCAACGGCCAGGACGCATGTCAGGAACATCCTGCACAAGCTGGGTGTCCATTCCAGAGTAGCGGCAGCCTCCATCGCGCTCAGCAGCACGACTTCCGAGGACGACCCGTGATCAAGGACAGTGGGTTTCCCGACGGAGGCGCCGGCTCGGCCGGTGGCACCTGCACGGCCGGTGGCGCGCTCGCCGACGATCAGAGGGAATGGTTCTCATGGTGAGAGTGAGCCAAGACGGTCAGCCGGGTGTCGCCGACAGTCCGGTCAGCGTCTTGCTGAAGCACAGGTGGTTCATCATCGTGACGACCGCCGTGGTGATGGCCGTGGCACTGTTCATCTCGTTCCGAGAAACGCCAATGTACACGTCACACTCAACGGTCCTCGTCGACCCATCGCTGAATCAGGCAACCACCACGACCGTGAACATGGCGAATGAGAAGCAGGTGGCTTCGTCCGTTGCGGTGGCTCAGGCGGTAATCAGACAGTTGCATCTCTCCACACCTCCACTTCTGTTGCTCGACCATCTGTCGGTCGATGTCCCCGTCGATTCGGACATTCTGACCTTCAGCTTCACCAGCTCGGATCCGCGGATCGCTCAACGCATGACCGACACGTTCGTCCAGGCGTACATCGACTTCAGGAGGCGGGTCGAACAGCAGCAATACGACTTCACCATCGAGTCCGTGCGCCACCAGGTGAGCAACCTGACCTCCCAGTTGAAGCAGGTCGAAGGTCTGCTGGGCCAGAACCTGAGTCCCACACAGCGAGCGCTCGAAGGAGCCAAGGCGACCTCGCTGATCACGCAGATCGGAATCCTGCAGCAGCGCGTGGCCAGCCTGGCTTCGCCCGACCAAGCACAGACGGCGAGCGTGCTCAACGTCGCCAACCTGCCCTCGTCTCCGTCTCGGCCCAACTACCCGATCAATCTCGCCCTCGGTCTTTTTGCCGGGCTGTGCCTTGGTGTGATCGGCGCGATTCTGCTGGAGCGCTTCGACGACCGGATTCGGGGACGCCAGGACGTGGAGAGGATCCTGGGGGTCCCCGTCCTGGGGGCGATCCCACGGATCAAGGGGATGAGGAAGTCGGGCCCCCTCGTCGTCGAGGAGCGACCCAACCAGCCCGAAGCCGAGGCGTTTCGGCAACTCCGAGCGAACTTGCAGCTCGCCGCCTCCCGTCACCGCGCCCGCATCGTCCTCGTGACCAGCGGAGCGACGGGCGAAGGAAAGACCTTGGTCGTTGCCAACCTGGGGATCTCGCTCGCATCGACCGGGCTCAGGGTCGTGTTGGTTTCCGCGGACCTGAGGAACCCCCAGCTCGATGTGATCTTCGGGCGCTTCCGTCGGCAGGGCCTCACGGACGTCCTGCTCGATCGACTGAGCCCGCACGAAGCGATCTGCGAGACCCGGGTTCCGAATCTCTCGCTCGTGGTCAGCGGCTCGACCCTCGGTGCGACGCGGGAATCTCTCGCGAGTCCCCACTTGAAGGAGGCGTTGCGGGCGTTCGCAGATCTCGCGGACATCGTGTTGATCGACTCTGCGCCGCTGCTTGCCGTAGCGGACGTCTCGGTGATGGGACCGGCATGTGACGCTCTGGTGTTCGTGGCGGACGCCCGGTCGTCGGGTAGACGCGATCTATCCGAATCTCAGCACCAACTGAACCAGATCGGCACCCCCGTGATCGGAAGCGTGGTGACCAACGCTCCTTCAGACGGTGTGCGTCCGTATGCGTATCCGAACGCGTCGAGCGGGAAGAGCGGAACACGCCATTTCCGGGGGCGTCAGGGTCATCCGAAGAGTCTGGCTCGGGCGAGCGTGGCCGGCGAAGCAAATGGAGGGGACGGTGAGCCGAACGGACACTGACGCTCCGCGACACCGAGATGGCCTCAGGGTGGCCGTGCTGGGGTGTGGCTACTGGGGTTCCAAGCACATCCGTGTCCTGAACGCGATCCCTGAGGTCGGCACGGTCATCGCCGTCGATCCACGAGAGGACAGACTTCGATCCTTGAAGCGTGCGTTCCCCGGGCTGCTTCTCCACGAATCGCCGGTAGACGCTCTTCGGGAAGCCGACGCGGTCATCGTTGCCACCCCTCCGACCACGCACGCCTCCATCGCCCTGGACGCACTGATTGCCGGGAAGGGCGTTCTCGTGGAGAAGCCTCTGGCGACGTCGGCGCACGATGCTCGCAGACTCGTTCAGGAAGCCGGCTCGCGTTCTGCGGTCCTCATGACGGGGCATACGTTCGAACACAACGCTGCCGTGTGGAAGCTCCGCGAGCTCGTGGAGTCGAACGAGCTCGGCAGGATCCACTATCTCGACTCCGCTCGACTGAATCTCGGTCTGTACCAGCGCGACGTGAACGTGATCTGGGACCTTGGACCGCACGACGTCTCGATCTTCAACCACGTGCTTCGCGCCAAGCCCAAGGTCGTTGAGGCATGGGCCTCGCGACATGGAAACCGCCAGCTAGAGGATGTGGCCCACATCCGCCTGCTCTATCCCGAGCCGGAGGTGACGGGAACCATCCATGTGAGCTGGCTCGATCCTTGCAAGGTGCGAAGAGTCACAGTCGTGGGAAGCAGCAAGATGGCCGTCTACAACGACCTGGCTGTGGACGAGCGCGTCCGCGTCTACGACAAGGGCGTCGAGGCGATCAACAACTCCAATCTACAGGCACAGCCCATGACATACCGGTACGGGGAGATTCGATCTCCCTACCTCAGCTTCGAGGAACCGCTGCACGTCCAGGATCGCGAGTTCGTTCGGTGCGTGCTCGAGCAGGCTCGTCCAAGCACCGACGGCGAGAACGGTCTGGGGGTGGTTGAGGTGCTCGAGTGCGCCAACATCTCATTGCGCGAGGCGCGGCCCGTCTATCTGGAGGAGGTGTCCGACCTCGCCGCGTCGTGGTCCGGCCTAGCGAAGGTCTTGTGATGGCTATCGAAACGACTGCAGACATCATGCGGGTCCCGTTTGCCTCTCTCTCGTTGATCCATCGGGACGTCGAGGTGGAACTGGAGCTCGCGTGGCGTGAAGCCCTCAACGAGTCGGCGTTCATCGGCGGACCGCGCGTGAAGCAATTCGAGCAGGAGTGGGCGGACTACTGTGGCGTGAATCATGCCGTCGGCGTCGCGAACGGAACAGACGCCATCGAGATCACACTTCGTGCACTTGGAATCGGGGGGGGCGACGAGGTGATCCTTCCCGCCAACACGTTCATCGCCACCGCAGAAGCAATCGTGATGGCGGGAGCCCGGCCTCGATTCGTCGACGTCGATCCCGAGACGCTCCTGATCACGCCGGACGCCATTCGGGATGCCATCGGGCCCCGAACCGCGGCGGTCATCTCCGTTGCCCTGTACGGAAACATGCCAAGGATGACCGATATCGCGCAACTCGCGAGCGCTCGGGGGCTGGCATTGATCGAGGACGCAGCCCAGGCGATCGGTAGCACGTGGGACCGATCTCGGGCGGGCTCGTTCGGAGTCGCGGGATGCTTCAGCTTCTACCCCGGGAAGAACCTGGGG
>Ga0335082_10009749_pt1 | contig 10425 bp, 10 predicted proteins | sample Lox_Sample_41_FD_206718 | JGI IMG/M metagenome (GOLD analysis project Ga0335082, IMG submission 206718) | Soil microbial communities from Loxahatchee National Wildlife Refuge, Florida, United States - Lox_Sample_4.1 | ecosystem: Environmental > Terrestrial > Soil > Wetlands | place: USA...
CTCGAACGCGCAGTCGATGCGCTCGGCCGCGATGAACTCGCCGAGCCAGGCGAGCGCGTTGTGGCCCTCCTTCAGGATGGCGAAGGCGCGCTCGGGGCCGTAGAGCGCGGCGAGCTCGTCATGGGTCGGCTTGATGCTGGTGCTGACCTGGCCGCCGTTGCGGCTGCTGCAGCCCCAGCCGGCGTCCTCGGCGTCGATGACCAGGGTGTGGCGGCCGCCGCGCGCGGTCTGCAGTGCCGCCGACAGGCCGGTGTAGCCGGAGCCGACCACCACGACGTCGGCGCGCGCCGGCAGCGCCGCGGCCGGCAGCTGCGGCCGCGGCGTCGCCTGCCACCAATAGGGCTCGTCCTTGTAGTCGGGCGCGAACAGGGAATCGGTCGGCGGCATGGTCGTGGGATCTCGCGGTTGGCGGCGCGGATCATGGCCGATGGCAGGCGGGGCGTCCATGCCGCCGGTGGCGGCTCGTCCAGATCGCCGGTGGCGGCCCGCGATGGTGGACAGGCCGGCCCCGGCAGGCGGAGAATGGGCGCCATCGCCTGCCGCAGGGTCGCATGCGAGGGGGCGGGGGAGGCAACGATGAAGCGGCTGGTCTTGGGGGTGGCGGTGACGCTGGCGCTCGCAGTGCCGGCGGGGCGCGCCGCGGCGATGAGCCCGGGCGAATGCGCGGACCTGTCCATCCGCATCAAGCTGCCGGAGGCGAGCTCGGCGAAATGCGGCGGCGAGAATTTCGGCGGCGGCGACCAGGGCTCCGGCCGTGCGGAGTACATCCAGATCATCACCGGCGACTCCATCTTCGTGGTCTCGCACACCTCCGCCGGCGTCCGCAGCTATATGCGGCGGCTGGGCGTCAAGGACATCATCGGGAACTATTCGATCTTCGCCAGCACCGACAACTGGGGCGACGAGACCGAGAGCAACGACTTCACCCTCCGCCGCTTCGACGCCAAGCTGACGGGCAGCGGTGCCAAGGTGCTCTGCGTCGGCTTCGTCCATTTCAGCGGCCACGTTGCCAGCTCCACCGGCTATCGTCACGTGATCAGCGGCTACGACTGCAGCTTCGGCGCGACGCCGCCGACCGACGCGCGGATGGATCAGCTCGTGGGCAGCATCGGCTACGATTTCGAATGACGGGCGCGGGGGCCAGCCTTGGCGTCCGATAGCGCCCAAGCCGCGCCGCCCGTCGCGCCGCGCCCGCTCGAGGCCGGCGATCCGGCGCCGCACGTCGTGGCGCTCGACGAGGGGGGCAAGCCGGCCCACAGCAGCGCCGACCTCGTCACCGGCCGGCCGCTGGTCCTGCTGTTCTGCCCGGGCGGCGAGGCAGCGACAATTCTGCTCGGCGCCTTCCGCGACCGCGCCGCGGAATTCGCCGCGCTCGACGCGATCGTGCAGGCGGTGAGCCGCGAGCCGCTGGAGACCAACGGCGCCACCCATGCCGCCCTCGGCCTGCCGTTCAAGCTCCTGACCGACGCCACCGGCAACGTCTTCCGCACCTATGGCGCAGAGCGCGACGCGCAGGCGGTGGTCCTCGATCCGAACCATCGCGTCGCCGCCATTTTGCGCGGGCATGCCGAGGCAGCGCTCCCCGACGACGCCCTGGCCTATCTGCGCCGCGCCTTCCCGCCGCGCGGGCTCCGCGTGCAGGCGCAGGCGCCCATCCTGCTCCTGCCGCGCGCGCTGGCCGAGGCCGAGTGCGCGCGCCTGATCGAGCAGTTCCATCGTCCGGTGAACGTCTGGACGACCGACGGCTTCCGCAGCGCCGGCCACAACCAGGAGCAGGGCGACTTCAAGGTAAACCATGCCGGCGTCTACGGCCAGTTGACGGAGTACGTCTTGCGCGAGCCCGCCCTGCAGCAGTTCCTCGACCAGCGCTTCGCCCGCCGCGTGGCGCCGGAGATGCGCAAGGCCTTCCAGACCGGCGTGACTCAGCGCGAGAACTACCGCATCGCGCGCTACGACTCGACGGCCGGCGGCGTGCTGCATCCCCACCGCGACAACTCGACCAAGGAAACAGCCCACCGCCGCTTCACCATGACGATCAACCTCAACGCCGGCGAGTACGAGGGCGGCGCGCTCCGCTTCCGCGAATATGGCGACCATTTCTACGAGGTCGAACGCGGCACTGCCGTCGTCTGGTCGGCCACGCTGCTGCACGAGGTGATGCCCGTGACGAAGGGTGCCCGTTACGTGCTGGGCGTCCATATGTACGGCAGCTGACGGCGTTGTTTTCCGCGCAAGCGCCGGTACCGGCTCTCTCCGGTTGCTTTTATTAACCGCGACTTTGCCTGCCGCTAAATAAGCCCGATTCGACTTGAGCCAATATTGGGCCGGTGAAATAATGCCGCCGTAGTGGCGCTGTAGAGGCCGCCGGAGAAGCGGTGCCGTGGGTGCGCCGACAGGACGGAGGACAGCATGCCTAGGACCGCAAGGGGACGAGGGCGAGCGGCGTCCGTGCTCGCCTTGGTCGTGGGGCTCGCCGCGCTCGTGGCCGGATCGTCCGGCGCGCAGGCCTATTGCAACCCGTCCCACCACTGGGATCCGTGCCTCGACAACACGGCCCCGAAGCCGCCGCAGGAGAGCGGCGGCAGCCGGCTGGCGAACGCGCCCTGTGGCGATCTCGCGCTGCAGGTCCCGGCGTCGCTCGGCAGCCAGACCTGCCGCGCGGCCAACATTTCCAATGCCGACGCCCGCGGCCGCGAGGAGACGGTGCGAGTCAACGAAGCGGGCAGGCTCTTCTTCGCCGAGTACGTCCAGGCCGGCATCCACACCTACATCATCAGGCGGCAGCCGACCGAGATCGTCGGCTACACCGACCTCAAGCCCGGGCCGGACGACTGGGAGTCGCAGATCGAGATCCAGGGCTTCGACGCGCGCCGCTTCCGCGCCAGCGTCGGCGGCGGCACCGCCCACTGCGTCAGCTTCACCAAGCACTGGGGGCACATGCCGCAGACCACCGGCTATCGTCACCGCATCATCGGCATCTATTGCAGCGCCCACGCGGAGGACATCGCCGACGACAGCCTGAACGACCTGCTCGGCGGTATCCAGCCGAGCGGCTGAGCGATCACGCCGCCAGCGCCTGATCCAAATCCTCGATGATGTCGGCCGGGTCTTCGAGGCCGACGGAGAGGCGGACCATGCTGTCGGTGATGCCGAGTTGGGCGCGCGCCTCCGGCGTCAGGCGCTGGTGGGTGGTCGTCGCGGGGTGCGTGATCAGGCTCTTGGCGTCGCCGAGGTTGTTGGAGATGTCGATCAGGCCGAGCGCGTTGAGGAAGCGGAACACGCGCGCCTTGTCGCCGGCGAGGTCGAAGGTCACGAGCGAGCCGCCGCCCGGCATCTGCCGCTGCGCCAGCGCGTGCTGCGGGAAGTCGGCGCGGCCCGGATAGAGCAGGCGGCTGACCGCCGGATGGGCGGCGAGGAAGTCGGCGACGGCGGCGGCGTTGGCGCAGTGCTGACGCACGCGCAGCTCCAGCGTCTCCAGCCCCTTCACCATCACCCAGGCGTTGAACGGCGAGAGCGACGGGCCGGTGTGGCGCAGATAGGGCTGCAGCTCCTCGCTGATGAACTGCTCCGTCCCCAGCACGACGCCGCCGAGGCAGCGGCCCTGGCCGTCGATATGCTTGGTGGTGGAATAGACGACGATGTCGGTGCCGAGCGGCAGCGGCTTCTGCAGCACCGGGGTGGCGAACACGTTGTCGACGATGAGGCGCGCGCCCGCCGCGTGCGCCAGCTCGGCCACCGCCCTGATATCGATCAGCTCCAGGGTCGGGTTGGCCGGCGTCTCGATGAAGACGCAGCGCGCGCCCGGCTTCAGCGCGGCGCGCCATTGGTCGAGGTCGGGGCCGTCGACCAGCGTCGTCGTCACGCCGTAGCGCGGCAGCAGCTCCTCGATGATGTAGCGGCAGGAGCCGAAGAGGGCGCGCGAGGCCACCACACGGTCGCCCGCCCGCACCTGGCACATGAGCGCGGCGTTCACCGCCGCCATGCCGCTGGCCACCGCCCGTGACGCCGCGGCGCCCTCGAGCAGGCACATGCGCTCCTCGAACATGGTCACCGTAGGATTGCCGTAGCGGCTGTAGATGTAGCCGGGGTCCTTGTTCTTGAAGCGCGCCTCGGCCTGCTCGGCGTCGTCATAGACGTAGCCCGAGGTCAGGTAGATGGCCTCGGCCGTCTCGCCGAACTCGCTACGCGCGAGGCCGCCGCGGACGAGCCGCGTCTGCGGCCGCCAGCCGAGGGAGGTTCCGGGTCGTTTCGCGTCCATGATCGCCGTCTTTTCTTTTGCCGCCTAGCCTACCCTGGTCGAAGTGGAGGGGGTAGGGGCGATTGGGTCTCTGGAGTGGGCTCCCGCATCGCCCCTACCCTGTCCCTCGGGCGTCCCGTGCCGCAGGGTAAGCACCGAGGCGCGCTCGTCGGTCGCCGGCTGATAGACGACCGAGATGCCGCCGAGGGACGAAAGCCAGGCCGCCGCATCGACCTGCGGCGGGATCTCGTAGCTGTCGAAGCCGCAGCGGCGCATGAGCGCCAGCTGGTCGCGCAGCACGTTGCCGACCGCGCGCAGCTCGCCGCGGAAGCCGTAGCGCTCGCGCAGCAGCCGCGCCGAGCTGTAGGCGCGGCCGTTGGTGAATTTGGGAAACTCGAGCGCGATCACGTCGAAGCGCTCGACGTCGCCGGCGACGAGTGAGGGCGGTTGGTCGCTCTTCAGTCGCAGGCCGAGCGGCGTCGGCCGCGCCAGCAGCTGGTCGCGGTTGGCCTGCCAGCGCGCCAGCGTCACGATCACCGCGCCGGCTTCCGGCAGCTGCTCCTCGTCCGGCACGAACAGCCAGGGGTCGTCGACGACGCCCGTCGCCCTAATGAGCGGCATAGAGCTTCTCCTTGAAGGGCTTCAGGCCGACGCGGCGATAGGTGTCGAGGAACCGTTCGCCGCCTTCGCGCACATGCAGATAGGTGTCGATGATGGTCTCGACCGCGCCCACCACCTCGGTGGCGCCGAACGACGGCCCCACGATGTCGCCGATCGCGGCGTTCTCGTCGGCGCTGCCGCCGAGCGTGATCTGGTAGAACTCGGAGCCGTGCTTGTCGACGCCGAGGATGCCGATGTGCCCGACATGGTGATGGCCGCAGGCATTGATGCAGCCGGAGATCTTGATCTTCAGCTCGCCGATATCGAGCAGCCGCGTGAGATCGGAGAAATGCTTGCTGATCTGCTGCGCCACCGGGATCGAGCGCGCGTTGGCGAGCGCGCAATAGTCGAGGCCCGGGCAGGCAATAATGTCGCCGGCCAGGCCGATGTTGGGCGTCGCCAGCTCCAGCGTCTCCAGCTGTTTCCACAGCTCGTAGAGATCGGCCTTGGTGACGTCCGGCAACACCAGGTTCTGCTCGTGGCTGACGCGCAGCTCGCCGAAGCCGTAGCGGTCGGCGAGATCGGCGACGGCCTCCATCTGTGCGTCGGTGGCGTCGCCGGGGATGCCGCCGGTCGGCTTCAGGGACAGCGTTACGATCGCGTAGCCCGGCCGCTTGTGCGGCGTCACGTTGGTGCGCACCCAGCGGGCGAAGCGGAAGTCGCGCCGCAGCGCCGCCTCGTACTCCGGCACCTGGGCATCGAGCGCGCGATAGGGTGGCGGCGCGAAGAAGGCGCGGATGCGCTCGATCTCCGCCGCCGGCAGGTCGAGATAGCCGTCGCGGATCTGCTGCCACTCCTCCTCGACCAGCTGCGTGAAGCGGTCGACACCGACGCTGTCGACCAGGATCTTGATGCGCGACTTGTAGAGATTGTCGCGCCGCCCGAGCTGGTTGTAGATGCGGAGGATCGCCTCCAGGTAGGAGAGCAGGTGGCGCTTCGGCAGGAACGGCCGGATGGTCTTGGCGATCACGGGCGTGCGGCCCTGGCCGCCGCCGACCAGCACCTCGAAGCCGATCTCGCCGGCCTCGTTCCTGTGCATCCTGAGGCCGATGTCGTGCACCTTCACGGCGGCGCGGTCGTGCGGCGAGCCCGTGACGGCGATCTTGAACTTGCGCGGCAGGAACGAGAACTCCGGATGGAAGGTCGACCATTGCCGGATGATCTCGCAGTAGATGCGGGGATCCTCGATCTCGTCGCCCGCTACGCCGGCGAAATGGTCGGCGGTGACGTTGCGGATGCAGTTGCCGGAGGTCTGGATGGCATGCATCTCCACGCTCGCCAGCTCGGCCAGGATGTCCGGCGTGTCCTCGAGCCGGATCCAGTTGAACTGCAGGTTCTGCCGCGTCGTGAAGTGGCCGTAACCCCTGTCGTAGCGCCGCCCGATGTCGGCCAGCTTGCGCAGCTGCGCGGTCGAGAGCGTGCCGTAGGGGATGGCGATGCGCAGCATGTAGGCGTGCAGCTGCAGGTAGAGCCCGTTCATCAGCCGCAGCGGCTTGAACTCGTCCTCGCTGAGCTCGCCGGCGACGCGCCGCTGCACCTGGTCGCGGAACTGCGCGACGCGCTCGTCCACCAGGGTCCGGTCGTAGCTGTCGTACTGATACATGCGCCCTACCTCTGCGCCGCCAAGGTCGCCGACGGCGATCGTCCGAACGCCGGATGGCTGCTGGGGCCGAGCGCGCGCAGCACCTCGCGATAGCGCGTCGGCGTGATGCGGGCGCCGTCGCTGCTCACGTCGATCAGATAGGGCGCGACCACGATGCGGTCGGCCGCCGCCTTCTCGCCGATCGCGAGCAGCGCCTTGGCCGGCTCCTCGCCGTCGGCGACCCGCGCCGACCCGATCTCTTCGACCCACCGATAGCCGTCGGCCAGGAACACCACCCGCCCGTCGATCAATCGATTCGCCGTCACGACTTGGAGCGCCATGGATCGACCTCCTCCTGGTTCTAAACCGCGACCGCGCGTGCCGGCTCAGACTCGAGTGCCGGCGTCGCCGCGTCCGCCAAGGCCGCCACGCGGCCGATGACGATCAGCGCCGGACCCGCCATGCCGCTCTGCCGCACCAGCCAGCCGAGGCCGGACAGGCGGCCATAGAGCGCCTTCTGGCTCGGCAGCGTGCCGTTCTCGATCACGGCGACCGGCGTCGCCGCATCGAGCCCATGCTCGATCAGCCGTGCCGCGATGCGGCCGGCCCTGCCGACGCCCATGTAGATGACGAGCGTCTGGTCGAGCCGCGCCAGCGTCGCCCAATCCAGCTCCGGCTCTTCGCCATCGCGACCCTGGCCGGTGGCGAAGGTGACGGCCTGCGCGTGGTCGCGATGGGTGAGCGGGATGCCGGTCGCCGCGGCGCAGCCCAGCGCCGCCGTGATGCCCGGCACCACTTCCACCGGAATGCCGCGCGCCCGCAGGTAGTCGAGTTCCTCGCCGCCGCGGCCGAAGATGAAGGGATCGCCGCCCTTGAGGCGCACGACGCGCCTGCCCGCCTGCGCCTGTTCGGCCACGAGCGCATTGATCTCGTCCTGGCTCTTGCTGTGGTCGCCGCGGCTCTTGCCGACATAGATCCGCTCGGCGTCGCGGCGCGCGAGATCGAGCACACCCGGCCCCACCAGCTTGTCATAGATCACGACGTCGGCGCGCTGGATCAGCCGCAGGGCGCGCAAGGTCAGCAGGTCGGGATCGCCCGGCCCGGCGCCGACGATGGCGACGCCGCCGCGTGGCGCGTCCGCGGCCGCGCGGCCGTTGACCAAGGTCAGCATCTTCTCGCGCGCCCGCGAGTCGTTGCCGGCCAGCACCTGATCGGCGACCGCCCCGTCGAAGAAGCGGTCCCAGAAGCGCAGGCGCGCCGCCGCACCCGGCACCGTCGCCTTCACCGCCGTGCGGAAGCTGTCGGCGAAATCGGCGAGGCGGCCGAGCCGCGAGGGCAGCAGCCGCTCGATGGTCTCGCGCAGGCGGCTCGCCAGCACCGGTGCCGCGCCGCCCGTGGAGATGCCGATCACCACGGGGTCGCGCTCGACGATCGCCGGCACGATGAAGCTGGAGAGGCCGGCATGGTCGGCCACGTTCACGGGGATGCCGGCGGCGCGCGCCGCTTCGGCCACCCGCTCGTCCACGGCCGGCAGGCCGGTGGCCGCAAACACGATGGCCTGGCGGTTCACGTCGCCGGACACGAAGCCGCGCCGGACCGCCGCGATCGCGCCGGCTGCGATCGCCGCGCCGATCTCTTCGCCCACGCGTGGCGCCACCACGGTGATGCGCGCGCCCGCCTTCTGCAGCAGGCGCAGCCGCCGGGCCGCCGCCTCGCCGCCGCCGACGAGCAGCACGGGCCGCTCCTTCAAGTCGAAAAATGCCGGAAAGTAGTTCATGGACGTCTCCTCGCCGCGAAAAAAGCCGGGCCCACGGAGAACGTCCGTGGCGCTTTAGCGCTTGGTGACGCGGGCGCAAGCTGCCCCTCAAATCCCGCGGGTCCCTTGGGAGGACCAGGCCAGAAAACAAAACGCCCCGCCGCGACTATCGCCGGGGCAGGGTCCGCCACCGCTTTAGCCGCATTTATAAAGCGCCCGCAAGCTGGAAGCTCAAATCGGCGCTGACACTACACATACGCGCCCGCAGGACGGGAGTCAACGGGTTATGCTAGGGAAAGCGCACATGAGCGGAGGAAAAGCCATGCATCGCAGCCAGTTGGCCGGATTCATCATCGACTGCCAGACCGACGACCTCGAGGCCGCTGCCACCTTCTGGAGCAAGGCGCTCGGCCTGCCCAGGCGCAGCTCGAAGAGCGAGGAAGATACCGGCTACGCGCTGCTCGAGACCAAGCCGAACGACCTGCATATCGAGGTGCAGAACGTCGATCACCCCAGCCGCGTCCACATCGACATCGAGGCCGACGACGTCGAGGCCGAGGCGCGCCGGCTCGAAGCGCTCGGCGCCAAGCGCGTGAAGCAGGTCCGCACCTGGTGGGTGATGGAGGCCCCGACCGGCCAGCGCTTCTGCATCGTCCGCCCCCAGCGCGCCAACTTCGCCGCCGAGGCGAACAGGTGGGAGTGAGGCCGCACGCGGCGGGCTCTCGAGCACTGCCGCGGTTGATCGCCGTGAGGGCGCGGCGCTATCGTCGCCGCTCCGCGACAAGGGAGGGACGCATGCATCGCAGTCAGCTGTCCGGCTTCAGCATCGATTGCCAGACGGACGACCTTGAGGCCGCGACGACATTCTGGAGCCGGGCTCTTGGTCTGCCGCGTCGCGCCTCGACGAACCCCGAGGATGTCGGCTTCGTGCGGCTGGAAACGAAACCGAACGCCGTGACCATCGAGGTGCAGAGGGTGGATCATCCCAGCCGCGTTCACCTGGACATCGAGGCCGACGACGTCGAGGCCGAGGTGCGGAGGCTCGAAGGACTCGGCGCCAAGCGTGTGAAGCAGATCCGCACCTGGTGGGTGATGGAGGCGCCAACCGGCCAGCGCTTCTGCGTCGACCGTCCCCAGCGCGCCAACTTCGCCGCCGAGGCGAACAGGTGGGAGTGACCGGGCTGGCGGGCGAACAAGAAGAGATTCCCCTCCCCTTGCGGGAGGAGATAAAGGGGAGGGGTCTGCGCGCGGCAGCGCGCCAAGACTCTTCGGCGCCTGCCGGCGCCGAACCCCTCCCTTGGGCCCTCCCGCAAGGGGAGGGCAAGATTTGTCAGCCGCCGCCCACCGCCCGCCAGCCGATGTCGCGCCGGCAGAAGCCCTCCGGCCAATCGATAAGATCGACCGCTGCATAGGCCCGCTTCTGCGCCTCCGCGATGGTCTTGCCCGTCGCCGTCACGTTCAGCACGCGGCCGCCGTTGGCGAGGATGCGGTCGCCCTCGCGCTTCGTCCCCGCATGAAACACCGTCACGTCCGGCAGCGCCGCCGCCTGCTCCAGCCCGCGGATCTCCGTGCCCTTCCGATAGCTCTCGGGATAGCCGTTGGCCGCCATCACCACCGTGAGCGCGGCCTTGTCGTGCCAGCGGAGGTGGAAGCTCGAGAGCACGCCCTCGGCCGAGGCGATCAGCGCCGGCAGCAGGTCCGACATCAGCCGCACGCACAGCACCTGGCATTCGGGATCGCCGAAGCGCACGTTGTATTCCAGCAGCTTCGGCCCGTCCCTGGTCAGCATCAGCCCGGCATAGAGCACGCCCTTGAACGGCCGCCCCTCCGCCGCCATGGCCGCGATCGTCGGCCGGATGATGCGGCTCATCACGTCGGCCGCCACCGCCTCCGTCACGACCGGCGCCGGCGAGTAGGCGCCCATGCCGCCGGTATTGGGGCCGGAGTCGCCGTCATGGGCGCGCTTGTGGTCCTGGGCCGAGGCGAGCGGCAGCGCGGTCGCGCCGTCGGTGAGCGCGAAGAAGCTGGCCTCTTCGCCCGCGAGGAATTCCTCCACCACCACCCCCGCGCCGGCGGCGCCGAACTGCCCGCCCGTCAGCATGCCATCGACCGCGGCCTCCGCCTCGGCGGTGGTCGCCGCGATGATGACGCCCTTGCCCGCCGCCAGCCCATCAGCCTTCACCACGATCG
>Ga0335082_10009750_pt1 | contig 10425 bp, 10 predicted proteins | sample Lox_Sample_41_FD_206718 | JGI IMG/M metagenome (GOLD analysis project Ga0335082, IMG submission 206718) | Soil microbial communities from Loxahatchee National Wildlife Refuge, Florida, United States - Lox_Sample_4.1 | ecosystem: Environmental > Terrestrial > Soil > Wetlands | place: USA...
TGGCGGAGGGCGGGGCGGTCCGCCCCGAGCACGTCACCGCCCTGGTCGTCCGAGCGGAGTGATCCGGGCCGGCCCCGCGGCGCGGCCCCCGGAAAGACTGAACGCGGCGCGGGCTCTCGCCCGGCCGCGTCCAGATCGTCAGCGAATCGCGAGAGCTACTTCTTCTCGGGAGCCTTCTCGGCCTTCGCCTCGCCCTTCTTCTCGGACTTGGCGGCCTTCTTGGTGGACTTCTTCTCCTTGCTGGCCGGCTTCTTGGTCTCGGCGGCCTTGGGGGCCTCGGCGGGCGCCTGGGCGAAGGCCGGGGCGACGAAGGCGAGGACGGCGAGGGCGCTGACGATCCGGAGAGCGTTCTTCATGGCGGTGTTCCTCCAGGGGGTCTTGGGTTTCTTCCGTGACCCGGGGTTGCCTGAGATACGGACCAGGCCCGCCCGGTATTCAATCGGCCCGGCCCGTCCGGGTGGCGACGGGCGAAAATCTTATATGACTATGGAATCACTTGGTTTTTCAGGCCGTCCGCGGGCTCCGTGATGAACGTCGCCTCCCGCGCCCAGCGCAGGGCCTGCTCGAGCTGCTCCTCGGAGAGGACCCCGGACTCCCGCAGGAGCCTCACCTCGGTCCGCATGTTGGTGTCGAGCAGGTAGGGGCCGTCGGTGTTGATGGTGAACCTCACCCCGGCGTCCCAGAAGCGCTGGAGGATCCCGCCCAGCTCCTCGAGCGAGGAGACCGCCCGGGTGGCCAGGTTGGAGCTCGGGCAGATCTCCAGGACCACCCCGCGCTCGCGCAGCAGGTGCATGACCCGCTCGTCGCGGGCGGCGCAGATGCCGTGCCCGATCCGCTGCGGCTCGAGCTCCTCCACCACCGCCCGGACGCCCTCGGCGCCGGTGGTGGCGGTCTCGCCCGTGTGGACGGTGGTCTTGAGGCCGGCGGCGCGCGCCCGGGCGAAGAGGCTCCGGTAGCGCTTCACCTCCGCCGGCATGAGCTCGATGGCGTGGCGCTCGGTCCCCGCCAGGTCGATCCCCACCACGCCCCGCCGCCGGTAGCGGACCGCCTTCTCCACCAGGATCTCGTTGAGCTCGAGGGGAAACTCCCGGGCCAGGCAGAAGAGGAGCCCGGCCTGGACGCCGTACTCGAGCACCGCTCGGTCCATCCCCCGCAGGGCGGCGTGGATGATGTGATCCAGGTCGCGCTCGCCCCCCACGTTCCGCTTCATGGGGTTGAAGCGCAGCTCGATCAGCGAGACGCGGGAGGAGCGGTACTCCTTCCCGATCACCTCGTAGACGCTCCGCTCCATCGCCTGCGGGGAGGACTGGATCTTCTCCGTCCACTGGTGGAGGACCGCCAGGTACTCGTCGAGCGACTGGACCTTCCCCGGCCGCGCCGAGACCAGCTCCTTGAACTCCCAGTAGTCGGAGACCGGGAGCTTGAGGCCCTGGTCGTGCGCGATCGACCAGAGGACGTGCGGGGCCACCGCCCCGCCCACGTGGATGTGCAGGTCCGAGAGCTCGCGCGCCATGCGGGGGAGATACCGCGCCGCTCCGACGCCCGCCAGCGGCGCGCCCGGCCGCCTACTCCTTGCGCTCGTCGGGCGCCGCGGTCACCGGGGCGCCGAGGGCGAGCCCGCACTCCGGGCACTCCGCCTCCCCCGCCCGCGACGGCGTGAAGCGGTGGCCGCAGGCGGGGCAGGAGATCTCCCCTCCGGCGTCGAGGTCGATCCCGGCCTGCCCCCGCTCCGCCGCCGCCGTGGCCTCCGGGTCGCCGAGCAGGTCGGCCCAGTCCTTCCGCAGCGCCACCCGCGCCGGCTCCGCCTCGTCCCGGGGGACGTAGAGGTTCCAGAGGGGGTGGTGGGCCTCCTCCGGTCGCGCCGGGGGGACCTTCTCCATCTGCGGGCCGAGCCCCTCCTCCTCGAGCCGGGCCATCATCTCCCGGACCGAGTCGTAGCCGGAGCGCGTCAGGAGCAGGAGCCCCTCGGCGGCCGCGTCGCAGGTGACGCACCGCCCCTGCTCGTCGAGGGGGGTGGGCGGGGTATCGCAGGTCTCGCAGAAGCGCATGGATCCTCCGGGAGGGGGCCGGCCGGGATCTTAGCGCGGCTCGGCCGCCGCCGGTCCCCCGTCGCGCGACGACCGGTGGGGCACGGGGCGAGCCCTGGTCTATACTGCGCCCCCCATGGTGATCGACGGCAAGCAGATCGCGGCGAAGGTGAAGGGCGAGGTGGCGGGGGCGGTGAAGGATCTGGCCGCCCGCGGGGTGCGGGTGGGCCTGACGGTGGTCAGGGTGGGCGAGGACCCCGCCTCCGCGATCTACGTCCGCGGCAAGCGCAAGGACTGCGAGGAGGTCGGGATCACCTCGGTGGAGCACCACCTGTCCGCCACCGTGACCCAGGCCGAGCTGCTCGCGCTGGTGGGCCGGCTCAACGCAGATCCGGCGGTCCACGGGATCCTGGTCCAGCTCCCCCTGCCCAAGCACCTCGACGAGCGCGCCGTGCTCGACGCCATCTCTCCGGCCAAGGACGCCGACGGCTTCCACCCTTTCAACGTCGGGGCGCTCTCCATCGGGATCCCGGGCGTCCCCCGCCCCTGCACGCCGGCCGGGGTGATGCGGATGCTCGACGAGGCCGGGGTGGATCCGAAGGGCAAGCGCGCCCTGGTGGTGGGCCGTTCCAACATCGTCGGGAAGCCCATGGCCGCGATGCTCCTCGAGCGCCACGCCACCGTCACCGTCGCCCACTCCCGGACCGCCGACCTGGCCGCCGAGGTGGGCCGGGCCGAGATCCTGGTGGCCGCCATCGGCAAGGCCGAGCTGGTCCGGGGAGACTGGGTCCGCCAGGGGGCGGTGGTGATCGACGTGGGGATGAACCGGCTCCCCGACGGGAAGCTGGTGGGCGACGTGGAGTACGCGGCCGCCGCCGGCCGCGCGTCCGCCATCACCCCGGTGCCCGGCGGCGTCGGCCCCATGACCCGGGCGATGCTCCTCGTGAACACCGTCGAGCTGGCGCGGCGGGGCTCGCGGTGAGGCGCGCGGCGCTCGCTGCCCTGCTGCTCGCGGCCACCGGGGCGCCCGCCTGCTGGCGGCGCGCCTCCAGCCCGACCTTCACCGTGGGGGCGGAGGCCACCCGGCCCGCGCCCGCCCTGGCCGGCCCGGCCCTGCGCGTCCTCCACCTGGCCGACTTCGGCGACGAGACCCCCCAGCAGGCGGCGGTGGCGCGGAGCGTGGCCGCCGCCCACCGGCGCGCCCCCTTCGACCTCGCCCTCTTCCCGGGGGACAACCTCTACGGATGCGGCCCGGACGTGGAGGTCGCGGGCGCCGCCGCCTGCCGCTTCGCGCCCGACGGGAACACGGTGGCGCCCGGCTTCTCCCCGCCGGCCGACCGGACCTTCCTCCGCCACGAGCGGCCCCTCGCCCCGCTGGCCGGCGCCGGCGCGCCCGCGGTACCCGTCTACCTCACCCTGGGGAACCACGACGTCGGCGCCGGGGCCGCCTGCAGCGGCGAGGGCCGCCCCACCGAGATCGCCCGGCTCCGCGCCTGCCTCGAGGTGGCGCACGCCTCGCCGCTCTGGACCATGCCCGGCCGGCACTGGGTCCTGGATCGGGGGCCGGCCCGCTTCATCGGGGTGGACTCGAACCTGATCACCGGGGACTACGGGGGCTTCCAGCTCGCCGACGAGGTGGCCTTCGTGGCCTCGGCCGCCGAGGGCTGCGATCGCCGGACCTGCTTCCTTGTCGGCCACCACCCCCCGGCCACCGCCGGCGACCACCGCGGCGAGGCGGACAAGGCCGGCTACGCCGCCCGGATGGGCGCGCTGCTCGACGCCGGCCACGGCCGGATCCGGGCCTGGCTGGGCGGCCACGACCACGACCTCCAGCACCTGCGGACCGCGGCCGGGCTCGACGTCCTGGTCTCCGGCAACGGCGCGCGCGGCCGGGCGGAGGAGCGGTTCGATCGGGCCTCCGGCGCCGGGACGAAGCTGCTCTTCGGCTCGGTGCGCTGGGGCTTCGGGGTCCTCGAGGTGGCCCCGGCCGGCTGGCGGTACCGCTTCGAGGACGTGGACGGCGCTCCCCTCCACTGCTGCGTGGCCGAGGGCGCCGGGCCCTGCGAGCCGGTGGCGTGCTGGTAGTCCGCCTCCCGCGCGACCCGGTGGAGGCGCCGCGATTCGGCGCTTGCAGGCCGGCGCGCCAGGCGATACTCAAGCTCGTCCCGCTCGGCGGCGCCGCTCCCGGGCCTGCTTGACCGGCCGGTCGGCCCCGATAGAATCCCGCCCGCTCTCCCCGAGGCGCCCCATGGCTCTGCGCACGCCGCTGTTCGACACCCACGTCCGAGCCGGCGCGAGGATGGTCGAGTTCGCCGGCTGGGAGATGCCCGTCCAGTACGAGGGCGTCCTCGCCGAGCACGAGGCGGTCCGCACCCGGGTCGGCCTCTTCGACGTCTCCCACATGGGCGAGGTGATCTTCCGCGGCCCCAAGGCGCTCGCCGCCCTGAACCGCGCCTTCACCAACGACCTCTCCAAGGTGGCGGACGGGCAGGCCCAGTACGGCTGCCTCTGCCGGGAGACGGGCGGGATCGTGGACGACGTGGTGGTCTACCGGCGCTCGGCCGAGGACCTGCTCGTCTGCGTGAACGCCGCCAACCGGAAGAAGGACTTCGACTGGCTCCTCGCCCACGCCGGCGGCGCCGAGGTGACGAACGAGTCGGACGAGTGGGCCCAGCTCGCCCTCCAGGGGCCGCTCGCCGCCCAGCTCCTCCAGCGGCTCACCAACGTGAACCTCACCGTCCTCCGCACCTACCGGTTCGCCGGCGGCGAGGTGGCCGGGATCCCCTGCCTGGTGGCGCGGACCGGCTACACGGGCGAGGACGGCTTCGAGCTCTTCTGCCCGCCGGCGCAGGCGGAGCGGCTCTGGGGCGAGCTGATGGAGGCGGGGCGCCACGAGCGGATCGCCCCCTGTGGGCTCGGGGCGCGAGACTCGCTCCGGCTGGAGATGGCCTACCGGCTCTACGGCTCCGACATGGACGACTCGACCACGCCGCTCGAGGCCGGGCTCGCCTGGGTGGTGAAGCTGGAGAAGGGCGAGTTCGTCGGCCGGGAGGCGCTGGTGCGCCAGCGCGAGCAGGGGCTCTCCCGGAAGCTGGTGGGCTTCGTCCTCACCGACGCCGGCATCGCCCGGCACGGCTACCCGGTGCTGCAGGACGGCCGCCGGGTGGGTGAGGTGACGAGCGGCACCAGGAGCCCGTCGCTGGGCGCCTCGGTCGGCCTCGCCTACGTCCCGCCCGCCCTGGCGGCCGAGGGCTCGACCTTCGCCGTCGAGATCCGCGGGCGGGCCGCCGCCGCCCGGGCCGCCAAGACCCCCTTCTACACGCGAAAGTGAACACCGGAGGAGCGACCATGGAATTCCCCGAGGACCTCAGGTACACGCGCGACCACGAGTGGGCCCGCCGCAAGGGCGCCAACCTCGTGGTCGGCATCACCGACTTCGCCCAGGACCAGCTCGGCGACGTCGTCTACGTCGAGCTGCCGGACGTGGGCGACCCCGTGAAGAAGGGTGAGGCCTTCGGGGTGGTCGAGTCCACCAAGGCGGTCTCGGAGCTGTTCGCGCCGCTCTCGGGCAAGGTGGTGGAGGTGAACGACCCGCTCTCCGACGCCCCCGAGACGGTCAACGAGGATCCGTACGAGGAGGGCTGGATGATCGTGATCGAGCCCTCCGACCCGGCCGAGCTCGACGCGCTCATGGACGCCAAGGCTTACCGGGCGTTCGTCGAGGAGCAGGAGTAGCGAGTCCAAAGGCCGGACGTTCCCAGGTCGCGGCCGCTGGCCGCGGAGGTCGCGCGTGCGCTACCACCCCCACACCCCCGAGGACGTCCGGGAGATGCTGGAAGCCGCCGGGGCGAAGAGCCTCGGGGACCTGTTCCGCTCCATCCCCGAGCCGCTCCGCCTCCGCCGCCCCCTCGACCTGCCGCCCGCGCTCGACGAGATCGCGCTGCTCGGGGAGATGCGGCGGCTGGCGGGGCGGAACGACGTCGCCCACCCGCCCTTCGCCGGGGCCGGCTGCTACCCGCACCACGTGCCGCCGGTGGTGGACCAGCTCCTCCTCCGGGGCGAGTTCTTCACCGCCTACACGCCCTACCAGCCCGAGATCTCCCAGGGCAGCCTCCAGGCGCTCTTCGAGTGGCAGACCTTCGTCTGCCTCCTCACCGGCCTGGACGTCTCCAACGCCTCCATGTACGACGGCGCCACCGCCACCGCCGAGGCGGCGCTGATGGCCACCCGGGTCACCGGCCGCAAGAAGATCGTGGTCTCGGCCGCGGTCCACCCCGAGTACCGGAAGGTCCTCGACACCTACCTCCGATCCACCCACGACCAGGTGGTGGCGGTGCCCTTCGGGCCGGAGGGCCGGACCGACCTGGCCGCCCTGGAGAAGGTGGTCGACCGCGAGACCGCCTGCGTGATCGTCGGCTACCCCAACTTCCTCGGGGTGGTGGACGCCCTGCCCGAGGCGGCCGCGATCGCGAAGAAGGCCGGGGCGCTGACCGTCTCGACCACCGCCGAGGCGGTGGCGCTCGGCCTCCTCCAGGCCCCCGGCGCCCTGGGCGCCGACGTGGCGGTCGGGACCTTCCAGAGCTTCGGGAACCCCATGACCTTCGGCGGCCCGGCGCCGGGGTTCTTCGCCACCCGCGAGGCGAACGTTCGGCAGATGCCGGGCCGGATCGCCGGGGCCACCCTGGACAAGCAGGGGCGGCGCGGCTTCGTCCTCACCCTCTCCACCCGCGAGCAGCACATCCGCCGGGAGAAGGCCACCTCCAACATCTGCACCAACTCCGGTCTCTGCGCCCTGGCGGCCACCATGCACCTCTCGCTCCTGGGGCGGAAGGGGCTGGCCGACCTGGCCCGGCTGAACTGGGCCCGGGCCCGCCTGCTGCGGGAGGCCATGGGCCGGGCCGGGTTCGCCCCCGCCTTCTCCGGGCCGGTCTTCAACGAGCAGGCCTTCGACGTGGGGGACGCGGAGGCGGTGGTGGCGAAGCTCGCCAAGCGCGGGATCGTCGCCGGCGCGCCGCTCTCCCGCTGGTACCCGGATCACCCGCGCGCCCGGGGCGCGCTCCTCTGCGTCGCCACCGAGCTCCACGGTCCCGAGCTGATCGAGCTCTTCGCCAAGACGGTGAGGTCCTGACCATGGCCAACCCCACCGGCTGGAAGCCCACCCTGGAGGCCGGCGCGGCCGGCGCCGCCGACGGCGCGCCCGGCCTGGGCGGCGCGGTCCGCGGCCTGGTCTACGAGGAGCCGCTGGTCTTCGAGCACGGCTCCCGCGGGCGCTGCGGCGTCTCCCTCCCCCCGGCCGGTGACGCCGACCCGGCTCGCGAGCTCCCCGCCGGCCTGCTGCGCGGCCCGGTGGACGGGCTCCCCGAGCTCTCGGAGCTGGAGGTGGTCCGCCACTTCACCCGGCTCTCGGTCTGGAACCACGGGATCGACACCGGCTTCTACCCGCTCGGTTCCTGCACCATGAAGTACAACCCGAAGTCGAGCGAGGCGGTGGCCCGCCTCTCCGGGTTCGCGAACCTCCACCCGCTCGCGCCGCCGGCGCTCTCCCAGGGCGCCCTCGAGCTGATGTGGGGGCTGGAGCGGGCCCTCTCCGAGATCGCCGGCTTCGACACCACCACCCTCGCCCCCGCCGCCGGGGCCCAGGGCGAGCTGTGCGGGCTGATGCTGATCCGCGCCTACCACCAGGCGAATGGGAACCCGCGGAAGAAGGTCCTCATCCCCGACACCGCCCACGGGACCAACCCCGCTTCCTCGGCCCTGAACGGCTACGCCGTGGTCCAGCTCGCCTCGGGCCCGGACGGACGGCTCCACCCGGAGACGGTCCGGGCCGCCATGGACGAGGACGTGGCGGCGATCATGATCACCAACCCGAACACCCTGGGGGTGTTCGAGAGCCACATCGCCGAGATCGCCGAGGTCGTGCACGCCAAGGGCGGGCTGGTCTACGGGGACGGCGCGAACATGAACGCCCTCCTGGGCGTGGCGCGCCCCGGCGACATGGGCTTCGACGTCATCCAGTACAACCTGCACAAGACCTTCGCCACGCCGCACGGCGGCGGGGGGCCCGGCTCCGGGCCGGTGGCGGTCAAGGCGGCCCTCGCGCCCTTCCTCCCCCTCCCCCTGGTGGTGAAGGAGGGCGAGGGGTACCGCCTGGTCACCGACCCGCGCGAGCGGCCTCAGACCATCGGGAAGCTGCGCGAGTTCTGGGGCAACTTCGCGATGTTCGTCCGGGCCTGGGCGCTCATCCGCGAGTACGGCGCCGAGGGCGTGCGGGCCACGGGCGAGCTGGCGGTCCTGAACGCCAACTACGTCCGGGCGAAGCTCCGGGGGACCTACCACCTCCCTTACGAGACCGACTCGCTGCACGAGGTGGTCCTCGACGACACGCTGCAGGAGGCGAGCGGCGTCAGCACGATGGACGTCGCCAAGCGGCTCATCGACCACGGCTTCCACCCGCCCACCATCTACTTCCCGCTGGTGGTCCACGGCGCGCTCATGATCGAGCCCACGGAGACCGAGTCGAAGGAGACGCTCGACGCCTTCGTCGCGGCGATGAAGGCGATCGCGGCGGAGGCGAAGGAGCGGCCCGAGGCGGTCAAGGCCGCCCCCACCCGGCCGATCCGGGCGCGGCTCGACGAGACCCGCGCCGCCCGCAAGCCCGTGCTGCGCTGGCGGCCGGGGATGAAGGTCGAGTAGGACCGCCGCGGCGGCGCCGCTCAGGGCGCCAGCCGGCGCCAGAGGAGCGCGATCCCCGCCGCCAGGGTGAGGGCGGCGGCCAGCGCCCAGGGCGTGCCGGGGGTCTCGCGGACCCGCAGGGCGATGGCGGGCGCCCGCTCGACCCCGCTCAGCTGGACCGGCCTCCCCCCGGCCAGCGCCAGCTCGCCGTCCGCGCCCAGCCAGGAGAGCTCCTCGCCCCCGGCCGCCCCCCGGGCGCGCAGGAGCGCCGCCGGACCGGGACCGAGCGCGACCAGCTCCACCCGCTCGCCCCCCAGGCGGCAGGCCTGCCCCTGCGCCAGGGCGCAGCCCTCCGCGCCCGAGGTGAGCCGGGCCAGCGGGAGCTCGCCCAGGTCGGCGAGCAGCGCCAGCCGGCCGCCGCCCGGCGTGGCGAGGGGCGCGTTGTAGCCGACGGTCACCGGGCGCACCGTGCCGACCTCGTCCCGGACCTCGAGCCCGGCGCGGGCGGCTCGCGGCATGCCGCTCGGCAGCCGCTCCACCTCGAGCGAGGCGAGCCGCACCTCGCCGAAGCCGGCCAGCGGCTGCCACCCGGCCGACACCACCACCTCGCCCCGGTCCTCCCCCAGGAACCCGCCCACCGCGTGCGCCGCGAGGCCGAGGAGGAAGCCGGCGTGGATCACCGCCGCCGCGTAGGCGGAGGGGGTGCGGGCCCCGGCCCGCCAGCGGCGGGCGACGTTGTCCCAGGTGCCCAGGGCGGTGTTGAGCGCGTAGAGACCCGCCACCGGGAAGAGCAGGTAGAGCCAGAGGTGGACCCAGGACGGCGGGGTGAAGAAGCCACGCAGGTCGTCCATCCCCACCGCCGCCGAGGCGCCCTCGCGGGTGGCGGCCAGGACCACCGAGCCCACCGCCAGGAGCACCACCACGGCGAACCCGCAGGCGAGCCCGAGCCCCTGCGAGCGGAGCCAGGCCAGGCGATCGCTCCGCTCAGCCGAAGGCATGGCTCGAGCGCCCGAAGAGGAAGGAGGTGCCGACGTACGCCACCAGGACGAACCCGAAGCCGAGGGCGGCCAGCGCCGGCCGGACCCCGGGGCGGCCCTGCAGGGAGGGGGTGAGCCGCAGGTGGACGAAGGCGGCGTAGTGGAACCAGAGGATCACCGACCAGATCACCTTGGGGTCCCACATGAACCAGCTGCCCCAGGCGACCACGCCCCATACGCCTCCGGTCACCATCGAGAGCGACCAGAGGGCGAAGCCCCAGAGCGCCAGCCGGTCCACCCGCGCCACCCAGGCGGCCTCTCCCTCCACCCACCAGGCCACCGCGGCCGCGGCCGCCGCCGCCCAGGTGGCGTAGGCGAGGAAGGAGAGCGGGATGTGGAGGGGGTACCAGATCGTCCGCATGAGCGGGGGCGGCCAGCGCAGGTCGCCGGAGAGCGCCAGCGCCGCCCCCATGGCCGCGCCCAGCACCCCGAGGAGCGGCAGCAGGTAGGCGCGGACCGGGCGGAAGGTCGCCGCCGCCACCAGCGCGGTGGCGAGCGCGGCGGCGCTGAAGGACTCCATCTTGCTGGTGAGCGGGAAGAACCCGATCGCCGCCCCGCGCCCGACGGTGGCGGCCAGGTGGGCGGCCACCCCGGCGAGCAGCGCCGGCCGGCCGGCGGCCGGCCGGAGCAGGACGAGGACCGCCGCCAGGGCGTAGAGGGCCCCCGCCGTCCAGAGCAGCGCGCCCAGG
>Ga0335082_10009752_pt1 | contig 10424 bp, 12 predicted proteins | sample Lox_Sample_41_FD_206718 | JGI IMG/M metagenome (GOLD analysis project Ga0335082, IMG submission 206718) | Soil microbial communities from Loxahatchee National Wildlife Refuge, Florida, United States - Lox_Sample_4.1 | ecosystem: Environmental > Terrestrial > Soil > Wetlands | place: USA...
ACTTTCCCCCACCATTTTTTGGCGGCTGGTACGGCCCGTGGTATCCAGCGCCTTACTACGCTGCTCCGGCGGCCTACGCACCGTACGCTCCCGTCTACATCACTCCGCAGTGGGACAAGGGGCAAATCAACCTGCAGGTTCCTGACAAGTCGGCGCAGGTTTACCTGGACGGCGCCTATGCCGGAAAGGCCGGCGTGCTGAAGACCTTCTGGCTGGCTCCGGGCGTGTATCAGCTCGAAGTTCGTGCTAACGGACAAGAACCGCAGGCAAAGCGCATTTACGTCCTGACCGGCAAGACGCTCAAGATACGTATGGAGTAGCTCCCATGAATCGCCTGTACGCATCGCTATTGCTCATCGGATCTCTGTTTTGCGGCGCGACTGTGGCGCAAAACCCGCCTGCGCCCCGCGCATCGGCAAAGGACTATGGGAGTTCGAAGGTCGAGCCGCAATACTCCATCGGCGCCAAATTGCTTCCCAAGACGCGGGTTCAGAATTCCTTTGCCGCGCCGCTTGCTGGCCACTATGTCGTGGTAGAAGTCGGCTTTTATCCCGCCGAAGGAAAGAGCGTCGATCTGCAACGGTCAAGTTTCTCGTTGCGCACAGCTGACCAAAAGTCCGGAGTGGCCCCGGCGAGCCCGGAAGAAATCGCATCCATTCTGCAGAGGAAGCCGCAGAGCAGTCGCGATGTCACCTTGTACCCGACGGCGAACATAGGCTATGAAAGCTGGCCCGTTTACAACGGTACCAGCGTCAAACGCGTGGGCGGGCCAGTCTACGGCGCAGGGATGGGCGTGGGAGTAGGTAAGACTACGTCGCCCGCTACGACCGACTCCGATCGCAAGACGATGGAGACCGAGTTGAGCGACAAGGAGCTGAAGAGCGGTGACGTCAGCGCTCCGGTGGCCGGGTATCTATACTTCCCGATCGCAGACAAAGAGAAGGCGAACTACAAGCTCGAGTATCATGCCGCGGACACGACGAGCAGCCTGCCGCTCTCCGAAAAATAGAGATCCGCGCTTTACACTGGCCTCGGCAGATTTCCGCTGGTCCAGTCGAGGAAATGCTTTGCCGGAACCCGTAACCCCACGAAGAACTGTCCAAACTGAGCGTACACGGCGCTGACCTCGTCGAAGCGCATCTCGTAAATCAGTTTCTTAAATATAAGAGGGTCATCAGCGAAGAGGTCGACGCCCCACTCCCAGTCGTCGAAGCCGATGGAGCCGGTGATGATCTGCTGCACTTTGCCGGCGTAACGCCGCCCGACCATGCCGTGCTCTTCCATCTGCCGTTGGCGCTCTTCGATGGGCAGGGTGTACCAGTTCTTGTCCTCGCCGCGGCGACGGTCCATGGGATAGAAGCACAGATAGCGTGAAGCAGGGATTTTGGGATAGAGCCTCGGCCACATAGCTGCGCGTTGTCGGTGCAGTGTTTCCTGTACCTCTTTGTTCCACTCTTCGGATTGAGGCACCATGCCGCGCTCGGACAACATGCGAAACAGCTTCACGCTGGAGTCGTACAGCCCAAGCTCGATCACCGACAGGTAAGAATGAATAGGCTCCAGGAAATCCTGAAATTCGGTGCGGCTCAGTTGCAGTTCGGCGGCGTTCAGGTCATCGAAGGTGTCCCGGAAGTGCACGACCATCAGGTCGCCCTTGTGCCCGAGCATCGAGTACAGCGCGGCCTGGCCCGACTCTTCGCCAGGCGCAAACATCGCGGCGGCTTCTTGCGCGATCTTTTCCTGGCGAACAGCGTCCAGCTTTCGCCACTCGGCCCATCGGAAGCGAAACATCTGGTGCAGAACGCAGAGCCCTTCCAGCGTAAGGGGAACCGCCGGAAGGTCGGTCGACAGCTGTACGGCAGGGTTAGAGGCCATGAGTCAGTCTCCGGGCAAATGTCAGAGCTGTATATATTCTAATGCGCGAAGCTCGGGTCGTTACTGCACGCCTACGTAGATCTTGCCGGTTGCAGCCAAAGGATTCATGCCGGCGTCGTACACTTCGTAATCGGCCTTGAAGGTGCGCTTGGGCGCACCGGGCTTCTTGAAGTACTCGGAGATCTGGTTCCAGAGCTTCGGGACTGTCTCTGCGAGCGAGCCTTGCTCCGTGGTGAATTCCAGATACTTGCCCTTAGGCACCTGCACTGCCTCCATACCGGCTGGAGGCTTGGTGCCCGCCTTGACCGGAGCTCCCAGGACTGCCGTGTACTCGCCCGTGGCGTCGCCGGAGAACTGCGTGTAAACAGACACCATGGTGTCGTCTGTCTTCGCCGGGATGTTGTCGATGGCCGATTCTTTGTAGAAGCGCTTCCAGAGTTGCGGCATGAGGCCGTCTGCGGAATTCTCTTTGGCGAAGCTGGTGCGCACGGAGATGCCGATTACTTCGAAGGTGGGCTGCCGAACCCGGCGTGGATGGAGAACATCTTCGGCTGTTGCATAAATGGCGAGGCTTGTTGTGGTCGCGAGGATGAAAGCGAAGATTGTAAGTTTCCTCATGGATGCCATGTTATGCCCAATTGGTGACAGACGAGGAGATCACACCCACCTTGGGAAAAGCGATTCCCAAAGGGGAACCCTTACAGACTGGGCACAGGAAAGACGGTCGCCGGATTCGCAGATTGAACCGCAGTTAACTTAGTCCGGCCCCGGCGCGCCGCCGCCCTGAACCAGCTTCCCGTGCATCGAGGTATAGCACAGGCCAATCTCGCCGCAGGTATGCTGTTCACACGAGTACACGATGCAAGAGTCAAACGGACGCGAGTACAGGTGGAGACTCACGGCGCGCTGGTTCCACTCGCGCGGATTGCGAACATCGTGAACGGGATTCAGCGGATCAACCGCAACCGGAGCGCCCTGCGTTATCTCCACAACGTCAGTAGGAACAATGTCGCAGTGCTGAGTCTCCAGATTCTCCTCCAGCACCCTGTAGTTATTGACTTGCAATTTGCCGACGGGAGCCGCCATCCAGCAGTTCTGGTTCTTATGATTGTGGATGGAACTCTTCATTCCTACTTCCCAGCAGATAGCCAGTAGCTCGTACAGTTCCGTCTTGTGAATCAGGTTACGCGTGTAGTGCTGGCTGTTCCAAAACATGTATTGTGCGAGCGAGTCAGGGTCGACGGGATTTGTTCGCAGGACAGCCAGTGGCTTCTCAATGCCCAGGAAATCGCGCTCGGTAAGTTCTTCAAGGCGAACTATCAATTCCTGCACGGGAACAGTGCGCACTCTTTCGGTGACGGCGTTTGACATGCGAAATCCTCAGCTTTGTGCCGAAGTGTGAACTTCTGCGACTTGCTATCCTATAACGAATGGTCGCTCATATCATCGAAATCGTCGGCGCCTGGATCGTCAGCGTCATTTCCTCCACGGGTTACTTTGGAGTTATGTCCCTCATGGCCATAGAGTCGGCCTGTATACCCTTGCCCTCAGAAATCATCATGCCGTTCTCTGGATACCTGGTTTATACGGGGCGATTTTCACTGCCGGCGGTTGCGACCTGGGGCGCCCTGGGCTGTAATGTGGGGTCGGTGATCGCCTATGAGATCGGTTATTTTGGCGGACGGCCGCTGGTTGACGCCTACGGCCGCTACATTTTCCTCAGCAAGCGCGAACTGGACTGGGCTGACCGCTTCTTTGAGCGACGCGGCGCGATCGCGGTGCTGATTGCGCGCCTGTTGCCCGTAATACGCACGTTCATCGCGCTACCAGCCGGCATCGCGCGTATGCCCCGGCTGAAGTTCCACATCTACACGTTCATCGGCTCGTGGCCGTGGTGCTTCGCGCTCGCCTACGTCGGCATGAGACTCGGGGAGCAGTGGGACAAGGATCCGCGCCTAAAGACGTGGTTCCATCGCTTCGACGTGGCGATCCTGGCTGTCCTCGTCGTTGGAGTTGCGTATTTCGTCTGGTCACACTTGCAGCACCGGGTGGGACGGGGCCCGATTGCCGAAGGCGCACCCGAGTAAGCACCCAACGGAATCTCTTTTGCCCGGCGTGTATCTAACATGAGCAGGGGAGAAAAAATGGAAAAGGATGTTGAAAAGGTCGTGAAGTCCGAGGAAGAATGGCGCCGGGAACTGACTCCTGAGCAATACCACATTCTGCGTGAGAAGGGTACGGAGCGGGCATTCACCGGCGAGTACGCCCACACCAAGACGCCGGGCGTATATCGCTGTGCCGCGTGCGGTCAGGAGCTGTTTGATTCCGACACGAAATACGACTCGGGCAGCGGCTGGCCAAGCTTTTATCAACCGATGGATCCGGACAAGGTTGAGCTGCACGATGACAGCAGTTTTGGAATGCGGCGGACCGAAGTAATCTGCTCCAAATGCGAATCGCACTTGGGACACGTGTTCCCGGATGGCCCCAAGCCGACCGGAATGCGCTTCTGCATCAATTCAGCGTCGTTGAAACATGAAGAAAAGTAAGCGTAGCAATTAGCTTTAGGCTATTGGCTTTTGGCCGTACTCCGTCGTGGTAGTGCCGCTGGACCTGGCGAAGAGATCTCAGTAATGGAAAAAGGGGTAGCTAGCGCTTCACAACCTCTTCAAACAGGTCCTCGTACTTCCGCGCGATCACTTCCCACGCGAACTTCTCCTGCGCCCACTGTTTCGCGCGGAGTGCCCACTGCTGCCGCGCTGCTTCATCTTCCAGCAGCAGTTGCAGCTTGAGCGCCAGGTCCTTTTCGTCTTTGGCATAGCGCACTGCGGCATCGCCGGCGGTCTCATTGTTCTCCGGAGTGTCCAGGTATAGAACAGCGTTCTGCGCAGCCATGGATTCAATCAATGCCGGATGCACTCCACCGATCTCGCAGGCGAAGACGAAGATCGCGGCATGCTTCTGTAGCGCCCAATAACCATCTCCATAGACGGAGCCGGTAAAAACGACGCGGTCGTCCGCGAGCTTGCGTAGTTTCTCCAGATAATCCGGTTTGTAGGCGTTATCTCCCACGATCACGAGCGGCCAATCCGTTCGCACATTTTGCCAGCTTCGCAGCACCAGTTCAGGATTGTTCTCCGGCTCGAGCCGGCTGACATACAGAACATACCGGTCAGGCCGCAGGTTGAAGCCGTTCAGGGTGTAGTCGCCCGGAGGCATCTCCGAGCCGTAGCCGATGACCGTGGATTCCGCGCCGTACTTATTGGCGTAATAGTCGTGAATGGTCTTAGCGTCAGTGACGAGCCGGTTTGAGCTGAAGCTCGACACCCATTCGCAGAAGTGCAACACCTGCGCGCCAAGCCAGTTCCACTTGCTGCGTTTGCGGTCGAGACCGTCCACGTTCAGCACCACCGGCGTGCCAAGCGCACGAGGCAAGTAACAGAAAGGTGCGTTGGCGACATTGCAGATGAGAACGACGTCGTAGCGGGAGAACGCCGCGTGCGTAGCCGCAAAGAATGTGCTCACCCATGTGTCGAGATGTTTCTGGTGAAGGCTGGGTACGATGACGCGCCGCACGCGACGGTCGTAGTCATCATCGGAACGGGTGAAGGCACGGCGGCAGTAGACGGTTACTTCATGGCCGTGATCAGCGAAGCGGGAGCTGATCTGCTCGGCGAAACGCTCGAAGCCCCCGTAGCGGTTGGGAATGCCTCGCGTCCCGACGATCGCAATTCTCAATGGCGCTCACCGGAAGCGAGCCCGCGAACGGCAAACTCCGGCTCGAGAATTCGCGCTGACTCCGGCACATCAATCGCGCGTGGCGTGTTGCTGAACCACCAAAGCAACTCTTGGTCTGACACCTTACGGCGCGACTGAATGATCTCTCGCTTATGGCGCAGACTTGCCCGCACATCGCGACGCCACCGGTAGAGACACGCCGAAAGCATCTTCCAATCGCGCAGCAGAGCGTACCCGAAAGCCAGTAGGTCCCGCCAGAGGACGGGCGCCGCCAACCGCCACGACAACCATGAGGAGGCGTTCTTGGCCCGCATCAGCCAGCGGTTTTTAACCGAGTGCCAATTAATCAAGTGGGGGAGATTCTGGCGCCGCTCCGGCGTCACCCGGCGCACGTGCCAGGCGACCGCACGGGGCGTGTAAAGGTACTTCTGTCCCATCAACTGCGCCCGCCAGCCCAAGTCGCCATCTTCGCGGAAGGAGAAAAACTCCTCGTCAAAGAACTCACCATCCACTGAGACCGCGTCAATGAACTCACGGCGGAACATGACCGCTGCTCCGGTGGCCGCAAAAACGTACTGCAGGCGATTGTACTGACCGCGATCGATCTCCTCCGCGCCGCGATCCAGATGGCGCATGTTACGCGTGAAGTACACACCGGTGGAATCGATGATGTTGCTGCGCCCGTCCAGTTCTTGCGGCTTCCAGCGCAGCAGTTTGCCGCAAATCGCTCCGGCTTCGGGATGCGCTTTGGCGGCTGCGACCAATTCGCTGATGAAGTCCTGCCGCAGCAGCACATCCGCGTTCAGGCAGAGAATCCAGTATCCGCGCGCCGCGCGGATGGCTTCATTCTGGCCCGCCGCGAAACCCGTGTTGGTGTCCTTGCAAATCACGCGCAAGCGGGATCGGTACTCGCGCAATATGTCCTGCGTCCCGTCCGTGGAAGCATTGTCGAGGACGATGGTCTCGACATTCCGATAGTCTTGCCGCGCAATGGATGCCAGGCACTCGCGGAGTTGCTGCGCCGAATTCCATGTAACGATAGTGATCGAAACCATGACGATCAATACGCTCCGCGGCCAGTAATCACGATGGGAATCGTGCGCAAAAAGATCTTGGCGTCCAGCCACAAAGACCAGGTGTCGATGTAAGCCAGGTCGAGTTGAATCCAGCGATTGAAATCCAGATGATTGCGGCCTTCCAGCACCCAGGTGCAGGTCAATCCGGGACGCATGCGCAGACGCCGCCGCTGCCACGGCTCATACTGGTCTACTTCCTCGGGAACTGCCGGACGCGGTCCCACGAACGACATGTCACCGCGCACGATGTTCCACAGCTGAGGCAACTCATCGATGCTGAAGCGCCGCAGCCAGCGGCCCACCGTGGTGATGCGCGGGTCATCGCGAAGCTTGAACGCCGGGCCGTCGAGGTCATTGTTCTGATGCAGCTCAGCCTTCAGCTGTTCCGCGTTGTTAATCATCGAGCGAAACTTATACAGCGTGAAGTGACGACCGCCCAGCCCACAGCGCGTCTGCTTGAACAGCACCGGCCCGGGTGAAGTGATGCGGATCGCCGCCGCTACGGTTGCCATCAGCGGCGCCAGCAGCAACAGAGAGCACGCGGCAAGCGCCAGGTCGAAGATGCGCTTGAAAAACAGCAGCAGCTCACTCTCGGGCGTGCTCGACAGGCTCAACAATTCGACATCATGGAACTTTTCCAGGTAGATGCGCGAGTATGCTGTGGGCAGGAACTCCAACTGCACTCGTACTTTCATGCCCAGGTTTGCGCAGTGCAGCATCACCGGCTCCAGCCTTGCCAGTTCCTGCATGCTGACCGCGAAAATAACCTCGTCAATCACACGGTTCTGCAGGATGTCCTCGACCTTCGCCAGAGGATGGATTTCGTAATCGCCAATCGTACGCAGACCAGTTCCGGGGTTCTCTTCGGGATCGACAAATCCCACAAGTCTCAAGCCACTGCCCCGGCTCTGTTCAATCAGCGATGCCACCTCACGCGCGCGCGAGCCGCAGCCCACCACCAGGCAGTAGTGGTAGCGGTTCAGGCGCTCACGCATCCAGTAGACGCCGGAATACGAGATTGCGCGCCCCGCCATAAGGAACGCGAACATCACCCCGCCGGCTACCATGACGAACGTACGGCTGATGTCGCCGCGTTTCAGCAAGAAGAGCCCGGCATAGGACATCACTATCACCAGCACGAGCTGGTAAAACAGCATGGCGCCGATACGTACTGGGTTGCTTAGCTCAAGGTCGCGATAGAAGCTCCCAAAATATCCACTCACCGCCCAGAGTGCGAGTATGGCAAGCAGCAGCGGAATGTAGTGACTAAAGGGGTAAATCTCGGGCAGCCGCTCATGAAAGAATTCAAAATGCACCAGTACGGTTCGCAGGAGATAGGCGGCGCCGAATGCGATGCAAATGACAGCGAGGTCCTGCAGCAGCGTGATCAAGCTCAGAAACTTTGATCTGCGATCAAACACAGGGATACTGGTATCTTTCTTTAGGTTGTTCCGCTCGTGTCAGCCATCGTGTGTGGCGACCCTTTCAGGATCTAGCGTCCAGAGCGGCGACGATTGTGGTGGCAAATGCAACAGCGCAGTTAAACAACCCATTCTAGCCTACTTACCGGCGTTGAAGAAGTACCCGGTTAGGCCCGAAAGTGCTAGATCGAATGCCACTATGGCATGCATCTTTACATAGAACAAATTCGGGACCCGCGATGGCTCTACATGAAACCGCGTTTGGCGGGTTAAGTTTCTTGATCAGCGCCGGAGATAGCCATGTTTTGGAAATTCATCGTTGCTGTGCCGCTTCTTTCAGTCTGTCTGTTCGCCTCCGACGCTCCCAAGCCGAGTGCCGACACGCTCGGGCGGTGGGTGGGTGGTAAGTGGGTCGGGGACGGCAAACTTGTTGACTCCGACTACAGCAGAGCGATGGCGGTCAGCGGAATTACGACCTGCGTGTGGTCGCCTGACCATATTGTTGTCGTTTGCGATCAGGCCATTACCGCCAACGATAAGCCCGACCGGGCGGTGTCGATTTACGCCTTCGATCCCGACAAGGCGGTGTATCACATGTTCGGACTGTCGCCCTCGGGCGAACGTCCACGTGTGACCGATCTCTCAATCAGTCCTGATCACTCTCGCTGGGAATATCTGGGAAAAGCGGAGATCAAGGGCAAGGCAGTACAGTTTCGCACGGTAAATGTGTTTCGCGATGATAATCACGTCGAATGGTGGTCGGAATACTCCATCGACGACGGAGCGCACTGGGTGCGGACGGGCGAGGGCAAAGAGTCGCGACAGAAGTAGCCCCGCCGCGCCTTATTCAGCGCGTAGTTCCGGGCTTGCGCCCGGGACCTGGCAACAGAATCACGCAACCTCCTCCTCAAGTCACATTGCCCTGTGCGTTCCGTCACTGTGTGCCGGTGACGAGACATTCACAATGGAACCAACTCCAGACGGGGGAGGTTCCCGATGTACGTGTTCCCGCTGACAATTTTCTTCATTGGCGCGGCGGTGCTGGTCGGCATGCCGCTGGCTTCCACGCTTCAAACGTACTTCAAGAATAAAGGTCGCCGCCGTGTGACTTGCCCGGACGACCACACCCGTGCCGAAGTCGAAGTCGATCGCAAGTTCGCGCTGCAGGCGGCGATACATGGCAAGGACGAAATGCGGGTGAAGTCGTGCACGCACTGGCCGGGGCATGGCGAGTGCGGACAACAATGTCTGATTCAGGTCGAAGCCACGCCCGAGAACATCGATCGCCTGTTTACTCAATGGTTCGACGGCAAGCCGTGCAACCTCTGCGGCCGCCTGCTCACGCCGTCAGACTGGCGTCATGGCCGCATGGGCTTTCTCAACGACCAGTTCCAACTGGTCGAGTTGCGGCAGATCGATTTCGAAGCGATTGGCTCGATGCCGGTGCCCAAACGGCCACTGTGCTGGAAATGCCATCAGGAAGAGAAGCAGCGCCGGCCCGTGCCGGCACAGAGCGCCGGAAGCCAACAGGCGGCGAGAGCATAAGGGGCTGTTGCCGTCTCGCGTATAGCTTCCTCGCACTGTCTGTGCGATAGTGTTCGCGTGAATATCGCGTCCAGGCTCGCCCGTCTGGCATTGGCGTTGAGCCTCCTCCCCTCGCTTGCCTTCGCGCAGAGTTCTCCTCCGGCGGGCCAGTCGTCGGGCCCTCCCACAGTGAAGAAATCTCCCCTGGTGCCCTATGCCGGCAATTGGGTTGGCACCTTCGACGGCAAGCCGTGGATGCTATTGAACCTCAACCTCGTGGGGGAACAGTTCTCGGGATCGATGCGGCGCGCCAAGACTGTCGATATGAACGACAACGGTGAGATCAAGAAGGTCAGCGAGGAGTTCTCTACCAATCAGCTCACGGACGGCACGCTGAATCCCGACGGGTTGCTGTTGACGTTCAAGGATTCCGATACGCAGGAAACGTTCCGCTACATGATGAAGCTAACGGGGGATACGACAGCGGAGATCAAGATGGTCGCGATGGTCATGCCGCCCGGCATGCCGAAGCCCAAGCCGTGGAAGCTGACTAGAGCAGCTCCGGCAAACTCGCCGCGCCAGCGATAGCGAGAGATCACGTTTCAATCGCCTGCTGCAACCTGGCATGCAGCCGCTCGCTGTAGCCAACTGGAAGCTCAAACGTCCGTTCGTCAGCGACCAGCACAAGGATGTTCCGCGTTGAGTCGAGCACCGCGGAGCAGTGCCGGCAATGAGCCAAGTGCGTCTCGACCGCCTCACGCAGTTCCGGAGAAACCGTCCCGTCGATGTA
>Ga0335082_10009754_pt1 | contig 10422 bp, 8 predicted proteins | sample Lox_Sample_41_FD_206718 | JGI IMG/M metagenome (GOLD analysis project Ga0335082, IMG submission 206718) | Soil microbial communities from Loxahatchee National Wildlife Refuge, Florida, United States - Lox_Sample_4.1 | ecosystem: Environmental > Terrestrial > Soil > Wetlands | place: USA: Florida...
TCGGCGACGAGGCGGACGCCGAGGACCGGGTGGACGCCAAGGTCGCGTGACGCGTTACCCGCACCGCCTGCCGACCCGGGCCGGGCCGGTCGGGGGCCGGCCCGGGGCCGGCGGGGCTGGCGGGGCTGGCTGACGGGACGGGCCGCCGTCAGGACCTGCGCAGGCGCCAGCCGCGATCGCAGCGCTCGATGAAGCCGTAACCGGCCAGCCTGCCCAGGCAGCGCAGCACGGTGTCGAGGTCCACGCCCGCCTCGACCGCGATCGTCGAGGTTCCCGCGCCGCCGCGGGTGGGCAGCGCGTCGAGTACCCGGGCGCTGTCCGGGTCGAGGTCGTCGCGGGAGGGCGTACCGCCGGCGTCCGGATCCGGCCGTGACCGCCGGCCCGGCCCGCCGCCGGGTGCCAGCGCGTCCAGACCGCTGGGTGCCAGAGCGTCCGGGACGGTGAGCGGCGATAGCAGTTCGATGATGTCCGCGGCGCGGGTCACGCAGCTGGCGCCCCAGTCCCTGATGATCCGGTGACATCCGGCGGATTGGGCCGACGTCACCGGGCCGGGCACGGCCATCAGCGGCTTGCCCAGGGTGGCGGCGTGCCGTGCGGTGTTCAGCGCGCCGCTGCGCTCGCCTGCTTCCACGATCACGGTGCCGCAGCCGAGCGCGGCGATGACCCGGTTGCGGACCAGGAACCGTGTCCTGGCTGGGTGGCGTCCCGGCGGCCACTCGCTGATCACCAGGCCCTGGCCGGCGATCGCGGCGAACAGGTCCGCATGCCCCGCCGGGTAGGGGTAGTCGACCCCGCACGCCAGTACCGCGATCGTGACCGCCTCCGCGGCCAGCGCGCCGCGGTGCGCGGCGGCGTCGATGCCGTACGCTCCGCCCGAGACCACCGTCCAGCCCCGTTCGCCGAGGTCGGCGGCGATCTCGCCGGCGACGTGCCCGCCGTAGCTGGTGGCGGCCCGCGACCCCACCATGGAGACCGAACGCGAGCAGGCGAAACGCAGGTCCGTGTGGCCGCGAAGCCACAGCGCGTAGGGGCGGGCCTGGCCGAGCTGGTCGAGTGCGCCGGGCCAGTCGGCGTCGCCGGGGCAGGACAGCCTGATGCCGTCGCGGCTTGTGCCCGCCAGGCGCTCCTGGTGCGGCAGCGTGGGCAGCCGGGCCCGCCAGCGGCCGAGCGCTCGGTCGAGCGCTGCCCGGCTGGCTGGCGTGTCGCCGCATCCGGGGCCGGTCCCGGGGAGCATGTCCGCCTTGATCGCGGCCAGCACCTCAGCCGGCGAGCAGATCGCGAGCAGGGCGCCGAGCGCAGGATCGCCGGGCTCGGCCAGGTAGGTGAGCGCGGCCCGGGCCAGCTTTTCCTCGCTCAGGTGCTCCCGCGGCGAGCGGCCGCTGCTCACCGCCGCACCCCGAGCCACAGGCCGAGCGCCGCGTCGCAGTCGTCGCGGGTGGGACGGGGCCGCCCCGCGAGGTCCGCCAGGGTCCAGGCGACGCGGACGATCTTGACGACGCCGCGCGCGGTGATCAGGCCCCGATCCAGGGAACGCTCGAGCACGGTCAGCGAACCTGGGGCGGGCGGCCAGGTACGGCGCAGCGCCGATCCGGGCACCTCGCCGTTGAGCCGCCAGGGAGTGCCCTGCAGCCGGTGCGCGGCGCGCTGCCTGGCCTGGGCCACCCGGCGCGCCACGGTCAGGCTGGATTCGGAGAACGTCCGGTCGCTCAGCAGCTCCTTGCGGCTGACCGGCTCGAGCTCGATCTTGACGTCGACCCGGTCCAGCAGCGGACCGGAGATCCGCCCCAGGTACCTGCGGCGCGTGGCCGGGCTGCAGCTGCAGCCTTCGGACGGTCCGGCCACCCTGGCACACGGGCACGGGTTCGAGGCCAGGACCAGCGTGAACCTGGCCGGGAACCTGGTCGTGATGCCCGAACGAGCCACCACCACCTCGCCCGCTTCCAGCGGCTGACGCAGTGCGTCCAGCACGTCCCTGGCGAACTCGGGCGCCTCGTCGAGGAACAGCACACCCCGGTGCGCCAGTGAGGCCGACCCGGGGCGGATGACTCCGCTGCCGCCGCCGACGATGGCCGCCTTGGTCGCCGTATGGTGCGGTGCGAGAAAGGGCGGGTCTTCCAGCAGCGGGACCTGCGCGGGCAGGGTTCCGGCTACCGAATGGACGGCCGTGACCTCGAACGCCGCGGCGCGGTCGAGCCTGGGCAAGATGGTGGGAATCCGCTCGGCCAGCATGGTCTTGCCCGCGCCGGGCGGCCCGAGCAGTGACAGGTGGTGACCGCCGGCCGCGCACACTTCGGCGGCCCGCCGCGCCATCGACTGGCCAAGCAGCTCGGCGAGGTCGGGCGCCATCGCGCCACCGGGGCCTGCCGCCTGGGCTCCCCCGCCCGAGGCGAGCTTGCCGTCGCGCCCGGGGCGACCGGGCAGATCCTGGCCGCCCTGGTATTCGACCGCGGCGGGCTGGCCGTCGGGACCCGGCAGGCCGCGAAGCCAGTCCGCCGCGCCGGTCAGGCTGCCGACCGCGATCACGCGTACGCCTGGCACCAGGGCGGCTTCCGCCGCGTTCTGCTCGGCCACCATGACCTTGCCGAACCCTTTCTCTGCCGCCCTGGCCACCGCGGGCAGCACGCCGCAGACCGGCCGCAGCCGGCCATCGAGGCCCAGCTCGCCGAAGAACATCACCCCGGCGGCGGCTGCCCTCGGCACCTTGCCCGCCGCGGCCAGGATCCCGATGGCGATGGCCAGGTCGAACCAGCTGCCCCGCTTGGGCAGGCTGGCCGGGGAGAGCCCGACCGTGATCTTCCGCTGCGGCCACTCCTCGCCGCTGTTCGTGATCGCGGCCCTGATCCGGTCGCGCGCTTCCCGCAGCGCGGTGTCGGGCAGGCCGACCACGATCACCGCGGGCAACCCGTTGGCGATGTCCGCTTCGATCTCGACCACGTGCCCGGTCACCCCGATCAGGGCCACCGAGTACGTGCGCGCCAGCGGCACGGCTACCCCACTCCCCGGATGTGCTCGACGGAGAACCCGCCGGTGCCGTCGTACACCAGGCCGACCACGTCGATGCGGACCTGATCGAAGCGGACGCCGTGGGCGTTCAGCCACTGCACCGCGAGCCGGCGAAGCCGGGCCCGCTTGGCCCGGCTGACCGCTTCGAGCGGGCCGCCGTACCGCATGCCGGTCCTGGCCTTGACCTCGACGACCACCAGCGCCTGCCGGTCGACCGCCACGATGTCGATCTCGCCGGCGGCGCAGCGCCAGTTGCGATCCAGGATCCGCAGACCGCACGACTCCAGGTACTCGGCCGCCGCCTGCTCACCGGATCTGCCGAGCACGTCCTTGGCGTGCATCGCCATCACCTCCGGCTCCGACTTTGGCCGGAAACGGGGGCGGCCCGCATAACGGCATCGGCGGCTGTGGAAAACCGGTGCGGCGGTTCGTACTCGTGGACAGGCAGCCGGGAATTGTCAGTGCCTGGTGATGTAATCCGCCCGGGGCACTAGGCCCTCGCGCGGAGGACGGGTCAGGCACGGCTGTAGGGGGCGCGGCCCGGCGGCTGCTCGGGCCGCGGCCCGGCGGTCACCGCGGGGATGCTTCGCTCCACGGCCTTCTTGCCCAGCTCGAACTCCTTGCCGTGGTGCACCACGGGCAACGGCTCGCCATCGAGCAGCTCGTACTTGGCGTGGCCCGAGGTGATCGTCACCCGCAGCCTGCGGCCCCGGTAGCGGAGCCGGAACCGCAGCACCGCGATCCCGCCGGGCAGGTGCGGGTTGAAGGCCAGCGACCCGGCGCCCGCCCGCATGCCGCCGAACCCGGCCACCAGCGCTATCCACGCGCCGGCCAGCGACGCCATGTGGACGCCGTCCGAGGTGTTGTGCTCGACGTCCCTCAGGTCCATGAGCGCGGCCTCGGCCAGGTAGTCGTGCGCCAGGTCCAGCTGGCCGACCTCGGCAGCGATCACGGCCTGGGTGCAGGCGGACAGCGACGAGTCGCGCACGGTGAGCGGCTCGTAGTAGGCGAAGTTCCTGGCCTTCTCCTCGGGCGTGAACGCGTCCGGGCGCATGTACATGGCCAGTACCAGGTCCGCCTGCTTGACCACCTGCTTGCGGTAGAGCTGGAAGTACGGGTAGTGCAGCAGCAGCGGGTAGTGGTCCTCGGGCGTGTTCTTGAAGTCCCACCGGGCGTAGTCGGTGAATCCCTGGTGCTGCGGGTGCACGTTGAGGCGGTCATCGAACGGGATGTACATCGAGGCCGCCGCGTCACGCCAGGACGCCGCCTCTTCGGTCGTCACCCCGAGCCTTTCCGCCACATCGGGCAGCTTGGTCGCCAGGTCGGCCGCGCTGGCCAGGTTCCGCTGCGCCATCAGGTTGGTGTAGATGTTGTTGTCCTTGACCGCGCTGTACTCGTCCGGCCCGGTCACGCCGTCGATCCTGAACCCGCCGGTGGCATCGTGCTGGCCGAGCGACCGCCACAGGCGGGCGGTCTCGACCAGCAGCTCGAGCCCGACCCCCCGCTCGAACTCGGCGTCCTCGGTCGCGTCCAGGTAGCGCAGCACCGCGTCGGCGATGTCGGCGTTGATGTGGAACGCCGCGGTACCGGCCGGCCAGTAGCCGGAGGTCTCCTGGCCGCGGATCGTCCGCCACGGGAACGCGGCCCCGGCCAGGCCGAGGTCGGCCGCGTGCCGTCGGGCCTCGTCCAGGACCAGGTGCCGCCAGCGCAGCGCGTCGCCCGCGGCGGACGGGTGGGTGTACATGAGCACCGGGAGCACGAAGGATTCGGTGTCCCAGAACGTGTGCCCGTCGTAGCCGGTCCCGGTCAGCCCCTTCGCGGCGATCGGCCGGAATTCGGCCCGCGCCCCCGCCTGCAGGATGTGGAACAACCCGAAGCGCACCGCCTGCTGGATCTCGGCGTCGCCTTCCAGTTCGACGTCGGCACCGTCCCAGAACTCATCCAGGTAGGCCCGTTGCTCGGCGAGCAGGCCGTCCCAGCCGGTCAGCTGGGCGGCCGCGAGCGCCCCGACCACCTGGTCGATGAGGGCGGGCCTGGTCCGGGTGCTCGACCAGCCGTAGCCGATGAACTTGACGATGTGCAGCTGCTCGCCAGGGGCAACCTCGGTCGCCACGGTGAACCGGGCCAGATCGGGATAGGACTCGATCCGGTTCGCCATCTTCTCCGGGCCGGTGATCGCGTGGGACATCCCGGCCGCGATCCGCAGCCCGCTGGCCCGGGTTCTGTGTACCAGCAGCGCACGGGAGGGACCGCCGTCGCTGGAGCACTGGTTCTCCTCGCTGACCAGCGGATTCTCCAGGACGGCCGAGAGCCGGGGATCCTTGCCCCGCTTCGGCAGCTCCTCGTTCGTGACCAGTTCGGATTGCAGCACGAGCCGCAGCTTCGCGTCCACCGGCTCGACCGTGTAGCTGATCGCCGCGATGGCGCGCTGAGTCAGCGACACGATCCGCACCGACGTGACCTTGATCCTGGCCCCGGCCGGCGATGACCAGTCCACCTCCCGGGTCAGCGTGCCCGTCCGCAGGTCCAGGATGCGCTGGTGCGAGTGCAGCGTGCCGTACCTGATGTCAAACGGCTCGTCGTCCACGAGCAGCCGGATGATCTTGCCGTTGGTGACGTTGATGGCAGTCTGCCCGTCGTCGGGAAAGCCGTAACCCGCCTCGGCGTAGGGCAGCGGCCTGACCTCGTACACCGAGTTGAGGTAGCTGCCCGGCAGCCCGTGCGGGTCGCCCTCGTCGAGGTTGCCGCGCAGCCCGAGGTGCCCGTTGGACAGCGCGAAGATCGACTCGCTCTGGGCCAGCAGGTCGAGGTCGAGTTCCTTCTCGACCAGACGCCAGGGTTCGGTCCCGTACGCGGACTGCTTGATCATCAGGCGTCCTGGTCCAGGAGTTCCGCGAGATCCTTGACCACGATGTCGGCCCCGTGCTTGGACAGCGCGTCGGCCTGGCCGACCCGGTCCACCCCGACTACGAGCGCGAAGTGACCCGCCCGGCCCGCCTCGACCCCGGCCAGCGCGTCCTCGAACACGGCCGCCTGGCTGGCCGCGAAATGAAGCTCGGTCGCCGCGGCCAGGAACGTATCCGGGGCCGGCTTGCCGCGCAGCCCGCGCTCCTTCGCGATCAGGCCGTCCACCCGTACGTCGAACAGGTCGGCCAGCCCGGCGGAATCAAGGATCTGATTGGTGTTGGCGCTGGACGACACGATGGCCGTCGAGATCCCCCTTTCTCGTACCGAACGGATGTAGGTGACGGTTCCCTCGTAGACCTGAACCCCCCCGGCGGCCAGCTTCGCCAGCACAAGAGCGTTCTTGCGATTGCTCAGGCCGTAGATCGTGGGCGCGCCCGGCGGGTCATCCGGCTTGCCCTCGGGCAGCGCGATGCCGCGGGACTCCAGGAACGACCTGGTACCATCCAGCCTGGGCTTGCCGTCCACGTATGCGTCGTATTCACGGTGCGCGTCGAACGGGACGAACTCCGTTTTCGTGCTCTCGGCGCGGGCACGCAGGAATTCGTCGAACATCTCCTTCCACGCCGCCGCGTGCACCACTGCGGTCTGGGTCACCACGCCGTCCATGTCGAACAGGCAGGCCTTAACCCCGCCGGGAAGCCCGAACATCGCCCCTCCGCCGTCAGCTACGCCGGGAAGTCCGGCTTGTCCTCTGGCACCTCAAGGTCGGCCTTGGCCAGTTCCTCGATGTTGACGTCCTTGAAGGTGACCACACGCACGTTCTTCACGAACCGGGCGGGACGATACATGTCCCATACCCAAGCATCCCGCATTGTGACCTCGAAGAACACCTCACCGTTGTCACTTGACCGTACGTTCAGCTCCACGTCATTCGTGAGATAGAAACGGCGCTCGGTCTCGACCACGTGGGTGAACAACCCGACGACATCGCGGTACTCGCGGTAGAGCTGAAGCTCCATCTCCGCCTCGTATTTTTCGAGGTCCTCCGCGCTCATGAGTCCATTCTCCTCTCGTTCTCCCCCGGCGCACCCGCCGGGCCCGACCCGGCGGTCACCAGGGTCCCGGCCGGGTCGTCGACAACGGGACCGGCGTCGCCCAGCAGCTCAGCAGCCTCCAGCAGTTCCGCCGGGTCGGCAGGCGGCACCGGAACGGCCAGGGCCGCCGCACGGGTCACGTTCACGAACGAGTACCGGTGCACCGGGCTGGGCCCGTGCTCAGCCAGGGCGGCGACGTGCTCATCGGTGACGTATCCCTTGTGCCGGTCGAAACCGTATAGGGGATAACGTTCGTGCAGGTCCCGCATCATCCTGTCCCGGCTGACCTTGGCCACCACGGATGCCGCCGCGACCGACGCGGTGACCCGGTCGCCCTTCCAGACCGCGAGCCCGGGCACGCCGAGGCCGCGGACCGGGAAGCCGTCGGTGAGCACGAACCCGGGCTGGCTGCGCAGGCCTGCGAAGGCGCGGCGCATGCCGGAGACATTGCACACGTGCAGCCCGGTGGCGTCGATCTGGTCGGCACCGATGACCACGACGTGCCAGTCGATGGCCAGGCGAAGCACCTCGGCGTAGGCCTCCTCCCTGGCCTGGGCGCTGAGCAGCTTGGAATCGGCCAGTCCGGGCATCCGCCGGATGCTGGCCGGATCGAGCACCACGGCCGCCACCACGAGCGGTCCCGCGCAGGCCCCGCGGCCGGCCTCGTCGATGCCGGCGACGGGTGCGAACCCGGCCCGGCCGAGCACGGTTTCGTACGCGCCGAGCCCGCCGTCCCGGCGAGGCGTATAGCCCGGATACCTCGGATACAGATCCCGGAACGATACCGGAGGACCGGAAGGGGCTAGCGGCGGTTCGGCCGCCCGGGAGGCCGGGTCGCTGGCGGGCGGCACACCAGGATGGCGGGTCATGACACTGGGAAGGGTACGCCAGTTGCCGGCCTCTCGAAGACAAGCCGGCCATCGTGCCCAGGCCAGGCTTGCGTCCCCCGCACCGGCGCGGATGAGGTCGCCGGGCCGTCGGTCCTGTTCGGACGCGTGGGTAACCCGCACCGGTGCGGAGCCCGTACCAGGTGCCATAGCCGGTCACAGCATCCGCGATTGCGTGCCGCAGCCTTTCACAGTGTTCGTGATCGCGGATACCGTCCGGGCAGCTCGCATCAGCAGCCACGTCAGCCTCATAACAGCGAGGGCCGGGCAGGCCGTGCATGATCGTGGACAGAAACCCGTGGAATCTGGGGGGGTAACTGTCCACGATCCTGGCCGCCGCCCGGCAGGCCGCATCAGCAGCCACATCAGCCCCGCGGGAATGGGGCTGGGCGGCCGGTCGCGGATCGAGGCGACAAGTCACCTGCCGACGTGACCTAGCGGGCCGGTATGCCATCGACCCGCCTGGACCGGGATTGCGGCGGGCGGGTTATACGAAGGGCGGACGGTCCGACGGGTCGCGGGTGGTACGGCGGCCAGCGCCGCGGCCCGTACGGCCGGCCGTGCGGCGGCGGGCGATGCGGAGCCGGGCCCGGCGCTGCAGCCAGGTGACCGGGACGGCGGCGGCGAAGCCGAGGGCCAGCGGCAGGGCCGGGCTGGAGGGCTCGAGCCGGGCTGACAGGAGACTGGCGGTGTCCCGGGCCGCCGGAGCGGTGTCCCGGGCCGCCGGCCGGGCCGCCGGAGGGGCTGAAGGAGCCGCGGCGGCGCTCAGCTTGGCCTGCTCGAAGGTGGCGGGAATCGGCAGGATCCGCCACCGGCTGATCGGCCAGATGATGACGAAGGCCCGGCCGATCACGGCGTTCTCCGGGATCGTGCCGCCGCCGGGCTGGCCGAGGTGGTTCCTCGAGTCGTCGGAGATGAGCCTGTGGTCTCCCATGACCCACAGCCGGCCGGGCGGGACCACGATATTGAACCTGATCTCGGAGGGGGTGTCGCCGGGGTACAGGTAAGACTGCTCGGTGAGCGGGACGCCGTTGACCGTGACCCGGCCCTGCGCGTCGCAGCAGGCCACCTTGTCACCGGGCAGGCCGATGACCCGCTTGATGAGGATGTCCCCCGGGTGCCCGAAGCCGAACATGCTGGCAAAACCCTGGGCGAACTTCACCACGAAGTTGGTGTCCCTGGGCGCCGTACCCGGGTCCCACGAGCCGTCCCCGTTGAAGACCACGATGTCGCCGCGGTGGATGCTGCGGACGTCGTAGACGAGCTTGTTGACCAGCACCCGGTCGTTGATCTCGAGCGTGTTCTCCATCGACCCGGACGGGATGAAGAAGGCCTGGATCGCGTACGTCTTGATGACGACCGCGAGCAGCAGGGCGATGACGAGCAGGACGGGGAACTCGCGCCAGAACGACCGCTTCCGCCGCCCGCGGCCGGCGGGCGTACCGGGCTTAGCGGGCTGGCCGGACCTGCTGGCCGCCTGCGCGCCATCCGCGCCAGCGGCATCCTCGGCGGGACCGCTGGTCCCGGCCTTGGCGCCCGGATCTGCCTGGCCCGGCCCCGGCGCCTCCGCACCGTGGTCCACATCGGGGCTCACGCCGGGATTCGCACCGGCCGACCGGTCCTGACCGGGCCCGGACGACGCGGCGCTCCCGCCCTGGCCGGCCTCTGACCCGGCTCCCGGCGTCACGCCCCGGCCAGCGCCGCTCATCCACGCCCCTTCCGCTCGCGCGCACCGCGTGCCCGGCACGCTCGCTCGGGCTCGGCAGGCCGACACTCGCGGGCACCGGGATCTGGACGGCTCACGCAGACCGACATCCCTCGTCGGGGTTCACCGTCATCGATTCGAGCTTAGCGCCAACTCCCGGCCACCGGGCCAACCGCCCCGGCGCCATCGCGGCCGCCGGGACAACCGTGCCATTGCTCGCCGGAATCACATTCGCGCACGTTGGGGAGCTAATTAATGCCGGCGGCGACGGCGGAACAGGAGCACGGGAGCGCCGAGCACGCCGGCGGCCAGCGCCGGCGGGCCGACATTGAGCACGGCGCCCGCGGCGCCCGCATGCAGCGCGGCCTGCTGGAAGGTCGTCGGGATGGGCAGGTCGCTGAGCTGCGACGGCGGCCAGATGATCAGGAACGCCCGGCCGACGACCTGGTTCTCCGGGATGGCGCCGCCGCCCGGGTCACCGGGGTGATAGCGCGAGTCGTCGGAGTCGCTGCGGTGGTCTCCCATGACCCACAAGTGCCCGGGCGGGACGACCTCCTTGAACGTGGTGGAGGGCGGGTCGCCCGGGAACAGGTACTGGCCCTCGTGGAGCGGGACGCCGTTGACCGTGACCTTCCCGTCGGTGCAGCAGGCCACGTGATCGCCGGGCAGGCCGATCACCCGCTTGATGTAGTAGGTCTGGTCGCTGTGCAGCCCGAGGCCGGACAGCACGTCACCGAAAACCCGGACCACCGGATTGGAAGTCGGCGGCGGGGCGTCGGGGCCCCACGAGTCCTGCCCGCTGAACACGACGATGTCGCCGCGGGCG
>Ga0335082_10009757_pt1 | contig 10421 bp, 11 predicted proteins | sample Lox_Sample_41_FD_206718 | JGI IMG/M metagenome (GOLD analysis project Ga0335082, IMG submission 206718) | Soil microbial communities from Loxahatchee National Wildlife Refuge, Florida, United States - Lox_Sample_4.1 | ecosystem: Environmental > Terrestrial > Soil > Wetlands | place: USA...
GAGGGCCGCGTGTCCGCCCAGCCGCACCGTGAGGCCGCGCGTCTCGATCGGCAGCGACGCCGCGCTAGCCATGGCGCTTCGCGCTCCATTCGCGGACCACGTACGCCGCCGCATTCAGGGCGAGGACCATGCCGAGGAGGATCACGCCCAGGCCCAGCGCGAGCGGCAGGTTGCCCTTGCTCGTCTCCAGGGCGATCGCGGTCGTCATCACCCGCGTCACTCCGTCCACGTTGCCCCCGACGATCATCACTGCGCCCACCTCGGAGGCGGCGCGCCCCACGCCGGCGAGCACCACGGTGAGCAGCGAATAGCGCAGGTCCCACAGCAGCGTCGGCACCGCGCGCGCGGCCGAGACGCCCAGCGAGGTGAGTTGCTCGCGATATTCGCGCCACGCGTCCTCGACGAACTGGCGCGCGAGCGCCGCGACGATCGGCAGCACGAGGATCGACTGCGCCGCGATGATGGCGGGCGGCGTGAAGAGGATCCCGAGCGAGCCCAGCGGCCCCGCGCGCGAGAGCAGCAGGTAGACCACCAGGCCCACCACGACCGAAGGCAGTCCGAAGAGCGCGTTCAGCACGATGGTGACGAGCCGGCGTCCCGGAAAGTCCTGCACGGCGACGAACGCCCCGAAGGGCAGTCCCAGCGTGCACGCGATGAACGCCGAGGTGAGGCTCACCTCGATCGAGAGCGTGACGATGCGCCACAGCTCGGGGTCGCCACCGGTGATCAGTTGGAATGCGAGCTCGAAGCTCGCGTAGAAGTCCAGCATCGGCCGATTGTCTCCGCGGCGGGCGCGAAGGCACATATGAACCGAACTTCCAATCTACCGGAGCAATCTACCGGAGCATCAGGCGAATCCCACGCTGCGCCGGTCGATGGAGACGGCTTTCACGAGCGCGTGGACCCGCTGGCCGGGCGCGAGGCCGAGGTCGGAAGCCGACTTGCGCGTGATGCGCGCGGCGAGCGGGGTGGATCCCACGCGCAGCTCGACGTCGACGATGGCGCCGTACTCGCCGCCGAGGGACACGACGCTCGCCTCGAGGACGTTCTGGATCGAGACGCGCGTGGGCCGCTCGAGGGCGAGCGAGACGTCGCGCGCGCGGATCCGGACGCGCACCTGCTCGCCGGGCAGGGCATCGACGTTCGGCACGACGAGCTCTCCCCCCGCGAAGGCGAGCGTGGTGAGCTCGAAGCGCGGGTCGTGCGAGGCGACGCGCGCCTCGATCACCGCGCCTTCCTCGGCCCGGCCCGCGGCCGCCCCCAGCTCGTGGCGCGAGAGCACGTCGGCGGTCTCGCCTTCGGCGCTCACGCGTCCCTCGGACACGACGACCACGCGATCGGCGAGCCTCGTCACCTCCTCGATCGCGTGGCTCACGTACACCATCGGCAGGCCGATCTCGTCGCGCAGCAGCTCCACGTAGGCGAGGATCTCGGCCTTGCGCGCCCCGTCGAGGGAGGCGAGCGGTTCGTCCAGGAGCAGCATGCGCGGGCTCGCGAGCAGCGCGCGGCCGATGGCCACGCGTTGTTTCTCCCCGCCGGAGAGGTTGGCCGGCCGCCGGTCGAGCAGCGGCCCGATGCCCAGCAGCGCGAGGACGCGCTCGCGATCGACGAATCGCTCCGAAGGCGGCGTGAGGCGCTCGCCGTACGCGAGGTTGGCGCGGACGTCGAGGTGGGGAAACAGCAGCGAGTCCTGGAACACGCAGCCCACGCGGCGCTGCTCGGGAGCGAGGTCGATGCCGAGGCCCGAGTCGAAGAGCACGCGATCGCCGATCGCGATGCGCCCGCGCCCGGGGCGCACGATGCCGGCGATCGCATTGACGATCGTCGACTTGCCCGATCCCGACCGGCCGAAGAGCGCGACGATCGGCGCGTCGCTCCGGAATGCCGCGTCGAGCGCGAAGTCCCCGCGCGTGAGCGCGATGTCGACTTCAAGCATCGCGGGCTCCCGCCGGATGGCGGCGCCGCGCGAGCCACTCGGAGAAGGCGAGCGCCGCGAGCGACAGCAGGACCGAGAGGACCGAAAGGCGCAGCGCCTGGGCGTCGCCGCCCGGCACCTGCGTGTAGGTATAGATCGCGAGCGGCAGCGTGCGCGTCTCGCCGGGAATGTTTGACACGAACGTGATCGTCGCGCCGAACTCCCCCAGCGCGCGGGCGAAGGCGAGGAGCGCCCCGGTGATCACGCCCGAGGCGGCGAGCGGAAGCGTCACCGTGAAGAAGACGCGCGAGCGCCGCGCGCCGAGCGTGCGCGCGGCAGACTCCAGCCGGGGATCGACCGCTTCGATGGACAGCCGGATCGCGCGCACCATCAACGGAAATCCCATGATGGCCGCGGCGAGCGCGGCGCCCGTCCAGCGGAAGATGAGCACGATGCCGAGGGGCTCGAGCAGTTTCCCGATGGGGCCTTGCGTGCCGAAGAGCACGAGCAGCGCGTATCCCACGACCACCGGAGGAAGGACGAGCGGCAGGTGCACCGCCGCGTCGAAGAGCGTCTTGCCGGGAAAGTCCTTGCGCGCGAGCAGGAACGCCACGGCGATCGCGAAGGGCAGGCTCGCCGCGAGGCCGCAGAGCGCGACCTTCAGGCTGAGCGCGACGATCTCCAGCTCGGCCGCGGAGAGCATCTATCGGGGGGCGCTGAAGCCGAACTTCGCGAACGTCGCGCGCGCCTCGGCGCCTGCGAGGTAGGCGGCCAGCGCTTTCGCGGCGGGCGCGGTCGAGCGCTTGAGCGCCACCATCGGATAGACGATGGGCTGATGCGTGCCCGCGGGAAACGCATCGACCACGCGCACGTTCCTTTCCGCCATGGCGTCGGTGCGATAGACCACGCCGAGCGGGGCTTCGCCGCGCGCCACGAGCGCGAGCGCCGCGCGCACGTTGTCGGCCGCCGCGACCTTGCCCTCGATCGCGCTCCACGCGCCCAGCGCCGTGAACGCTGCCTTCGCGTACTTTCCCGCGGGCACCGCATCGGGATTGGCGAGCGCGATCCGCTTGCCGCCCAGCGCGGCGGCGATGTCCACGCCCGGCGCGAGCTTCACCTGCACCTGGGACGCGGCGGGCGCGATGAGCACGAGGTCGTTGCCCAGCAGCGTCTTCCCCGACCCGGGCGCCACCAGGCCGCGGCTTTCCAGGTAGTCGATCCAGTCCGTGTCCGCGGAGATGAAGAGGTCGGCGGGCGCCCCGGCCTCGATCTGCCTCGCGAGCGCGTTGCTGCCCGCGTAGGACACCGTGACCTTGTCGCCGCTCGAGGACTCGAAGGAATGCACCGCCGCGTCGAGCGCCTCCTTGAGGCTCGCGGCGGCGAACACGGTGATGTCGCCGGCCCACGCGATGGGGGCGAGGACCAGCATGGCGAGCAGGGCGGCGAGGCGTCGCAATGAAGGGCTCCGGGGAGGCCGGGCCCCGTAATATACCGCCGGATACAACGCTCCGCTACCTGAGCAGCTCCGAGAAGCGCTCGAGCTCGGGGTCCAGCGCCCGGTCCACCCGCGACTGCATGGCGCGGTAGCTCGCGAGCACGCGCCGGCCGAAATCGGTGACCTCGGCGCCGCCGCCGCCCATGCCGCCGGTGGCCGAGGAGACCACGGATTCGCGGAAGCACCGGTTCATGGTGTCCACGAGGAGCCACGTGCGCCGGTAGGAGATGCCCAGGCGCTTCGCGGCGCCGGAGATCGAGCCCGTGGCGGCGATCGCCTCGAGGAGGTCGGCCTTGCCGGGACCGATGGCGATCTCGGCCCCGAACATCACGCGCAGCTTGGTGGGGCCGCGCGCGTGGCGCATCTACTTCGCGGCCGAGGAGATGAGCTTCTGCAGCTCGCCGCTCTGGTACATCTCGCGCATGATGTCGCAGCCGCCGATGAACTCGCCGTTCACGTAGAGCTGCGGGATCGTGGGCCAGTTGGCGAACTGCTTGATGCCTTCGCGGATCTCGGGGTTCTGCAGCACGTCCACGGTGAAGTACTCGCCCGCGCCCGAGAGCTTGAGCAGCTGCGAGGCGGTGGCCGAGAAACCGCACATGGGCGTCTGCGGCGAGCCCTTCATGTACAGCACCACGGGGTTGCTGGAGACCTGCTGGCGGATTGTGTCCTGGACGCTCATGACGTTCTCCTCGATAGGCTCATATCTTACCGCCGGCCACGCGCGGGATGCCGGCAAGGTCCGGGATCGAGACCAGGCCCGAGAATCCCCCCTCCTCGAGGATCGCGCGGACGGCCGCGGCCTGGTCGTATCCATGTTCAAGTAGCAGCCATCCGCGCGGATTCAAGTGCCGCGCGGCGCCCGCCACGATGGCGCGGATCGAGGCGAGGCCGTCGGGGCTGCCGTCGGTGAGCGCGGCGCGCGGCTCGAAGCGAAGGTCCCCGCGCGCGAGGTGCGGGTCGCCTGCCGCCACGTAGGGGGGGTTCGCGACGATCACGTCGAAGCGGCGCCCCCGCACCGGCTCGAACCAGGAACCCTGCAGCAGCTCGATGCGGCCGGCGCATCCGTGGGCCTCGGCATTGCGGCGCGCGAGGCCGATCGCTTCCGCGCTCGCGTCGGTGGCGACCACGCGCGCCTCGGGGCGCTGGCGCGCGATCGTCACGGCGACCGCGCCGCTGCCGGTGCCCAGGTCGAGGCACGCATCGCGGGGCGCAAGCCGCGCGAGGGCCGCCTCCACGAGCGTCTCGGTCTCCGGGCGGGGAATCAGCACCGCGGGACCGACCGAGAACTCGTAGCCGTAGAACTCGCGCGTGCCGAGCAGGTAGGCGACCGGCTGGCCCATGGCACGCTGCGCGGCGAGCATCTCGATCTTCGCGTCCTCGCTTTCGGTGAGGATGCGCATGGGATTGGCGGCGATCCACGCGCGGTTCACGCCGAGCACGTGCGCCATGATCACCTGCGCGTCGGAGCGGTCCATCGACGCCATCAGCTCCTCGAGAGTGGCCTTCACGGTGTGCACGGCTTCAGGCGGTCTGCGCGAGTCCCGCGAGCTGCTCGGCCTGGTGCTCCGCGGCGAGCGCGTCGGTGATCTCCGAGAGGTCGCCGTCCATGATCGAGTCGATCTTGTGCAGCGTGAGGTTGATGCGGTGGTCCGTCACGCGGCCCTGCGGGAAGTTGTAGGTGCGGATGCGGTCGGAGCGGTCGCCCGAGCCGATGAGGCTCTTCCTCTCGCTCGCCTCCTTCGCCTGCTGCTCGCGCACCTGCTTGTCCTTGATGCGCGCGGCGAGCACGCGCCAGGCCTGCTCGCGGTTCTTGTGCTGGCTCCTCGCGTCCTGGCACTCGACGACGATGCCCGTGGGGATGTGGGTGAGGCGCACCGCGGAGTCGGTCTTGTTCACGTGCTGTCCGCCCGCGCCGCTCGCCCGGAAGGTGTCCACCCGCACGTCCGCGGGATTGATGACGACGCCGCTCGCGTCGTCGGCCTCGGGCATCACGGCCACCGTGGCCGCCGAGGTGTGGATCCGGCCCTGCGTTTCCGTGGCCGGGACCCGCTGCACGCGATGGCCGCCGGACTCGAACTTGAGCTTCGAGTACGCGCCGGCGCCCACGATGCGCGCGATGATCTCCTTGTACCCGCCGGCCTCCCCGGGCGACTCGGACACGAGCTCCACCTGCCAGCGGTTCCTCTCGGCGAAGCGCGAGTACATCCGGAAGAGGTCGCCCGCGAAGAGCGCGCTCTCGTCGCCGCCGGTGCCGGCGCGGATCTCGAGGAAGAGGTTCCTGTCGTCGTTGGGATCGCGCGGCAGCAGCATCTTCTGGAGCTGCGCTTCCAGGGACTCGATGCGCTTCTTCGCCGCCGCGACTTCCTCCTGCGCGAATTCGCGCATCGCCGGCTCCTTCGCCATCTCCTCGCCCGCGGCGAGGTCGTCCTCGGCCTTGCGGTATTCGCCGTAGGACTCGACCACGGGGCCGATCTCGGCGCGCTCCTGGGAGAGCCTGCGGAAATTGTCCATGTTGCTCGCCGAGTCGGGATCGGCGAGGCGCGCGTCGATCTCCTTCAGGCGCGCGTCGAGGCTCGCCAGCTTCGCTGCGATCGACGGCTTCATGGCTCGCGCGGAGGGTCGCGATCCTCGGCCTCGGGGTAGAGGATCTCGATCGCCCTCGCGAGCGCCTCGCGCTCGCCCTCGGCCGCGCGCGACAGCGCCTGGGACGGGTGGTGGAGGAACTTGTTGGCGAGCCCCTTGGCGAGCGCCTCGATGACGGCCTGCGGCTCCTCGCCCCTGGCGAGGCGCGAGCGCGCCTTGGCGAGCTCGGTCTCGCGGTAGGCGTCGGCGCGCCGGCGAAGCTCCACGATCGCCGGGACGGCCGCGCGCGACTCGCTCCACTCGCGGAACGACGAGACCTGCTTCGCGACGATCGACTCGGCTTCGGCCACGGCGGCGCGCCGCCCCTCGGCGCCCTGCTGGACGATCGCGCCCAGCTCGTCGATCGTGTAGACGAACGCGTCGTCGAGCGAGGCGACCTCGGCTTCCACGTCGCGCGGCACGGCGAAGTCCACGATGAACATGGGGCGGTGGCGCCGCGCCTCCAGGGCGCTCTCGATGAGCCCCTTGCCGATGATGGGAAGGCTCGAGGCCGTCCCCGTGAGGACGATGTCGAACTCGGCGATGCGCGAGGACAGGTCCGCGAGCGCGATCGCCTTGGCGGAGAAGCGCTCGGCGAACTCCTCGCCGCGCGAGAGCGTGCGGTTGGCCACGACGACCAACTGGGGGCGCTGCGCCACGAAGTAGGTGGCGGCGAGCTCCACCATCTCGCCCGCGCCGACGAGCAGCAGGCTCGTGCGCGACAGGTCGCCGAAGAGGTTCTGCGCGAGCTTGAGCGCCGCGGCGGCCATGGAAACGGACTGCGCCCCGAGGGCGGTGTCGCTGCGCACCTGCTTGGCCACCGCGAAGGTCTTGCGGAAGAGGCCCCCCAGCATCCCGCCGATCGTGCCGGCCCCCTCGGCGGTGCGCACCGACTGCTTCACCTGACCGAGGATCTGGGGCTCGCCCAGGACCATCGAGTCGAGGCCGGCGGCCACGCGGAATGCGTGCCGCACCGCCTGGTCTTCCGCGTGGTGGTAGACCTGCTGGCCGAGGGTGAGTCCCGACTTCTCCGCCTCGGCGCGAAGCCAGCGGTCGACGACCTCGGGGCTGTCGCCGCGGCAATAGATCTCGGTGCGGTTGCACGTCGAGACGAGCACCGCCTCGGCCACGCCCGGCTGGCGGGCGAGGTCCGAGAGCGCGGCCGCCTGGCGGTCGGGCGCGAAGGCGAGCTTCTCGCGCACCTCCAGGGGGCTCGCGTGGTGGCTGATTCCGACGACGAAAAGGGACATGGATGGCGGCCCCGGGGGGGCGGCTTGAATTATACCTGCGATCGGGTAGGCTTTCTTTACAAATAGAACGCAAAAGGCGCATTATGGCGTTGATTTAACGTATCCTTTTTTATGGCCGCTCAGCCTGCCCAATTCAGCGCCCTCGGGCGCGCGCTCGTCCAGCAGGGCCGCCTCGTCCAATCGGACGCCAACGCGATCCAGGTCGAGGCCAAGGCCGCGGGCGTGTCGTTCATCCAGCAGCTCGTCGCATCGAAGAAGCTCTCGGCGAAGGAAGTCTCGCTGTTCGCCGCGCAGACCTTCGGCTACCCGCTGCTCGACCTCAACGCCGTCGACACGGAGAACCTGCCGCTCACGCTGATCGACAACAAGATCGTCGCGAACCATCGCGTGATCGCGCTCGGCAAGCGCGGCAACCGCATCTTCGTGGCGATGTCGGATCCGTCCAACGAGCAGGTGCTGCAGGAGGTGAAGTTCGCCACCGGCATGACGATGGAGCCCGTCGTCGTCGAGGACGACAAGCTCTCGCACATCGTGCGCAAGCTCACCGACTCGTCGGCCAAGACGCTCGAGGCGGCCACCGAGGACGTGGACCTCTCGGGCATGGAGATGGTCGACGGCGAGGCGCAGCCCGACGTCGTCACCGAGGACATCGACGACGCGCCGGTGGTGAAGTACGTGACCAAGATCCTGCTCGACGCGATCAACGGCGGCGCCTCCGACATCCACTTCGAGCCCTACGAGAAGTTCTATCGCATCCGCTACCGCACCGACGGCATCCTCTACGACGTGGCGCAGCCGCCGCTCGCGATCAAGGAGAAGATCGCCTCGCGCATCAAGGTGGTCTCCAAGCTCGACATCTCGGAGAAGCGCGTCCCGCAGGACGGCCGGATGAAGATGGTGCTGTCCAAGACCAAGGCCATCGACTTCCGCGTCTCGACGCTGCCCACGCTCTTCGGCGAGAAGATCTGCATGCGCATCCTCGATCCCTCGAGCGCCACGCTCGGGATCGACGCCCTGGGCTACGACCCGGACCAGAAGGAGAACCTGCTCACCGCGATCCAGCGGCCCTACGGAATGGTGCTGGTGACGGGGCCTACCGGCTCGGGCAAGACGGTCTCGCTCTATACGTGCCTGAATATCCTCAACAAGCCGGGCATCAACATCTCCACGGCCGAGGATCCCGCGGAGATCAACCTGCCCGGGGTGAACCAGGTGAACGTGAACGAGAAGCAGGGGCTCACGTTCCCGGTGGCGCTCAAGGCCTTCCTGCGCCAGGACCCGGACATCGTGATGGTGGGCGAGATCCGCGACATCGAGACCGGCGAGATCGCGATCAAGGCGGCGCAGACCGGCCACATGGTCCTCTCGACGCTGCACACCAACGACGCGCCGCAGACGCTCACGCGCCTCATGAACATGGGCATCGCGCCGTTCAACATCGCCTCGTCGGTGATCCTCATCACCGCGCAGCGCCTCGCGCGCAAGCTCTGCTCCTGCAAGAAACCCGAGGACATCCCCGAGGAGGCGCTCAAGCGCGCCGGCTTCACCGACGAGCAGCTCGACGGTAGCTGGCAGCCTTTTGGTCCCGTCGGGTGCGAGCTGTGCAAGAATACCGGCTACAAGGGGCGCGTCGGCATCTACCAGGTGATGCCGATATCCGAGGAGATCGAGCGAATCGTGATGAAGAACGGGACCGCGATCGACGTTGCGGACCAGGCGAGTCGCGAGGGCGTCAAGGATCTGCGTCAGTCGGGTCTCATCAAGGTGATGAAGGGCCTCACGTCGCTCGAGGAAATCGAAGCGGTCACGAACGAGTAGGGAGACAGACATGGCAGCGGTCGCGAAGCGGCAGGACGCGGGCAAGGACGTCAAGCTCTACAACTTCAAGTGGACGGGCAAGGACAAGTCCGGCAAGACGCAGCAGGGCGAGATCCGCGCGGCGGGCGACCACATCGTCCTCGCGCAGCTGCGCCGCCAGGGCCTGCTCAACGTGAGCGTGAAGAAGGTGAGCTCCCGGGGCGGGAAGAAGATCACCGACAAGGACATCACGATCTTCACCCGCCAGCTCGCGGTGATGATGAAGGCGGGCGTGCCGCTGCTGCAGGCCTTCGACATCGTGGGCCGCGGCCACTCGAACCCCTCCGTCGGCAAGCTGCTGCTCGACATCAAGACCGACGTGGAGACCGGCTCCTCGCTGGGGCAGGCCTTCCGCAAGTACCCCGCGTACTTCGACAACCTCTTCTGCAACCTGGTGGCCGCGGGCGAGGCGGCGGGCATCCTGGACAGCCTGCTCGACCGCCTCGCGACCTACAAGGAGAAGATCCTCGCGATCAAGGGCAAGATCAAGAGCGCGCTCTTCTACCCGATCGCGGTGATCGTGGTGGCGATCGTGGTGACCGCGGTGATCATGATCTTCGTGATCCCGGTGTTCAAGGACCTGTTCAAGGGCTTCGGCGCCGACCTGCCGGGGCCCACGCTGGTCGTGATGGCGATATCGGACTGGTTCGTGGGCAACTGGTACATCGTCTTTCCCGCGATGGCGGGCGGGCTCTACGGCTTCTTCTACGCGTGGAAGCGGTCGGTCACGATGCAGCGGTTCATGGACCGCATGACACTCAAGATCCCGGTCTTCGGCGAGGTGATCCGCAAGGCGTGCATCGCGCGCTGGTGCCGGACGCTCTCGACCATGTTCGCCGCGGGCGTGCCGCTGGTGGAGTCGCTCGACTCGGTGGCGGGCGCCGCCGGCAACTACGTCTACTACGAAGCCACCAAGAGGGTGCAATCCGAGGTCTCCACGGGCACGGGGCTCACCGTGGCGATGACCAACTCGGCGGTCTTCCCGAGCATGGTCCTGCAGATGTGCGCGATCGGCGAGGAGTCCGGCGCCCTCGACGCGATGCTGAGCAAGGTCGCGGACTTCTTCGAAGCCGAGGTGGACGAGGCGGTGGAGTCGCTCTCGTCGCTGATGGAGCCGATGATCATGGTCGTGCTGGGCGGCCTCATCGGCGGCATCGTGGTGGCGATGTACCTGCCGATCTTCAAGATGGGCCAGGCGATCTAGCGAAGGACACGCCGAACGGGGGCGCGGGGAGCCATCCTCGCGCCCCCGTCGTGTAGGAGCGCACCCATGGAATTC
>Ga0335082_10009758_pt1 | contig 10420 bp, 11 predicted proteins | sample Lox_Sample_41_FD_206718 | JGI IMG/M metagenome (GOLD analysis project Ga0335082, IMG submission 206718) | Soil microbial communities from Loxahatchee National Wildlife Refuge, Florida, United States - Lox_Sample_4.1 | ecosystem: Environmental > Terrestrial > Soil > Wetlands | place: USA...
GGACGCGACGGAAGGTTCCGGCGACCGCCTCGACCCACGCTGGGCCCGCAGGTATGGCAGTCAGCAACTGGCCGAGGAGACGGGTGTCCGAGGTCGCCGCAGATGCCGTTGGAACCAGCTCGGCCGCGTTGAGTAGATTGCCGTTGTGGCACAGCGCCAGCGTGCCCGCGCCGCTGCCGAAGGTGAGCGGCTGGGCATTGTCCAACGTGGATGTGCCGCTCGTCGAGTAGCGGTTGTGGCCGATGGCCACATCGCCAGTGAGCTCGGCGAGGACGCTGGAGCTATAGACCTGGTCCACGAGCCCCATGCCGACGTGCCGCTTCCAGCCGCGGCCGTCGCCGATCACCATGCCGGAGGATTCCTGGCCGCGGTGCTGCAAGGCATGCAGGCCGAGGTACGTCTGGCGTGCCGCATCCGCGACACCAAAGACGCCGAAGACACCGCAGTCTTCCCGGAGGGCGTCTTCGCTCATGTGGGTGCTCGCTGCGCGCCGGCGGCGGCCTACGCTGGTGATGCAGCCTGCTCCGTTGCGCCGTGTCCTGCGCGTAGGCCGCAGAACTCTTCGTAGTCGATCAGCTTGGTCACGGTCGGATGCGGACCGCAGACGGGGCAGTTCGGATCCTTGCGCAGCTTGTGGATGCGCAGCTCCATGCTCAGCGTGTCGAAGTACACCATGCGACCGATGAGCGGCTTGCCGGCACCGAGAATCAGCTTGATGGTCTCGAGCGCCTGCACGCAGCCCACGAGGCCGGGCAGCACCCCAAGCACACCCGCTTCGGCGCAGCTCGGCGCCGCACCCGGCGGCGGCGGCTCGGGGAACAAGCAGCGGTAGCAGGGTCCCTTGCCGGGGTAGAAGACCGAGGCCTGGCCTTCGAACTGGAAGATGCTGCCGTGCACATTCGGTTTGCCGAGCATCACACAGGCGTCGTTCACCAGGTAACGAGTCGGGAAATTGTCACAGCCGTCGACGATGACGTCGTAGTCGGCGAAAAGGCGCATGACGTTCTCCGACGACAGCCGCTCCTGGTAGCCGACGATGTGGACGTCGGGGTTCAGCGCCTGCAGCGTCTCGCGCGCCGACTCGACCTTGGGCATCCCGACACGCTCGGCGGTGTGCAGGATCTGGCGTTGCAAGTTGCTCATGTCGACGACGTCGTGGTCGACGATCCCGATTGTTCCAACTCCCGCCGCCGCGAGATAGAACGCGGTGGGCGAGCCGAGCCCGCCCGCGCCGATCAGCAGCACCTTGGCGTCGAGCAGCTTCGCCTGTCCCTCTTCTCCCACTTCGGGGAGAAGGAAATGGCGGCTGTATCGCGTGCTCTGCTCGGCCGTAAACTGCCGGTCCTGCTTCCAGGGGTAGCCCGCGCCCTTCCAGGCGCTGTAGCCACCGCTCATCGAAATCACCTTCTGGTAGCCCATGTCGTGCAGCTGCCTGGCGGCCAGGAGCGAGCGCGTGCCGCCGGCGCAGTAGGCGATGATCGGCTTGCTCTTGTCGGGAACCTCCTGCTCGACGCGGATCTCGAGGAAGCCGCGTGGTAAGGAGATGGCGCCGGCGAGATGGCCCTCGCGGTACTCTTCTTTTTCGCGCACGTCGACCAGGGCATAGTCGTTGCCGTTGCCCAGGTGCTCCTTGACCTGATCGATGCTCCACTCCGGCACCTCGCGCCGGGCTTCTTCCATCAAGTCTTTGAACGTCTTTGCCATGGTCTGTCTCCTTAGCGCCTAACTGTACGCATCGCTTGACGTACGCACCAGGGGCGGTTCTGTTCCCACCTGGATAGCCGCCACGCAAGTGTTGCCGAGTCGCTATTTCTATAGCGCCGGGCAGTCTGTGAGTCTATCGGCCGGTCCGGGCGCCCCTTGGCAGCCCGCCGCAACCAGGCTGCAGGCTAGTGGCAGCGGTCGGGCCCCGGTGCTTTGGGGCCGAGGCGGGCTTCCTCGAGGTGAAACTCAATGATCTCGCGTAAGCGTTCGGCTCGGGCCATGAGGGTTTGTGCCTCTAGCAGCCCTTGCTTCTCCAACGCTGCCAGGTCGAGGGCGTACGAGAAGAAATTGACGAGCAACTCATCGGACAGCGATCGGTCGTGGAGCAAGCGGTGCGCCGGTGTCGACGGCTTGGCTTGCAAGAAGCGGCTCAGCAGGTTGATCAAGCCGCCGCGGCAGCTGCCATCGAGGGCGCCGTAGGCGGTGGAGCGCCAGCCGACTTCGGCTTGTCGGTAAGGCTTCTCGAAGAGGTGCCGGCGAATGGTAAACTCACGCTGGCCGTGCAGCAGAATGTTGTAGCGACCGTCGGGGAGTGACTCGACGTTGACCAGCTTGCCGGCGCAGCCGGTCGCGAAGATGTCTGGCTTCTCGTGGTAGTGCGGTCGCCAGTCGCCGCGCAAGAGGACCATGCCGATGATCTCGTGCCCGGCCGACGCGTCGCGCACCATGTCGCGATAGCGCGGCTCGAAGATATGCAGCGGCAAGGGCACGCCCGGAAACAGGACAACGTTGGGGAGCGGGAACACGGGGATGATGGATGGAAGATCCATGGACGCCTCGCTTATGGATGACACGTTGCGGGAAGGGCCGCAAGGCGCACACGCCACGCAGCCCGACACATCAGATGGTCGCTTTCCCCCACCTCGCGGATCGCATCGACGACCTGGCCGCCGGCGCTCACTGAGGCGCACGAGCGCCGCGGCATTCGTCGATGTGATCTTGACAAGTTGACGGTTGGCGTTTAAGCGAAACGTCGCTACAGCGGCTTTTGCCAAACAATCAGTCGCCGGACTGGATGCATCGACCAAGCCGGCAGGATAGTCAGTCGTGTAGGAGGGGCTTATGGACGTCATGAACTTCTTCGAATCAATCTTCCGCTGGCTGCACGTCTTCTTCGGGATCATCTGGATTGGAATGTTGTACTTCTTCAACTGGATCAACGGGCCGTTCGAAGCCACGCTGGACGCCGAGACCAAGAAGAAGGTGATCCCGGAGCTGCGACCGCGGGCGCTCTTCTGGTTCCGCTGGGGCGCCGCGTTCACTTGGGTGACCGGGGTGCTCTTGCTGCTCATCGTCTACTACCATGGCCGCGCGGTCTTCAACGCCGGTACCAACTGGAGTATCGGCGCAATCATCATGATCGCCCTCGTCTTCGTCTCCCCATTCATCTACGACGCACTGGTCAACTCGTTTATGAAGGAGCTGCAGGCCGCGTTCATCGGCGGCCTGATTCTGGCCTTGGTGCTGCTCCTGCTGTTCGAGTATGTTGGCGGTTTCGGCGTGCGCGGCTACGCCATCCATCTTGGGGCAACGTTCGGCACGATCATGGCCTTCAACGTCTGGTTCCGCATCTGGCCGGCGCAACAGAAGATCATCACCGCCATCAAGGAAGGGAATCCCCCCGATGCGGCGCTGGTCGGTTTGGCAGGGCTGCGCTCGCGGCACAACACCTACATGTCGGTGCCGCTGGTGTTCCTGATGCTCAGCCAACACTCGCTGGGATGGGCGACCAACCCGATCACGCTGACGATCGTCGTCCTGGCAGGTTGGGGGCTGGTGTATCACCTGTACGACCGCGCTCCGAAGGTCAAAGGCTTCTAGGACCTGCGGTCGGCGTCATTTCTATGGCCCGCTCCCGCTAGGGGCTTCCAAGTCCGACACGTTGCCAGGGCCTGCGCCGGCAAGGTTGGGAGACGCCCCGCCAGGGGCGTCTCCGTTCTTCGGTCAGTTCGTAGCGGTGTACGCGAACTGGAGGCTCGCGGTGCCGCGTGGTTCGAGCGTGACTCGCTGTTCCTTGGTCCCCAGCTTCTCCTGCCAGACACCGACCACGTATTCGCCCGGTGGCACATTTGCCAGCGTCACTGAGCCGTTGGCAGGAGTCACCGCAAAGTACGGGTTGCCAACGACGGCGACGTAGGCGCTCATCCACGGGTGGATGTCACAGCCGACCGGGACCGCCACCTCCGCTTTGTCGAAGGTGAGCGTGCGCTTGGAGCCTTGCCGGCTCATCAGGAAGTTGAAGGGGGTCACGACCTGCGGTCGCGCGTGCACGTTGTGGGCTTCCGGGTCGCTGTTTACGAACTCGACGGCTTGGCCAACCATCACCGCCGCCACGTGCGGGTGGTAGACACACCCCTTTTGGTCGACGACAACCGGTTCGGCCGGCGGCGCAAACACCCACTTCTCCAACCCGCCCTTGATCCAGACGACCGCGTTCGCCACGCGCCCGCCCTCGACAAGCAGCGAGTTGTCATACACAGGCTGCTGGTGTTGCGCGGCACACTGAGGCGCGATGCGCATATCGAATTCTTTGGGCGGTGGCACCGTGCCGCTGTACGCCACGTCGACGCGGATCGTGCCCGCGGTTGCCGGATCAACCGGTGTCGCCACCACCGTCTGTTTCGGTGGCGCGGAGGAATCGCTGCAGCTGGTCAGCACGGCGAGGCCCAGCAGAATGTGGCGAAGAGAAATCCCTGCCCGTGGCGGCCTGCACACGTTTGCCTCCTCCTGACGTTCCAGCCCGACGCATCAGCGCGGCGCAGCGCCAGAGCGCCTGCCTTCGGAACTCTGGCGACACTTGGGACACACGCCGTAGTACGTTAGCGCGTGGCTGCGAACGACGTACCCTGCCCGGCCGAGTACCGACAAGCGCGGCGCGGGGCTTTGCTTGCGCAGCAGATCGGAGACGGCGCCACAGCGTTCGCACATGAAATGATCATGCTCCGCGAGCATGCCGTCATAGCGCGCGGCGCTGTCTGCCAGCTGAACGACATGGATGCGCTGCTGCCCTGCGAGCTTCTGCAGATTCCGGTAGACGGTTCCCAGACTGACCCGCGGCAGCTTACGGCGTACCCGACGGTGGACCTCCTCCGCACTCGGGTGATCGTGAGCGGCGTTCACGACCTCTTCCACCGCAGCCAGTTGGCGTGTGCGCCGTTCCTTCACGCCGCCCCCAGATCCTGCGCCAAGGAACGCCGGACAGCATCCGCCAGCACCGCCTGGTGGCGATAGTTCGGATGATCGATGACCAGTCGCACCGGCTGCCCGCCATCGATGAACGCGCGGCGCGCCGCCTCGCTGAACCGGAAGCGCACGTACTGCACGGCGCTCAGTTTGTCCTCTTTGCTCCGACCCGCCTCAAATTCGCCGCGAACGCAGAACCGGTTGCCACTCCCGCCGTCACCGATCTCGAGGGTGACGGCCTGGTCGATGCCAATCAGACGGACCAGTCGCTCGCGGATTTGCTTCTCCTCGGTGATCTCGATGAGCATCGTCGCGCTGAGCTCGCCCGGCTCGGGAATCAAGGCGTTGTACACTTCGAGTTCGTCCCGGACGCGGTCGAGATCAACGATGCGCTCGGCACGCAGCATCTCCTGAATCTGAAACCACATCGTGTCATGGTTTTCAAAAACGAATGTCACCTGCTCCCCCACGGAAACGCGGCGGTGCTTCTTCAGCTCGATGATGCGTTGGCGGGCCGCAACGCGCAGCTGCTCGTAGCGCTCCAAGCCCACGACTTCGTCGAGCGTGACCTTCTTCATGCAAAACACCTGCACAGGCTCTCAACGAGCCGGCAGGGGGCGCCACCGCCCCCTGCCCCACGTCGCCGCAGCGGCGCGTTGCCTACTGACCGAGCTGTTGGATGCCTTTGGTGAAACGGCCGGCGTGCGACTTCTCGGCGCGCGCCAAGGTTTCGAACCACTCGGCGATTTCGTCGAAACCTTCGCTGCGCGCGGACTTGGCGAATCCCGGGTACATCTCGGTGTACTCGTAGGTTTCGCCCTCCACGGCCGACTTCAGGTTCTTCTCGGTATCGCCGATCGGCACGCCGGTACATGGATCGCCGACCTCCTTGAGGAAGTCCAAGTGTCCGAAGGCGTGCCCCGTCTCAGCCTCCGAGGTGTCGCGGAACAACCCGCCGATGTCGGGATATCCCTCGATGTCGGCGCGGCGCGCGAAATAGAGATAGCGCCGGTTCGCCTGTGACTCACCGGCGAACGCGGTCTTCAGGTTGTCATGCGTCTTGGTGCCCTTCAAGCTCTTTGCCATGCTCTACCTCCTTAACAGGAATTATTCCTGTTAGATTTATCGCCGAAGCACGGCGGACTGTCAATGCCCCTCGGGCGGGGCACCGAGGGAGATTCGAGCCGCGACCGAGGGCCTGCGGCCAGCGTCATTTCTATGGCTCGCTCCCCGCCCGCACTCCGGAGGCCTCCGCCTGCGGCCCGAAGCCTTCGGCGGACGGGTCCGGCGGACGTGTTGGGTCGCTGCAGGCTTCCAAGTCCGACAGGCTGCTAGGAGGAGCAATGGGAGCGGCGGCTACAAGCCGAGGCCGCGCACGCTCGGCCGTTCGCGCAGACGTCCGATCCAAGCGGCGACGTTGTGCAAGCGGGGGTCAACCTCTACACCCAACTGCCCGAGGACCATGACGCGCGGCACAAACGCCACGTCTGCAAGTGAGAACTCACCGACCAGGAACGGCTTGCCATCCAGTGCTCCTTCGAGTCGGCCGAGGACGCGGCCGATCTCAGCCTGATAGCGGCGGACCCGTTCCGCGTCGCGCTCGGCTTCTGGTTTGTGCAGCTCGGCCAGGACGAAGCCAGCCGGTGGCATGAAGGAGTTGTCGCAAAAGTCTTCGAGCTGGCGCGCCCGCGCGCGCCCGGCAGAGTCCTCCGGCATCAGCGGAGGGTTGGGGTATTCCTCATCCAGGTACTCGTTGATGATGGTCGAATCGTAGACCACGACATCTTCGTCGATCAGCACCGGCACCTTACCGTACGGGTTGAGCTTGAGAAACTCAGGTGATTTCTGCTCTCCTTTGTGTAAATCCACGTGAACGCGTTCATATTCCAGATCCTTCTCTGCCAGGACGATCCGGACTTTTTGACAGAAGGGGCAATCCGGGTAGTCATACAGTCTGATCATCAGTTCCTCCCCTTTTTGCCTTTACGGCCCACGCCTTGCGCCGCACAACATCGCAGAAAACCGCTGGCGTGTCTACCCGGACCGGCGCCGAAGTCCGTCGGAAAAGCGCCCTCAGGCAACGTGCTGCCAGGCGTGGTAGGAGCTGCGGACGAGTGGTCCGGACTCGACGTGCCGGAAGCCGAACTGCAGTGCTTCCTGGCGCAGAGCCGCGAACTCATCCGGTGGCAGATAGCGTTCCACCGGGAGCTGTGACAGCGACGGGCGCAGGTACTGCCCCAGGGTCAAGATGTTGCACCCGATGGCCGCCAGGTCGGCGAATACGCGCCGTAGTTCTTCGTGCTCCTCGCCCAGTCCGAGCATGAGGCCGCTTTTGGTCAGGAGCGGCGATCGGCGCAGCTTCGCGCGCTGGAGCAGCTGGAGAGAGCGATCGTACCGGGCTCCGGGCCGTACGCGCCGATAGAGCCGTGGCACGGTCTCGGTGTTGTGGTTGAGAATGTCTACGGGCGAATCGACGACGGTGTCGAGTGCCGATTGGTCCCCCTTGAAGTCGGGAACCAGCATCTCGACCGTGCAGTCCGGTAGGCGCGCCTTGATCGCCTCGGCAGTGCGGGCAAAATGCGCTGCGCCTCCGTCGGGTAGATCGTCGCGGTCGACGGACGTCACCACCACATGACGCAGGCCGAGCCGCGCAACCGCATCCGCCACCCGTTGCGGCTCCTCCGGATCAACAGCCATCGGCCGTCCATGGGTCACAGCGCAGAAAGAGCAGTTTCTGGTGCAGACGTCGCCGAGCAACATGAACGTCGCCGTCTTGTGATGCCAACACTCACCGACGTTGGGACAGTGCGCCTCTTCGCAAACCGTGTGCAGCCGCAGTTCCTTCACCAGGCGCCTGGTCTCAAAGAACGCCTCGCCGGACGGCGCTCGCACCTTGATCCATTCGGGATGCCGTCGCGTCACGCTCATACCCGGTACTCCTGCACGGCAACAGTCTGCTCGTAGCCGAATGCGAAGCGGAATTGACCTGCGAATCGGGCCCTCACTGTTTCCATTGGCGGCGCCACGCCAAGTTCCACCGCCATTGAGGTCATACGCACGTCAGGCATGCGGCAGGGCACGATGTGCGTAAAGAACCGCAGGTCGGTCGAAACATTCAGTGCGACGCCGTGGAAGGTTGTCCAGCGACGCACGCCGATCCCGATCGAGGCGATCTTCGCGCCACCGACCCAGACGCCGGTCAGGCCAGCGCGGCGTTCTGCGGCGATCCCAAAGTCAGCGCACACACCGATCAGCACCGCCTCGAGCGTGCGCACGTAGCCATGGACGTCACGCCCGCCGCGCCGCAGCATGATGATCGGATACGCAATCAGCTGCCCTGGCCCGTGAAACGTCACACCACCGCCGCGACCGACACGGAAGACGGGCACGCCCAAAATCTGATCGGCGCCCCGCAGATCCTCGGCGTCTGCGCCGCGGCCCAAGGTGTAGACCGGCGAGTGCTCGAGGAGAAGAAGCTGATCCTCGATCTCCCCTGCCGAGCGGCGCGCGACCAATTCGTCTTGCAGCGCGAGCGCCGTCGCGTAGGGGCAGACGCCCAGATCCTGCACGACCAGTTCCATCGCAATCCTGAAGGTAATCGAAGCGCCCAGATCCCGCAACGCGGCGCTGCGATGGCCGTGGACCCCAACGACCTACTTGGCGTCCAGATGCGCGCGGAAGAACGCCAGGGCGCGTGTCCACGCGTCTTTTGCGGCCTCGGGCCGGTACATCTCGGGACGCGTATCGTTGAAGAAGGCGTGGCCCGCGCCGGGGTAGACCTTGGTCTGAAAGTTCTTGCCGGCGCGACGCAGGATGCTCTCGAGCTCTTTGACGTCAGTGCGCGGAATCAACACGTCGTCCTCACCGAACAGACCGAGGTACGGACAATTTAAACGCGCTGCCATGTCGAGGGCGCTTTCGGGTTTGATCGGTGTCTTCTCCGCGTAGCGCAGCATGCCGTAGAAGCTCACACAGGCGGCGATGTTCGGTACTGTGCACGCGGCCATCAGCGCGTACTGGCCGCCCATGCAGAATCCGGTGATGCCGATCGACCGCGCACGCACTTCGGGGCGGCTGCCGAGAAAGCGTACCGCACCATCGAGGTCCTTGAGCACACGGCGGTCGTCGAGCTGCCGCATCCAGCGCAGCGCGCTCTCGATGTCTGGTAGCTCCGGTGTACCTTCGCGGCTGTAGAGATCAACGGCCAGCGCAAAGAACGACTCGTTGGCAAAGCGCCGCGCGATGTCGCGGTAGTGCTCGGTCAGACCGCGGACGTCCGGGATAACGATCACTGCCGGCAATCGTTCGTCGCGCCGCAGCCAGGCGGCATATGCGTTGATGCGATCGCCGTCACGCAAGAATGTCAGTTGTTCCGTCCGCAGAAGTGTCGTCGACATGTTCTCTTGCCCCAAGAAATCACAGCCGCGTATGAAATTCGCGCCGCAGAGTCAACCCCAGTGCCGTCACACCGCACGCCAGATCACGTGCGGTGGCGTGCCTGTCGTGTAGACGGACCGGGGTCGCAGGCGTTTCACGGTGCACTGCATCAATGTCTACGATAGCTGAAAGGCCGCATGAAAACAGTGGGCGGCGCACCGGTCACCAACTCGGCAACCAACTGCGCGGTGATTGGTGCGAGCAGGATTCCGCTGCGGTGGTGGCCGGTCGCCAGGATCACGTTCTCCATGCCGGGCAACGGTGCGATGATCGGGCGGCGGATGGTCGAGCACGGGCGCAGGCCCGCCCAGCTGCGCAGCGCGGCGGTTTCACTGATCCATGGGACCATCACCGCCGCGCGCGCACGCAGCGTCGCGATCCCGGCAGCGGTGACATGCTTGTCAAACCCATCGAACACCGTCGTGCTGCCGATGAGCACCTCACCGCCGTTTCGCGGCACCAGGTAGCCGTCTCCAGCAACCAGCGTATGCCTTAGCCCCCAGCTCGCGGGCCGCACGGCGAGCATCTCGCCGCGCGCCGGACGCACCGGCACCTTGATACCGCACGATTCGAGCAGCGGCCGGGACCACGCGCCCGCCGCCACGATGACCATACCGGCCTCGATTTTCCCGCCCTCCAGTTCCAGCTGCACCGCGCTACCGCTGCGCACGAGCGAACGCACGACCGTGTGCTCGCACAGCTCGATGCCGCGCCGCTGCGCCGCACCGCTGAGTGCGCGAACGAAGCGCTCGCTGTTGATGGCGCGATCATCCGGAAAGAGCGCCGCGGCATGCATCCGGGGGTTCACCGCTGGCTCGAGCTGCACCACGTCGGCCGGCGACAGCATCTCGGCACGCAGGCCCTGCTCTCTTCGGTGCTGTACCAGCGCCTGCAGCGCGGACGCTTCCGCTTCCGAAAACGCCAACGAGATGAGCCCGTCGCGCCGGTAGCCGACGTCGATACCGGTCTCCTCCTGCAGCCGGTCGACCAGAACGGGGAACATGTCGGCACTCAGGCGCCGCAGCTCCAGGAGCAC
>Ga0335082_10009760_pt1 | contig 10420 bp, 8 predicted proteins | sample Lox_Sample_41_FD_206718 | JGI IMG/M metagenome (GOLD analysis project Ga0335082, IMG submission 206718) | Soil microbial communities from Loxahatchee National Wildlife Refuge, Florida, United States - Lox_Sample_4.1 | ecosystem: Environmental > Terrestrial > Soil > Wetlands | place: USA: Florida...
ACCGCCGCCGGGAGCTCGTAGGCGTGCAGCAGCCGGATCTCGCCGCTGTGCTCCCGGGCGAGCTCGATGGCAAGAGCGAGGGCGGCCTCCGAGTGGGGCGAGAAGTCGAGCGGAGCCAGGATCGAGCGCATGCGCCCCACGCCGTCGCCGCCCGGCGCTGCGTCGTCGCGCGAGCGCACGGTGAGGACCGGGCAGGGCGCGCTGCGCACGGTGCGCTCGGCCACGCTGCCGAGCAGCACGTGCTTCAGGCCGGTCAGGCCCCGCGTCCCCATCACGATCAGGTCGGCGCCGAGGCTGCCCGCGGCCTCGGCGATGCCCTCGGCCGGCGCCGCGTGCAGGATGTGCGTCTCGCTCCGCACCCCGGCTCGCGCCAGCTGCTGGCTCGCCTTGTCGAGCCGCCGGGCCGCCACCTCGCGCACGTCGGCGAGCAGCGGCTCCGGGATCGCGACGCCGTAGGGCGGGATCGTGCCGAGCGGGATCTCGTAGGCGTGGAACAGGTGCACCGTGGCACCCGACTCGCGCGCCAACGCGATCGCGAACGCGAGCGCCGTCCCGGCGTGCGTCGAGAAATCGATCGGCAGCAGGATCTTGCGGAAGCGGCTCACGCTGTCGAGTATCCCTCCCGGCATCCGCTCGGACAAGGGCCCGCGCTGGCGGGCCGCCGGCCATCTGCGAAGCTTGCAGCGAGCGCGCCCGCCGAGGAGGTCCGCGATGAAGGTTCGCGATCTGATGAGCCGCGAGGTGGCGACGGTGCGCCGCAACGACAAGCTGGTGATCGCGGATGACCTCATGAACCTCGGGCGCATCCGCCACACCCCGGTGCTCGACGACGACAGCGACGAGGTGGTCGGCATCCTGAGCCAGCGCGATCTGTTCCGCGGCGCGCTCTCGCGCGCGATCGGCTACGGCAGCCACGCCCAGCAGAAGCTGCTGAACCAGCTCGCGGTGAAGGACGTGATGACCACCGACCCGGTCACCGCCGCGCCGGACACGCCGCTCGCCGACGCCGCGCGCCTGATGCTGGAGCGCAAGATCGGCTGCCTGCCGGTGGTCGAGCGCGGCCGCCTGATCGGCATCCTGACCGAGAGCGACTTCGTCCGGCTCGCCCTGCGCTGATCCGAGAGGAGGAGCTGCGATGCGCTACGGCCTCTGCACGTTCCCGACCGACTACTCGATGCGCTTTCCCGAGCTGGCGGTGGCCGCCGAGGAGCGCGGCTTCGAGTCGCTCTGGGTCGCCGAGCACTCGCACATCCCGGTGAGCCGGAAGACGCCCTTCCCGGGCGGCGGCGAGCTTCCCAAGATGTACTACGACGCGCTCGACCCGTTCGTCGTGCTGGCCGCCGCCGCGAGCGTGACGCGCACGCTCAAGCTCGCGACCGGCATCTGCCTGGTGATCCAGCGCGATCCGATCCAGACCGCGAAGGAGGTCGCCTCGCTCGACCAGCTCTCGGCGGGGCGCTTCCTGTTCGGCGTCGGCGCCGGCTGGAACGAGGACGAGATGAACAACCACGGCACCCGGCTCGCCGATCGCTGGAAGGTGCTGCGCGAGCGCATCGAGGCGATGAAGGCGATCTGGACCGAGACGCGCGCCGAGTATCACGGCGAGCACGTGCGCTTCGATCCGATCTTCCAGTGGCCGAAGCCGGTGCAGAAGCCGCACCCGCCGATCCACGTGGGCGGCGCGTTTCCGGGCGCCGCGCGCCGCGCCGTGCGCTACGGCAACGGCTGGATCCCGGTCGGCGATCCGGCGGGTGCGCTCGCCCGTCTGCCGGAGCTGCGCAAGATGGCGGAGGAGGCCGGCCGCGCGCCCGCCGAGATCGAGGTCTCGATCTACTACTGCCCGCCCGACCGCGCGCTGCTGGAACGGCTGCGCGAGGGCGGCGTCGCGCGCGCCATCTTCGGGGTGCCCTCGAGCCCGCGCGACGAGGTGCTGCCGCTGCTCGACCGCTACCGCGCGCTGGCGCAGGCGCTCGGCTGAGCTCCTTCGCGCACGAGGTCGAGATCGCGGCGCCCTTCGCGCGCGTGTGGGCCGAGCTCTCGGAGCCCGCCCGCTTCCTCGGCCTGCAGCCGCTGCTGGTCGAGGTACGCGAGGTCGCGGCGGCTCCCGGAGCCCGCGCCTTCGAGGCCGTCGAGCGCGTGCGCGTGCTCGCGCTTCCGCTGCGCAGCCGGCTGCACGTCGAGCTGCGCCCCGATCCGCAGGCGCGGCGCGTCGGCTTTGCGACGCGCGCCCCGCTCGGCATCCGTATCGACGGTGCCTTCGCCCTGGAGACGCTCGCCGAGGGGCGCACCGCGGTGCGCGAATCGGTCGCGGTCCGCTGTGCGGCCCCGCTGCGGCGCTTCGTGGTCGGCCAGGCGATGCGCGCCCAGCAGGCGCTGCTCGCCAACCTGAAGCGCAGGCTCGAAGCTTAGACTCGCGCCCTGGAGGATGCGGTGGAGAAGCTCGTCTACGTGGTCTGGAAACGGCCCGACCAGTCGGCCGCCGAGCTCGCGGAGGCGCTGCGCGGGAAGGTCGCGCAGCAGCTCGCGCCGCTCGCCGAGCGGCCGCTCTCGGTGCTGGTGGCCGACGCGCCCGCGGAGGCGGTGCAGAAGGCGCGCATTACCCACATGGACGACCCGCTCGCCGGCATGCTCGGCGTGTGGCTCGACTGCGTCGACCGGCGCGCCGCCGTCGAGGCCGCGCTGCGACCGCACGTCGGTCGGCTGGCGGGCTACCTCGTCACCGAGTCGGTCGTGCTGCCCAACACCACGCAGCGGGCGGCGCCCGGCGAGCGCACGCCGGGGATCACCATGCTCTCCTGCATCGAGAGGCCCGAGCGGCTCCGCTACGAGGAGTGGATCGAGATCTGGCACGGGCGCCACTCGCCGCTCGCCGTCGAGATCCAGTGCACCTACCGGTACGTGCGCAACGTCGTGGCGCGCGCGCTCACACCGGATGCACCGCGCTGGGCCGGCCTGGTCGAGGAGGGCTTCCCGAGCGAGGCCGTGGTCGACCCGATGCGCTGGTACAAGGCGGAGGGCGATCCGGCCCGGCTGCGCGAGAACCTGGGCCGCATGCTGGCGAGCGTGCGGAGCTTCCTCGACATCGAGCGCGTCGAGTCGCACCCGCTGAGCGAGTACCTGATCGGCGAGCCTGCGCGGCCCGAGCGGCAGGCCTAGGCGAGGCCGAGCCGCACCAGCTGGTCGTCCGGCGCCTCGACCTCGCGGAGCGCTTCGCGCAGCTGCTCGCGGGCGTCCTTCTCGAGCGGCGTGCCGCAGAGGTTGCGCTCCTCGCCGGGGTCCTCGGAGAGGTCGAAGAGCTGGCTGCCGCAAAACGCCCCGTGGGCCCAGAACGGCAGCCGATCGCCCGCTGCGAAGGGCTGGCGGATCACGGGCACACGACTGCCCGGCATGCGGTCGAGCACCGCGCGATCGTCCGGCGGCGGCATGCGCAGCTGCGGATAGCGGTGCACCGGCATCGTCGACCAGCGGTTCGACCACAGGCTCAGCGGCTCGTTGCGGCCGGCTGGCGCGCGCGCGTACTTGTACCGTCCCGCGACGAGGTGCACCTCGCGACCCCAGATCCCGGAGAGGGCCCAGTCGCGCACGCTGGCCCGCTCTCCCCGGATCAGCGGCAGCAGGGAGCGGCCGTGGGTGCGGTGTTCGGGCGGCGCGACGCGGAAGAGGTCGAGCAGGGTCGCGTGCAGATCGACGGCGGTGGTGAGCGCGTCCAGTGCGCGCGGCGCCGCGCCGGGCCAGTGCACGAGCAGGGGGATGTGGCCGAGCGGCTCGAACACCGGCGACGCCGGCTTGCCCCAGGTGTCCTTCTCGCCGAGGTAGTGTCCGTGGTCGCTGGACACGAAGACCGCGGTCGTGTCCCACAGGGCGCGGGCGTCGAGGGCGTCGAGCAGCCGCCCGAACCAGGCGTCGATCATCGTGAGCTTGGCGCCGTAGCAGGCGCGCAGCTGCCGCGCCTGCCGCTCGTCGAGGATCCCGCGCGCGCGCGCGCCGACGGCGTAGGGCGGCCAGATCAGGTGCGCGCCTTGCCAGTCCGGGTCGTAGAGGGAGGCGTAGGGCTCCGGCGTGTCGAAGGGCTCGTGGGGATCGAACTCGTCGACGAAGAGCAGGAAGCGCTCGTGGTGCGGTGCGTCGCGCTCCAGCCAGCGCGCAGCAGCTGCCAGCGTGCGCGGACCCGGGAAGTCCTCTTCGCCGCGAAAGTGGCCACGCGAGTCGTCGTAGGGCATCCAGCCGCGTCCGAAATCCGGCGCGCCCGCCCAGCTCGGGTCGGGCCGCGTGCGCCACGGGTCGCTCTCGTGACCCCGCTGGTAGTCCCACGCCGTGAACTCGGTGTGGTAGTTCTCGCCGCCGGTCTCGAACAGGTGCGGGTGATCGGTCACCAGCAGGGTGCTGACGCCGGCCTCGCGCAGCGCGGCCGTGAGCGGCCGCTCCCACAGCTCGATCGAGCCCCACGGCTTCCACAGGAAGTCGAGCGCGCCGCACAGGATGTCGTGGCGCGCCGGCATGCAGGGGAGCGAGCCGGCGTAGTGTCGGCAGAAGCGCAGCGCTCGCGCGGCGAAGCGGTCGAGGTTCGGCGTCGCGAACTCGGCGCCGCCGTAGCATCCGAGCAGATGGCGGTTCAGGCTGTCGAGCAGGACGACGACCGCCTGCTCCGGGCCCCGGCTATCGGCCACGCAGCAGCAGCTCGCCGACCTGGACGGCGTTCAGCGCCGCGCCCTTGGCGAGCTGGTCGCCGACGGCCCACAGGCACAGGCCGCGCCCGTTGGGCACCGACACGTCCTCGCGGACCCGGCCGACGAAGACGTCGTCGAGCTCGGTCGTCTCGAGCGGGGTCGGGTAGACCTCCGACGCGGGGTCGTCGTGCACCTGGACGCCCGGCGCGCCGTGCAGCGCCGCCAGCGCCGCGGCGCGCGTCGCGGGCCGCTCGAACTCCAGGTTGAGCGACACCGCGTGCGAGCGGAACACCGGGACGCGGACGCAGGTGGCGGTCGCCAGCAGGCTCGCGTGGTGCAGGATCTTGCGCCCCTCCCAGACGAACTTCATCTCTTCCTTCGTGTAGAAGTTGTCCTGCACCGCGTCGATGCGCGGGATCACGTTGAAGGCGATCTGCTTGGGCTGGTGCTTGACCTCGAGCGGGCGCCCCGCCACCCAGTCGTGCACCTGGCGCTCGAGCTCGGCCATCGCCTGCGCGCCCGCGCCGCTGATCGCCTGATAGCTGGACATCACGGCCCGCCGCAGCCCGAAGGCGCGATGCAGCGGCGCCATCGCCATCAACGCCACGATGGTGGTGCAGTTGGGGTTGGCGATGATGCCGCGGTGTGCGAGGGCATCGGCGCCGTTGATCTCCGGTACCACGAGCGGGACGGCGTCCTCGTACCGGTAGGCGCTCGAGTTGTCGATCACGACGGCCCCGGCGGCCACCGCGGCCGGAGCGAAGCTCTTCGCCTGCGCCGCTCCGGCGCTGAAGAAGGCGTGGTCGACGCCGCGGAAGCTGTCGCGGGTGAGCTCCTCGACGGGAAGCCGCTCGCCGCGGAAGGTGAGCGTGCGGCCGACGCTGCGCTTGCTCGCGAGCAGCGTGAGGCGACCGATCGGGTAGCTGCGCTTCTCGAACAGGCGCAGGAACTCGGCGCCGACTGCGCCGGTCGCGCCCGCGACGGCCACGTGCACTCCTCGGGACATCTCTCGCTCCGCTCGTGGAAACGCCCCCAACATAGGGCAGGGATTGCGTTTTCGCGAGCCGATCGCGCCGCGCCTCACGCCCCGCCGAGCGGGAAGCCGAGCAGGTCGCCCAGCTCCGCCAGCGCTGCGGCGGGATCCATCACCTTGATCGTGGCCATGCCGAGCGCGCGCGCCGGCTTCAGGTTGCCGCCGATGTCGTCCAGGAAGATCGCCTCGACGGCCGCCACGCGCAGCCGCTCCAGCACCAGCGCGTAGATGCGCGGGTCGGGCTTGCGCAGGCCCACGGCGCTCGACTCGACCACCACGTCGAAGTGATCGCCGAGCCAGTCGCGCGGCGCGCCGCCGTCGCTGCCGTCCTCTCCGATCCAGTTGTTGGTCAGCGCCGCGGTGGCGAGACCGCGCGTCCGGATGCGGCGGATCGCGCCGAGCATCGCGGGCCGCGGCGCCGCGATGGCGCCGATGCGCTCCATCAGGGTACGCGCCGAGATCGCGTGGCCGGCGGCGGCGCACTCGCGATCGAAGGCGGTATAGAAGCCCTCGAGGGCGAGCTCGCCGCGCTCGAGCCGGGACCAGGCCCCGCCCGGTGCGCTCGCCGCCACCAGGCGGTTGACGAAGCCCGCCGGAATGCCGAGCTCGCGCTCGTAGCCGGCGATCGCCTCGAGCGGCGAGCCCATCACCACGCCGCCGAGATCGAAGATCACCGCCCGATGCGCGCCCATCGCGGCGACTCTAGCGGCGTCGCAGGTCGAGCACCGCGCCGTTCTCGAGGTCGCGGTCGAGCAGCGACCAGAGCTCGCGGGCGACCTCGACCGGATCGCGCAGCGCGCCCTCGCGCTCGAGCGCGACGAAGCGGGCGACCTCGGGGAATTGCTCGGGGTCGCTGGCGCGGATCTCCTCCTGCATGGCGGTCGCCACCACGCCGGGAGCCACGCACAGCACGCGGCAGCGACCCCTGCGGCGCGACTGCTCGGCGCCCACCGTGCGCGTCCACTGCGCAACCGCGGCCTTGCCGGCTGCGTAGCCCGACCAGCCCTCGTAGACCGATGCCGCCGCACCCGAGCCGATGAAGAGCAGGAGCGCATCGGCGCGCGTCGAGCGCAGCGCGCGCAGGAAGCCGTCGCCCAGCACCTGCGGCGCCGCCGAGTTCAGCAGCACGTTGCGGCCGTAGGCGGCGGGCTCGACCTCGCCGGCGAAGCCGATCGGCGCGAGCGTGCCCGCGGCGTGCACGAAGATCACGCGCTCGCCGGTGAAGCGGGCGATCTCCTTCTCGAAGACCTCGATCGCGCGCTGCCAGCCCGCCGGCTCGGCGAGATCGACGGCGACGTGGACGCCGCTCCCGGCGGACCGGCGGCTCAGGTTCACGACGCGGGCGGGCGCGAAGGGGAGCGTCTCGATCAGCGCGCGGCCGATCCCGCTCGAGCCGCCCGAGACGAAGCAGAGCGTGCCGCTCACGCGGCCTGCTCGCCGGCGGCCTCGCTGGTCGCCAGGTTGGGCGCCAACCAGCGCTCCGCCTCGGCGAGCGGCATCTGCTTGCGCGCCGCGTAGTCGGCGAGCTGGTCGCGCCCGATGCGCCCGACCGTGAAGTAGCGCGCCTTGGGATGCGCGAAGTAGAGCCCCGATACGCTCGCCGCGGGCAGCATCGCGCAGCTCTCGGAGAGCGTGATGCCCGAGGCCGACGCCTCGAGCAGGGCGAACAGGGTGCGCTTCTCGCTGTGGTCGGGACACGCCGGGTAGCCGAAGGCCGGGCGGATGCCGCGATAGCGCTCGTCGATCAGCTCGTCGAGCGAGAGCCGCTCGTCGCGGGCGTAGCCCCACTCGCGCCGCACGCGCAGGTGCAGCCACTCGGCGCAGGCCTCGGCCAGGCGGTCGGCCAGCGCCTTCACCATGATGGCGCGGTAGTCGTCGTGCTCGCGCTCGAAGCGCGCGGCGAGCTCGTCCGCGCCGATGCCCGCGGTGACGGCGAAGGCGCCCACGAAGTCGGCGACGCCGCTCGCGAGCGGCGCCACGTAGTCGGCCAGCGAGAGCAGCGGCTTGCCCGGCGCGACCTCGCGCTGCTGGCGCAGCATCGGGAAGCGCGCAGCCTCGCGCCGGCGGCCGGCATCGGCGAAGAGCACCACGTCGTCGCCGTCGCTGGCGGCCGGCCAGAAGCCGTACACCGCGCGGGCGCGCAGCAGCTTCTCGTCGAGGATCCGCTCGAGCAGCGCCTGCGCGTTCTCGTAGAGGTCGCGCGCCGCGGGGCCGTAGCGCGGGTGGTCGAGGATCTTGGGGAACTTGCCCGGCAGCTCCCAGGCGTGGAACAGGAAGGTCCAGTCGATGAAGCGGGCGACCTCGTCGAGGTCGACGTCGTCGAGCGCGCGGCGGCCCACGAACGCAGGCGTCGCGAGCGCGCTCTCGTCGAACTCGAGGACGAGCCGGCGCTGGCGGGCGGCGGGATAGGGCACCAGCGGCCGCGCGGCGCTCGCGGCGTGGGCCTGGCGCAGGCGTTCCTGCTCGTCGCGCGCGCGGGCGGCGACCTCCTCGCGCTGCGCGCGGTCGAGCAGGCTCGCCACCACGCCGACCGCCCGCGAGGCGTCGAGCACGTGCAGGGTCGGGCCGCGATAGGCCGGCGCGATCTTGACCGCCGTGTGCTGGCGGCTGGTGGTGGCGCCCCCGATCAGCAGTGGCAGGCCGAGGCCGCGGCGCTCCATCTCCTGCGCGACGTGCACCATCTCGTCGAGCGACGGCGTGATCAGGCCGGAGAGGCCGACCAGATCGGCGCGCTCGGCCGCGGCGGCGTCGAGGATCTTGTCGCAGGGCACCATCACGCCGAGGTCGACCACCCGATAGCCGTTGCAGCCGAGCACCACGCCCACGATGTTCTTGCCGATGTCGTGCACGTCGCCCTTCACCGTGGCCATCACGATCACGCCGGCCGAGCTGGCCTCGCCGCCGTCCTGCTCGGCCTCCATGAAGGGCGTCAGATAGGCGACGGCGCGCTTCATGGCGCGCGCGCTCTTCACCACCTGCGGCAGGAACATCTTGCCGGCGCCGAACAGGTCGCCGACCACCTTCATGCCGTCCATCAACGGCCCTTCGATCACGTGGAGCGGACGCGCCAGCTTGCGGCGCGCCTCCTCGGCGTCCTCCTCGATGAAGTCGGTGATGCCGTGCACCAGCGCGTGGACCAGGCGCTCCTCGACGCTGCCCTGGCGCCAGGCGAGATCGAGCTCGCGCTGCTTGCCCTTGCCCTTCACCTGGCCCGCGTACTCGACCAGGCGCTCGGTGGCGTCGGGCCGCCGGTCGAACAGCACGTCCTCGACCCGCTCGAGCAGCTCCTTCGGGATGTCCTCGTAGACGACGAGCTGGCCGGCGTTGACGATGCCCATGTCCATGCCGGCCCGGATTGCGTGGTACAGGAACGCCGAGTGCATCGCCTCGCGCACCGGCTCGTTGCCGCGGAACGAGAACGACAGATTCGAGACGCCGCCGCTCACCAGCGCGCCCGGGCAGCTCGCCTTGATCTGGCGCACCGCCTCCAGGTAGTTGAGCGCATAGCGGTTGTGCTCCTCGATCCCGGTCGCGACGGCGAAGATGTTGGGGTCGAAGATGATGTCCTCGCCCGCCAGGCCGGCGCGCTCGGTGAGCAGCCGGTAGGCGCGCTGGCAGATCGACACCTTGCGCTCGACGCTGTCGGCCTGGCCCTGCTCGTCGAAGGCCATCACCACGCAGGCGGCGCCGTAGCTGCGCACCAGCGCGGCCTTGGCGAGGAACTCGGCCTCGCCTTCCTTCAAGCTGATCGAGTTCACCACCGCCTTGCCCTGCACGCAGCGCAGCCCGGCCTCGATCACCGACCACTTCGAGCTGTCGACCATCAGCGGCAGGCGGGCGACCTCGGGCTCGGTGGCGACGAGCTTCAGGAAGGTCTCCATCGCCTTCTCGGAGTCGAGCAGCGCCTCGTCCATGTTGACGTCGAGCAGGTTCGCGCCGCCGCGCACCTGGTCGAGCGCGATCTCGAGCGCCCGCGTGTAGTCGCCGGCTCGCACCAGGCTCGCGAAGCGGCGCGAGCCCGTCACGTTGGTGCGTTCGCCGACCATCAGGAAGTTGCTGTCGGGGCGCACCTCGAGCGTCTCGAGACCGGCGAAGCGCGGCCGGCGCGGTAGCTCGGGCAGCCGCCGCGGCGCCACGCCGCGCACCGCCTCGGCGACCGCACGGATGTGCTCGGGCGTGGTCCCGCAGCAGCCGCCGACGAGGTTCAGCCAGCCCGCCTCCGCGAACTCGCGCAGCTGGGCCGCGGTGATCTCGGGCGTCTCGTCGTAGCCGCCGAAGGCGTTGGGGAGACCGGCGTTCGGATAGCAGCTCGTGTAGACCGGCGCGATGCGCGACAGCTCCTCGACGTAGGGCCGCATCTCGGCGGCGCCGAGGGCGCAGTTGATGCCCACCGAGAGCGGGCGCGCGTGGGCGACCGACGTCCAGAAGGCGTCGAGCGTCTGGCCCGACAGCGTGCGCCCGCTGCGGTCGGTGATGGTGACCGAGATCAGCAGCGGCAGCTCGACGCCGGCCTCGGCGCAGACGCGCTCGATCGCGATGAAGGCGGCCTTCGCGTTCAGCGTGTCGAAGATGGTCTCGACCAGCAGCAGGTCCACGCCGCCGTCGACCAGACCCCGCACCTGCTCGGCGTAGGCATCGCGCACCTGCTCGAAGCCGACGGCGCGGAAGCTCGGGTCGTTCACGTCCGGCGAGAGCGACAGCGTCTTGTTGAGCGGCCCGA
>Ga0335082_10009762_pt1 | contig 10416 bp, 11 predicted proteins | sample Lox_Sample_41_FD_206718 | JGI IMG/M metagenome (GOLD analysis project Ga0335082, IMG submission 206718) | Soil microbial communities from Loxahatchee National Wildlife Refuge, Florida, United States - Lox_Sample_4.1 | ecosystem: Environmental > Terrestrial > Soil > Wetlands | place: USA...
CGTGCGGCGCGGCGGACCTGCTCGCCTTCGCGCTCCAAGCGGGCAGGGATCTGGAGGGCACCGGGCTCGGCTTCAAGCCCGAGCCGCCGCCGTGGAACGGCTTCGACACCAACCCGGCGACGGTCAAGCCGGAGCCCGCCGGCCAGCTGACGCTGGCGATCAACGTCCGCTCGCCGCCCACGCTCTGGGGCCCGGCGCTCAAGGCACACGTCGAGGGACAGGTGCGCGCCTTCGACCAGCGCACCGGCGCGGCGCTCGCCGTCTCCGGGGGCTTCTACGAGGACAAGCCGCTCGCCTTCGATCCGCAAGGAAAGCTCGTGAAGCTGCTCCTCGCGGCCTATGCCCGAGCGATGGGCAAGCCGGCCCAGCCGGTGGTCTCGGCGGGCGGCACCTACGCCAAGCGCTTCCCGCGGGCCATCGCCTTCGGGATGTGGTTCCACGACAAGCCCTACCCCGGGCACGCCGCCGACGAGCGGATCTCTGTGGCCGACCTCGAGGCAGGGATGCGCATCTTGCTCGAGGCGCTGGCCGACCTCGTCTGCGGCCGTCCCCTGGAGCGACCCTTCGAGCGGTAGCTAGAAGGTGCAGTTGAGCTTGGTGCGGGCGTTCAGCTCTCGTCCCCACTCCACGCAGGTCCGGACGCCGCTCGGGCTCCCCTCGAACTGCCGGCAGGGCCGGACGCGGTAGCGGAGCAGAACCGGGCGCCCGTCCTTGCCGTCGACGGCCATCAGCGGTGGGGTGCCCGTCTCCTCCGTCCGCACGAAGCTTCCCCCGGGACCGGAGAAGGCTCCGGTGAAGGACCAGGGCCGGCCGCCCGTCTTGCCACGGAAGATCCACGCGGTGCGGGTGGACTCCACCGTGTCCAGGGCGGGGTCGGTGGGCCAGGTGAACTCCTGCCAGGCGTAGCGCGAGTCGGTGGCCACTGAGCCGTCGGGGTTGAAGACGACCACCGGGGCCGGGGTGCTGCCGATCATCGTCCCGTCGAAGACGCAGAGCGGCGGGCCGCGCTGGCAGCCGGGAGCGAGCGCGGCCAGGAGCGCGAGGCCGAGCATGCGGTTCATGCCGCGAAAGCTACTCCGGCGGTGTCGCCGCCGACACGCGCCAGCGCTGGACACGGCGGGGCCGGGCTCGACTAGCCTTGTTCGGATGTCGCCCCCGAGGAGGTGGCCATGACCGCGGTGCACGTCGTGCTCTGGGCCCTGGCAGCGTCGGCCGGCGAACCGGCTCCGGACCGGGAGCCGCCCCCGCTGTTCAACAACCTGGGCAGCTACCACCGGCCCATCTCCTCGAAGTCGAAGGAGGCCCAGGCCTACTTCGACCAGGGGCTGCGGCTGCTCTACGCCTTCAACCACGAGGAGGCCCAGGCCGCCTTCGAGGAGGCGGCGCGGCGCGACCCCACCTGCGCCATCTGCTTCTGGGGGGCGGCGCTGACGCTCGGTCCGAACATCAACCTGCCGGCCCTCCCCGACCGCGCCGAGGCCGCCTGGGCGCTCCTCCAGAAGGCCCAGGGGCTCTCGCGCCGGGCGAGCCCGGTGGAGCGAGCGCTCATCGCCGCGCTGGCCAAGCGCTACACCCATCCTCCGCCCACCGATCCGGAGAAGCAGCTGGCCCAGGACACCGCCTACGCGAACGCGATGCGCAAGGTGGCACGCTGGTTTCCGGCGGATGCGGACGTGGCCACCCTGTTCGCCGAGTCGATGATGGATTTGAGACCCTGGGACCTGTGGACGCTGGACGGCCAGCCCCAGCCGGGGACGCAGGAGATCGTCGCCACGCTGGAAAAGGTGCTCCGCGCCCACCCCGACCATCCCGGCGCCAACCACTACTTCATCCACGCCATCGAGGCCTCGCCCCACCCGGAGCACGCGCTGACCTCCGCCGAGAAGCTGAAGACGCTCGTCCCCGGCGCCGGCCACCTGGTCCACATGCCGGCACACGTCTACATCCGGACCGGCCGCTACGAGGACGGCTCGGAGGCCAACCGGCGTGCCATCGCCGCCGACGCGGCCTACGCCGCCTCCCACCACGACCGCCCCATCTACTCCATGTACGTGGCGCACAACTTCCAGTTCCTGGTGGCGACGACGATGATGGAAGGGCGTGCCGCCGAGTCCCTCCAGGCGGCGCGGGACATGCTCCAGCGCGTCCCCCTGGAGATGTTCAAGGAGATGCCCGGCTACGACTTCCTGCTCGTCTATCCGGTGCAGGTGCTGGTCCGCTTCGGGCGCTGGCCGGACGTGCTTCGCGAGCCGGCCCCGCCGGAGGGCTTCCTCGTCGCCCGCGCCCTGTGGCTCCACGGCCGGGGACTGGCCCAGCTGCGGACCGGGGACCCGGCGGTGGCGGCGAAGACGCTCGAGGAGCTGGAAGCGACGCTGGCCAGCCTGCCCCCCGAGGCGCGCGTCAACCTGAACTCGGCGCGGGACGTGGTGGAGATCGCCCGGGGGAGCCTGGCCGGCGAACTGGCCCGTTCCCGGGGAGACCTGGCCGCGGCGCTGACCGCCTTCCGGGCAGCCATCGCCAAGGAGGATGCCCTGCGCTACGACGAACCCCCCAACTGGCTGCTCCCGGTGCGCCATCAGCTCGGAGCGGCGCTGCTCGCCGCGGGGAAGCCCATCGAGGCGGAACAGGTGTACCGCGAAGATTTGCGGAAGAATCCGCACAACGGCTGGTCCCTCTACGGGCTGTCCCAGAGCCTGGAGGCGCAAGGGAGGACGGCCCAGGCCAAGGTGTCGCTGCAGTCCTTCACCGACGCCTGGAAGCGGGCCGACGTCCAGCTCACCGCCTCGGCCTTCTAGCGCGCCAGTCAGGCGGCGGCGGTCGACCCCGGTCCGGTGGCTGCCCGCCGCCGGATGCGGACGAGCAGCCGCTGCTCGAGCCGCGGGGGCAGGGGCGGCGTCGGCTCGGGCACGGGACGTGCTGCGGCGAGTGGGGGCGGGGACTGTGCCCGGAACACGGGGCGCCGGTGGATGGACCGGCCCGTCAGGCCCTCCCGCTAGGAGGGAACGGGGCATGGCACGCCAGCGGACGCATTTCTCCTGTCAGGCCTGCGGCTTTCAGGCGCCGAAGTGGCTCGGCAAGTGCCCGGACTGCGGTGCCTGGAACACCCTGGTGGAGGAGGTGATGGCCGCCCCGGCGCGCCGTCCCGGGCGGGGTGCGGCGCCCGGCGCGTCCGGGCCCGTCCGGCTGGTGGACGTTCAGTCCGAGCACGAGCCGCGCCGCCTCACCGGTCTGCACGAGCTGGACCGGGTGCTGGGCGGGGGCGTGGTTCCCGGCTCGCTGGTGCTGCTCGGCGGAGACCCGGGCATCGGCAAGTCGACGCTCCTGCTCCAGGCGGTGAGCCGGCTGGCCGCGGCCGGCCCGGTGCTCTACGTGTCCGGAGAGGAGTCGGTCCAGCAGACCCGGATGCGGGCCGAGCGGCTCGGCGTCACGGCTGCCGAGCTCCACCTCTTCGCCGAGACCGACGCCGACCGGGTGCTGGAATGCGCCGCCGGGCTCCAGCCGGTGGCACTGGTGGTGGACTCCATCCAGACCATGCACCTGGCCGAGCTGGGGAGCGCGCCGGGGACGCTGAGCCAGGTGCGCGAGGTGGCCGGCCGGCTGATGACCTACGCCAAGCGCTCGGGGGTCCCCACCTTCCTGGTCGGGCACGTCACCAAGGACGGGAGCATCGCCGGCCCACGGGTGCTGGAGCACATGGTGGACACCGTCCTCTACTTCGAGGGGGAGCGCGGGCACCCGTTCCGCATCCTGCGCGCCCACAAGAACCGCTTCGGAAGCACCAACGAGATCGGCGTCTTCGAGATGAAGGGCACCGGTCTGAACGAGGTGGAGGACCCCTCCGCGCTCTTCCTGGCCGAGCGGCCGGCGGGACAGTCCGGCTCGGCGGTGACGGCCACCCTGTCCGGGACGCGTCCGCTCCTGGTCGAGGTCCAGGCGCTGGTCGCTCCCGCCGGCTACGGCACCGCCCGGCGGACGGCCATCGGCGTGGACTCGAACCGGGTGGCGCTGCTGGCCGCGGTGCTGGAGAAGAAGGAGGAGGTCCAGCTCACCGGGTGCGACCTGTTCGTCAACGTGGCCGGTGGACTGACGCTGTCCGACCCCGCCTCGGACCTGGCGGTGTGCGCCGCGCTCGTCTCCTCCCTGCGTAACCTGGCGCTCGACGCGCAGACGCTGGTGCTGGGAGAGGTGGGGCTGGCCGGTGAGGTGCGTGCCGTCTCCCAGCCCGAGCCGCGGCTGGCCGAGGCGGCGAAGATGGGCTTCGGCCGGGCGCTGCTGCCCGCGGTCAACGCGCGGCGGCTCGAGTCGCGCCGGCTGGAGGTGGTGCCGGTGGAGACGCTGGGGGAGGCCCTGGCCGCGCTCCTCCCGCCCGGCATGTCTCCCCGGCCCCGGGTCGCCGCCGGGAGGGGCTGAGAGGGTTGCAACCGCGCGCCAGCCGGCGCATCTCACCCGGTCATGATCACCATCCGACGCGCAGAGGACCGGGGGCACGCCAACCACGGCTGGCTGGACACCCGCCACACCTTCTCCTTCGCCGACTACTACGACCCGGACCAGATGGGCTTCCGCACCCTGCGGGTCATCAACGAGGACCGGGTCCAGCCAGGCTCGGGGTTCGGGACCCATTCCCACCGGGACATGGAGATCCTCTCCTACGTGCTGGAGGGCGGACTGGCGCACAAGGATTCGATCGGCACCGGTTCGACCATCCGTCCGGGCGACGTGCAGCGGATGTCCGCCGGCACCGGAGTGGCCCACAGCGAGTTCAACGCCTCGAAGACCGAGCCGGTCCACTTCCTCCAGATCTGGATCCTCCCCGAGCGGCCCGGCATCCCGCCCGGCTACGAGCAGAAGACGTTCCCCGACGCGGAGAAGCGCGGCCGGCTGCGGCTGGTGGCCTCGCGCGACGGCCGGAACGGAAGCCTGACCATTCACCAGGACGCGGCCGTGTACGCCGGGCTCCTCGACACCGGCGAGCGGGCCGAGCTCCCCCTCGGCAAGGGGCGGCACGCCTGGGTCCAGGTGGCCAGGGGCGAGCTCAAGCTCGACGGCCAGACGCTCAAGGCCGGCGATGGTGCTGCGGTCAGCGGCGAGGCCACCCTCAAGCTCGAGGGTCAGCGGCAGGGAGAGGTCCTGGTCTTCGACCTCGCCTGACGCTCAGCCTCCGACGCCCAGGTACCGACGTGCCTTGCCGAGGAGCCGCCGGAGGCTCGGGTCGTCGGCGACGCGGAGCGCCTCCTCGAGCGCGAACCAGCGCACCTCCGCGCTCTCGGCGGCGTCGACGGTGAGCGGCACACCGGGCTCGGCCACGGCGAGAAAGCGCACGTCGAGGTGGAGGTGGGCGGGGGCATCCGGCCGCGCCGGAATCTCGTGCACGTCCACGTCGAGCGGCCGCGGGGCCGACGGGTGGAGGCGCACGCGCAGGCCGGTCTCCTCCTCCGCCTCGCGGAGCGCGGTGCGGACCAGGTCACCGCCGTCCGCCGGGTCGGCGTGCCCGCCCGGCTGGAGCCAGCGCCCGAGCTTGCGGTGGAGGACGAGCGCCACCCGCGCGCCGTCGGTCACCAGGGCGCTCCCGGTGAAATGGGCCACCGGCTGGTCCCGGGAGAAGGGGTCGGCCAGCGACGCGGCGTGGGCGCGCAGCGTCCCGAGGTCGGCCTCCTCCTTCTCGTCGGCCGGCACGACGGCGTCGAGGAGAGCGGAGAGGAGAGCCGGGGTGGGCACCGCCCCGGGACATTACCCGGGGCTCAGGGCAGCGTGCCGCCGCGGCGGGCCCGGCGGACGGCGTGGAGGCGCGCATCGGCCACGGCCAGGAGATCCTCCACCAGCGGGCCCCGGCTCGAGTCGAAGGTCGCCGCGCCGACGCCCAGGCTCAGCCGCCAGGTGCGTGCCGGGCGGGCATTGACCAGCGCCGTCTCCCGCGCCAGTCGCTGGAAGACGTCCGGCTGCTGCGCCTCGCCCACGTCCATGGCCAGCACGGCAAACTCGTCGCCGCCGAGCCGGGCCACCAGGTCCTCCTCGCGGAAGGCGAGCCGGAGCAGGGCCGCGGCTTCCTGCAATGCCCGGTCGCCGGCGGAGTGGCCGAGGCGGTCGTTGATCGTCTTCATCCCCTCGACGTCCAGGCAGAAGAGGGTGGCCACGCGGCCCTCGGCGGCGGCCCGCCGGAGGCGCCGGCTGGCCTGGGCCAGGAACCCGCGGCGGTTGTGGAGCCCGGTGAGCTCGTCGAGGACGGACAGCGTGGCCAGAGGCTCCGGCTCGCCGCTGGCCGGCCCCGGGGCCGCGCTCACCTCGCGGAGGAGGACGAGCATTCCGTGGGCGTCGTTGGATCCCACCGGCACCAGCTCCCGTTCCAGCATCCGGCCGTCGGCGAGCGAAAGCCGGTGGCCGGACTCGAGGAATCCGCGGCGGGCGAATCCGGCCGAGTCCGCGAAGCGGTCGCTCAGCAGCCGGGCGACGTTGGCCGCCGGCTGGCCGACCAGGGTCCCGGCCGAGGCGACGTGCAGCATCCGGCACAAGGCAGAGTTCACCAGGTCCACCCGGCCGTCCCGGTTGAGGAAGAGCACGCCCGCCGCGACGCCGTGCGAGAGGGCCTCGAGCCGGGCGGTGGCCGCTCGGATGGCGTGGCGCAGCGCCTCCAGCTCCTCGGGCGTCTCGCGCATCCGGTTGGCCTTCTCCGGGTGGGCATCGGGCACCGCGAGGTTCTCGGCCGAGGAGGCCTCGGCGAGGTGCGACGGGCTGGAGGTTCTGGGCAGCACGGAGCTCGTGGAAAGCATGCGCCGCGCCAGCCGGTTTTTCCCCCGTTTTCAAAGGGATGGAAGGCGCGAAGGGGGGGCGCTGGACCCCGCCCGGGTCTCGTGGACCCCAGGGCCCGGATCGATCCAGCCTCGGCCCCCCTTCCGCTCCGGCTAGCCTCCACCGCGCCTGCCCTTGTCCCTCGCCGCCCTCGCCCCCTTGCTGCTCCTCCTCGCCGGGTCAGCCTCGGAGTCGGGCACCGCGCGCCCGGAGGCGTCGCAGAGCGTCCCGCTGGCCTTCGCCGAGGTGGATGCGCTCCTCACCCAGGCGCTCCCGGCCGAGGGAGGCGGCGTCTTTCGTGTCGCCGAGCCGGGCCGGGTTCTCTTCGAGAAGGCCTACGGCGGCTACCGCCTGGACGATGCCATCCCCATCTCCACCGGCACCCAGCTCCTGAGCGCGGTGGTGCTCCTGCGGCTCGTCGACGGAGGAACGCTGTCGCTGGACACCCGGGTCTCGACGGTCCTGCGCGACTGGCCGGCGGACAAGGGGGCGATCACCCTGCGGATGCTGCTCGCCCAGACCTCGGGGCTGGCTCCCTCCTCGCGCTGCCTGGACGACCGGAACACGACGCTCGAGGCCTGCGTGCGAGAGATCGCGCAGCTCCCGCTCCGCCGAGACCCGGGCACGGCGGTCATCTCCGGCAGTACAGGATTTCAGGTCGCCGGGAGGATGGCCGAGGTGGCGGCGGGCAAGAGCTGGGCCCAGCTCTTCCGGGACGGGCTGACCACCCCGCTGCGGCTCCGCGCCACCGGCTTCGGACGCACCGCCAATCCGCGCATCGGGGGCGGGGCGCAGTCCACCGCGGGCGAGTACGGCCGGGTGGTGGACCTCCTGCTCGCGGGGGGCGAGCGGGACACGGTGCGACTCCTGTCCCGGGCGGCGGTGGACGCCATCTTCCAGGACCAGAGCGGCGGCGTGCCGCTCGTCCACACCCCCTACGCGCTCGTCCCCGGGCGCGAGGCCTTCCGCCCCGGGCTCGGCGTCTGGCTCCAGCGCCCGGACGGCAAGGAGGGCGGCGGGGAGGCCCTCTGCCAGGGCGCCTTCGGATTCACCGCCTGGCTGGACCGCGGGCGCCGCGTGGGGGGCGTGCTGCTGGTCAAGGGAGAGCTGCGGCGCATCCTCCCCCTCGAGGCACAGCTCCGCGAGCGGCTGGCGAAGCTCGGGCCGCCTCCGGCGCAGGAGAGCCGGGGGTCGCCCTGAAGGGGCTCACAGGTCGGCGAGCAGCCCATCCATCTCCTCCGCCAGCCCGGGATGATTCTGCTCCAGGGCGCGGGCGCGGCCCTGCTCCCAGGTCCGGCGTGCCTCCTCCCGCCGGCCGGCGCCGGCCAGGGCCTCGCCCAGGGCGAGGAGCGCGGCGGCATAGCTCGGGTCGAGCCGGGTCGCCTGCTCCAGGCTGAGCACCGCCTCCGGGTAGCGCCCCGCCTCGAGGAGGAGCTTGCCCAGGGAGAAGTGGCTCATCGGGGAGCCGGGAAACTGCTCCACCAGCTTTCTGAATTGCGCCTCGCGGTCGGCGGCCATAATTTCTCCAGACAGCATCGCACGCCCCCCGGGTCCTTTGACGCCCTCCAGACGCCCCCGCAGCGCCGTCGCCCGCAAGCCCACCCCCCATCCTGCCTCTGGCCCGCCGTCCGGTGGAGCGCCCTCGCTCCGCGCGGAGGACCGGCGCGCCCGGGCGCTCGCCTCCCGCGCCGCGGAGCTGATGCTGGACAAGAAGGCGGTCGATGTCGTCGTCCTCGACGTCCGCGGGATGACCTCCTATGCGGACTGGTTCGTCCTCTGCTCGGGCGAGTCGGAGCGCCAGGTGACCGCCACCGCCGAGCACGTTCAGGAGAAGCTCCGCGAGGAGGGCCATCGCACCATCGGGGCCGAGGGCTTCGAGACCGGACACTGGGTGCTGCTCGATTACGGCGAGGTGGTGATGCACCTCTTCTCGCGCGAGGTGCGCGCCTTCTACGACCTCGACGGGCTGTGGGCCGACGCACCCCGGGAGACGTTCAGCTGAGGGTGCGCGTCCTGTCCGTGGGGCGCGACCGTTCCGGCCTGTTCGAGCCCGCGGTCCAGGCCTACGCCGAGCGCCTCCAGCACTACACCCGGCTGGAGCTCATCGAGCTGGATTCCCGCGCCGGGGCCAAGGCCATCCTCGGCCTGCGCCGCCCGGGCGAGCTCCTGGTGGCGCTCGACGAGCGGGGCGAGGCGCTGGACACGGCCGCCTTCGCCCGCCTGCTCGGCGAGGCGCAGAACCGGAGCCGGGACCTGCTCTTCGTCGTCGGCGGGGACGGCGGGCTCGACCCCACCGTCCGGGAGGCGGCCGGGCGAGTCCTCTCCCTGTCGGCGATGACCCTTCCCCACCGGCTGGCGAGGCTGGTCCTGGTCGAGCAGCTCTACCGCGGATTGAGCCTGCTCCGCGGCGAGCCCTACCACCGCCCGGCGCCGCCCGGACGAGGCCGTTAGAAGGTGCCGGCGAACATGGTCACCATCACCTACTGCGGCGTCTGAGGCTACCTTCCCCGGGCCACCCGTGCGGCGGCCGCGTTGAAGAAGGAGCTCGGCGTCGACGCAACGCTGGTCAAGGGGCATTCCGGAATCTTCGAGGTCGCCGTGGACGGGCGCGTGGTGGCCTCGAAGGGACTGGCCGGCTTTCCCACCGACGAGGCGGTAGTCGAGGCGGTGGCCAAGGCCCAGGGCGACTAGGCTACGGCGCGGCCTTGGCGCGGAGACCGGTTCGGGCCTGGGCCGCGGCCGGGGTCCGGCCGTCGAGGGCGCGGTACACCTTGTCCGTGAGCCAGGCGAGCACGGCCGTGGCGGCGATGACCAGGGCGGTGAGCCCGATGTACGCCCACCAGCCGCAGCGCTTGCCGAAGAGGACGTCCAGCGACACGCCGCGGAACTGGTAGAAGAGAAGCATCTCGTGGAAGAAGTAGGCGGCCAGCGACGAGGTCCCGAACAGCTCCACGAAGCGGACCGGCGCGCTCCTCCGCCACGGCTCGGGCATCCGGGCCTCGGCGGCCATCAGCCCCAGGATGAGCACCGCCACCACCGCCCAGCGCTGAGCGGAGTTGGACGGATCGGTCACCCAGAACTCGTGCGGCGGATAGAGCCCGAGCCACGCCGGCGCGAGCAGGGCGACGACCAGCCCCACGCCCACCATGGCCCCGAGGAGGAGGCGAGCGCGGCGCAGGTCGTCCGCCCCGAGCAGCGCGCCGAGCGCCGCGCCGAGGAAGACGTAGCCGGACCAGGGAAGGAGCGGAAACACCGTGGACCACGGACCTCCGCGCACCAGGAGCTGACGCGCCCACGAGCCCTGGACCTGCTCGGCGAGCGGCGCGGCGAAGAAGACAGTCGCCGCCACGCCGGCCGAGACCAGGGCCAGGAGGTGAGGCCGGGGAGCGAGGACGAAGAGCAGGGGCAGCGCCAGGACCAGCGACAACCCGATGCACTGGAGGATGTCGACGCGGGTCAGCCAGCGGGGCTCCACCGAGACGGGGAACCAGACGGCGTTGACAAGGGCGGCCACCGCCAGCACCTCGGCGATGCGGCGGAGGGTGCGCAGGAGCCTCGCCGTGCGGCCGCCGCCCCCCGCCCTCGCCGCCCTGACTTGGAGGAGCCCGAGCGAGAAGCCGGCGGCGAGGA
>Ga0335082_10009765_pt1 | contig 10413 bp, 12 predicted proteins | sample Lox_Sample_41_FD_206718 | JGI IMG/M metagenome (GOLD analysis project Ga0335082, IMG submission 206718) | Soil microbial communities from Loxahatchee National Wildlife Refuge, Florida, United States - Lox_Sample_4.1 | ecosystem: Environmental > Terrestrial > Soil > Wetlands | place: USA...
GTAGGTCTTGAGCGGCAGGCCGTCGACGACGTAGCGGTTAATGCCTTCGATCTTCATCGCCTGGTCCATGGTGATCTGCACCTTGTTCATCTGGGCGCAGGAGTTGAACTTGGCGTTGCCGTATTCGGAGACCGCGATCTGCGCCAGCTCTTCCTCGCTCGAGCCCCAGGTCTTGATGTAATCGCGCATGACCTCGGCGAACAGGTGAGGAAAGACGAAGACCTTGCCCTCGCGCTCGTCGGGATGGGAGAAGTAGCCGAGCACCTTGCCGACCAGCTTGCCGTCCATCTTGCCTTCGTTGTCGCGCATCTTCTCGTAGCCGACCGCGATGCCCACGTCGCCCAAGCCGAACTGCATCTTGTAGATGGTCGAAAGGATGGCCTGGCCGCCGGAGGCGCAGGCGTTCTCCACCGCCTCGATGGGCTTGCCTTCGAGGCCGGGGACCATGGCCATCAAGCCGGAGAGCAGGCCCTGCTCGTTGAGGGTGAAGCCGCAGGCTGCGCCGATGGCGCCCACGTCGATGACCGAGGGCGGGACGTTGATCTTGCGGCAGGCGGACTCGACCGCGTTGCGCACGATCTGGGGAACGGTGAGGGCCATCAGCTTGCCGAACTTCGACTGGTCGTAGGCGGCGATATAAATGCGCTTGGACATGACAATCTCCTCCATGGATACGATGCCGGAACCGGGCCGGGGAACTCAATATTGTAGGGGCTGGGGCGAGGCAAGTCACCTTGTGTCCGGCGTGACCGCGGTCACAGGGGTCCGTGACAGAAAACCTTTGACGGCGGCCCCCGAGGAAGGTAGCCTAGGCGGGTCATGGCAACGCTGACCCATCGCCATCATCATCACCACGCGGCGAGCGTGTCAGCGGAGGTGCGGTCCTAGACTAAGACAGCACTCATCAAGTTCGAACCCGCTGACGCGAAAAGCGCAGCGGGTTTTTTGTTTTGCGGAAAGGATCAGGTATGGCGGACATCGACTTCAACAAGATGCAGGGCCTGGCGCCGGCCATCGTGCAGGACGAGGCCTCGGGCGAGGTGCTGATGCTCGGCTTCATGAACCGCGAGGCCTACGAGCGCACTCTCAGCACTGGCTACGCGACCTTCTTCAGCCGCACCCGCAACCAGCTCTGGACCAAGGGCGAGACCAGCGGCAACCGGCTGCTGGTGACCTCGGCTGCGACCGATTGCGACTTCGATACGGTGCTGCTGCGGGTGCGCGTGGAGGGCGAGGGCTTGGTCTGCCACGAAGGCACCCGCTCCTGCTTCACCAAGCCACTGCCGGTGGCTGGAGGTGGGCGATGAAGCTGCGTCTCGGCATCCCCAAGGGTAGCCTGCAAGAGTCGACGCTCCAGCTGTTTACGGCAGCAGGCTTAAAGGTCTACACGAATGGGCGATCGTACTCGGCGACCACCGACGATCCGGAGATCGAGTGCATGCTCATCCGAGCGCAGGAGATGGCCCGCTACGTGGAGCACGGCGCACTCGACGCGGGCCTGACCGGCCTGGATTGGGTGAAGGAGAGCGGGCTGGAGGTCGTGCCCGTCTCCGACCTCATCTACGCCAAGCAGAGCCGCGGCAAGGTGCGCTGGGTGCTGGCGGTGCCGGAAGACTCGCCGTACCAACGGGCTGAGGACCTCAAGGACTGCATCATCGCCACCGAGTTGGTCAACGTCACCAAGGATTATTTCGCGGCAAAGAATGTGCCGGTGCGGGTGGAGTTCAGCTGGGGCGCGACCGAGGTCAAGCCGCCGGTGCTGGCCGATGCCATCGTCGAGGTCACCGAGACTGGATCGTCGCTGAAAGCCAACCGCCTGCGCATCATCGACACCGTCCTGGAATCGAACACCCAGATCATCGCCAACAAGACGGCCTTGGCCGAGCCGTGCAAGCGCCAGAAGATCGAGAACCTGGCGCTGATGCTGCGCGGTGCCATCGACGCGCAAGGACGTGTCGGGTTGATGCTGAATGTGCGCAAGACCGACCTGGACCAGGTGATCGCGGTGCTGCCTGCGCTGAACAGCCCTACCATCGCGACACTCAGCGATCCGGAATGGGTGGCGGTGAACACCATCATCGAAGAGGCGCTCGCCTGGGAGCTGATCCCGAAACTGAAAGCGGCGAACGCCACCGGCATCGTCGAGTATCCGCTCAACAAGGTGGTGCTGTGATGCGCATCCTGGAGGGAAGTCCGGCGGAGAAACGAGTAGCGCTTCTGCAGCGGCGCGGCAGCCGGTTCGACGAGGTAGAGCCCAAGGTGCGGCGCATCCTCGCGGATGTCCGCAAGTGTGGGGACCGTGCGCTGCGCCGCTACGGCGAGCAGTGGGACGGGTTGAAGCCCAAGCAGGCGCTGCGGGTCTCGAAGGAGGAGATGCAGCAAGCACTGGATTCCGTTTCGCGGGAATTCCGCAGCGCGCTGGAAGAGGCGGCAGCCAACATCCGGCGCTTCTGCGAGTGGCAGAAACCGCAGGAGTGGCGCCGCGAGTCGGAGGGGATCGAGGTGGGCCAGCTGGTGCGGCCGCTGGGTTCGGTCGGCTGCTATGTCCCCGGCGGGCGGTATCCGCTGCCATCGACCTTGCTGATGACGGTGATCCCGGCGCAGGTGGCGGGCGTGCGGGAGATTCGCGTGGTCTCGCCTAAGCCTCGGCCCGAGACGCTCGCCGCTGCCGCCATGTTGGGTGTGACCGAGTTCTACCGTGTCGGCGGCGCGCAGGCCATTGCCGCGCTGGCATATGGCACGAAAAGTCTGCCGCGCGTGGACAAGATCGTCGGACCGGGAAATCTGTACGTGACTGCGGCCAAGAGGTTGGTGGCGTTCGCTTGCGCCATCGACATGCTGGCCGGACCGACCGAGGTGGTGATCGTCGCCCATGACGGCGATGCGCGGTTCATCGCCGCCGACCTGGTGGCGCAGGCGGAGCACGATCCGGAAGCGCTGGCGGTGTTCATCAGCACCGAGCGCAAGCTGGCCAAGGCGGTCGTCGAGGCCTCGACCAGAGCAGCCGAGGGGAACGCGACCGCACAGTCGTCGCTGGGCGCGAACGGTGTCGCGTTGGTGGCCGCTTCCCGGCAGCAGGCGATGGAGTGGGCGAACCGCATCGCGCCTGAGCACATCACCGTCCGGCGCGAGGATGTCGAGCGGGTGACCAACGCCGGGTCGATCTTTGTGGGGGACTATTCGCCGCAAGCGGTGGGCGACTATGCGTCGGGCCCGAACCACGTGCTGCCGACGGCGGGGGCGGCCCGATATCGCGGCGGCCTCAGCGTGTTCGACTTCGTGAAGCTGATCGCGATCCAGGAGCTGAGCAGGAAAGGCGTCGCCGGGATCGCGCCGATCGTGGTGCCGCTCGCCGAAGCCGAAGGACTGCGGGCGCACGCCGAATCCGTCCGCGTGAGGTGCGCCCATGCTTAACGCGCGCGCCGTGGTCAGGACCCTGAAGGAGTATCACCCGCCGCTGGGCGGCCGGGACGGTTTGCGCCTCGACTTCAACGAGAACACGGTCGGCTGCTCGCAACGCGTTCTGGAGGCCTTGCGAGGCGTCGACTATGAGCGGCTGGCGCGCTATCCCGAACGCGAGCCGGGCGAGACGGCGGTCGCCGGCTTCCTGGGCGTCACGCCCGAGCAGGTCCTGCTCACCAATGGCGTGGATGAAGGCATCCACCTGCTGAGCGAGACCTACCTGGATCCCGGCGATGAGGTGATCGTCGCGGTCCCTACGTTCTCGATGTATGAGATCTACGCTGCGGCCACGGGGGCGCGCCTGATTGCCGTCCAGGCGAAAGAAGACTTCGCCTTCCCGACGCCGGAGGTACTGGCGCGGATCGGCGAGCGCACGCGGCTGATCGCCATTGCCAATCCGAACAATCCGACTGGCGGCGTCGTCGGCAGGGAAGACCTGCTGAAGATCGCGGCGGCGGCCCCCAATGCCGCGCTGCTGGTGGATGAGGCCTACTTCGACTTTTACGGACAGAGCGTGATCGATGCGGTGAGCGTCACGCCGAACTTGTTCGTCGCGCGGACATTCTCCAAGGCATTTGGGCTAGCGGGCCTGCGGCTGGGCGTGCTGGCCGGAGCAGCCGAGCAGATGAAGATGGTCCGCAGGGTTGCATCGCCGTACAACGTGAACGGAGTGGCGCTGGCGTGCCTGCCGGCGGCGCTTGCGGATCGCGAGTACGTCGGCGAGTACGTGGCGCAGGTGCGAAGCGGGCGCGAGCGCCTGGAAAGGGAGTTGGCGGCGCTCGGGGTGAAATACTGGCCGAGCCAGGCGAACTTTGTGTTGGCGCGAATCGGGGCAGAGAGCGGCCGATTCGTTCGCGCCATGCGCCAGCGCGGCATCCTGGTGCGCGATCGCTCCAGCGACCCCGGATGCGACGGTTGTGTGCGGATGACCGTGGGCTCACCCGAGCAGATGGACCGGCTCATCGAGGCGCTGCGGGGGGCCATCGGCGATCTGGGGACGGAGAGGGTATCGGCATGAGGAAGGCCACGCTGCGCCGCAAGACGAAGGAGACCGACATCCGCATCACGCTGAACGTGGACGGCCAAGGCCGCTACGAAGTCTCGACCGGCGTTCGCTTCTTCGACCACATGCTGGAACTATTTGCGCGCCACGGCGGCTTCGACCTCGTGCTCCAGGTCAAAGGGGACCTCGATGTGGACCAGCACCACACCGTCGAGGACGTCGGGATCGCCCTGGGCGAAGCTTTCGATCGCGCCCTTGGAGCAAGAAAAGGCATTCTTCGCGCCGGTTATTTCCTGATGCCGATGGACGAGACGCTTGGCTTGGCAGCGGTAGATTTCGGCGGACGCGCAACAGCGGTGGTCGATACGAAGGTGCGGAACCGGCTGGTCGGCGACCTCCAGGCCGAACTGGTGTACGACTTCTTCGACGGCTTCGCCCGGGGCGCCCGGGCCAACGTCCATGCCCGAGTGCAATACGGCCGTTCCAGTCATCACAAGATCGAGGCGCTGTTCAAGGCATTCGCACGCGCGCTGCGCGCAGCCTGCTGGCAGGACCGCCGCATGCGCAAGGTGCTACCCAGCACGAAAGGGCTGCTGTGATCGCCATCGTCGACTACCGCGCCGGCAACATCGCCTCGGTGAAGAAGGCCCTAGACCGGCTGGGCTGCGAGTCGGTGATCACCTCGGACGCGAGAGTGATCGCGGGCGCCGATCGCATCGTGCTGCCCGGCGTCGGGCACTTCGCGGCAACCAAGGCGCTCGACCCGTTGCGCCTGACCCTCTCCGGCGCCATCCGGCGCGGCAAGCCGTTCCTGGGGATCTGCGTCGGGATGCAGTGGATGTTCTCCGGCAGCAGCGAAGCGCCCGGTGTGTCGGGATTCGGATTGTTCAAGGGGGAAGTCGAGCGATTCTGCTCGTCCGTCAAATCGCCGCACGTCGGATGGAACCAGCTTTCGATCCGCAACGGGTCGCGCCTGCTAGCGGGTATTCCCGCCGACGCCTTCGTCTACTTCACTCACAGCTATCGCGCAGCAGTGGGCGACGGTACCGTCGCGGAGTGCGAGTACGGGGGGCCGTTCGCGGCGGCGGTGGAGCGCGACCACGTGTTCGGGGTGCAGTTTCACCCGGAGAAGTCCGGGGATACCGGTCTGGAGATCCTGAGGAACTTCGTTTCGTGCTGACCAAGCGCATCATCGCCTGCCTCGACGTGGACCGCGGACGCGTGGTGAAGGGCGTGCGGTTCCAGGACTTGCGCGACGCGGGCGACCCGGCCGAGCTGGCCGCGGCGCACGCCCGCGCAGGCGCGGACGAAGTCGTCCTGCTCGACATCACGGCCACCCATGAGAACCGCAAGACTCTTCTCGATGCAGTCCGCCGTGCGGCGCGCGAGCTATTCATTCCTTTCACGGTCGGAGGCGGGATTCGCACTCTTGAGGATGCCGCCGCCATCATCGAGGCAGGGGCCGACAAGGTCTCGATCAACTCCGCCGCGGTCGCCGACCCCGGGTTGATCAGCCGGATCGCCGCGCGCTTTGGTTCCCAGGCGGTCATCGTGGCGATCGACGCCAAGCGCGATGGCGAGGATTACGAGGTGTACGTCGGCGGCGGACGCAAGCCGGCCGCACGCCGCGCCGCCGACTGGGCGCTGGAAGCCGAAAAATGCGGCGCCGGCGAGATCCTGCTCACCTCCATGGACCGCGACGGCACTGGCGCCGGCTTTGAGTGCGAGCTGACGTCGCGAGTCGCGTCTGTGGTGAACATCCCGGTCATCGCCTCCGGCGGCGCCGGCGGGTCGCAGCACTTCGTCGAGGTGTTCGATCGGGGAAAGGCCGATGCCGCGCTGGCCGCCAGCATCTTTCACTTCGGACTGAATCGCATCACGGACTTGAAGGAACAACTGAGAGCAGCGGGAGTACCGGTGAGGCTGCCGTGCTGATCCCGTCGGTCGACCTTATGGGCGGGCGCATCGTCCAGCTGGTGCAGGGCGAGAAGAAGGCACTGGAATTCGACGACTTTGAGCCTTGGATCCTGCGTTTCTCCAAGTACCCGCTGGTGCAGCTCATCGACCTGGACGCGGCCATCGGGACGGGCAGCAATCGTCCGCTGCTGGAACTGTTCACCCGACGCCTGCCCTGCCAGGTCGGCGGCGGCATTCGATCGGTGGCGCGAGCCGGAGAAGTGCTGGAGATGGGAGCGAAGCGAGTGATCTTCGGCTCGTCGCTGCTGCGGGATGGGCGGATCCAAACCGACTTCGCGATGCAGGCGGCCGCGGAGCTCGGCAGCGATGCGCTGGTGTTCGCCGTGGACTCGAAAGCCGGCCACGTGACCACGCACGGCTGGCGCACGCCCACCGCGGTCACCCCAGAGCAGGTGATGCAAGCGTTGGAACCGTGGTGCAGCGCGTTCCTCTATACCCACGTGGACACCGAGGGCCTACTTCAAGGCATTCCGCTCGACGTGATCCGGCGGCTGCGTGGGGCGACCAGCAAGTCGCTCATCGCCGCCGGCGGCATCAACAGCATCGAGCAGGTGGAAGAGCTCAGCCGCATGGGCGTCGACGCGGTCGTCGGGATGGCCATCTACACCGGCCAGATCAAGGTCTGATCAGCCCATGGTGCTGACGCGTTCCGGCTGGATCTTCAGCAAGAGGCGCTGCTCGCCGGGCTGGGCGTACGGGTACTTGTCGACGCCCAGATATTTCTTTGCCATCTTGTCGATGTGGTCCTTCGCGCCTTTGTCCGTCGTCTCCACCACGCGGCCGCGGATCTCCAGATAGCGATAGGGATTCTCCGGATCGATCAACGTGACCGACACGCGTGGGTCACGCTGGATGTTCTTGTCCTTCTGCCGGCCTTTCGCGGTGTTCACGATGATGGTGTCGCCTTCGCGGTCGACCCAGACGGGCGTGACCTGCGGGCTGCCGTCGGGCATCAGGGTGCCCAGGCTGCCAAAGGCCTTCTTATTGAAGAGATCAAGATACTTTTCCGGGATCTTTGCCATGGGAGGCTCCTTTCGCGTGAGACGCGGGGGGATGTTCCGGTTCGGGTATGCCAAGCCCCGTCAGGCGGAGGCCCGCGGAGTGGCTCTTATAGCGCATGTTGATCTGGATGAGCAGAGCTGTGAGCTGCTCGACGGTGCGCGCGTTCTCCAGCTTGCCACCGTCGATGGCGCGGACGCCGGGGATGGCGCGTGCCAGCTCGCAGGCGACCTCTTTGGCGTGAGCATCGTCGCTGCACACGATCACATCGGACTCGACCGGCGCATCGCTGAGCAGCGCTTTGGCGCCGATGTTCTGGAAGGCCGCAGCCAGACGCACGCCTTCGGGCAGCAACTCCGCGGTCGCCTGCACCGCCGATCCCTGCCACACGCCGAGGGTGCGCGTGGGCTTGCCGCCGATGCCGGCAGCCAAAGGGACCGTGGTGTCGACGACCACCGTTCCCGGCACAAAGCTGTCCTTCAGGTGTTTCAGGGTGTCGGCCTGGGCGACGAACGGGATGGTGAGAACGACGGTGCGGCTGGCCTTGACCGCCGACGCATTGTCCATCCCTTCCACCTTCCCCCTGCCGCCGGCGAGGGTCGAGATCTCCTGGGCGACGGTGCGAGCGCGCTCGGCGTCGCGCGAGCCGATGATCACGTGCTTCGCGGTGCGCGCAAAGCGCAGCGCCAGGCCTCGGCCTTCGGGCCCGGTGCCGCCCACGATCGCGATCGGTCCCTTCATGCGGAAAGGGCCTTGTCCCTTTGACTTGGAGCGGCGATCGGGATCCGCCGGATCCTGGTGTAGGTGGTGTTGCGTTCGGCGGGGATGCGTCCAAGCTCCAGGATCCGCTCCTGGAGGTCTTCTGGGCTGAGATACTGCCCGGAGGTAGCGCCGGCCAGACGCGAGATGTTCTCTTCCATCAGGGTGCCGCTGTAGTCGTTCGCTCCAGCGCGAAGGCATGACTGGGCGAGTTCGCGGCTGAGCTTCACCCACGACACCTGGATGTTCGGGATCGAGCCTGCCAGCAGGATCCGGCCTAAGGCGTGAATCTTCAGATGTTCCCCGATCGTCGGACCGGGGCGCGAGAGGCCCTGATGGAACAGCAGGGTGTTGTGATGGACGAAGCCGAGCGGCACGAATTCGGTGAAGCCGCCGGTCTCCTGCTGGATCTCACGGAACATCAGCAGCTGGCTGACCCAGTGCTCCGGCGTTTCGCGGTGTCCGTACATCAGCGTGGACGTCGTCCGGATCCCAAGCCGATGGGCGGTGGCGATGACTTCGCGCCATTGCGCGGTGGAGAGCTTGTTGGCCGAGAGCACCTGGCGGATGTCGTCGTCGAGGATCTCGGCGGCGGTGCCGGGCAATGTGTCGAGCCCGTTGTCCCGCAGCATGGCGAGATAGTCGCGCAACGGCATCCCCGTGAGTTCCACGCCGTAGACGATCTCCATCGGCGAAAAAGCGTGGATGTGCATCCCGGGAACCGCCTTCTTCACCGAGCGCAGGATGTCGCGGTAGTAGTAGGGAGGAAGACCGTGGGCCAGCCCGCCCTGGATGCAGACCTCGGTCGCGCCGCGCTCCCACGCTTCAGCCGCCTTGTCGGCGACCTGGTCAAGCGTGAGGAAGTAAGCGTCATGCTCGCGCGGGCCGCGGCTGAAAGCGCAGAACTTGCAACCTACGAAGCAGACATTGGTGAAGTTGATGTTGCGGTTGACAACGTAGGTGACCACATCCCCGACGATCTGTTCTCGCAAATGGTTTGCAGAGGTCAGGAGCGCGATCAGGTCGTCGCCTTCCGCCGACGCCAGGGCCAGGCACTGGTCGTGCCTGAGCGTTTCCCCGTCTCCGGTCGCCAGCACTGATTCCAGCGCCGCCCGCACGGGTGTGGACGCGCGCGCAAGCGCTTGCGGGCATTTCACTTCATAGAATCGATCCAACGAAACGCTGGCGTCCATCGTCATCGGAACAGGTCCCGCCGGGCGGGACGGATCAAGTCGCGTGCCCGGCCGCGGCCGGGCTCGTAGGCGAACCCCCGAATGATACACGCCGGGCAGCGCGAAAGTTTTCCGCACACCGTCCCAGCGAACGCGGCCAGCGAATCCGCCACAGCCTCCAGGCTGACGTGCAGCTTGTACCCGTATGGATCGCGCTGGTCGCGGAAGTCACGCGTCGCCTTCATGCCCGCCAAGCCGATCGCCACCTCGGTAAGCCCCTCGCGCCACGGACGGCCGAAGGTGTCGGTGATGATCACGGGGACGTGCAGCCCCGTCTTCCTCCTGATTACGCTGAGCAGGCGCGCCGCCGAGCGGTCGGGATCGGCCGGGAGCAGCACGGCCGATGCGCCGCCGTCCACGTTGGAGACGTCCACGCCGCTGTTGGCGCAGATTAAATGATGCCGGGTCTCGGTGATGAGCACGCCTTTTGTCATTCGCACCAGCCGGTTCGCCTGTTGCAGCGCCAGCTCTATGGCGCGGGCGTCCACACCATGCTTTCGTGCCCAGGCGGTTGCTTTCTTGGACGGTCGTACTTTCGCCAGCTGCGCGAAGCGTCCCTCGGCCTTGGAAACGACCTTGTGGGTGACGACCAGGATGTCGCCGGCGGAAAGCGGATCGCCCTGTCGGGCGCAGGCGTCGAGGATCTCCGCGGCCAGGTCCGCCCTCCGACCTATCTCGGGGATGCCGCGGACCGGGATCGCGCGAACTTCGGTCGGATCAGGCATGCTGGCGGTTGTTCAGCAACTCGGCCACGTTCCATCGGGAGAGCAGCGACTGGGTACGCGACCGCGGTGGCCTGGCCAGGAGAGCCTCGAGGTCGGCGGGAGTGTCGATGTCCAAGCCGACCCCGGGGTACTCGACGACCACGAGCGGCTCGCCGGTCGCTTGCGCAGCGCGCTGGTGCGGGACAAAGCTGTCGTTGCCGAAGCGCAGAGGAATGATGTCGCCGGGCCGCCGCAGCACCGCGTTGGATCCACGGCC
>Ga0335082_10009766_pt1 | contig 10413 bp, 8 predicted proteins | sample Lox_Sample_41_FD_206718 | JGI IMG/M metagenome (GOLD analysis project Ga0335082, IMG submission 206718) | Soil microbial communities from Loxahatchee National Wildlife Refuge, Florida, United States - Lox_Sample_4.1 | ecosystem: Environmental > Terrestrial > Soil > Wetlands | place: USA: Florida...
CACCGAAGCGGTCGTCACCGTCCCCGCGTATTTCGACGACGCCCAGCGCCAGGCGACCAAGGACGCGGGCAAGATCGCCGGCCTCGACGTCAAGCGCATCATCAACGAGCCGACCGCCGCCGCGCTCGCGTACGGCCTCGAGAAGAAACAGACCGAGCGCGTCGCGGTCTACGACCTCGGCGGCGGCACGTTCGACATTTCGATCCTCGAGATCCAGAGCGGCGTCTTCGCGGTCAAGGCGACCAACGGCGACACGCACCTCGGCGGCGAGGACTTCGACCAGCGCCTCATCGACGCGATCGCCGAGACGTTCGAGAAAGAGAACGGCGTCGATCTCCGCAAGGACCGCATGGCGCTCCAACGCTTGAAGGAAGCGGCGGAGAAGGCGAAGCACGAGCTGTCGTCGTCGCTCGAGACCGAGATCAATCTGCCTTTCATCGCCACCAACACGAAGGGCGAGCCGCTCCACGTCGTGCGGACGCTCACGCGCGCCGACTTCGAGCTCCTCACGCAGGAGCTCGTCGACGCGACGCTCGAGCCGTGCAAGAAGGCGCTCGCCGACGCGAAGCTCACGCCCGCGGACATCCACAACGTGGTCCTCGTCGGCGGCATGACGCGCATGCCCTCCGTGCAGCGCGCGGTGAAGGAGTTCTTCGGCAAGGACCCGCACAAGGGCGTGAACCCGGACGAGGTCGTCGCGGCCGGCGCGGCGCTCCAGGGCGCGGTGCTCCAAGGCGAAGGCAACGTCGAAGTGCTGCTCCTCGACGTGACGCCGCTCTCGCTCGGCGTCGAGACCGGCGGCGGGGTGTTCACGCCGCTCATCGGGCGCAACACGACCATCCCGACCGAGAAGAGCGAGATCTTCACGACCAGCGTCGACAACCAGTCGTTCGTGCCGATCCACGTCTTGCAAGGCGAGCGCACGATGGCGGGCGACAACCGTTCGCTCACGCGCTTCGAGCTCACCGGCATCCCGCCGGCGCCGCGCGGCGTCCCGAAGATCCAAGTGACGTTCAAGATCGACGCGAACGGCGTCGTCTCGATCGAAGCGAAGGACCTCGGCACCGGGCGCGCGCAGTCGATGAAGATCACGCCGACGAGCGGGCTGTCGCAAGACGACGTCTCGCGCCTCGTGTCCGAGGGCGAGAAGTTCCGCCAAGCGGACGACATGCGCCGCGAGCTCGCGGAGCTGAAGAACCAGGCCGAGACGCTCCTCTACACGACGGGCGCGGCGCTCGACGGGTACGCGGACTTGGTCGAGGCGGACGTGCTGGACGGCGCGCGCAAACAGGCGGCGCACCTCCGCGCGCTGCTCGACAACGCGGGGGACATCGCGCAGATCCGGGAGGCGCACCAGACGCTCGAGGCGATGGTGTTCGCGATCGCGGAGAAGATGTACGGACCGGCTGAGGGCGAGAACCCTCCCGCGTAGGTGCTATAACGAAACGCATGAGCGGACCCGCCATGACCGACTCGGATCGAGCCGGACACCTCGTCTACGACTGGAACGAGGTGGACCGCCGCGGACGGCTCATTCCGAAGGGCGTGTCGTTCTTCGACGAGACGCTGCGCGACGGCCTGCAGAACCCGTCGGTGCGCGATCCGTCGATCGAGCAGAAGCTCCGCATCCTCCACTTGATGGACGACCTCGGCATCGACGAGGCCGACATCGGCCTGCCCGGCTCGAGCAAGCGCGCGTTCGAAGACGTGCTCCGCATGTGCAAGGAGATCACGAGCTGCAAGATGAAGATCCGCGTCGCGTGCGCGGGACGCACCGTCGTCTCCGACATCACGCCGATGGTGGAGATCTCGCAGCGCGCGGGGATCCCCGTCGAGGTGTACGCGTTCATCGGGTCGTCACCGATTCGGCAGTTCGCCGAGGACTGGGACGCCGAGAGCATCGCGAAGAAATCGGCCGAGGCGATCGACGTCGCGGTGAAGGCTGGCTTGCCCGTCGCGTACGTCACCGAGGACACGACGCGCTCGCGTCCCGAAGTGCTCTCGACGCTCTTCAAGACCGCGATCGATCACGGCGCGACGCGTCTCTGCCTCTCCGACACGGTCGGGCACGCGACGCCGGACGGCGTGCGCAACTTGATCCGCTTCACGCAGAGCATCATCGCGGGCACGGGCGCGAAGAACATCGGCATCGACTGGCACGGGCACAACGACCGCGGCCTCGCGCTCGAGAACGCGCTCTGGGCGCTCGAGTTCGGCGCGGACCGCGTGCACGGCACGGCGCTCGGCATCGGCGAGCGCGTCGGCAACGCGCAGATGGAGCTCATCCTGCTCAACATGAAGCTCCTCGGGCTGCTCGATCGCGATCTCACGAAGCTGATGGAGTACTGCGCGACGGTCGCCGACGCGGTCGGTTGGAACGTCGCGCTGAACTATCCGCTCGTCGGGCGCGACGCGTTCCGCACGGCGACCGGCGTGCACGCGGCGGCGATCATCAAGGCGATGGGAAAAGGCGACGCGTGGCTGGCGGACCGCATTTACAGCGGCGTTCCCGCCGGCATGTTCGGGCGCAAGCAAGAGATCCTCATCGGCTTCATGAGCGGCGCGTCGAACGTGAACTACTACCTGCGCGAGCGCGGCATCGAGCCGGACGAAGCGCTCACGAAGGAGATCCTCGCCGCGGCCAAGGCGCTCGACCACATCATGACCGAGGACGAAGTGACCGCGGTCGTGAAGCGCGTCCGCGGCACGTGACCATCCGCATCCACTGGGAGTCGCACGGCGCGGCGTCGGGGCCGGCGGTGGTGCTGGTGCAGGGGCTCGGGCTCTCGTCGCGTTTTTGGTTCGAGCAGCCGAAGCGGCTCCTCGAGGGCGGCGCCGCGCGCGTGATCGTGCTCGACAACCGCGGCACGGGGCGGAGCGACAAGCCGCGACGGCCGTACCGGCTGCCGCAAATGGCCGACGACGTCGCGCGCGTCATCCGCGAGGCGAACGCCGGGCCCGCGATCGTCGTCGGCATCTCGATGGGCGGGATGATCGCGCAGCACGTCGCGATGCGGCACCCGCGCGACGTGCGCGCGCTCGTCCTCCTCGCGACCACGCCCGGCCTTCCCCACGCGAAGCTCCCGGCGCCCGCCACGCTGCGCCTCCTCTTGACGGCGCCGCTCGAGCGCGACGCGCGCGCGGTACGACGTTACAATCGCCTCCTCTTGCCCGAGTCCGAGCTCGATCGCGCGCACGTCCACCTCGCCGGCTGGCCCGGCGCGCTCGCGCACGACCCGCTCTCGATGCACACGTTCGTCAGACACTTCTTCGCCGTGATGACGAACTGGACGGGCGACGGCCCGAGGCGCATCGCGCACCCCGCGATCGTCGTGCACGGCGACGAGGACATCCTCGTCCCGCCCGAAAATGGCGAGCGCCTCGCGAAGCTCCTGCCGCGCGGGCGGCTCGTGCGCCTCCCGAACGTGGCGCACGCCGTGTCGCTCCTCGCGCCGAGCGTCATCGCGGAGTCGGTGCGCGAGCTCGCGGAGGTCGCTTGAAGCGCGGCGCGCTCCTCGCGATTTGCTCGGCGTGCGCGATCGGGCCGCACCTCGTGAGCGCGCCGATGCTGTCTTCCGTGCCCGTCCCGGTCGCGAGCGCGGACGCCGCGCCCGAGGAGGTCGCGTCGAGCGACAACCCCGGCGAGCCGGCCATCACGCTCGCGGGCTCGTGGTCGGGGCGCGCCTGGCAGAGCGGGAACAAGTCGTGGCCGCTCGAGGTGACGTTCGAGTCGCACGTCACCGAGGTGACCGCGCGCGTTCACTACCCGGACCAGCGTTGCCGCGCCGAGTGGCACTTGCGCTCGACGCGTCCGAAGCAGTGGATCGGCGAAGAGACTGTGCGAACCGATCCGTTCAACCGCTGCCCGAACCACGGGCGCGTCACGGTCGTGTGGACGGACGAGTCCTCGATCCAGTGGAGCTGGTCGGGGTCGGGCGGCTCGGCCTCCGCGCGGCTCGAACGCACGCAACCCTGACGGCGCTCGCGCCGATGGGAGGCGTGCTCGTCTCGCTTCTCTCTCCGAGTCGGTGCGCGGCGTGCGACGCGCCGGCGCGCGAGCGCGCGGTGTTCTGCGCGGCGTGCGCGATCGCCGTGGAGCGTTCGTTCGACCGGGGCGCGCCGTTTCTCTACGGCGGGCCCGTCGCGCAGGCGATCACGCGGTTCAAGTACGGCCCCGTTCCCGAGCTCGCGCGGCCGCTCGGCGCGCTCCTCGCCGCCGCCGCGCGCGAGCGCGCGTTTTCCGTCGACGCGGTCGTGCCGGTGCCGCTTCATCCGACGCGTCTCTTCGAGCGCGGGTTCAATCAGGCGGCGCTGCTCGCGCGTCCGGTCGCGCGAGCGCTCGGCGTGCCGCTTCGGGCGCGCGCCCTCGCGCGGACTCGGCCCACCGAAAAGCAAGCCGAGCTCGACCGCAGCGCTCGCCTCCAAAACGTCCGAGGCGCGTTTCGGGCGCGGCGCGCGATGGGCGAGCGCGTGCTCCTCGTCGACGACGTGCGGACCACCGGAGCCACACAAAACGCTTGTGCCGAGGCCCTCCGCGCCGCGGGCTGCCCGCGCGTCGAGTGGCTCGTTCTCGCCATCGCGCCGTCGATCGCATACCCTTGATGCGTCGAGTCCGTCGTGAAAAATCAGACCGAATGGCGGTGGGCCGATCCGAGCGGACAGCAGCGTCTCGTCCGCGAAGACGAGCTGCGCGCGGCGCTCCGGACGGGGGTCATCCCCGCGAACGCGCCGGTCTGGACGCGCGGCTGGAAGGCGTGGAAGCCGGCGCACGACGTGCCCGAGCTCTCGGGGAAGACGCCGACGCCGCCGCCCGTGAACGGCGCGGGTGACGTGCCGCCGCCGCCGAATTTCATCGTCGCGGCCCAGGACGCCTTCGAGGGCAAGCCCGCCGCCGCGCCGCAGGGGCCCGCCGAGCCGCCGCCGCCGCCGCGCTACGTCCCGCTCGCGGCGAACACGCAGCCGCAGGTGCCGCCCGCGCTCGGCTCGGACACGAAGGTCGACGCGCCGGTGATGCCCGCGCCGAGCGCGAAGCCGCCGCCCGCGAAGCCGCCCACCAAACCGCCGCCGCTTCCGCCGGCCGCGAAGGCCGCGGCCAAGAAGAGCAGCGCGCCGCCGCCGCTCCCGGCCGCCGCGAAGAAGTCGAGCGCGCCGCCGCTGAACAAGCCGCCGCCGCCCGCGCTCACGAAGACCGCGCCGTCCGCCGGCACGACCACCAAGCCGATCGTCGCGCGCCAGCCGTCGATCAAGCAAACGCAGCGGCCGCCCGCGGGCGTCGCGCCGCCGCCCGAGTCGCTCCCCGCCGAACGACAGACGCTCCACGTCGCGCCCGCGCCGCCGCCGATGCCGAAGCTCGATCCGCTCCCGGCCGCGCCACCGCCCGCGCCCGAGCCTCCCGCGGCGTCGAACGAGCCGAGCAGCAAGTTTCCGACGCTGCTCATGTTCGACGACGAGCCGAGCGCGCCGGTGCCGACCGCGCCCGCGGCCCCGTCCTCCGACGAGGCGCCGCCCATCGTCGTCCCGCCGCCGGAGCCGAGCAACGTGAGCAACCTCGTCACGCGGCCGCCGCCGTGGGGCGAAGGCGTAGTGCAGATGGACGCGGCGATCCCGAAGTCGCCGCCCGTTCCCACCGTCGGTCCGGCGCGAGCGTCCGAGGCGCCGCCGCGGCCGATGGAGCTGAGCTCGTCGGATCTCACCTCCGAGGCGCGCATCTCCGTGGTGAAGGCGCAGCCGCTCGCGCCGGCCGAGCGCCCGCACCCGACGATGCAAGGCCTCGGGCCGGAGCTGCTCTCGGAGAATCGCGCGGCGCTCGAGCGCGCGATGCATCCGCCGCCGGCGCCGCTCTCCGAGAGCGACGTCGCGGCGACGACCAAGCGCCGTCCGCCTCCCGAGGACGCCATCGCGCCGCTCGCTCCGCCGCGCGCGCCGTCGAGCGGCGCCGCGCTCCACGACCTCCGCGCGCTCGCCACGCACGGCTTCGCGGGCGCCGCGGCCAGCGCGCGACGGGCGCTCGCCGACCTTCGCGAGCGGACGAAGGACAAGCCGAAGTGGTTCTTGCCGCTCATCGCGGGCGGCTCGGCGTGCGTGCTCATCCTCTTGTTCGCGGCGGGCGTGAAGGCGCTCATGGGATCGAAGGGCACCGAGTCGGTCGCGTCGGCGGCTTCGACCGCGAGCGCGCCGGCGAGCGCGGGCCCGGTCGTCGCGACGGCGACTTCGACGAACGTGGCGCCCGCGCCGCCGAAGCCGATGGCGTGCTCGACGGCGGGCCCGGCGCGCACCGTCGCGCCGAAGGCGCTCATCTCGAGCGGCGTCGAGGTCGCCGAGCTCGACGGCAAGATCGCGCTCGGCTTCGCGGCGGCGCCGAAGGAAGCGACGCTCGAGATCGTCGACGCCTCGAGCCTCGCCTCGGTGAGCGCGCTTCACCTTCACGAGAGCGACCGCGTGCAGCGCGTCGTGGCCGTCGACGCGTCGAAGCCGGTCGTGGACGTCGCGCGCAAAGGCGACAAAATCGCTGGCCGCCGCACGCTCCGCGCGGCGACGCCGCTCGACGTGGGCGCGATGGACGGCGGCCTCGTCTGGGCGCCGCACGGGACCGACCAAGGCATCCGCCTCTGGGCGCTTCCGAACCCGGACGCGTCGGTCGAGGCGCTCCGCGGCGAAGCGCTCCCGAACGGCGGCTTCGCGATCGCGTTTCGTCACGCGGGCGCGGTGTGGTTCGGCGCGTTCGGCGGCACGCCGCCGGCGCCGCTCGGCGGGCTCCTCCACGTGCAAGGCCTCGGGCCGCAGGTCGGCTCACCCGCGATCGCGACCAGCGGCGACCGCGTGATGGTCGCGTGGGCCGATCGCGCGAGCAAGGAGGACGTCTGGTCGGTGCGCTACGCCACCTTCCGTCCGCGCGACGAGTCGGTGCAGGCGAAGTCGTTCACGCTTCCGCCGGGCGGGCTCGGCGAGCACACCATGTCGCCGTCGCTCGCGTCGCTCGGCGCGGGGCGCTTCCTCCTCGTGTGGACCGAGGGTCCCGTCTCGAGTCACCAGGTCCGCGGCATCACGTTCATGAACGGCGAGCCCAGCGGCGCCCCGTTCACCGCCTCGGCCGAAGGCGTCAACGCGGGTCAGGGGCAGGCCGCCGTGCTCCCGGACGGGCGGGGCGTCGTCGCGTTCCTCGCCGCCGCCGACCACGGCTTCGAAGTGCACGCAGCGCCCATCCACTGCGCGGAGAAATAGATGCAAACTACACGCATTTGGCTGGCCGCGCTCCTCCTCGCCGCGGGCTGTTCTTTGTTCGAGCCGCAGTCGAAGGTGCGCTCGGGCCAGCTCGTCACGACGGGGCAGGCGCAATACGACGACTACTTCAACAAGGTGCACGCGCTCCAACAAGCCGCGGCCGGTTGGAACGACGAGAAGAAGGCGGCGCGACGCGCGCTCATCGACGCGCTCAAGATCGCGACCGACTCCGTCGACGTCACCATCCTCGAGGCGACGCACGAGCACATGGTGGGCATCGCGCACGTCGTCGGCGGCACGCGGCTCGAGATGAAGGAGGACTCGGGCAAGGTGATCCTCGCGTCCGAGGCGCGCGCCGACGGGCCGACGCGCGAGGTCGTGAAGGCGCTCCAGGCGATGGTCGACGGCGAGACGAAGCTCAACCGCGAGCTCCGCGAGGTGCCGCCGCAGTGCGACGAGCTCGTGAAGACGGGCCATCAGCTCGAGCCGCGCGTGCACGACGACTTCTTCCGCCAGGGCGGGACGGCGATGGCCGACGTGCACGACGAGCTCGAAGCGTCGTACGACGTGCTCGATCAGCTCTCGAAGTCGTCGCGGCTCGCGCGGCGCGAGACCGAGGACTTCATCGCCGAGCTCGCGCGCGCGGTGGAGGCGGGGCCCGGTGAGTACCTGCGCTCGAACGAGCCGCCGCCGTCGAGCGGCGGTCACGTCGCCCCACGCCCGCACCCCGTCGCGACAGGGGCGGTGACCCCGGCGCCGCCGAAACCGAAGCCGAAGCCCAAGCCGAGCGGCGGGGGCGGCGGCGGCGACGAAGTGTTCAACCCCTAGTTGCGCGCGTACTTCTGGGACGGGTACTTGTTCGCCGCCGTCTCGAGGTGGCCGGCGACCATCTCCGCCGTAATCGTGATCGGGAGGAGATCGCGCGTCCCGTCGGGCATGATGATGACGTACGCGGGGATGCCGGTGCGGCCGAGGCTCTCGAGCATGGCCGAGAGCTCGTCGTTGTCGTTCGTCATGTCGGCGCGCATCGGGAGGATGTCGGTCTTCGAGAGCGCGCCGCGGACGGTGTCGGTCTCGAGGAAGGCGTGCTCGTTGGCTTTGCAGGTCGCGCACCACTCGGCGGTGAAGTCGAGGAACACGGGGCGGCCGCGCTGGCCTTCGGCCTTGATGCGCTTGCCGTCGTACGGCGTCCACGCGATGTGATTGTCGACGACGACGGGCGGGTCGACCGCGCCGGGCGCCGCGACGGTCTTCGTGTCGGCCGCGATCGCCGCAGCCGGCTTCACGAACGAGATGCACGTGTAACCCGCGAGCACCACGCCGCCGACTTGCACGCCGCGCACGACCCAGCGACGCGCGGGCTCCGCGGCGACGCCGCCGTAGCGGTTGCCGAGCCAGAGCGCGACCGCGAGGGCGAGCAGGAAGATGAGGAACGAGTTCGACGACGCCGGCGTGAGCTGCACCTGGAGCGTGCGGAAGAGCCAGATCGCGGTGCCGAAGAGCGCGAAGCCCATCACCGTCTTCACCGTCTCCATCCATCGGCCGGGCCGCGGGAGGATCTTCGAGAACGACGGGATGAGCGTGATGAGCAGGTACGGGAGCGCGAGGCCGAAGCCGATGACCGAGAAGATGAGGATGGTCTTCCACGCGGGCACGTCCGAGCCGAGCGCGAACGCGACCGCGGTGCCGAGGAACGGCGCCGAGCACGGCGTCGACATGAGCGCGGCGAAGAGACCGTTGACGACCGAGCCGAGGAACTTGTCCTCGTCGCCGCCCTCGCCGCTCGACGAGAGCGTGATCTCGAAGACGCCGACCGCGTTGAGCGCGAACGCGAAGACGATCGCCGTCATCGTCGCGACGAACGCGGGGTGCTGGAACTGCATCCCCCATCCGAGCCTGTGCCCGGACGCCTTCACGGCGACGATCACCGCGGCGAGCGCGATGAACATGCTCATCGTGCCGACCGTGTAGGCGATGCCGTGCATGCGGCGCTTGGCGGCGTCGTGGCGCGCGTGGTCGACGACGCTCATCGCCTTGAGCGCGAGGACCGGCAAGACACACGGCATCACGTTGAGAATGAGCCCCCCGAGGAGGGCGACGGCGAGAGTCGCTAGCATCGGAATGACCTCGAAGACCGGTTTTGCAAGGCTCGGGCCCTGTCGCTCGGGAGTCTAGCACGCGAAATCCGCCAGAAAAGGCGGATGGACGGGCGCGGATCCAGGATCAGGCGTCCGCCATCTTGGCGAGCGTGGCCTTCGCCATGCGGATTTCCGGCTCGAGCGCGACGGCCATCGCGCCGGGGGACGACTCGGTGCGTCGAACGAACGCGTCGAGGTATCGGCGCGCGGCGCGGAATTCGCGCGCCGCGTACGCGAGGTGGCCGAGGACGAAGCGCCCGTAGCCTTGCCCGCACGGTGCGCTCGCGAGCTCGTCGATCGCGCGCTGGAGGTGCTCGGGGCGCGCGCCCGACGCGATGCGGACGAGCGCGAGGTGGGCGGCGTAGAGCGGGCGTTCATTCGAGCTCCAACGAACGGCGCGCTCGAGAGCCGCGATGGCTTCGTCGTAGCGCTGCGCGTGGAAGAGCATGCTCCCGAGCGTCCACCAGTGGAACGAGCGGCGCGACGCGGGCGCCCGGCGCGCGGCGGTGCGGAGGTGGAGGACGGCGGCGTCGAGATCGCCGGCGGCGGCCGCGGCGCGCGCGGCGTCGTGGTGAATCACGTCGGGGAGCACGCGGAGGTCGACCGCGCTCTCGGCGATGGAGCGGGCGTCGTCGAACCGGCGGAGCTCGAAGAGCGCCACGTAGAGCTGGCGGAGGAGCATCGCGTGGGTCGTCCGGTCGAGGGAGGCGCGCGAAGCGAGACCGCGGCGCGCGATCCGCGCGCGGTCGCGCGCGCTCTCCGCGGACATGGCGAGTCTCAGCAGCTCTTCCGGGCTATTTTGCGCCACCGAATTGATTGTAGCATGCAACAATGCCCGACTTCCGCGCGCGAGGCGCAGGTGCTATGCGTTCGCGCGATGAGGCGCATGGTTCTGCTTCTCGCCGCGGCCGCGACGGTCTCGTGCGGCCGGCGCGCGACGCAGGCCGACTGCGACGTGATCCTCGATCGCATGGTGGTCGTGAAGCTCAAACAAAAGAACATCACCGACGCCGAGAGCGTCTCGAAGATGCAGGCCGATCTGCGCAAAGACGCC
>Ga0335082_10009767_pt1 | contig 10413 bp, 7 predicted proteins | sample Lox_Sample_41_FD_206718 | JGI IMG/M metagenome (GOLD analysis project Ga0335082, IMG submission 206718) | Soil microbial communities from Loxahatchee National Wildlife Refuge, Florida, United States - Lox_Sample_4.1 | ecosystem: Environmental > Terrestrial > Soil > Wetlands | place: USA: Florida...
ATCGAGGCCCGGCGGCGCCCGCCGTACAGCAGCTGCCAGTCCGCGGAAGCCGCCGAGGCGGCGGCGATCATCGGCAGGATCGGGGTGATGCCGATCCCGCCCGCGATGAACAGATAGCGGGGCGAGCTGACCAGCTCGAAGTTGTTCCGCGGCCCGCGCACCCGGACCGTGTCCCCGGCCCGCAGCCGGTCGTGGACGAACCGGGAACCGCCGCCGCCCTCCGCGTCGCGCAGGATGCCCAGCCGCCACACGTGATGATCCGCCGGGTCGCCGCACAGCGAGTACTGCCGGGTCGGCGCCCCGTCCAGGATCAGGTCCACATGCGCGCCCGGCGACCACGGCGGCAGCGGGCTGCCCGCGATCTGCCGCAGGGTCAGCGCCACCACCCCGTCCGCCGCCTGGACCTTGCTCTCCACCCGGACGTCGGCCTCGAACTCGCGGGTGAGGACGGTGACGCTGGTCGTGTGGTGCTGCACGGTCTCCACGTGCGGGTGCTGCCCGGACTCGGCGGCGACGGGGAACGCCAGGTGCAGGTGATCCCAGACGTACATGTTGGGCGTGGTCCGGTAGCGCACCGGCGGGGCGGCGATCGTGTAGTCACCCAGCACGGGCAGGCCCTCTTCCAGGGCGACCTTCGCCTCGAGGCGGGCCAGCGGCGCGCCGAGGCAGCCGTGCATCCCCTCCCCGAACCCGAGGTGGCGGAACCGGCCGCGGGTCACGTCGAACCGGTCGGGTGCTGCGAAGCGCCGCTCGTCCCGGTTCGCGGCCCCGTAGACCAGCACGACCCGCCCGCCCGCCGGAATCGTGACACCGTGCAGGGTGACCTGGCGCGAGGTCGTTCGGCCGACAAGTTGCAGAGGTGTGGCGAGGCGGATCGCCTCCTCGACGGCGTCCGGGATCAAGGCCGGGTTCTCCCGCAGCAGCGCCCGCTGGCCCGGGTTCTCGGCGAGCAGCTTGAACAGCGTCCCGATGAGGCCGGCGGTGCTCTCCACGCCGCCGAGGAACAGCACCATCATCAGGCCGAGCACCTCCGAGGCCGGCCCGAAGTCCTCCTCGGCGAACGGCACGCCGTCGATCTCGGCGGTGACGACGTGGGTCACCAGGTCCGCGCGCGGCCGCGCTCGCCGTTCGTGCAGCAGGTCGGTGAAGTAACTCTGGATGCCGGTGGTGGCGGCCTTGGCCACCGGGGTCAGCCGGGAGTCGTCGGGCTTGCGGTCCTTGAGCTCGTGCACCCACCGCTCCAGCTGAGCGCGGCCTTCCTCGCGGGCCGAGGGCAGGCCGAGCAGGTCGAAGAACACCTCGTTGGGCGTCGGCCAGGCCAGTTCCTGGGCCAGGTCCACGGCGCCCCGGTCCCGCCACCTGGCGATGAGGCCGCGCACCACCGCGCGGACCGCGCCTTCCCGCTCGGCGATGCGGTTGGGCAGCAGCTGCGGCTGGATCATCCGGCGGATCTGGTCGTGCCGCGGGTTGTCGATGTCCGGCAGGAACCCCGGGCCGCTCTGGTCCTTGGCCGTGTCGTCGATGTCGATGCCCTCGTAGGACAGGAACGTCTGCGGGTCGGTGGCCGCCGCCCGCACGTCCTCGAACCGGGACAGCGCCCACCAGTTCCACTTCTCGCTGTAGAACACCGGGGCCTCGTCGCGCATCCAGCGGTACACCGGGAACGGGTCGGCCTGGAACTCCTGGCTGAACGGGTCGTACTCCATGACCCGTGACGTGGTGCTGATCATGCTGGGCCTCCGCAAGGTACCGCTGGTTGGACAAACTTGGAACTTTATGGATCGTTCCAATACGAGCAGGATGCCTTCCCGCATGTCTCCTGTCAAGCCCTCCCGTGCCTTCATCTGATACAACTTGACCGCACGACCACTGGATCCGTGGCTGGGCTATGCTAGCGAGCGTCATAGATCGTTCCACTTCAAGCCGCGGGAGGTCCCGGATGCCGGCCAACGGCAAGCAGGCCGCGGCCCGGCCGACCATCCGCGACGTGGCCGAACGGGCCGGCGTCTCCAAATCCCTGGTCTCGCTCGTGCTGCGCGGATCGCCGAACGTCAGTGCCGATCGGCGGGCGGCCGTGGACCGCGCGATCGCCGAGCTGGGCTACCGCCCCAACGCGGCGGCCCGGACCCTGCGCGAGGGGCGCAGCCGGGCGATCGGGGTGCTTCTCAACGACGTCCGCCACCCCTGGTTCATCGACCTGCTCGACGGCCTGATCTCCGTCCTGGAGGCCGAAGGCAGGCACGTCGTGCTCAGCGGCGGCGGCCGCCTGAACCGGCAGATGGACGACTCGGTCCTGCGCGGCTTTCTCGAACTCGAGGCCGACGGGTTCATCCTCGCGGGCACCCAGGCCAACTCGCCGGTGATCGCCGAGATCGCCAGCTCCGTCCCCACGGTCACGGTGGGCTGGCGCGACATCGACCTGCCCCGGGTGGATGCCGTCGCGAACGACGACCTGCTCGGCGCGACGCTGGCCACCCGTCACCTGATCGAGTTCGGCCACCGCCGGATCGCGCACATCTCCGGACGCGTGTCCGGGACCAGCAACCTCGTCGGCCAGCTGCGCCGGCAGGGCTACGAGGACGCCATGAGGGCCCACGGCCTGGCCGGGCACATCCAGCTCGAAACCGGCGACTTCACCGAGGAGGGCGGCTACCGGGCCACCGTGCGCCTGCTCAGCAGCCGCCAGCCGCCGACCGCGATCTTCGCCGTCGACGACCTGACCTGCCTGGGCGCGCAGTCGGCCGCCTCGGAGATGAACGTCGGCGTGCCGGGCCGGCTCTCGCTGGTCGGCTACGACAACTCCTACCTGGCCCGGCTCCGCTCCATCTGGCTCACCAGCGTCGACAGCGCCGGCCTCGACGCCGGGCGGCTCGCCGCCCGCACCCTGCTGGCCCGGGTGGCCGACCCCGCCCGTCCCGCCGAGACCCACCTCCTCACCCCGGTCCTCCAGGTCCGCGGATCCACCGCGCCCGCGCCCCGGTTAGCGCAGGACGAGGCCGCCGTCGGTGCACAGCGTCTGGCCGGTGAGCGCCGCCGCCGCGTCCGAGGCGAGGAAGGCCACCGTGGCGGCCACGTCACCGGGCACCAGCGTGCGCGGCAGCGCCTGCCGCGACCGGGCCTCATGGAACGCGGCGGGCGGCAGATCCCGCCGGGCCGTCGGCGTGGCGGTCAGTCCGGGAGCCACGCAGGTGACCGCGATCCCGTCGGCGCCGTGCCCGGTCGCGAGCGTCCGGGCCAGCGCGACCAGCGCTCCCTTGCTCGTCACGTAGGCCAGCATGTCCCCGGCGGGCGGCGCCCAGATGGTGTCGGAGACCACGAAGATGATCCGGCCGAAGCCGCGTGCGGCCATGCCGGGGACGAAGGCCTGGGCGAGCAGCAGCGCGGACTCCACGTTGACCGCCTGCACCCGGCGCCAGGTGGCCAGGTCGACGGTGGCCAGGCCGGCCCGGTCGAACGCGGCGGCCGCATGCACCAGCACGTCGCACCGCCCGTGCTCGCCGAGCACCGCGTCGGCCGCGGCCCGGACCTCGTCTTCCCGCGCCAGGTCCACCGGCGGGTCGCCGGCCTGGTCCAGGCTCAGCACGGCATGGCCCGCGGCGGCCAGCGCCGCCATGATCGCGCCGCCGATGGCGCCCGCGCCGCCGGTGACCACCGCGACCCGGCGCCCGCCCCGCTCAGCCATGGGCATGCGGCACGAGCCGGGATCCGGCCTGCGCACCAGCCCGCGCGGCGGCCTGCGCCCCCGCGATGCGGCCGAACACGATCGCGTTGGTGAGCCCGCCGCCGTGCTCGATCAGGTGCCCCCAGACCAGGCTCACCGCGCCGGCCGCGTAGAGCCCGGGGACGGGGTGGCCGTCTGGCCGCAGCACCCGGGCCAGCTCGTCGTGCCGCGGCCCGCCGGTCGTGCCCGCGATGCCCGGCCAGGTCTCGATCGCGTAGAGCCGGCTGGTGTCCAGCGGCACCAGGGTGTCCGCCGACCGCCCGAACAACTCGTCCCGGCCGGACCTGGCCGCGGCGTTGTACTCAGCGAGGGTCCGCGCCAGCACCCCAGGATCCATGCCGGTCTGAGCCGCCAGCTCGGCGGTGCTCCCCGCGCAGCGGATCCAGCCCCGCTCCACCTCGGCGGAGTTATCAGCGCTCCAGCGGTACTCGTTCGGCGTGCCGAGCAGCCCGTTCAGCGGGCCGGCCAGCCGCGCCGCCTCGTCGAAGACCGCCCAGCCGGGCAGCCGCGGCCGGTTGCGGTTGCGGGGCAGGTAGCTGAGCAGGGCTCGCAGCCGGTCATGGACCTCGTAGCCGGTTTCGTCGGCGAACCGGCGGCCGTCGGCGTCCGCGAACAGGTGGCTGGCGCCGAAGAAGTCGAGCGCGAACGGGGCCGGGAACTCCGGCGTGCGGAACGCGAACCAGCCGAAGAAGCCGTACATGTGCCACAGCGCGGCGCCCGCCTGCTGCGCCATGACCAGCCCCGCGCCGGTGTTGCCGGGATGGCCGACCGGCCAGGACGGGCCAAGCGGCAGGTAGGCGTCGGCCAGCCCGGGATCTCCCTCGAACCCGCCGCAGGCCAGCACCACCCCGCCGGACGCGTCCAGCGTCACCGGCTGCCCCGCTTCGATAACAGACAGCCCGGTGACCGAACTGTCCTCGCCGAGGATGAGCCGCTGGGCCGTGGTCCCGAGGCGCACCGGGATGCCCCGGGCGCGGACCGCCGAATCGAGCAGCTCCCACAGCGCCTCGCCCCGGCGGCCCGGCCCGCCCGCGACGGTGCGGTAGCGGATGCTCTCACCCGCCGGGAAGTGCGGCCAGGACGGGAACGGGGCGGGGAGCCGGCTGGGCGGCGGGTCGAACCGGGTCGTGATGCCGCCCAGCGACCGCAGCCACCGGTCGATGTCGTGCAGCCCTTCGGCGTAGGCCGCGAGCACCGGCCGGCTGGTGCGCCCGAAGCACAGCGCGTCGAGGTGGTCGACCGCCCCGGGACCGGGCACGTCGAACAGGAAACCGCCGCTGTACCTGGCGTTGCCGCCGCCGCGGCGGGCCGACTCCACGATCAGGACACTGTGCCCGGCATCGTGTGCGGCGATCGCGGCGCACGCCCCGGCCGGCCCGTAGCCCGCCACGACGACGTCAGCGCCGTCCCCCGTCAACGCTCCACCAGCTCGATCAGGTTGCCTTCCGGGTCGGCCAGGAACGACATCCGGACCCCGGGTTCGGGCGAGGGCTGCGGCGGCATCACCTCGCGAGCCCCGCGGCCGAGCAGCGCCTGATGCGTGCCGTCCAGGTCCGCGACATCGAAGGCGATGTGCCCGAAACCCTCGGTCAGGACGGCCTCGGCCGGGTTCGCGGCCCGCAGGCCCGGGCCCGACCCCGGCCGGTGCAGCAGCTCGACCCGGTGCCCGAACTGCCGGTTCTTCAGCATCACGATGTCCAGGTCCACGACGTCGATGCGCACCGCCAGCTCACGCTCCAGACCGAACGCCGTGCAGTACCAGCTCTCCGCGGCCGCCAGGTCCGCCACGTTGAGCCCGACATGGTCAAGTCGCATGCGCCTCCCGCCGTAACCGCCAGAAAGCTTTCATTATACGATAACAGCTTTCTGAGAGCGAGTTTGGCCCGAGGTGGCCGACGTCCGCACCAGCGTGATCTACGAGCACCTGCGCAACCACGCCATCATTCCGGACCCTGCCGCGCGGACCTGACCCCTGCGAATCTGTCGGGGCCCGCGGATCTCACAGGTGAAGCGCCGGTTTGGCGCCCCTCAGGTATCAGCAGCCTCCTGAGCATCACAGCGGTCCGAAGGCCGCGTATATGCCACCGGCACAATGGAGCATTGAGCCGGCTATCGCCGGCACGATGGAACATCGCGCCGGGTCCGGCCGGGCCGGGCTGGTGCCCGGGTGGCGCGAGAGACGAATGATGACCGCCGGAGGCGGTAACGACACGCGATCACGCATACGGCCTCGGCCGGCCGCCGGCCGAGGCCCAGAATCAGCAGGCTCCTGGCGCTCCTTCCGCCGCCAGCGGCGCAGCGCGAGCACGGGGATGCCGAGAACTCCGGCGGCTCCCGCCGCCGGAACGGCCGCCGCCGCGCTGACCGCCGCCCCGGCGACCTGGAGCACCGGGGCTCCGGCGGCCCCGGCGTGCAGTGCGGCCTGCTGGAACGTGACGGGAATCGGCAGGTCGCCGAGCTGCGACGGCGGCCAGATGATCAGGAACGCCCGGCCCGCCACCTCGTTCTCGGGAATGGTCCCCTTGTCAGGGAAGCCGCTGAACATGTGCCCCCGGGAGTCGTCGGAAATCGCCCGGTTATCGCCCATGACCCAGAGCCGCCCCGGCGGGACGGTGATGCTGAACGGCTGATCCGAGGGACTCGCGCCCGGGAACAGGTAAGACGTCTCGTCCAGCGGCACCCCGTTGACCGTCACCTTGCCGTTCTCGCAGCACATCACGTGATCGCCGGGCAGGCCGATCACCCGCTTGATGTAGTACGTCTGCGTGCTGTACACCCCGACGTCGGCGAGCACGTCGTCCACGACCCGCAGCACCGGGTTGCTGGGCGGAGCGGGATCTGGCGCTCCCGTGGTGCTGCCCCATGAGCCCTCTCCGCTGAACACCACGATGTCGCCGCGGTCGATGCCGCGGAAATGGTAGACCAGCTTGTTCACCAGCACCCGGTCGCCGGTGAGGAGGGTGTCCTCCATCGAGGACGAAGGGATCCGGTACACCTGAACGACGAACGCCTTGATGAGCAGCATGAGGACGATCGCCGCCGCCACGATCATCATCAGCTGGCGCCAGGACTTCTTCCGCTTCCCGGCCGCAGAACCCGCCCCCGCAAGCTCGCCCGCCCCCGCAAGCTCGCCCGCCCCCGCAAGCTCGCCCGCCCCCGCAAGTCCGCCCGCCCCCGCCGGTTCTCCCGGGTCCGCCGATGCTGGCACGGCAGGATCGCGCTGGTCGTCTGTTGCCTGGCCCTCGCGCACGGTCAGCGGCCTGTCCGGTATCGCATGTGCCTGATGACAGGGCGCCTGCTCAACGGAGCCTGCTCAACTCGGTGATCGCAGTAGGCATGACACCGCCGTCCTCGGTGGTAGTCGTGTGCCGGCATCCAGGCGTGAACCGGCTCGCGCCCGGGATCCCTCATACGTACCCGGAAGGCAGCGAATTTCAGTGTGCCATATCTTGAGCTGAGAATCCTGCTGCTCGCCGGTTCGAGCCCGCCCGTCCGCCCGCCCCGCTACCACAAGACCACCAGGAGGACGATCCGCTTGGGTCACGCCAGCGAGCCAGCCGGTCACGCCAGCGAGCCCGTCAGGCACCCCGACGAGCCCGTCAGGTACCCCGACGAGCCCGTCAGGCACCCCGCCGGGCCGCCCGCGCACATCAGCTTCACCCGCGCCGAACTGAAGGCCTTCACCGGCGCCACCCTGCCCGACCTGATCGCCGAGGGAGTGCGGCTGCTGTTCACCGGGATCAATCCCGGCCTGCGCAGCGTCGCCGTCCAGGGTCACTTCGCGCCGCGCGGCAACCGCTTCTATCCGGCGCTGCTGCGGGCCGGCATCACGGATCACCTGATCGACGCGTCGGCCGGGCTCACCGCCGGCGACCGGGACTACCTGCTCGGCCGGGGGGTCGGCATCACCAGCCTGGTGACCCGGGCGACGGCGAGCGCGGACGAACTCGGCCCCGCCGAACTGGCGAAAGGCGCCCAGGAACTGGCCGGTAAAGTCCGCCGGTTCCGCCCGCACGTGGTCGCCATCCTGGGCATCACCGCCTACCGGACCGCCTTCGGGTCTCCCCGGGCCGCCCTCAGGCGCCAGTCCGGAGACCTGAGCGGCGCCCAGCTGTGGGTGGTGCCGAACCCCAGCGGTCGCAACGCCCACGCGTCCCTGGACACGCTGGCCGCCGCCTACCGCGAGGTCGCGCAGGCAGCTGGCGTCAGCCTGTAAAGCGTCACCCACTGCGTACCGTGGAAGTCGCGACCCGAGGGAGCGAGGAATGACCACGACCCGGCATGTGCGCGTCAAGGGCACCAGCTACCAGCGCGGCCGTCAGTACGGCGCCCAGGCCGCGGCCCGCGTGCGGCTGTCGGTCCAGGCCTACGAGCAGACCTTCGCGCACTACGCCGGGTGGGACTGGCCCGCGGTACGGCGCGAGGCCGCCCGGTTCGAGGCGCCGGTCGGCGAGTTCCGCCCGGCCTACCTGGAGGAGATGCGCGGCATCGCGGACGGCGCCGGCCTCGACCTGACCGACGTGCTGGCGATCAACGTGCGCACCGAGGTGATGTACGCGGCCGAGGCCCGCCAGGCAGGGCAGCACCGCACCCCCGCCGAGTGCAGCGCCTTCGCCCGCGTCCCGGCACCCGGCGAGACCAGCCCGGTGCTCCTCGGCCAGAACTGGGACTGGCTGCTGCACTCGGCTCAGACGCTGGTCGTGCTGGAGGCCCGGCCGGACGACGGCCCCGCCTTCGTCACGGTCGTGGAGGCCGGGCTGCTGGCCAAGACCGGCATGAACGCCGCCGGCCTCGGCCTGGTCACCAACGCGCTGGTCACCGACGCGGACCTGGGCGAACCCGGATTGCCGTACCACGTGCTGCTGCGGGCCATCCTGGACTGCACCACGGTGACCGAAGCCCTCGAGGTGCTCCAGGCCCGCCCGCGGTCCTCCTCGGCCAACTACCTGATCGCCCACGCCAGCGGCGCCGCCCTCGACGTCGAGGCCGCGCCCGGCGACTTCACCCGCCTGTACCCGCTGTACCCCGAGGATGGACTGCTCCTGCACACCAACCACTTCCTGGCCCCGGCCATCAGCGCCCGGACGGACCTGTCCCTCTGGGCCATGCCGAGCAGCGCCGTCCGCCTGCAGCGCCTGCGCGCGGGCCGCACGCCCAAGCCGGATATCCAGGACTTCCGCACCCTGCTCGCCGACCACGCCGACTACCCGCACAGCATCTGCCACCACCCTGATCCCGGGGATCACCCACGGGAGCAGGGCGCCACCATCGCCTCGGTGCTGATGGACCTGACCGCCCGTCAGCTCTGGCTCGCCGCGGGCAACCCCTGCCAGGTGCCTTACGAGCCGCTAGACGTCACCCTGTGAGCGAAGACGCCGGGCCAGCCCGGCGTGCATCCGCCGCGGCCACAGCGGCCCGCCGTAGATGAACCCGGTGTAGGCCTGCACCAGCGTGGCACCGGCCTGCAGCCGTTCCCAGGCGTCGTCGGGAGTCTCGATCCCGCCCGCCGCGATGAGCACCAGCCGGTCCCCGGCCCGGTCATGCAGGCGGCGGAGGACCGCCAGTGAACGGGCCCGCAGCGGCGGCCCGGACAGACCGCCGGCTCCGGCCGCCGCCACCTCGGCGGCCGGGCTGGCCAGGCCGTCCCGGGATACGGTGGTGTTGGTCGCGATGATCCCGTCGAGCCCGAGTTCCACCGCCAGGTCCGCGACCGCGTCCACGTCCGCGTCGGCCAGGTCCGGCGCGATCTTGACCAGCAGCGGCACGCGCTGTCCCCCGGACACGGCGTCCAGCGCCGAACGCACCGCCACCAGCACCGGCCGCAGCCGGTCCGCGGCCTGCAGGTCGCGCAGCCCCGGCGTGTTCGGCGAGCTGACGTTGACCACCACGTAGTCGGCCACCCCCGCCACCGCCCGCGCGCTGGCCGCGTAGTCGGCCGCGGCCCCGGACTCCGGCACCGCGCGCGTCTTGCCGATGTTCACCCCCACGACCGGACCCCGCCCCCGCCGGCGCGAGCGCCGCAGCCGATCCGCGGCCGCCAAGGCCCCCTCGTTGTTGAACCCCATCCGGTTGACCAGGGCCCGGTCCGCGGCCAGCCGGAACATCCGGGGCCGCGGGTTCCCCGGCTGGGCGCGGGCGGTCACCGTGCCGACCTCCACGAACCCGAACCCCAGCGCGGCCAGCCCCCGCGTCCCGCGCGCGTCCTTGTCGAACCCGGCCGCCAGCCCGAGCGGCCCGGGAAACTCCAGGCCCAGCGCCCGCACCCGCAGCACCGGATCCCGCGGCCCCAGCCACCGCCGCAGCAGCCACGCCGCCCCCGGCACCCGCGCGACCGCGCGGATCAGCCCGAACGCCAGCAGGTGCGCCGTCTCCGCGGGCACCCGCCGTAGCACCAGCCGGTAGAGCAGCCCGTACATCTCCTCACCCCGGACAAGAATTATCCCGAACGGGCGTACTGCGTGCCCTACGCCACGAGCTCCGATTCGCCGGTGAAGGCGCCCCACAGCGCGGCGTAGGTGCCGTCCGCGGCGAGCAGCCCGGCATGGCTGCCCACCTCCGCGATGCGGCCCTGGTCCAGGACCACGATCCGGTCCGCGCGGGCCGCGGTGGTCAGCCGGTGCGCGACCACGATCGTGGTGCGCGCCGCGGTCAGCTCGCTGATGGCGTGGTTCACCGCGGCCTCGGCGGCCAGG
>Ga0335082_10009769_pt1 | contig 10411 bp, 8 predicted proteins | sample Lox_Sample_41_FD_206718 | JGI IMG/M metagenome (GOLD analysis project Ga0335082, IMG submission 206718) | Soil microbial communities from Loxahatchee National Wildlife Refuge, Florida, United States - Lox_Sample_4.1 | ecosystem: Environmental > Terrestrial > Soil > Wetlands | place: USA: Florida...
CCCGGCCTGGCGCGCCGCTCGCATGCGGCCGATTGAAGCGCTGCGTAAGGCTTGAGTAGAAAGTGCAAAGCTGAAAGATGAAAGCCAGAGAGACAAACGGAACCACAGTGCGTCGCGTCTGGCTTTCATCTTTCAACTTTGAGCTTTCAACCAAATTCGCATGACTCACCCCGCGCCCGGACACGAAGAGAAGCTGCGCGCCGATCTGGCGTCATTGCGCATCGAGCGCAACGCAGCGGCGCAGCCGGCGGTGAGGCGTCGGCCGCCACGTCGCAAGGCGCCTCTCGTCATCGGCTTTGCCGCGCTCGCACTCGTCGCGATCGCGGTGTGGTGGATCGCCGCTCGCGCCTTGCCGGTGACGGTGGCGTACGCCACGCTCGCTGCACCCGGTGAGACGGGGCCAGCACCGGTGCTCTCCGGGTCGGGATACATCGTCACCGGCGACCGCTACGTCTCCATCGGCGTGCGCGTCGCCGGCCGCATTGACCATTATTTCGTCGAAGAAGGGCAGAGCGTCCACAAGGGCGATGCGCTGGTGCAGCTCGACGACCGCGACTATCGCGCTCTGGTGGCGCGGACCGAAGCAGGTCTTCAGGTGGCGCGCGCCAACCTTGATCTGGCCGAGTCGGATCTCAATCGCGGCGAGGCCCTGCGCCGGCAAGGGGTGATCTCGCAACAGGAGCTGGACACGCTGCGCAACAAAGCTGCGGTGGCGCGCGCAACCATTGGGCAGCTCGAAGCCGAGCTGGCGCAGGCGCGCGTCAACCTCGAGTACACCGTGCTGCGCGCACCGGCCGACGGCGTGGTGCTCGCCAAGTTGAAGGAGGTTGGCGAGATCGCTGTGCCGGGCGGCTTTGCCGGGTCGGGTGATCTGGTGCGGCTGGCCAACCTCACCGACATGCGCGCCGAGGTGGACGTCAATGAGGCCGACCTCAGCCGCGTGCACATGGGGCAGCCGGCACTCGTCACGCCCGACGCCTATCCGGATGCGCGCTACGACGCCGAGGTGGTGAAGCTGTACCCGCAAGTCGACCGCCAGAAAGGCACACTGAAGATCGAAGTCCACGTCCGCAAGCCCGACGGGCGGCTGCTGCCTGACATGAGCGCGCGCATCACCTTTCTTTCCGAACCGCGCACCGACGGGCAGGCGGAGAGGCCGTCCGTGTTCGTACCAGCGGCCGCGGTGCAGCGCGATGCACGTGGCGACAACTTCGTGTGGGTGGTGCGCGAGGGCCGTGCACAGCAGACGCGTGTCGAAACCGCCGGTGAGGTCGGCGGCCGCGTGCGCATCGCCGGCGGCTTGAAGGGCGGCGAAGCGGTGGTCGTCGGCACGACTTTGCCGACCCGCGACGGCCAGAAGGTCGCAGTCGTCACGCCAGGCTGAGCGCGCGCACTCGATCCGAGCAGGCACGCGGGGCTTGCAGGGAATCATTTGAGCACCGGTCCGGCTTTGATGTATGCAGCGCACAGCCGCGAGTGCACGGCGATGCAGACTGGCACAACAACAGTGAGCGCGGACTCTCCAGCAGCACTGATTGATCTGCAGCGCTACCCACTCCTCGACCTGGCCGTGCCCGCGATGCAGGAGGTGCTGCGCTGGGCGCGCGCGCAACTCGCTGCCACCGGCGCCTGCGAGGTGCCCGACTTCCTGACGCCCGCCGGTCTCGCGGCGGTCATCGCCAACGCGCGGGCGCTGGCGCCGCAGGCGTATCGCAGCACCGGCGTGGGTACGGCGTATCTCGAGGTGCCCGACTTCGAGCTGCCGGCCGACCACCCGCGCCGTACGCTCGGCGAGTACGCGGTCGGCGTCATTGCATACGACATGTTCCCACCGGAGTCGCCGCTGCGCCGGCTCTACGAGTGGGACCCGATGATGGATTTCATCGGCGCGGTGCTGCAGCGCGGCCGGCTCTACCGCTACGCCGATCCGCTCGGCGCGTTGAATCTCGCGGTGATGGGTGACGGTGACGAGCTGCAATGGCACTTCGATCAAACCGACTTCGTCGTTTCCCTGGCGATTCAGGATGGCGACGAGGGTGGCGATTTCGAGGTTGCACCGCGCATCCGCAGCGCCGCCGACGAGCGCTACGAGGCCGTGGGCGCGGTGCTGCACGGGACCAGCGACGCCGTTGTGCGGCTGCCGATGACACCCGGCACGCTGCTCATCTTCGAAGGGCGTTACTCGATACACCGCGTCAGTCCCATCCGCGGCGCGACTGATCGGCTCGTCGGCCTGCTGGCGTACGACACCAAGCCGGGCACGCTCAGCACCGAGCTGCTGCGTCTCTCGCGCTATGGCCGCGCGAGTTAGCGCCGGCTCCAGGCCGAGCGGTGGGGGCAAGGAAATGGCGCTTCACCCCCTCAACGCTTACACCCGTCTCAAGTCGATCTGGGTACAACTCACCCCCGCGTAGCACCGGCACGCGGTCCGGGAATACCGGCCGTGGGAAAGGTCCTGCCAACCGTCTCCGCATTCTGCGAACGCAGCCCGCGGTCACATACGTGCTCTGAGCTGTCGCGGGCAGGCACGGTAGTTGAACTGGGGAAATGAGTGCACGTCTATCAAGGAGGCCACCGATGACGCACTACAACTACGAGCGGCTGAGCGCTCTCGACAACACGTTCCTGGTCATCGAGGCGCCAAACGCGCTGATGCACGTGGCGTCCACTGGTATCTTCGAAGTGGGGCCGCTGGCGACGCCGCACGGCGGCGTGGACTTCGAACGGATCACCGCCTACATTGCTTCGCGGCTGCACAAAATCCCGCGTTACCGCCAACGCCTGGCCTACATTCCGGTCGAGCGGCATCCGGTGTGGGTGGATGATACGCGCTTCAACCTCCACTACCACGTTCGACACACCTGCTTGCCGCACCCGGGCAGCGAACGCCAGCTCAAACGCTTGGTGGCACGCATCAAGTCGGAGGAACTCGATCGCGGCAAGCCGCTGTGGGAAACCTGGATCGTCGAGGGTCTGGAGGGCGGCCGTTTCGCCATGGTTAGCAAGACCCATCACTGCATGATCGATGGCGTGTCCGGAGTGGACCTCCTGACGGTATTGCTCAGTCCAACTCCAGAGACGCCTGCCGAGGAAGTACCGCGCTGGATTCCACGCCCCGCCCCCGCACCGATGGCGTTGCTGCGCGATGAAGCGTTGGAGCGCATCAAAGGCCCGCTGGGATTTGCGTCACGTCTGCTCAGCGATCCTGCAACCGCGCTGGCGGATGTGCGCGACGGCGTGGCCGCACTCGGTGAAACGCTCAGCGCCGGATTCAGCATGGCCTCGCAGACACCGTTCAACCAGCCGATTGGACCGCACCGCCGTTTCGACTGGGCGCTGACCGAGATCGCGGCGATCCGTGAAATCCGCAGCCACCTCGGCGGCTCGCTCAACGACGTCGTTCTCGCTACCGTGGCCGGAGCCGTGCGGCGGTTTCTGGAACGCCGTGGCCTCCGCCTGGCAGACCTCGAGTTCCGGGTCTTCGTCCCCGTGAGTCTACGCAAGCCCGGCGATCATGACACACTCGGCAACCGGGTGGCCGGTTGGATGGTCGACCTGCCGATCGCCGAGCGCGACCCGCGCAAGCGCTTGGCGCTCATTCGCGAGACGACGGCACGGCTCAAGGAATCGAAACAGGCCGCCGGCTCGGAGATCCTGACAGAGGTCCTGGAATGGACCGGGCCAGCCCTCGTCAGGCTGGCCATGCGCCTGGCCGCGCAAGGCGGTACGTTCAACATGGTGGTCACCAACGTCCCCGGCCCGGCGCATCCCCTGTATCTGCTGGGAGCACGGATGCTCGAGGCCTATCCCCTGGTTCCTTTGAGTGGCAATCAGGGTCTGGGCATCGCGCTCTTCTCCTACGCCGGCAAGCTGCACTGGGGGTTCAACGCTGACTGGGACGTCGTTCCAGACTTGCACGATTTCGTCGCCGACGTTGATGCGGCGTTTGCCGAGTTGAGTGAGGCGGCGCGGACGGTGCCACCGCCCAAGCGTGCGCGCCGGCAGTCAGCACCGCATGGCATCCGACCCGACGTCAGCGCCACTGCCGGCGCGGCGCGCGCTGGCTGAGCGACGTGCGGAATTTCGAGGCGCGGGGACTTGGCAGCCTGAGCCACGCGGGCGAGACCAACTGCGGCGGCATCCCCACACCCGCGGGCGGACCCGCGGGCGTTTGCCATCACCGTCTACGCTGTGCGAATGAAGCCCCATGATCCCGCGAGGGGGCAGCGGTGGAGCAGGCCCGCGCCGGCGGCTCGGTGCCTGGGGCTTCGAGGGTGAAACCTATCTGCCCTCGCCACAGATGCTGGCGTGGCTGCAACGTCGCATCGGCGCATCGTCTCCCTACCCGACGCTCGATCTCGCCCGGCTTGCGGCGCCAACCCCACAGCCGCTGCCTAGCCTCCCCGTCGAACAGTCTGCTGATGCACTGGATCGCCTGACGCACGCCCGCGGCCAGGGCCTGACAGATCTGCTGCGGCTGCGCGGCGGCGCCGTGCCTGCGCTCCCCGATGCAGTCGTGCGTCCGCAGAGCGCTGCGGAAGTGGAGTCAATCTTGCGCGGCTGTGCGGCGGCGGGCGTGCGGGTCATTCCGTGGGGAGGCGGCACATCAGTGACCGGCGGCGTCAACGTTATCCCTGGTGCTGCACCTGTTGTCTCGCTCGATCTCGCGGCACTCACGGGGCTGCAGTCACTGGATGAAACGTCGCAACTCGCGGTCTTCGGTGCCGGCACATCGGGTCCGGCGATCGAAGCCGCCTTGCGCGAGCGCGGCTGCACTCTCGGCCACTTCCCGCAGTCGTGGGAGCTGTCCACCCTCGGCGGTTGGGTCGCCACACGGGCATCCGGTCAGGAGTCGTTAGGCTACGGCGACATGCACCACATGGCGGCCGGTCTCGAGCTGGTCGCACCCAACGGCCGCATGGATCTGCCGGCCTTCCCTTCGTCTGCCGCGGGTCCCGATCTACGCCACCTGGTGTTGGGGAGCGAGGGACGTCTCGGCGTCATCACACGGGTCACCGTGCGTATTCGCCCGCTGCCGCCGCTGGTGCGCGCTGCCGCGACACTGCTGCCGTCGTGGCAAGACGGGCTCGACGCCGTGCGTGCGCTGGTGCAGCAGGCGGTGCCCTTGACGTTGATCCGGCTATCCGACGAGCCGGAAACCGAGACGGCCATGGCGATCGGGCTCTCCCGTCACCCATGGGTGGCCGGGCTCGTACGCGGCGGGTTGCGATTGCGCGGCATCCGCGGCAGTGGATGCTTGATGCTGTGTGGTGCGGCGGGTGATGAACGGCAAGTGCGCGAGGCCTTGGAGCGCACCACCGCAGTCCTGCGCGCGCACGGTGGAGTCGGGCTCGGCACAGGCCCTGGGCGGCGCTGGCTCGCTGAGCGTTTTCGTCATCCGTACCTGCGCGATGCGCTGCTCGACCGCGGCATCGCCACGGACACGCTGGAGACAGCCGCGCCGTGGTCGCGCGTGCCGCAGCTCGCGGACGACGTGCGGCGCGCACTCAGCTCCGCACTCGCCGGCGAGAACGAGGCGACTGCGGTGCTGTGTCACGTGTCGCACCCCTACCGCGACGGCGCCTCGCTCTACTTCACGTTCTTCTTCCGCTGCCCGACCGACGTCGAACGCGCGGTGGCGCGCTGGGCGACGCTGAAGCGGACCGCGACCGCCGCCATCGTCGCCGGCGGCGGCACGCTGAGCCACCACCACGGCGTCGGCAGCTGGCACGCACCATGGTTCAAGGAGGAGGTCGGCGAAGTGGGCGTACGCGTCCTCAGCGCCGCGGCTCGCACCTTGGACCCCACCGGTATCCTCAACCCGCACGTGCTGCTGGATCCCATCGACCGTCTGGAGGTTTGAGCATGTTCCATCCCCGCTGGCGCGAGCAGGCGCTGTCGCATCTCGGCGAGACCTTCGACCTGGTCGTCATCGGGGGCGGCATCACAGGCGTTGGTGTCATGCTGGATGCGGCGCAGCGCGGGCTGCATGTGCTGCTGGTCGAGCGTGAGGACATCTCTTCCGGCACGTCGTCGCGGTCGTCGAAGTTGATCCACGGTGGCCTGCGCTACCTCAAGCAGATGCAGTTTCGCGTGACGCGCACGGCCTGCCGCGAGCGCGACCGGATGATGGTGCTCAATCCGGACCTGGTGCGCCCCATCCGCTTCCTCTATCCGGCGCGCAAGGGCGACCGCACGCCGGGGTGGACGGTCGACCTGGGGCTGTGGATGTACGATCGGCTTACCGATCGGCCGGAGAAGCACACGCACCTGACGCGCGAAGAGGTGCAAGCGATGGCGCCCGGGCTCGCCGTGGACAACATCGAGCGCACCTTGGCGTACAACGACGGCGTTGCCGACGATGCACAGCTGACGCTGGCGATCGCCGCCACCGGCTTCACCTACGGCGCCTTGATGCTGACGCGCGCCGAGGTCGTCGCACCAGTCACCGGGCCCGACGGTCGGATCGAGGGCGTGGTGGTGCGCGACTTGGAGACCGCTCAGACGCACAACGTACGCGCCCACTTGGTGATCAACGCCGCGGGGGTATGGGTGGACCAGGTCCGGCAGGCCTGCGGCATTGGGGGCGCGCGGCTGCGCCCGGCGCGCGGCTCGCACATCATCTTCCCGGCGGCGCGTGTTCCGCTGCAGGCTGCGGTCACCATCCCGTCGCCTGACGATGGGCGCCCGGTGTTCCTGATTCCGCACCCCGAGGGCGTGCTGATGGGCACAACCGATGTCTACCATGATGGACCATTGGACGACCCACGTGCCACCCGCGCCGAGGTCGAGTACCTGCTGCGCGCCGTGCAGACGCATTACCCGGAACGCCAGCTCACGGCAGCGGACATCGTCGGCACCTTCGCCGGCATACGGCCGATCCTGTACACGCACAGCGACAACCCGTCTGAAGCGAGCCGCGAAGAGGACATCTGGGAAGAGCGTGGCATGTTGTCGGTGGCGGGCGGCAAGCTCACGACGTGGAGGCAGACCGCCGAGGAAGCGGTCGACGCCGCGCTCAAGCTGCTGCCCGAGGAACGCACGCGCAACGTCGGGCCGTGCTACACCGGCGGCACACCGCTCGTCGATCTGGCACCACCGGACCTGCAGCAGCGCCTGCAAGTGAATCACGGGCTGTCGCCGGTGGTCGCGGCAGCGATGGCGCGCCGCCTGCGTTCCACGGCGTGGTGGGCGCCGCGTCTGGCGCACCGCGAGAAGGTGTGGAAGCAGCGCTTGCGTCGGCTGGCGTGGTGGGCGCCGCGTCTGGCCAGGAACGACGGTGAGCTTGCCCCGTTGATCGACGGCACCGACCTCAGCGCCGCCGAGGTGCGTGCGCATCTCGCCTTCGGCGCCGTGCTGCACATCGACGACCTGCTGCTGCGGCGCGTACGCATTGGTGTGTGGCAGCCGGCGTTGGCGCGCGCGATCGCACCGCGCCTGCAGGCGCTCTTCCAACAGGAACTCGGCTGGGACCACCAGCGTTGGGACAAGGAGGCGGCGGCCTTTGAGCAGGCGCTGGAAGGGTGGTCGCCGCAAGGCGTTCGGTGAACTGATCCGCAGGGCCGCGACCGCGGCGTCTGCCGCGCACTTCAGCGCTGCGTGCTAGCAGCCTGTCGGACTTGAAGCCTCCAGCGACCCATCACGTCCGCCGGACCCGTCCGCCGGAGGCTTCGGGCCGCAGGCGGAGGCCTCCGGAGTGCGGGCGGGGAGCGGCCATAGAAATGACGTCGACCGCAGGTCCTAGTAGGCTGCGAGTCGCTGCCAGAGGCGACTTCGAGGTGATGCGCCTGTGCGGCGCGGGCCCTATGGACGAGTGATAGGCTGCAGAAACACGCAAGAGTTGCACACGTCGAATAACGACACGCGCGGGCCGCAAGGCTCTGGACTGGCTCAGTGCTCCTTCGAAAATTCCCCTCCTTACCAAGGAGGGGCTAGGGGAGGTTGATCCATGCGGTTCGTCCTGCGCCGAGTCGACCTCCCCCTGACCCCCTCCTTGGTAAGGAGGGGGAACCAACGCTCTGCAGTCCGGTGCATTTTCATGGTCTTCGGGCGAGCGTAGCTCATGAACACTCTGTGGTGAACTCTTTTTCTTCGGATTGAGGTTGTAGGTTAGCGCCACCGGGAGAAATCCGCTACCAAGGTTGATATGGGCGTATTCCGAGTTTCCGTGAAGGTGCGCAACTGGCAGAACCGCTATCTTCCGCCCGACAAGCAAGGCGAAGAGATCGAGTGCGAGGCGCTCGTCGACTCCGGTGCGGTGGAGTTGGCTCTACCGGTCGAGGTGATTGAGCGCCTACGGCTCGAGTCGCTCGGTGAGGTCCGTGTCTACACAGCTGATGGGGGCGAGCACGATTATCGCGTGTTCGGCATTGCTGAGGTGGAAGTGCAGGGTCGGGTCTGTCAGGTGCGTGCGATCGAGCTTCCGCACGGTGCCGAGCCACTGCTCGGGGCGGTGCCGTTGGAAGAGATGGATTGGCACATTGCTCCGCGGGAGAAGCGTCTCGTTCCAAATCCGCGGTCGCCGGAGAAGCCGCTTCTGCCACTGGCCGGCGCAGCGCTGACCCGCCGCTGGATCGGACCGCGGGCGTGAGCTGGCGCGCTCGGATTGATCTGTCGAGGTGCGCCCGCGGCCGCTCAGCGGCATACCGTTCGACAGCATCGTCAGCATGAAACTGAAGTACGCCACGATCGAGCGACAGCTTGTCGAGGCAGGAACGCGCAACTCGAGCCCTCGAAGGCGGATCAGCACCCGGGCCAGGTGCGGTCGCGGTCTTTCCCGGCTTGAGCGATTGATCCCCAGCTGCCAAGAAGGGATCGGGAAAAGCGTCTGGGCAAAGTTCGTGGGCCCCTCTTCATCAGAATGCCTGAGTTGCGGGGGCAAAGAACACGCGACGAGTGATTGTCCGCACGGATCAGCGGAGGTTGTCCCGGTCGCAGCGTCTGCTGCGGGGTGCGCGCATGACTATTCGGGCTATGATGGGCACACCTACACGCCGTTCTGCTCGAAATGCGGCTGGAACTGGCTCGAGGACTTGCCGTCGTCGGAGTCGGACACCCCGCCACGTGGTTCGGCGGCGGACTCGGAATTGTGCTAGAGGACGACCATGGCTCAGCTGATGGATCGAATCACCGTCAACCCGCGGCAATGCGGTGGGCGTCCGTGCATTCGCGGTATGCGGATCCGCGTATCTGATGTCCTGGAGCTTCTTGCTTCGGGCATGACGCCGAAGCAGATCGTCAGGGAGCATCCCGATCTTGAACTCGAGGACGTCTATGCCTGCTTACGGTTTGCGAGCAGCCGCGTCAGCCATGCCGTGGTCGTCCCGTGATCCTCTGAAGACGCAATGACCAACCCCAGCAACCAGCAGTCGATTCGCTTCTATTTCAGCTTCCGGAGCCCGTATGCCTGGCTTGCGGCGGAGCGGTTGGAGTCGGAGCTGGGAGACCTCGGCGTACCGATCGAGCGCCTGCCGATCTATCCAACACCCGAGGTCTTCCCGAATGACCCTGCGGCGCTGCCGGACAAGGTTGCCTACACCGTACAGGACGTCCTTCGGCTGGTGCGCGAGCGGGGACTGACAGTTCGCTTCCCGCCCCCCGGCGATCCCGATTGGGCGCTCTCGCACGCGGCTTTCCTCGGTGTACGGCACCACGGCGCAGCGCACCGCTTCATGTTGGAGGTGTTTCGCAAGCGCTTTTGCGAGGGCCTCGACCTCGGAGAGGACAGCGTCATCGCGGACGCCGCCCGCGCAGCCGACTTGGACCCCGACGCCATCCTCTGCGCGGCACATTCGACGGAGCTGCGCGCCGAAGCCGCCGCTGGCTGGCGTCTCGCCGTCGAACGCGACCGGATCTTCGGGGTTCCGAGCTTTGTCTACGCCGGCAAGCTCTACTGGGGGCAGGACCGCATGCACTTCCTGCGCAGCGCCGTCGTTCGGAAATCGGGCGTGGCCCCCTGAGCAGCCCCTCGCGCCGGCCGCGTGAAGGCGTCGTGGCGGTCGAGGATGCGATCGATAGAACTGGACGCGCTGGCGAGTCATCGGGGAAGATGTGCATCCCACTGGAGCCCAAGACGGCGTCTCAAAACCTCACGGCGGTTCGTGGCAGCGTTTTGCCGTGCAATCAAGCCTGCAGTTTGGACGTTTGCAGCAGCGCAGGCGGGACGCCTGCACCACAATGCCAACGAGCCTGATGTTGTGGTGCAGGCCTCTGGCCTGCACAGGCGTGGCCACGGCTGAGTCGCTGCAAGCCCCACTGAAGGGGTTGGATGCTCTCTTACCACCGTCTTGGAGCCCCCTTGGTGGGCTTTGTCGCGACTGAGCCGGACGATTTGATCGTCCGGACGCCCGCCGCGCGAGTTGGTGCCACTGAAGCAATCCGGCCGATTGCTTCATCGCAAGAGTTCACGAGC
>Ga0335082_10009770_pt1 | contig 10411 bp, 10 predicted proteins | sample Lox_Sample_41_FD_206718 | JGI IMG/M metagenome (GOLD analysis project Ga0335082, IMG submission 206718) | Soil microbial communities from Loxahatchee National Wildlife Refuge, Florida, United States - Lox_Sample_4.1 | ecosystem: Environmental > Terrestrial > Soil > Wetlands | place: USA...
AGCCCGTACGCGGCCGCGCCCCCGGCCGGCCCGGCCCCGATGACGAGCAGCGCGGCGGCCACGTTGAACGCCGTGATCCGCGCGATGTTCCTGTTGACCCGCAGGTACAGCCAGCCATGGACGACCACGACGATCAGGTAGCCGACGCCGAGCGCCACGCCGTCCCGGCCGAACGCGTCCGGGATGGCCAGCGCCATGATCAGGAAGCCGGCCATCCCGACGAGCATGAGCAGCCGTTCCGCGGTCCGCGACGGGGTTCGCGCGTTGGCCAGCCACACGTACCCGCCGTACATCCACCACAGCGCGCCGAACACCAGCAGCACCTGGATGCCGTCCTCGACCGTCACATCGGCGGAGAGGATCCCGGTCAGCTGGGTGACGGCGAAGACGAAGACCAGGTCGAAGAACAGCTCGAGCGTGCTGACCCGCAGCGGGACATCCTCACCCCCCAGCGCATCGTCAGTCACGGTGTCTGCTCACCGGCGTGCCGCTATGTCCCGGCGGTACCAGCCACCCCGCAGCGACACCGTGGCCGCGAGCTCATACGCCCGGGCCCGCGCGGTCGCCACGTCGGGCCCCGAGCCGACCGCGTTCAGCACCCGGCCGCCCGCCGACACCAGGGCGCCCTTGGCATCGCGCGCCGTGCCCGCGTGCAGCAGGTAGGCGTGGTCGTGCCCGGCCCGTTCGGTGCCTATGATCTCGTCCCCCTTGACCGGGGCCTCCGGATACCCTTCCGCCGCGATCACCACCACGACCGCCGCGCCCGGGAGCCATTCCGGCCGGCCGGCGCCGGCCAGCTCCCCGGCCGCCGCGGCGGCCAGCAGCGGTCCCAGCGGGGACCTTCCGGGGGCCAGCCGGTCCAGCACCACCTGCGTCTCCGGGTCGCCGAACCGCGCGTTGAACTCGACCACCCGGATCCCCGCGCTGGTCAGCGCCAAGCCGGCGTAGAGCAGGCCCTGGTACGGCGTGCCGTGGCGGCGCATCGCGTCCACGGCGGGCTGGATGACCTCGGCCATCGCCTGGTCCGCCAGGTCAGCAGGAGCCCAGGGGAGCGGGGCGTAGGCGCCCATGCCGCCGGTGTTCGGCCCCTGGTCGCCGTCGCGGGCCCGCTTGAAGTCCTGGGCGGGCAGCAGCGGCACCGACGTCGTGCCGTCGGTGACCGCGAACAGCGACACCTCGGGGCCGTCGAGGAACTCCTCGATCACCACCGTGCCGCAGGCCCCGGCGTGCGCCCGGGCCGCGTCGAGATCGGTGCTGACCAGCACGCCCTTGCCCGCGGCCAGGGCGTCGTCCTTGACCACGTAGGGCGGGCCGAACGCGGCCAGCGCCTGGTCCGCCTCGGCTTCGGTGGCGCAGGTGAACGAGGCCGCGGTCGGGATGCCCGCCTCGGCCATCACCTGCTTGGCGAAGGACTTCGAGCCCTCGATCCTGGCCGCGGCGGCGTCCGGGCCGAAGCACGGGATGCGCGCCTCGCGCAGGGCGTCGCCGGCGCCCGCGACCAGCGGCGCCTCCGGGCCGATGACGACCAGGTCGGGGGCGAGCTTGCGGGCCAGCGCGAGGACGCCGTCCGGCGTCGGCGGCGTGTCCGGGTGGGTCTCGGCCAGGGCCTCGATGCCGGGGTTGCCCGGGGCGGCGTGGACGTCGTCGCGGCCCCGTGTTGGCTGGCAGAGGGCGCGGACCAGGGCGTGCTCCCGCCCGCCGGACCCGATGACGAGGATGCGCACGCCAGGAGCCTACCGGCGGGCCCGCGCGCGCCACTCGCCGGCGAGCATCGCGAAGTCGACCTCGGTGCTCCACTCGCCCTTGAAGATCTCGTTGTGCACCAGCCGTGCCTCCTGCCGCATACCCAGCCGCCGGGCCAGCTTCACCGACGGCTCGTTGCGCTCGTCGATCCGCGCGACGATGCGGTGCAGGCCGAGTCCCTCGAAGCCGAGCCGCAGCGTCGCGTTCGCCGCCTCGGTGGCGTAGCCGCGCCCGCCCAGGGCGGGATTGAACACGTAGCCGAGTTCCCCGCCGGCGTGCTCGCGGCTGTGCCAGGCCAGCATGACGTCACCCGCCAGCTCGCCCGTCCCGGCCAGCTGAGCGCCGAGCGTGAGCGACTGCCCCTCGTCGGTGAGTTCGGTGAGCGCCCATCGCCCCGCGATCCGCCCGAGGATGTCGTCGCGGCTCATCGGCTCGAACGGCACGTACCGGCTGACATCCGCACGGCCGCGGTAGGCGAGCAGGGCGTCCGCGTCGCCGGCGGTCAGCGGGCGCAGCAACAGCCGCTCGGTGCGGACCGGGTAGCTGGGCCGCAGCGACCCCGGCCGGGTCCCGGGTACGTCAGCCATGCCGCAGCAGGTCCCTGATCTGCAGGGTCTGGTCCCGGCGCGGGCCCACCCCGACCGCGCAGACCGGCGCGCCGATCATCTCCTGCACCGCGCTGACGTAGGCGCGCGCGCTGGCCGGCAGCTCGTCGAACGTGCGGGCCTTGGAGATGTCCTCCCACCAGCCCTCGAAGTACTCGTACACCGGCACCGCGTGGTGGAACTCGGTCTGCGTCATCGGGATCTCGTCGTGGCGCTTCCCGTCCACCTCGTAGCCCACGCAGACCGGCACCTGCTCCAGGCCGGACAATACGTCCAGCTTGGTCAGGAAGTAGCCGGTGATGCCGTTCACCCGGGTCGCGTACCTGGCGATGACCGCGTCGAACCAGCCGCAGCGGCGCGGCCTGCCGGTGGTCACGCCGTACTCGGCGCCCGCCTTGCGCAGCCATTCACCGGTGTCGTCGCGGAGCTCGGTGGGGAAGGGACCCTCGCCGACACGGGTCGTGTACGCCTTGACGATGCCGATGACGTCGGAGATCCGGGTCGGGCCGATGCCGGCCCCGACGCAGGCCCCGCCCGCGGTGGGAGAGGACGAGGTGACGAACGGGTAGGTGCCGTGGTCCACGTCGAGCATGGTGGCCTGGGCGCCCTCGAGCAGCACCACCTGGCCCTGGTCCAGCGCCCGGCCCAGGGTCAGGGCCGTGTCGGCCACGTAGGGGCGGAGCCGCTCGGCGTACCGCTCGTAATCGGCCGCGATCGCCCCGGCCTCGATCCCGCGCCGGTTGTAGACCTTGGTCAGGATCTGGTTCTTCTCCCGCAGCACCAGGTCGAGCTTCTGCCGCAGGATGCCGGGGTCGAACAGGTCCTGGACGCGGATCCCGGTCCGGGCGATCTTGTCGCCGTAGGCCGGGCCGATGCCACGGCCGGTGGTGCCGATCCGCGCGCTGCCCAGGTACCGTTCGGTCACCTTGTCCAGCGCCCGGTGGTACGGCGTGATCAGGTGCGCGTTCGCCGAGACCAGCAGCCTGGCGCAGTCAACCCCGCGGGCGGCCAGGCCGTCGATCTCGTCCAGCAGCACCTGCGGGTCGATCACCACGCCGTTGCCGATCACCGGGACGACGTTGGGTGACAGCACCCCGGACGGCAGCAGGTGCAGGGCGTAGCTCTCGTCGCCGATGACGACCGTGTGGCCGGCGTTGTTCCCGCCCTGGTACCTGACCACGTAGTCGACCCGGTCCCCGAGCAGGTCGGTGGCCTTGCCCTTGCCCTCATCGCCCCACTGAGCCCCGACAACCACGACGGCGGGCATGCGGTATTCCCCTCGGCCTCACATCACATGCGGAAGCCCCCGCACGGGCGCAAGCGCGGCAGGGGGCTCTTGCGACTTGACATTACCCGGAAAACTGCCAGGTAACCCAGCCCGCAGACCGTTTCGCCCGGCTATGCCCCCAGCGTCTCGGCGGCGGTGGGGCTGCTGTCCCGCAGGAACTGCGCGCAGCGCTCGGCCTCGTCGTCCTCGCCGATCGCCGCGGCCGAGGCGCCCAGCATGTACAGCGCGCGGAGGAAGCCGCGGTTCGGCTCGTGCTCCCACGGCACCGGGCCGTGACCCTTCCAGCCCGCCCGTCGCAGCTGGTCCAGGCCGCGGTGGTAGCCGGTCCGCGCGAACGCGTAGGCGGTGACCGGGTCGCCCTGGGCGAACGCCCGTTCGGCCAGCGAGGCCCAGGCCGCGGAGTAGGCCGGGAAGCGCGCCGCGACCTTCTCCGGCGCCTCGCCCGCGGCGATGGCGGCGTCGGCCTCGGCGTCCGGGAGCAGGTAGGTGGCGGGCGGCTCGCCCAGCAGGTTCCTGTGTTCCATCAGCTGACCGCGTGCCCGGCCGACAGCAGGTCCTCGCAGGCGTGCACGACCCGGGCCGTCATGCCCGCCTCGCCCGCCTTGCCCCAGCTGCGCGGGTCGTAGACCTTCTTGCTGCCCACCTCGCCGTCCACCTTGAGCACGCCGTCGTAGTTCCTGAACATGTGGTCCGCGACCGGCCGGGTGAACGCGTACTGGGTGTCGGTGTCCACGTTCATCTTGACCACGCCGTAGGAGATGGCCTCCCTGATCTCCTCCAGCGCCGACCCCGAGCCGCCGTGGAAGACCAGGTCGAAGGGCTTGTCCGTGCCGTACTTCTGGCCCACGGCCTCCTGGATGTCCTTCAGCACCGACGGGCGGAGCTTGACGTGGCCCGGCTTGTACACGCCGTGCACGTTGCCGAACGTGGCGGCCAGGATGTACCGGCCGCGCTCGCCGAGGCCGACCGCCTCGGCGGTGGCCAGGGCGTCCTCCGGCGTGGTGTACAGCTTCTCGTTGATCTCGCCGACGATGCCGTCCTCCTCGCCGCCGACCACGCCGATCTCCATCTCCATGACGATACGGGCGGCCGCGCAGTCGGCCAGCAGTTCGGCCGCGATGTCGAGGTTCTCCTTCAGCGGCACCGCCGAGCCGTCCCACATGTGCGACTGGAACAGCGGCTCCTGGCCGCGCGCGACCCGCTCCTTCGAGATCGCGACCAGCGGGCGCATGTAACCGTCCAGCTTGTTCATGGGGCAGTGGTCGGTGTGCAGCGCGACGTGGACCGGGTACCTGTCCGCGACCACGCGCGCGAACTCGGCCAGCGCGCACGCGCCGGTCACCATGTCCTTGACCGCCTGGCCGGACAGGTACTCCGCGCCGCCGGTCGAGATCTGCACGATCCCGTCGCTGCCTGCGTCGGCGAAACCCTTGAGCGCGGCGTTCAGCGTCTGGGTCGAGGTGACATTGATCGCCGGGAACGCGAAACCGCGATGTTTCGCCGTGTCCAGCATCTGCGCGTAGATTTCCGGTGTCGCGATAGGCATGGCAAAGACTCCCTCGTTTGAACGTCAACCCACTCTAGGCACCAGGGCCCGGCCGCTCTAGGGACCTTCGGCCCGACGACTCTGGACATGAAGCACGCATTAAGTTGCGCAAGGCAGTGCCGCGCATGAGGTACAACAGACAGCCATGGAGAGCTTTCTGACCGACTGGGGCTACGCGGCGCTCATCCTATTCGGCTTTCTCGAGGCGGCGTGCATCCCGATCTCCTCCGAGATCACGTTCGGCTTCGCCGGGGTGCTCGCCTACCAGGGCAATCTTAACCTCGCCCTGGTCATCATCCTGGGCACGCTGGCCGAGCTCGCCGGTTCTTACGCCTCCTACGCGGTCGGCCGGATCGGCGGCCGGCCGCTGGTGCACAAGCTGGGCCGGTACGTGCTGGTGACCGAGTCCGACGTGGCGCGGGCCGAGCGTTTCCTCGAGGGCCGCGGCGCCTGGGCGATCCCGGTGGGCCGCATGCTGCCGTTCGTCCGCGCCTTCATCTCGATCGTGGCCGGGCTGGTGCGCGTCCCGGCGGGCCGGTTCGGCATCCTGAGCCTGATCGGCACGGTCATCTACGTGGCCACGCTCTCCTCGATCGGGTACGCGCTCGGCGGCGCCTGGGAGAGCGTCAACCACGGCCTGACCATCGTGGGCTACATCCTGTTCGCCCTGATCGTCATCGCGGTCGTGGGCTTCGTCATCTACCGCCTGCGCGCGTTCCGGCGGGAGGCCCGGCTGAAGCAGGCCGCCGCCGCTTCCCCCGTCGACCCCGCTTCCCCCGTCGACCCCGCCTCTCCCGCCTCTCCCGCCTCCCCCGGCGACTCCGCTTCCCCCGGCCGCCCCTCTGGACCCGGCCGCCACGCTGCTCCCAACCGGTTAGACGCCGAGGTCGGCTAGCTCATACGCGGCCCGGTAGATCAGCCCGCGCCCGGTCACAGCCGCCCGGGCGCCCCGGTCGGCCAGCACGGCCACGCCGACTACCTCCGCGCCCGCCTCGGCCAGCGCGTCGACCGCGGCCAGCACGGACGCGCCGGTGGTGGACGTGTCCTCGACCGCGAGCACCCGGCGTCCGGCCACGTCCGGGCCCTCGATCCGGCGCTGCGTGCCGTGCTCCTTGTCCTGCTTCCGCACCACGAACGCGTCGACCGGCGTGCCCCGGGCGGCCGCGGCGTGCATCATCGCGGTGGCCACCGGGTCCGCGCCCAGGGTGAGGCCCCCGACCGCGTCGTAGCCCAGGTCCGCGGTCAGGTCGAGCATGACCCGCCCGGCCAGCGGCGCCAATCGCCCGTCCAGCAGCACCCGGCGCAGGTCCACGTAGAAATCGGCGCGCCGTCCCGAGGAGAGCACGAAGTCGCCCCGGATCACCGCCTTGGCCCTGATCCCCGCGAGGAGTTCGGCCCGGTCGTCGCTCACGCCTTCCCCTTCGCTCGAGGCCTGCTCGCCGCGATCCTAGGCGATAGCCCGCCGGCGCCGGTTCCAGTCCCCCTCAGAGTGGACTCCCGGCGCCGGCGGGGCTTAGCGGGCCAACTCGTCCACCAGGCGAAGCGCCTCGGTGAGCCGCCCGGGCAATGGGGTCATGCGGATCTGGGTGCCGAACGCGGCCTGGATGTTCCGCCGCAGCCTGGCGTACCGCAGCGGCAGGTCGCGGCGGGCCGGGACCAGGGCGATGGCAGGGCCCGGCTTGGCCGGGGAGAGCGTCTCGCCGCCGGGGAAGGCGGCCCGCAGGTCGCGCCCGACCAGGACGGGCAGGGCCAGCCGGCGCCACGGGTCGAGTCGGCGCGGCAACCCGACCACCAGCAGCCGGTGGGTCTCGGCCGGGCTGGTGCCGCCCTGTTCGGCCTCCCGGTACACCTCGGCCAGCCGGGTGCGCAGGTACGACAGGGTGACCAGGCCGCTGAGCGGATCCTCGCAGCCGCCGCGGGCGAACTGGCTCACGCTCTCCTCGGCCCACCCCTCCGCGATCGCCCCCACCAGCCGCAGCGCCGGATCCCACCGCCCCCCTCGCCCTCGCCCAGTCCAGCCTCACCGCGAGCCAGTGCTCGGTTCCGGCACGCGGCGAGGACCCCGTCGACCGCCTCGGTGTCCGAGTCGTCGGGCATCCGCCAGCCGGTGGCCAGGCTCCGCCGGCGCCACTCGTCCCTGAGCCGGGTTTCCCAAGGCTGGGTTTCCCGGAGACGAGCTGGCCCGGCGGAGCGATCTTCCCGGTCAGGCTCCATGTGGCGGTCGGTCCCTTCCGCTCGGGTCGCCCGCCTGGGCAACCTGATCAAGAGCACGTCAGTCCCGTCAGGCTCTGCCGTACCCCTATTCACTCACCGGTACGGCTGCCGTGGCTTTCCCGGGAGGATTCGGGCTCGCGGGAGGATTCGGGGGACCATGGTGCACAAAAATCTCCCAGGAGCCCCAATCCTCCCCGGTCTTTCGCATCTGGTCTCTCACGATGCGCTCGCACACCAGCAGCCGGGAGCGGCCCCTGACCGCTTGCACCCGGGCTCGCCGCGCAGGTGACCGCGCACGTCACGCTGCCCGCCGGGTGACCGCGCCGCCGGGCCAGCCGGCCCGGCGACACCCTCGCCCTGTCCGGACCGGCCTCCCGGGCGGTGCTTGTGGTGCTGACGATGCGCGGGTCCCTCACGAGGCGCGTGCTGCGCTCGCCCTCGGCGGCATAACGCGCCGGACCCCCGGCGGTAGGCAACACGTCGGCTGAGGCCTGGGTGACGGAGGTTCTGGACGTGGCTAATGCGCTCTAGGCAGCGGGAATGCTCGGAAAGCCATCCGCGGGAAGGTTACTTCACTAGTCTTAGAGCCATCGGTGCCTATCAGCTGGCCGCTGCGCCGAAGGAAGGACGGTGGGGCCGTGGATCGCTGCGCGCTATTCGTTGACGCAAGCTACGTGCTCGCGGATGGTGCTATGGCTGTGCACGGGACGCGCCGGGCCGAATCGGTCTCCTGGGACTACGAGGGACTCCTGCAGCTGCTGTCCAGCCTGGCCCGGGAACGCTCCGGCCTGCCGGTACTGCGCTGCTACTGGTACGAGGCCACCGTGGACGGCCGCCGCACCGCCGAGCAGGACGCGCTGGCCGACGTGCCGGGCATCAAGCTCCGCGTGGCGAAGATCCGCCCCGGCCGGCGCGAGGGCGTGGAAACCGAGATCCACCGCGACCTGACCACGCTGGCCCGCAACAACGCGATCAGCGACGCGCTCGTGGTCAGCGCGGAAGAGGACCTGGCCCAGGTTATCGCCGACGTCCAGGACCTGGGCATGCGGGTCACCCTGGTGCATATCGCGGTGGACGGGAACTGGACCATCTCCCGGGCGCTCCGCCAGGAGTCCGACGACATCATCGAGATCAGCGGCGACCACCTGCGCCCCTACGTGGAGCTCGTCGCCGGGGCCGAACCCGTCCGTCAAGACGAGGACGGCGACCTGGCCGCGGTCCGGCCGCTGGCCAACGGCCACTCGACCGCGCCCGCGGCGTCCTACCAGCAGGCGCCGGCCGCGTCGGGGAACCACGCGCCCCCCGCCATCTACACCGCACCGGTCGTGGCCGAATACCAGCGGCCCGCGCTGCAGCTGCCCCGGTCGACGTCGCGCGACGACCGGACCCGGGACGACCGGGCGCGCGAGGAGCGGGCGCGCGAGGAGCGGGCCGCGTCCGCCGTCAACGGCGACGCGTCGCCGGCCGCCCGCCAGGACATCCCAGCCCGCCAGGACATCCCAGGCCGCCAGGACGTAACGTCCCGGCCGGACCTCGCATCGCGCCCGGACATCTACGCCGCGCCGACGACCAGCACGCGGAACCGCCCCGAACCGGTCCCGCCTGCCCCGCAGAACCCGGCCGCTCGCGTTCGCCCCGCCGAGGAACCCGCCGCCTACGCCCCGCCCGCCTCGCCGGTTCCCCCCGTCTCGCCGATGTCGCCGATGCCCCAGGTATCCCAGGCGCCGCAGAGCGCCCCCGAGCCCGCGCCAGGCCCCGACGCCACTCAGCCCGCAGCCAGCCAGCTTCCCGGCCAGCTCCGCCGCCTGCCGTCCGCGCGCACCCCGGCCAGCCCGCCCCAGCACGGCATCCCGGGCCAGAGCCAGAGCCAGGGCCAGGGCCAGGGCCAGGGCTCGGCCCGCAGCGCCCCCTACAGCGGCCCGCAGCCGGTGATGAACCCGGCTGTGCCGTCCCCCTACCAGCCTCAGAACTCCGCCCCCGGCGTGAGCCTGTCCGAGGCGGTGCAGGCGGCGCACGAGGAGGGCCAGGAGTTCGGCGGTTCGGTGGCCAGGGACGCGCCGGCCCTGTGGCTGGAGGCGGTGCTGGCCCGCAAGCCGCGCATGCCGTCGGACCTGGAGGCCCGGCTGCTGCAGGGTTCGGCGCTGCCGATCGACTTCCTGCTGCACGACGAGGTCCGGCACGCGCTGCGCCGCGGATTCTGGGACGCCCTCGAGCGGACCCGCCGGTAAGCCGCGGTAAAAGAATCGACGCCCGGATTGTCCATGGCAGCGGTGGGTAGGGTGGACAACGTGGTTGTGTTGTCCGGCGAGTTGTTCGACGCCATCGAGGTCAACGCGGCGCGGACCGGCAACCACAAGCGGGCCGCGGTGCGGATGAGCCGACTGGCGGTCCAGGCGACCGCGGGTGGCATGTCCCGTGCCGAGGCGCACATGCGGGCGGGGGAGCAGTGGCTGCTCGCCGATGACCCCGCCGAGGCGGTGGAGCAGTTCGAGAAGGCCATCGCCGACCGCGGGCCGACCTTCGACGACCCGCGGGTCTCGCTGGCCCGCGCGATGTTCGCCCTCGGCCGCGCCGACGACGCCGACGCCCTGATCCGCGAGGTGCGCGAGTCGGGCGCCCGCACCAAGCCAAGGACCTGCGACCTGGTCGCCGAACTCCTCACCGAGCAAGGTGATCTCGAAGGCGCCCTCGACTGGGCCACGGCCGGCGTGGACGCCTGCCTGGCCGGCGAGGACCGGGACGAGCTCCAGTTGCTGCTCCGGCTGCGCTACCGGCTCCGGGTCGACCTGGGCATGCCCGAGGACGACTACGACAAGCTGCTGGACGGCAAGGAGGCCGGCCCCGCCGCGGGTAACTGACACCCCGCGGACAGGACCGGCCTGACGAACGAGCGCCGGCAAACGAGCGCCGGCAGGCTAGCGAGCGACCTCGGCCCGTTCAGAACCCTGAGCCCTTTTAACGCTCAGCGCGTCCCGGGCCTGGTCGACGTCGACCACCACCTCGTCGCCGTCACCG
>Ga0335082_10009771_pt1 | contig 10410 bp, 9 predicted proteins | sample Lox_Sample_41_FD_206718 | JGI IMG/M metagenome (GOLD analysis project Ga0335082, IMG submission 206718) | Soil microbial communities from Loxahatchee National Wildlife Refuge, Florida, United States - Lox_Sample_4.1 | ecosystem: Environmental > Terrestrial > Soil > Wetlands | place: USA: Florida...
GTGCGCGGCGAGCACATCGCCTGGATGAAGTCCTCCGCGGTGATCTACGCAAACTCCGTGCTCGGCGCCAGGACCAACTGCGAGGGCACCGCGTCGGCCGGCGCGGCCTCGCTGACCGGGAAGATCCCCTGCTGGGGCAACCACAGGGAGGAGAACCGCTACGGCACGCACCTGATCGACGTGCACACCCCGGTGGACAGCTTCCTCGACTGGGGCATGCTGGGCTACTTCGCCGGCGCCGTGGCCGGCGAAGAGCACCCGGTCATCACCGGGGACCTGGGCCGCCCGGACCTCGCGGACCTGAAGCACTTCGGTGCGGCCGCGGCCACCTCCGGCGGGGTCGAGCTGTACCACATTCCCGGGATTACCCCCGAGGCCCCGACGCTGGAGGCCGCGTTCGGCGGCGCGAGCCCTCCCGAGCCTGTCCACTACGGCCCCGCCGAGCGGCGCGCCGTGTACGAGACGCTCAACTCCCAGGGAGACCAGGCCGCGCCGAGCGACTTCATCACCAGCGCCGGGCACCGCGGCGGATACATCCTGTCCGCCCGCGACCTGATCACCAACGACATCGAGGTCGCGGTCGAAGGCGCGCTCCTGGACGGCATGCTCTGCCTGGCTTCCTGCGACAAGACCGCGCCCGGCCAGCTGATGGCCGCGGCCCGGCTGAACATCCCGTCGGTCATCGTGGCCTGCGAGGCGCTCGGCATGGCGCTGCCCGGCACCACTCCGGTCCGGGCCAACAGCGAGCCGACGTGGCGGGGTGCGCTGCGGGCGCCGGCCCGCAGCGAAGAGCGGGGCTGGCTCTCCATCTACCAGCGCCTGGTCCGTCCCCTCCCGGAGGGCGCCGTACTGCGAGAGCCAGCCCCATGACCAGGCCCGTCACCGGCGCGACGCCGGCCCTGGCCGTCCGCGGCCTACGGCCAGATGGTCGCGGTGCGCGACGCCACCTTCAGCATCGCCCCGGGCGAGGCCTGCGCGATCACCGGGCCGAACGGCAACGGCAAGTCCAGCCTGCTGATGGGCATCGCCGGCCTGGTCCGGCGCCGCGGCGGCGTAGAGATCTTCGGCCGGCCCGCGCCCAGCGGCGACGTCCGGGTGATGGCAGCGCCGGGGCAGCGGCCGCGCTGCGCACTGCCCCGGCGCTAGTCGTGCGGCCTAGCCGAGTTCCAGGATCTCCGCGGCGTTGCCGAAGCCCTGGCACCTCGCGGCCACGAGCGGTGTCTGGTCGTTGTCGCCGGGGTTCCAGGCTTTCGCGGGTGGTGCGGGGTCGGAGACGAGCAAGCCCGCCATCCGGCGCATTCGCATCAGGTCCCTTTCCTGGATGTCCGTGCGGTCCATCCACTGTCGGCCCTCGCGCTGCAACCCCGCTGAAGCAGCGCTGCAACGCCCAGCCCGCGCCCGCCCATGCTGAAGCGGGCTGAAGCAGCCGCGGCCGTTCAGAGCGGGAGCCCGGCCTCCAGCAGGTTCAGGGCCTGGTCGATGCGCTCGAACATGTCCACGATGGCCTGCCGGTCGCCGGACCAGCCTTCCCACGGCATGCTGATGGACATGATGACGCCGATGATCGCGCCGGCCAGCGTGCGGACGGCCAGGTCGTCCGCCGGGCGCCCGGCCCGCTTGGCCAGGGCCTCGCTGATCACCGCGATCGTGCGGCCGAACTCGTCCATGGCCCGCGCCCGCACCTCAGGCACGGTCATGGTGAGCGCCGTGGTCTGCCGGATCACGTCGAGGTCGGCCTCGTTGTAGGACGCGAATCCCTCCCGGATGGCGCCCCTGAGGGCGGCGATCAGGGTGAGCCCGGGTGGCTGCCGCTCGAACGCCTCGACCATCCGGGTGTCCATGTCGTCCTGCAGGACCAGGTCTTCCTTGGTGGGGAAGTACCGGAAGAAGGTGCTCGGTGACACCTCCGCCGCCGCCGCTATCTGCTCCACGGTGGTGCGGTGGTAGCCCTGCTCGCGGAAGAGCCGGAGCGCGTGCTCCCTGATGGCAGCACGCGTCCTGGCCTTCTTCCGCTCGCGCAAGCCCGCTGGCCGGTCCTGGCTCACGGTGGGCAACTCCGTCACGCTTCCAATTCTGCCCGCTTCGCGCCGCTTGCATCCCCAACGTCGTCCGCCACGCCGGCGCCCGCGGTCCTGGCCTCGCCGCCCTCGGTCCGCCGCGGCAGGAAGATGACCGCGAGTATGGCGCTGGCCAGGGCGATCCCGCCGCAGGCCCAGAGCAGGGCGTCCATCCCGGCGACGAAGGCCTGCCGCACCGAGTCGAGCAGCGGCGCCGAGCCGGCCTGGTTTGCGATCGCGACACCGGCCACGACGCTGCTCTTGGCGGCCGCCGCGACCGAATCGGGCAGGCCGGTCACGACCAGGTGGCTGCGGTACACCGAGCTGAGCACGGTGCCGAGAACCGCCACCCCGATCGTGGCGCCCACCTGGCGCATGGCCGAGATCAGGGCCGAGCCCGCGCCGCTGGTCTCGGCGGACAGCGCGGACAGCGCTGCGTTCATCGTCTGCGGCATGGCCAGCCCCAGGCCGAGGCCGAACACCGCGAACCAGGCGGCCGCGAACGCGGTCCCGCTGCCGACCGTGGTGGTGGCGCCGAAACCGAGGGCGACCGCCATGACCGTGAATCCCGCCGTGACCAGGCCTTTCACGCTGGCCAGCGGCGCGCTGACCGTGCCGTCGGCGGCCTGCCGCGGTGAGGCCAGCCGGGTGCTGCCGATCATGCCGATCACCATGCCGCCGATCATGGGCAGCAGCCGCAGCCCGCTGCCCATGGCGTTCACGCCGCGGACTTCCTGGAAGTACAACGGCATCGCGAAGAAGATGCCGAACATCGCGAACGAGACCAGCGTGGACAGCGTGGTGCCCCAGGTGAAGCCGGCCGACCGGAACAACCGCAGCTCGATCAGCGGGCGGATCACGCCCCCGCGGAGTGATCCGCCGTCACCGGCGCGGTTGCGACCGGTCAGCCAGCGCTCCCAGGCCACCAGCACGGCGAGCACCGCTGCCCCCGCGGCGATGGTGCCGACCGCGATGGAATCGGACCAGCCGTCCTGGCCTGCCTTGATGAACCCGTACGTCAGCGCGGCCAGCCCGGCGCTTGACAGGATCACGCCGACGGCGTCGATCCGCGGCCGCTCCGCGCTGCGCGACTCCGGCAGCAGGACCGCGACGGCGATGAGGGCCAGCACGACCACCGGCACGTTGATCAGGAAGACCGAGCCCCACCAGAAGTGATCGAGCAGGTAGCCGCCGACGATCGGGCCGATCGGGAAGCTGATGAAGGTGGCCGACGCCATCAGCGCGATCGCCCGCTGCCGCTCCTCCGGGGCGAACAGCACCGGTATCACCGAGAGCGACAGCGGGAAGATGGCCGCGGCGCCGATCCCGAGTGCCGCCCGCGCCGCGATCAGCTCGCCGGTGCCGGCCGCGTACGCGCACGCCGCCGAACTGGCCCCGAACAGGACGAGCGCGACCAGCAGCACCTTCTTGCGCCCCAGCCGGTCACCGAGCAGGCCCGCGGGCAGCATCGCGGCCGCCAGCACCAGGCTGTAAGAGTCGGAGATCCACTGCAGGTCGCTGGTCGAGGCGTGCAGGTCGGTCGCGATCGTGGGCAGCGCCAGGTTGAGCACGGTCAGGTCGAGCCCGACGACGAGCACGCTCGCCGCGATGGCGACCAGCGCCCACCACTTGCGAGCCGGGTTCCCCGCCATGACAGTCACATCCCTTCGGCGGTCACATCTTTTTGGAAGTTACTATCAAAAGTATGTGTCCATCATTTGGGAGTGTCAACCGGAAAATTCGCGGGTTCAGGCCCGCGTGCCGATCCGGCTACCGAGGACGGCGCGAACATCAGATGGTAACGTCATGGCCGGGTGATGTTGTGAGCGCTAACATTCAGGCTAGGCGCGACCGGGCCAGGGCCAACCAGGCATACGTGCGCGACCTGCTGACCGAACGCCAGCCCGGGTTCACCGCGTTCCTGCGGGCGGTTGAACGGCAGCTGGATGGGAAGCAGCCGCATGATCCATGTGACTGGAGGCGCACCATGAACACGGCCTGGCTCTATCACCTGGACGGCTCCGGTTGCGTCGATGGCTGGTCATGCCGGCAGCAAGACCACACCAGCATTCCGCCGCGGTGCGGCGTCCTGGCGGCCGGCCGGCCGTTCGGCTGCGAGCTCCCGAAGGGCCACCCGGGTCCGCACCTGCTGTTCGCGGACGGGGAGTGCTGCGGCGCCGGCGACCCCGCCATCCTGGCGTCCTAGAGCTGCGGCCCCGAGCCCTTGAGGCGGTTCAGCAGCGCGGTGCCGTCGGGGCTGCCCAGGCCCGAGCAGGCGTCCCAGCCGGGGCCGGCCGCGTAGGCGCCGTTGTTCCCGCTGGTGATGTCGCGGAAGCCGTCCACCGCGGTGCCCGGCGTCACCCCGGCGTACAGGAGCGTCTGGATCAGGCCGAACCGCTGGCCGGACGCCTCCGCCAGCCGGCTGATCAGCGCCGCCCACAGCGGCGCGACCGCGCTGGTGCCGCCGACGACCTGGGCCTTGCCGCCGGAGTAGATCTGGTAGCCGGTGGCCGGGTCGGCGTTGCCCGCCACATCCGGCACCCCCCGCCCGCCAGAGCCCGAACCAGAGCCAGAGCCCGATCCAGAGCCAGCGCGAGCCGGCACGCCGGCGTCCGCCTGCCAGGACGGCAGCGCGAACTCGTCGCTGACCCCGCCGCCGCCCGCTCCCTCGTTGGCCGCGGTCTCGTTCCAGACCACTTCGGAACTGATCGCGCCGGTGGTCGGGTCGGCCAGGAGCTTGGTCCCGCCGCAGGCCAGTGCGTGCGGGCTGGAAGCGGGGTAGTCCACGTGCGGCTGCCCGTCGTCGACGGCGTCGCCGCTGCCGTTGTCGCCGGAGGCGACGCAGACCGTGATGCCCAGCGCGGCCGCGTCGGCCATCGCCGCGTCCATGGCGCTGCGCCCCTGCGCGGTCCACGAGTCCTCGGACTGGCCCCAGCTGATCGAGATCGCGATCGGGGCCGGGGTGGCCTGCACGGCCTCGGAGATCGCGTCGATGAAACCGCTGTCGCTGTTCGGCGCGAAGTAGACGACCTGCGCCGCCCCTGGCGCGGCCGCGCCGATGACGTCGACGTCGAGCGCGACCTCCACGTCGGCTCCGTTCGGGTCCGAACCAGGCGCGTTGGACCCGCCGTCCACGCTGGCCGCGGTGACGGCCGGGACGGCAATGCCGAGCCCGCCGAAGTAGGTGTCGAGGTCGCTGCTTGAAAAGCCGCCGCCGAGCTCGATGACCGCGATGGTCTGGCCCGCGCCGGTGGTCCCGGCCGGGAACTGGTAGACGCCGGCCACCTGGTTCGGCGGGTAGGTCCGGCTCTGGGCGGCCGCGGCGGCGCCGCCGTCTCCCCGGACCCGGAAGTGCGGCCGGGCCTGTGGCCGGGTGTCCAGGCCAAGCACCGCGAATACCACGCCGTCCAGCGGGGCCGGCACGAACAGCGCGCCCTCCCGGTAGCGGTGGGTGACCGTCCCCCGGCCCTTCGGCGCCGGGCTGCTGACCTGCCGCAGCTCAGCGCCGAACACGCCGGACAGCTGCCCGAGCGTGCCCGCCACCTTGATCCGCCGGCTGGCCGGGTGCACCGCGGTGATCGCCAGGCCCAGGCCGGTGAGCGTCCGCCGGACCAGGTCCACGTCGGCCGGGTCGGCACCATACCGCCCGGCCAGCTGGTCACCGGTCAGGACGGCGGGGCCCTCGACGATATCGGCGGGAATCTCGGCCCGCCGGCGCAGCACCAGCGTCAGCTCGGCCCGCTCGGAGGTGTCCAGCGGGCCGGCCGGCGCGACGCCCGGGAGCGGCGCGCGCTCGCTGCCGGCCAGCTGAACGAGGGGTCCGGATGCTTCGGGCATGGTCAGCTCCTGCTTGAGGTCGCGCAGAGGCCCGTCCGTTCGGTGATAATTTTTCCCGAACGGGCGTGGGTGGCGGTTCCCGAGAATAGGGAAAACACGTCGGCCGCGAGCCATTTCGCGGGTAAATGCGCCGCCGCGTAAAGGCGTGACCCAATTGAGCTCAAGTGGTGGTGGCGGCGCCAGCGACGGCGGTGGCCGGCGCCACCACCACCACGTTCTCGGGTCAGGCGCGCACGGGACTCCCGGGTCCGGAGGTCGCGGAGCCCACCCGACGATCCCGCTCGCCGGCCCGGCGGCGGGCGAGCCAGGTCCCGAACAGGACCAGGGACGCCAGCAGCAGCGGCGGCAGGTAGAGCAGGGGAATCGAGGACGAGATGATGGCCGAGCCGCCGCCGGGCTCCCCGAACAGGTCGACGGCCAGCTTCTCCTGCCACAGGAACGCGTAGGGGATGACCGGGATGGCCAGCAGCACGAGGACGCGGCGGCTGACCGGGGCGCGCAGGCACGCGGCCGCCACGCCGACCAGGACCACGGCGATCAGCAGGTCGGCGGGCAGGCCGGCCACCGTGCCGCCGAAGTCGTCGAACCGGGTCGGCCGGGCGCCGAACCATACGTCGCCGCCCACGCTGAACCCGCCGAGGATCAGCGCCGCCGCGCCGACCAGGGCGGCGCCGCTCCGGGTCAGCAGGGCCAGGCCGCGGTCAGGGCCGGGGGAGAGCAGCAGCGCCACCGCGGCCGTGCCGGAGAGCAGGACGGTGAACGCCACGGCCGGGTCGGCGTACCCGGCGAAGGCCGGGACGGCCCCGGCCGCGATCTGCCCGATCGCGGTGGCCAGGGCGCCGAGCCCGGCCAGCCGCCGCAGCCGCAGGAACACGAGCAGGGTGACCCCGGGGGCGCCTGCCGCCATCGGCAGGTCGGCCAGGCCGAGGGTCGCGGTGAGCCCCCAGTGCGGATGACCGGTAATGCTGCTCGCCACTGCCTGCGGGATGCGGAATTCGGTCAGCGCGGCCACCAGCAGCAGCAGCGGCGCCACCACGCTGACCACGGCCAGGGCGTCGCTCCAGCGCTGATCGCGCACCGTCCAGGAGAGCCAGTGCATCCGCTGGAGGCGGTTCAGCGCCATCCGGCCGCGGATCCGCAGCGCGCCGCCGACGAGGTCGGCGCTGTCGGCGGTGTGCTGGCCGAAGCGCAGCGCCCAGGCCACCGGCTTGGGCGCCCGGACCTGCGCGTCACCGTCGGCGGCGAGCAGCACGCCGACCATTTCCTCGGCGTGCTCGCGCCGGTGGTCTTTGGGGTACAGGGCCAGCAGCCGCCGGTACAGCTTCTCCATCCGGCTGCCCCTGGTCGCGGCCACGCTCATCCGGCGTCTCCTGCGTGCTCCCAGGACGGCTCTTGTTCCTTCATGCAGTCCCTCCGGCCAGGCCCAGACGGCTAGCGGCGACGGCAGCGTTGGCGCGCAAACGGCCCACTTCGGCCGCGAGTTCGGCGGTCCCCTCGTCGGTGATGCGGTAGTAGCGGCGCAGCCGCCCGTCCACGATCTCCTCTTTGTCGCCGGTGACCAGGCCATCGGCCTTCAGCCGGTCCAGGGCCGCGTACAAGGTGCCCGCACGGAGCCTGACCCGGCCGTCGGAGATCCGCGCGACGTCGTTCATGATCCCGTAACCGTGCTGGGCCCCCGCGGCCAGCGCGGTCAGGATAAGGAACGTCGGCTCCTGCATGGACTGCTTGCTCACAGGACTTGTATATGCCGATGAACGGCACATATCAACTCGATCGCTCATCACGAACAAGACAAGAACCAACGGTGACCGATTCCGTACAACTTGTTGCGATTCGCGCGCGCTCTGGGTCATGATGAAGCAGATTGACGTCCAGGAACCCGGACAAATGGCGCCCGGTTCTCCGGGCACCGTGAAAGGGCGCTGTGCCCCCGCGTGCCACGTTCCGCGACGTGTTCGCGGTGCGCGAGTTCCGGTTCCTGTGGTCTTCGGTAATCCTGTCCACGGTGGGTGACCGTCTGGCCCTGGTCGCTCTCACCTTGCTGGTCTATGACCGGACGGGATCGCCGCTGCTTGCGGCCCTGGTCTACGCGGCCGGCTATGTGCCGTGGGTGATCGGCGGCCTGTTCCTGGCGGGCGTGGCCGACCGGCGCCCGCGGCGCTCGGTGATGGTGTTCTGCGACGTGATCCGCGCGGTGCTGGTCGCGGTCATGGTGCTGCCGCACGTGCCGATCGGGGCGCTGGTGGCGCTGTTGTTCGCCGCCACGATGTTCGCGCCCCCGTTCGAATCGGCCAAGGCCTCCATCACCCCGGACATCCTGTCGGGCGAGCGCTATGTCCTCGGCACGGCGGTGCTCCAGACGACCTTGCTGGTCGGCCAGGTGGCCGGCGCGGCCGGCGGGGGATTCGCGGTCCAGTACCTCGGGGTCCGGGTCTCGCTCGTCATCGACGCGGTCACGTTCTTGCTGTCCAGCGTGCTGATCCGCTTCGGCACCCGGGCCCGGCCGGCCGCGGCGAGGCCGGAAACCGTCGAGCCGTCGCCGCTGGCGCGGATGGTAGCCGGATTCCGGCTGGTGTTCGGCAACCCGGCGCTGCGAACCCTGCTGCTGTTCGGCTGGCTTGTGGTCTTCTACACGATCCCGGAGGGAATCGCCGCCCCGTATGCGAGAACCCTCGGCGGAGGGTCGATCGCCACCGGCCTGGTGCTGGCGTCAACGGCGCTGAGCACGACGATCGCCACGCCGCTGTTCACCCGGTTCGTCCGCCCGCGCCAGCGGATCAACCTCATGGGCCCGCTGGCCGTACTCACCTGCGCCACGCTGGTCCTGACGATCCTGCACCCCGGCCTGACCGTGTCGCTGGTGATCTTCTCGTTGTCGGCCGCGTTCGGTGTCTACCAGATCGCGGCCAACACGGCATTCGTGATCAGGACGCCGAACGAACGGCGGGCTCAGGCATTCGGCATCGCCAGCATGGGCGTGATCGTCGGCCAGGGAGTCGCGTTCGTGGCGGCGGGCGCCGCCGCGGAACTGGTCTCTCCCGCCACGGTCATCGCCGTCGGCGGCGGGATCGGCGCGGTCGTAGCCTTCGTCCTGACGCTCAGGTGGCGTCACGTGTCTCCACCCGGGGGACGGCATGCGGCGGGACGGCGTCCCGGTCGCGTCGCGGCCAGGAGTTCGGTGCCGCTACGCGGACAGAGCTAGCTGAATCGTCGTTCGTACCCGGCAAGGCTCGGCGGAGGGCCTATCGCCCCGGCTTGGTGACAGCGTCGACGGTGATCGCCCCATGATCGCCACGCCGTGTCCGGTCCTGCCCGCGAATCCGGGCTGGTGAACGCGCGGCTGGGGCTGCTGGCCGTGCTGACCTGCGTGACGCTGGTCCTGACGGCCCTCCGCCCGGGTCTTGCCGTTTCGCTGGTGATCTTCTCGTGGCCGGCGCTTGCGGTGCGTACCGGCTCGCCGCCAGTTCGGCGCTCGCCCTCAGGGGTGCCCGGGCGAACGGCGGGTCGGGGCCTTCGGCGTCACCAGCATTGGTATTCGCTGGCCAGGTGGCGGTTGTCCTGGCCGCTGGCGCCGCTGCGGAGGTGGTTCCTCCGGCAGCGGGCGTCGCCGTCGACGGGGGGACTCGCTCAGCTCCAGGTGTCTCGCATCGCGAGTACCTCCTTCCGGGTCATAAGACCAGTGCTATTCGAGGTACTCAAGACCAGTTGACGCGCATGAACCTGCCCCTCCCTCCGGCAGTGGTGGGCGGTCGGCGAGCGATTACCGGCCACAGCACGCCGGGTAATCATGGCTCGTCAGTCACTATTTAGCGCCCGGCAAATGACTCGATGCAGGCGAATCGCCCGCAATAGTGCGTTAGATACGGAAGATGAGTTAAAGTAGCTATACGGAGCTAGTCCTTTACGGTGAGCTGTCGAACTAGACAGATGCGTGCCACGTCTCACGGGAAACGGTGGACCATGAAAGCCTCGTCCGTCACGCATCGCGTGCTGACGAGTCTTGATATCAGGTACTGGGCCTCGTGGCGGACTCCCTGGCGGCTCCGCCTTTATGTGTTCATGGTGCCGCTGGTGGCGCTCGGGCTGGCGTGCTATGCGGGCTCGCAGACGGTCTGGCGTACCTCCGATCTGGCGCGATTCCTCCTGCTGCTGGGCTGTGGCATGGTGTCGGTGGCGGCGACGCCGAGGACGGCCTACATCCCGGGCGGTATGACCAGGGACTTCCTGACCGTGTGGGTGCTGCCGGTGGCGATCCTGCTGCCGCCCGTCTACGCGATGCTGACCCCGATTCCGCTCCAGGTGCTGACCCAGTTGCGGGTGCACCGCGGGGTGGTTTACCGCAGGGTGTTCACCGTCGCCGCGATCGCCATTGCGTACGGTGCCGCGTCCGTGGTGTTCCACGCGTTCCCGCCTTCCTTCGCCGGGCCGTCGATCGGTACCGGTACGCACGCCCTGACCTGGACCGTGGCGGTGGCCCTCTGCGAGATCATCGGCGGGAGAGGCCATCAGCTCCTCG
>Ga0335082_10009772_pt1 | contig 10409 bp, 9 predicted proteins | sample Lox_Sample_41_FD_206718 | JGI IMG/M metagenome (GOLD analysis project Ga0335082, IMG submission 206718) | Soil microbial communities from Loxahatchee National Wildlife Refuge, Florida, United States - Lox_Sample_4.1 | ecosystem: Environmental > Terrestrial > Soil > Wetlands | place: USA: Florida...
CTGCGGCTGGTTGCCGTAGCAGTAGCGCCGCCCTTCGGCGTCGGTCGTGTTCGGCGTCCACATCGGGTCGTAGCCCTCGAGCCAGCCGTAGGGCCCGTAGTCGATCGTCAGGCCGAGCGCCGACATGTTGTCGGTGTTCATGACGCCGTGGACGAATCCCAGCCGCATCCAGTCCGCCATCAGCCGCCCGGTGCGGCGGCACACCTCGTGGAACCAGGCCGCCGGCGCCATGCCGCCGTAGAAGTGCCGGGTCGTGTACCCGATGAGCTTCTCCAGCAGCGGCGCTTCCTCGGCCGCGGCGTGGATCTGGAAGTTGCCGAAGCGCAGGAACGAGGGCGCCACGCGGCAGACCACCGCGCCCGGCTCGGGCTCGGGGTGGCCGTCGTAGAACATGTCGCGGATCACCTGCTCGCCCGTGGCCACCAGCGACAGCGCGCGCGTCGTCGGCACGCCGAGGAAGTGCATCGCCTCGCTGCACAGGAACTCGCGCAGGCTCGAGCGCAGCACGGCGCGCCCGTCCGCGGTGCGCGAGTAGGGCGTGGGACCCGCGCCCTTCAGCTGCAGCTCGCGCCGGGAGCCGTCGCGCGCGCGCATCTCGCCGAGCGTGATCGCGCGCCCGTCGCCGAGCTGCCCGGCCCAGGTGCCGAACTGGTGCCCGCCGTAGCGCGCGGCATAGGGGTCCATGCCCGGGAAGACGCGGTTGCCGGCCAGGGCCTCGATCGCCTCGGGCGAGGGCCGCGCGAGCCCGAGCTCGGCGGCGAGCGCGTCCGACCAGGCGAGCAGCCGCGGCGCCTTCACCGCGGTGGGCTGCACGCGCGTGAAGCTCGCGTCGGCGACGCGGCGCACGCGGTTCTCGGTCACCGCGTCGGCGGGGAGCTCGCTGACGAAGGAGTCGCCGAACCGGACCTGCGACAGGTCGAGCGCGGCAGCGGGATTGAGGACCGCTGACATACGTTCATGGTAGCGCAACGAACCGCTGATATACGACAACGCCATGACGACACCCCAATCGAAGCAAGGTTATAGCGCCGAGGAGACCGCCCGGCGCCTGCATGAAGACCGCGTCGACAGCCTGGACGAGGAGCTGGAGCTCGAGCTCGACGACGCCGACCCCGACAAGGCCGGGCGAAGGCGCTACTTCGCGGAGCTGTTTCGCCTGCAGGGCGAGCTCGTGAAGCTGCAGGACTGGGTCGTGAACGCGAAGTACAAGCTGGTGATCCTGTTCGAGGGGCGCGACGCCGCGGGCAAGGGCGGCGTGATCAAGCGCATCACGCAGCGCCTGAACCCGCGCGTGTGCCGCGTCGCGGCGCTGCCGGCGCCGAACGACCGCGAGCGCACGCAGTGGTACTTCCAGCGCTACGTCCAGCACCTGCCGGCGGGCGGGGAGATCGTGCTCTTCGACCGCAGCTGGTACAACCGCGCCGGCGTCGAGCGCGTGATGGGCTTCTGCACCGACGCCGAGTACGAGCAGTTCTTCCGCGACGTGCCCGAGTTCGAGAAGATGCTCGTGCGCTCCGGCATCAAGCTGCTCAAGTACTGGTTCTCGATCAGCGACGAGGAGCAGGAGCTGCGGTTCAAGGCGCGCATCCGGGACCCGCTCAAGCAGTGGAAGCTCTCGCCGATGGACCTCGAGTCGCGCGTGCGCTGGGAGCAGTACACGAAGGCGAAGGAAATAATGCTCGAGGGCACGCACATCCCCGAGGCGCCGTGGTTCGTCGTGCAGGCGGTCGACAAGAAGAAGGCGCGCCTGAACTGCATCCACCACCTGCTGCGGCAGGTGCCGTACGCGGAGATCCCGCACCCGGACGTGGTGCTGCCCAAGCGCGTGCGCGGCCAGGGCTACCGCAGGAGCCCGGTGCCGCCGCAGCTGATCGTGCCCGAGGTGTACTAGCGGGCGAGGCGCTATCATCCGGGCGCATGCCCGCCCGCATCGCGCTGTTGCTCGCCGCTCTGTTCGCGCTCCCGGCCATGGGCCAGGAGGCGGCGCCGCGCGTCGCCGGCACGATCGAGCTCGCCGACGGCGACATCCTGCTCGAAGCGAGGGACGGCGCGGCGCGCGTGCCGATGGCCGGCGGCGAGGTGCGCGAGGGCGACACGGTGACCACGTTCGACCACGCCGAGCTGCAGCTGCACATGGCCGACGGCGCCTCGATCATCGTGCGCGAGAACTCCAAGATGACGATCGCCGCCTACATCGCCGACGGCGGCGACGAGGACCGGAGCCTGATCGAGCTCGCGCGCGGCGCGCTGCGCTCGATCACGGGCTGGATCGGGAAGTACAACCGCGAGAGCTACGCGATCCGCACGCCGCTGGTCACGATCGGCGTGCGCGGCACCGACCACGAGCCCTCGCACCTGCTGCCCGGCGACCCGCGCGGCGAGGCCGGCAGCTACGACAAGGTGAACGACGGCGCCGCGTTCATGAAGGGCGCGGAGGGCACGATCGAGGTGCCGAAGGGAAGGGCGGTCTTCCGCGCGCCGGGGCGCGGCGCGCGCCCGCGGCTCCTGGCCTCGGTGCCGGCGTTCTACCGCCCGGGGCGGCACGAGCGCCAGTTCGAGGCGCGGGCGTTCGAGCGCCGGAAGGACCTGCAGCAGCAGCGCATCAAGCGCCAGGAAATCGTGCGGAAGAACCGCAGGGCGGCGGGTCCTCGCCGCGAGCGGCTGGAGCCGCATCGCGCGCGCGCGGAGCCGCCGCGCGAGCGAGTGGAGCCGAGGCACGAGCCGGTGGAGCCGAGGCACGAGCGGCCCGAGCGCCGCCGCCGGCGCGTCGAGTAGCGGTCGCGCCCGCTACTGCTTCACCAGCGCGAGCAGCTGGTCCATCGTCTGGTCGGCCCAGAACTCCGGATCCTTGTCGATCTCGGCTTCGCCCTTGGCGACGAGGTCCCTCGACACCTTGCGCCGCTCGCAGTAGCCGCGCCAGAACTGCTTGACTTCCTCGGCCGACATCTTCATGCGGCCGATTCTGGCCTGCTACACTGGGGGCTGGCAACCACGAAAGGAGGTGATCCAGTGCGAGTCGACCCAGGCAGTGCCGGCAGCAAGGTCCTCCCGGCCGGATCATTGCATCTCCGCGGGAGCACCGACCGCTAGCCCGGTCCTGCCCTGACCGAAACGCCCTGCCCGGGAAACCGCGCGGGGCGTTTCTTTTCCGGCATCATTTCAGGTGGTTATGACGCTCATCCCACCCCGCATCGTCCCCCCGGAACGGCTGCCCGGGCGCCTCGGTTTCATCGCGCGCTTCGTCGCCAACCCGCTGTCGGTCGTGCCGCGCGCGGCCTACGAAGAGGACGTGGTGCGCCTGCCCGGCACGCCGCTCGCGTGGGTTACGGGGCCGGCGCTGCTGAAGGCGATCCTGCTCGATCAGCGCGAGAAGTTCCACAAGCTGGCGCAGATCCGGCTGCTCGCGCCGCTGCTCGGCAAGGGACTGCTGACGAGCGAGGGCGCCGACTGGCGCTGGCAGCGCCAGGCCGCGGCGCCGATGTTCCGCGTCTCCGACCTCGAGCACTTCGTGCCCGCGTTCGCGCGCGCGGCGCGCGCGCTCGCGGCGCGCTGGCGCGACGGCGAGACGCGCCCGATCGACCGCGACATGACCGAGGTCACGTTCGACGTGATCTCGGCGACGCTGCTGCCCTCGGCCGACCCGCGCATGCCCGGCGCGATCGAGGGCTCGACGGGCAAGTTCCAGCGCTCGGGCGCGTGGGCGCAGCTCTACGCGATCGCGAACCTGCCGAAATGGCTGCCGCAGCCGGGCCGCGGCGCGGCCGCGGACTCGGTGCGCGCGCTGCGCGGCGCGACGCGCGCCATCGTCGACGAGCGCCGGCGCTCCGGCGCGGGGCGCGACGACCTGCTCGCGCGGCTGATGGCCGCGCGCGATCCCGAGACCGGGCGATCGATGAACGACGAGCAGCTGGTCGACAACCTGCTCACGTTCTACCTCGCCGGGCATGAGACCACCGCCAAGGCGCTCACCTGGACGCTGTACCTGCTCGCGCGCTCGCCGGAGTGGGCGGCGAGCCTGGAGGAGGAAGTCGACCGCGTGACGGGCGGCGCCGAAATCGAGGCCGCGCACCTCGAGCGGCTCGTGCGGGTCGAGCAGGTGGTGAAGGAATCGATGCGGCTGTACCCGCCGGTGCCGATCATGACGCGCCAGGCGGTGGCCGACGCCGAGATCGCGGGCGAGCGCTTCGCGGCGGGCGCCTCGATCGTGATGCCGATCTACGCGATCCATCGCCACGCGAAGCGCTGGGCGCGGCCCGACGCGTTCGACCCCGGGCGCTTCGCGCCGGGCGAGGAGGAGAAGGTCTCGCGCTACCAGTACCTGCCGTTCGGCGCCGGGCCGCGCATCTGCATCGGCATGGCGTTCGCGATGATGGAGGCGAAGTCGATCCTCGCCGCGCTGCTGCAGCGCGCGCGGTTCGTGCCGACCGCGCACGATCCGCGGCCGCTCGCGCGCGTGACGCTGGTGCCGCGCGGCGGGATGCCGCTCGGGGTGCGGCTCAGGACCTGAGGAAGAGCGTCACCAGCGCGTCGGGGCCGCGCTGCGCGCTCCAGTGCCCGTGCACCGCGGGGTCGAACGTCGCGCCCGCGGGCACCGTGTCCGACGACAGAAAGTGCATGCCCGGGCGGAAGACGCGCGTGCTGCCGTCGCGCAGGCCGATCAGCATCTCGCCCTGGAGGATGAACACCCACTGCGGCGTGCCGGTGCAGTGCCAGTCGCTGCGAAAGCCCACGGGACTGCGCCGCAGCTGGTAGCCGGGCGACGGGTAAACTGCCGACAGCCTGCTCTGGGGCGTGCCCTCGGCGAGCGGGACCTCCTCGTCGCGGAAGCGGGCGAGGCCATCGCGGTCGGTGAAGAGGACGGTCTTGAGGAAGGTTTCCATGGCGGGTCTCGCGTGAAGGTCTGCGTCTACGGCGCCGGGGCCGTCGGCGGTCATTTTGCCGCACAGCTCGCGGCGACGGGCCACGAGGTGGCGGTCGTCACGCGCGGCGCGCACCTGGCGGCGATCCGCGAGCGGGGGCTCGTTCTGATCAAGGGCGAGCGCCGCATTGCGGGCAGGGTCCGCGCCAGCGAGCGCGCCGCGGACATCGGCCCGGCCGACGTGGTGCTCGTGACGCTGAAGGCCACCGCGCCCGCGGCGCTCGCCGCGGGCCTGCCGCCGCTGCTCGGCCCGCGCACGCTCGTCGTCTTCGCGCAGAACGGCATTCCGTGGTGGTACGCGCAGGGCCTCGGGCCGGGGCGCATCGCGCCGCCCGAGCTCGCCGAGCTCGATCCGGGCGGGGCGCTTGCGCGCGCGGTGCCCGCGTCGAGCGTGGTCGGGGCGGTGATCTATTCGGCCAACGAGGTCGTCGAGCCGGGCGTGGTGAGAAACGACGCGCCGCAGCGCAACATGCTTGTGCTCGGCGAGCCCGCGGGCGGGCCGGGTGAGCGGCTGCGGCAGCTCTCGGCAGCGCTCGAGGCGGGCGAGATCCGCTCGCCGATCGAGACCGACATCCGGCGCTCGATCTGGGCGAAGCTGATCATCAACCTGGGCGGGTCGGCGCTCGGCCTGATCACGGGCGAGACGCTGCGCGACACCTTCGCCGACCCGGCGCTGCAGGCGCAACGCCAGCGTGTGGCCGAGGAGGGCGCGGCGATCGCGCGCGCCTGCGGGGTGGACGTGGCGGGTGCGCCGCAGCCCGCGCCGCACGTGCCCGGCGGCCCGGCGCACAAGACCTCGATGCTGCAGGACTACGAGCGCGGCCGCCCGATGGAGCTCGACGCGATCCTGCGCGCGCCGCTCTGGTTCGCCCGGGCCGCGGGCCTCGCCACCCCCGCCCTGGACGCGATCATCTCGCTGGCGCTCCACAAGGCAAAAAAATAAAAGGGGGTCAGATCAACATTTCCCTGGGCTGGCGACGCGCTTTCGCCGCAGCCGGGGGAAATGTTGATCTGACCCCCTTATTTGGTGGGCCGGAGGCCCACCCTACCGCCGAATTACATCGGCTTGATGTTGGTCGCCTGGTCGCCCTTCGGGCCGGTGGTGATGTCGAAGGAGACCTTCTGGCCATCCTTCAGGCTCTTGAAGCCCGCACCCTGGATCGCCGAGAAATGCGCAAAGAGATCCTTGCCGCCGCCATCCGGGGTGATGAAGCCGTAGCCCTTCGCGTCGTTGAACCACTTGACCGTACCTGTTGCCATGTTCAGTTGCCTTTCGGATAAATTGATAAAGCGGGCGCTCGCCCTGTTGCCGGAACACCAAGTAGAAGACGCGGGGACTTCGTAACCTGCGGAACTGCTTGAGGAAACCAGCGGCGCGGATTATTGCATGAGTGAGGCGGAAGTCAAACGGGGGGTAGACTGATGCGGTGAGCACCCTTGGCAAGCCGGTCGTCCTCGCGGTCGACGACGCGGAAGATCTCCTCGGCCTCATCGGCAAGGCGCTCGCTACCGAATACGAGGTGAAGCTCGCGCGCGACGGGGGAGAGGCGCTGACCGCGGCCTACGGCGACCCGCAGCCCGACCTCATCCTGCTCGACGTCGACCTGCCCGGCGCCTCGGGCTTCGAGATCTGCCAGGTGCTCAAGGACGACCCGACGACCTCCCAGATCCCGGTCGTCTTCCTCACGGGCAAGACCGAGCCCGGCGAGCAGCTCGAGGGCCTGGACCTCGGAGCGGTCGACTACATCACCAAGCCCGTCAACGCGCGGCTGCTGCTCGCGCGCGTGCGCAACCACCTCGCGCTCGCCAACCGGCAACAGGAGCTCGAGCGCCAGGTGCGCGAGCGCACGGCGCTGCTCGAGGACGCGCGCGCCCAGCTGATCCGGCGGCTCGCGCGGGCGATGGAGTTCCACGAGAGCGCGGCCTCGGGCAACAAGGCGCTACGCGTGGCCGAGTACGTGAGGCTGCTCGCGCTCGCCGCGGGCGCGAGGCCCGAGGTCGCCGACCTCATGCACAAGGCCGCCCCGCTCTACGACATCGGCAAGATGGGCGTGCCTTCCGACGTGCTGCGCAAGCCCGGCAAGCCCTCGGCGCCGGACTGGGAGCGCATCTGGCGCCACCCCGCGCTCGGCGCCGAGATCATCGGCGAGCACAAGGACCCGCTGCTCGCGCTCGCGCGCAGCCTCGCGCTCACGCACCACGAGCGCTGGGACGGCACGGGCTACCCGAAGAAGCTGAAGGCGGGCGACATCCCCTGGCCGGGCCGGGTCATGGCGATCGTCGACGCGTTCGAGGCGATGACCACGACCCAGTTCTACCGCCAGAAGCCGTTCACCGAGGAAGAGGCCGCGAAGCAGATCGTGCAGGGCTTCGGCAAGGCCTACGATCCGGGCCTGAAGGACGCGTTCCTGAAGGCGCTGCCGGCGATGAAGCAGGTGCGGCTGGCGCACTCCGACGCGCTGAGCGACCTCATCAACCTCGACTTCAGCCCCGGCCGCACGAAGGCCTCGTAGGGCGGGCCGGTGGCCCACCCTACCGGCGTGTCCCCATTCATTCCTGCAGCCGGTAGCCGACGCCGACCTCGGTCAGCAGGTGCCGCGGACGCTCGGCGTCGGCCTCGAGCTTCTCGCGCAGCTGCCGCATGTACACGCGCAGGTAGTGCGTGTTCTCGACCTGGGATGGGCCCCAGACGTCCTTCAGCAGCTGCCGGTGCGTGACCACGAGCCCCAGGCTGCGCGCGAGCCGGGCGAGCAGCCGGAACTCGATCGCGGTGAGGCGCACTTCGCGCCCGGCGCGGGTCACGCGCCGGCGCTCGAGGTCGGCCTCGACCTCGCCGAAGCGCACGACCGTGGCGCCGTGCTCCGCAGTGCGCGCCGCGTGGCGCAGCGCGACGCGCACGCGCGCGAGGAGCTCGTCCACGCCGAAGGGCTTGGTCACGTAGTCGTCGGCGCCCGCGTCGAGCGCCTGGACCTTGGCCGACTCCTGCGCGCGCGCCGACAGCACGAGCAGCGGCATCGCCGACCACGCGCGAATGCGCCGGATCAGCTCGACGCCGTCGATGTCCGGCAGCCCGAGGTCGACGATCGCGAGGTCGGGCTTGTGCGTGCCGGCGTCGATCGCGCCGCGCGCGCCGGTCTCGGCCTCGACCACGCGGTAGCCCTCCGCGCCGAGCGCCGAGCGCAGGAAGCGCCGGATCTCGGGCTCGTCCTCGACCACCAGGATCGTCGCGCGCAGATCGCTCAAGGCGCTTCCGCCGGCACGCCCGGGGCAGGCTCGAGCGGCAGCGTGAAGCGGAACGCCGCGCCGCCGTGCGGGCGGCGCTCGGCCCAGATGCGCCCGCCGTGCAGCCGCACGATCGCACGGCAGATCGCGAGCCCCAGGCCCACGCCGCTCACCGCGCCCTCGGCGGCGCCGCGCTCGAACTTGGCGAAAAGCTGCTCCGGGTCGCCCGGCGGCAGCCCGGGCCCCTCGTCCTCGACCGAGACCACGAGCGCGTCGCGCTCGACCGCCGCGCGCAGGGCGACCGGCGTGCCGGCGGGCGTGTACTTCGCCGCGTTCTCGAGCAGGTTCGCGAGCACCTGCTCGAGCAGCGTCGCGTCCACGCGCACGAGCGGGAGGTCGGCGGGCAGCTCGAGCCGCACCGGGTGCGCGGCGAGCCGCTCGGCGAGCCGCCGCAGGACGGCGGCCGCGATCTCCCCCAGCGCGTGCCAGTCGCGCGCGGGCGCGATGCCGCCCGACTCCAGCCGCGTCATCTCGAGCACCTTGCCCACGAGCTCGCCCATCTGCCGCGCCTGCGCGTAGATGCTGCGCGCGAGCGCCGTGCGCTCGGCCGGCGGCATCCGCTCGCCGCGCTCGGCGAGGCCCGAGGACGCGCCGGCGATCACGGCAAGCGGCGTGCGCAGGTCGTGCGAGATCGAGGCGAGCAGCGCGTTGCGCAGCCCCTCGGTCTGCGCGTCGAGCATCGCGTGCTCGGCGCGCGCCGCGAGCTGCGCGCGCTCCAGCGCGAGCGCGACCTGCGCGGCGAAGGTCTCGAGCAGGTGGAACTGCTCGGGCAGCGTCACGCGCCGCGCGTTGGCCGGCAGCACCGCGAGCACGCCGAGCACGGACTGGGCGCCCTGCAGCGGCAGGTAGAGCGCCTCGGCGCCGGGCAGGCTGTCGGTGCCCAGTCCCGCCGCCTTGCCGTGATCGAGCACCCACTGCGCGATGCCGAGGTCGGCCGCGTGCAGCGACCCGGCCACGCTCTCGGCGCGCGGGTAGCGAACACGGCCGTCGGCGCCGGGCAGCAGCAGCACGACCTGGCTGTCGAACACCTCGCTCACGTGGCGCACCGCGACGCCGGCCATCGCCTCGACGCCGCGCGTCGCCGCGAGCTCGCGGCTCATGGCGTACAGCAGCGCCGTGCGCCGCTCGCGGTGGCCGGCGACGCGCGCCTGCAGCCGCACGCTCGCGGTCAGGCTGGAGATGATCAGGGCGACCACCAGCATGATCGCGAACGTGATCAGGTACTGCACGTCGCTCACCGCGAACGTGAGCTGCGGCGGCACGAAGAAGAAGTCGAACGCCGCGACGCCGAGCACCGAGTTCAGCACCGCCGGCCCGCGCCCGTAGCGCGCCGCGATCACCGCGGTGGCGAGCAGGTACACCATCGCGATGTTGACCAGCTCGAACGCCGGCGACATCGCCATGCCGAGCAGCGTGCTCGCGGCGCAGGCGCCGGCGGCCCAGGCGTAGCCGGGCCAGCGCAGCTTGCCGCTCGGCAGCGCGGCGCCGAGGTAGGCCTGGCTGCGCGCGAGGAACGGGTTGCGCGAGGCCGCGAGCTCGTCGGCGCCGCCGACCACGTGCAGGTCGATGCCGGTCGTCTTCGCCAGCAGCTCGCCGTAGGTGGAGGGCCGGAACAGCCGGCGCCAGAGCGCGCGCCGCGGGCGGCCGAGCAGGATGCGCGTGACGTTGCGCGTCGCCGCGTAGTTGGCGATTTCCTCGCCCGCCGAGGAGCCGCCGAGCGTCACGGCCTCCGCGCCGAGCGACTCGGCGAGGCGCAGCAGCGCGATGCGGCGGTTCCTCTCGGCCTCGGGCAGGCGCAGCAGGCCCGGCGTCTCCACGTAGACCACGATCCAGGGCGCGTGCAGCGCGGCGGCCATGCGCCTGCCGGCGCGCACCAGCCGCTCGGCGTCCTCGTAGGGGCCGACCGCGACCAGCAGCCGCTCGCCCGCGGCCCAGGTGGCGCGGATCGCGTGGCCTTCCTTGTACTCCTGCATCGCCGCGTCGACGCGCTCGGCGGTGGTCCTCAGCGCGAGCTCGCGCAGCGCGATCAGGTTGCCGCGGCGAAAGAAGCTGTCCAGCGCACGCCGCGCCTGCTCGGGCACGTAGACCTTGCCCAGGTGCAGCCGCTCGAGCAGCTCGTCGGGCGGCGTGTCGACCAGCTCGACCTCGTGCGCGCCCTCGAACACCAGGTCGGGCACCGTTTCCTGCATGCGCACGCCGGTGATGCCGG
>Ga0335082_10009775_pt1 | contig 10409 bp, 11 predicted proteins | sample Lox_Sample_41_FD_206718 | JGI IMG/M metagenome (GOLD analysis project Ga0335082, IMG submission 206718) | Soil microbial communities from Loxahatchee National Wildlife Refuge, Florida, United States - Lox_Sample_4.1 | ecosystem: Environmental > Terrestrial > Soil > Wetlands | place: USA...
TTCCGGCGACTTCTGCCAGCGGGCGCGCGCCGGCGAGTTCCAGCGAGGCCGCGCGTTCCTCAGGAACCTGACCGCGCTCGCCCCGGTCCACGCCATCGCGGGCAACCACGACGTGCAATGGTGGCGGGAGCCGTTCGGCATCCCGCTCCTCGGGCGGGCGCGCTTCGCCAAGTACCGGCGCTACGTCGGGGAGGACCTGGCCCCCACCCTCGCGGTGAACGGCGCCGTCATCTGCGGCGCGAACACCGCGCACGGCCTCTCGTTCGGCTCGCTGACCTGGAACCCGCGCGACGTGACCGTGAAGGGGCACCTCCCGCGGGCGGCGCTGGAGCGCGCGGCGCGGACGTTCGCGGGCGCGGCCGGAGCGGTGCACGTTCTGGTCGTGCACCACAACGTGCTCAAGGGGAACATCTCGCGTCGCTGGGGGCTGGCGCGGCCGCAGGCGGCGCTCGAGGGGATCGCGGCGAGCGGCGCCGACATCGTCTGCTGCGGTCACGACCACGAGGAGGGGATCGGCACGATCGAACTGAACGGCCGGCGGGTCGTCGTGTCCACGGCGGGGACGCTCTCCACCCGCGGGCGCGCGCGGCGGCCCCCGAGTTTCAACCTGCTCGAGGTCACCGCCCGCAGCATCCGGGTGGAGATCCATCGGCTGGACGTCGCATCGGCACGGTTCACGATGGCCGAGGGGCGCGACTTTGCGCGCTGAGGCGCGGACGGCCTGGCGCCGCCGGCCCGCGGAGCCGCGCGCGCGCCCGGTCGCGCCCCGGCTCACGATGCCGGAGGAGGCGGTGCTGGCGCGCCGCCTGGAGCTGCTGGGCCTGCCGCGCCCGGCGGGGATCCGCGTCAACGACAACCGCTCGGTGATGGTGAGCCTCTCGGCGCGCGGCGTCCTCAGCATCCACCGCGGCTACGCGCTCGCGCCCGACCGGGTGCTCAAGGCGGTGGTGCGTTTCCTGCGGCCGCGCCTCTCACGCCAGGCGCGGCGCGCCGCCGAGCGGGTGATCCTCTCCTTCCGCGCCGCGGACCACGCCCCGGGCGGGCCGCGCCGCAGCCGGGCCGGCGACCGCGCCCGTCCGGGCGACGCTGAGAAGCGGGAACGGCTGGCGCAGCTGTTCGCGGAGTACAACCGCCGCCACTTCGGGGGGTTGCTCCCGAGCCTGCCGATGCGCATATCCGGACGGATGCGCACGCGGCTGGGCCAGCTGTGCCTGCACGACCGGACGGGCGAGCCGCACGAGATCACGATGAGCCGCTCCCACATCGACCGCCACGGCTGGACGGAAGCCGCGCACACGCTGCTGCACGAGATGGTGCACCTGTGGCAGCATGTGAACGGCCACGCGGTGGACCATGGGCGGGCGTTCCGCCGCAAGGCGATCGAGGTCGGCGTCGTGGCGCGCTCGCGCCGCGATGTCCGGGCCGGCCACCACCACCCGGGGCACCATGGCGCCGCGCTTTAACGGAGTGGACTTCTACGACACCGCCTCGCTCCTCTCCGAGGAGGAGCGGGCGGTCCGCGACACCGTCCGCGCGTGGGTGGACGACAAGCTCGCGCCCATCATCGCCGAGCACTACCTCGAGGGCCGGTTCCCGCTCCACCTCGTGCCGCAGATGGCGGAGCTGGGCTTCTTCGGCGCCAACCTGCCGGAGGAGTACGGGTGCGCCGGGCTCAACAACGTCGCGTACGGCCTGATCATGCAGGAGCTGGAGCGCGGCGACTCCGGGGTGCGCTCGTTCGCGTCGGTGCAGGGCGCGCTGGTGATGTACCCGATCCACGCGTTCGGGTCCGAGGAGCAGAAGAAGCGGTGGCTCCCGAAGATGGCGGCCGGAGAGGTCATCGGCTGCTTCGGCCTCACCGAGCCGGACTACGGCTCCAATCCGGGCGGGATGATCACCACGGCGCGGGAGACGAAGGACGGCTGGCTGCTGAACGGCGCCAAGATGTGGATCACCAACGGCTCCACCGCGAAGGTCGCGATCATCTGGGCGAAGGCCGGCGCGCTCGACGATCCGTCGAGCATCCGCGGCTTCGTCGTGCCGACGGACACGCCCGGCTTCAGTGCCAGGGACCAGCGCGGCAAGCTGTCGCTCCGCGCCTCCGACACCTCGGAGCTGGTCCTGCAGGACGTGAAGGTCGGGAAGGACGCGCTCCTGCCGAAGTCGAAGGGGCTCAAGAGCCCGCTCTCCTGTCTGACGCAGGCGCGCTACGGCATCGCCTGGGGCGCGGTCGGCGCCGCCATGGGCTGCTATGAGGAGGCGCTGTCCTACGCCAAGCAGCGGGTGATGTTCGGGAAGCCGATCGCGGGCTTCCAGCTCCAGCAGGAGCGCCTGGCCCAGATGCTGACGGAGATCACCAAGGCCCAGCTCCTGGTGCTCCAGCTCGGCCGGCTCAAGGACCGGGGGAAGGCCACGCCCGCGCAGGTCTCGCTCGCCAAGCGCAACAACGTGAACATGGCGTGCGAGATCGCCCGTGAGGCACGCCGGTTGCTCGGAGCCAACGGGATCCTGGTCGAGTACACGGCCATGCGCCACCTGGCCAACCTCGAGAGCGTCTACACCTACGAGGGCACGCACGACATGCACACCCTGATCCTCGGCGAGGAGATCACCGGGATCAGCGCCTTCGAGTAATCCACCACCCCGGGGACGACGGAGTGAAGATCGCGGTCTGCATCAAGCGGACGCCCGACACCGAGACCCGCGTCAGGATAGCGGCCGACGGTGTCTCGCTGGACGAGACGGGCGTCAAGTTCATCCTCAACCCCTACGACGAGTTCGCGGTCGAGGAGGCGCTCCAGCGCAAGGAGAAGGCGGGGAGCGGCGAGGTCGTCGCGATCGCGCTCGGCCCCGATGTGGCGCAGGAGACGATCCGCAGCGCACTCGCGATGGGCGCCGACCGCGGCGTCCTGCTCAAGGCGGACAAGGTGCCCGCCGACGCGCTCGCGGTGGCCAAGGCGCTCGCGGCCGAGCTGAAGGACGGCGGCTACGACCTGATCCTCTTCGGGAAGATGGCCGTGGACGACTACAACCACGCCGCCGGGCCGATGGTGGCCGAGCTGCTCGGGTTGCCGTGCGTCACGGCGATCTCGAAGCTGGAGCTGGAAGGCGGGAAGGGCGTGGCGGAGCGGGAGATCGAGGGGGGCGTAGAGGTGGTGGAGTTCGCGCTGCCCGCCGTGCTGACGGCGGAGAAGGGGCTCAACACGCCGCGCTACCCGGCGCTGAAGGGCATCATGGCGGCCAAGAAGAAGCCGATCGAGAGCAGGCCCGCCGCGCTGGGACCGGCGCGCGTCGTGGTGAGCGCGCTGGCGTTGCCGCCCGAGCGGCAGGCGGGGCGGATCGTGGGCGAGGGGCCGGACGCGGTCCCGGAGCTGATGCGGCTGCTCCGCACGGAAGCGAAGGTGCTCTGATGGCCAACGTGCTGGCGGTCACGGAGCAGCGGGACGGCGGGCTGCGCAAGACGAGCCACGAGGTGGTCTGGGCGGCGCGGCAGCTCGCGGACGCCATGGGCGGGAAGGTGGATGCGCTGGTCCTGGGCGCGCCGGGCGTAGGTGCGGCTGCGGCCTCGCTGGGCGAGGTGGGCGCGGACCGGGTGCTCGTCGCGGAGAGCGCGGCGTTCGGGAAGTACGCGCCGGACGGCTATGCGGCGACCGCGGCGACCGCTGCGAAGGCGGGCGGGTACGCCGCGGTGCTGGTGGCGGCGACGGCGACGGGGAAGGACCTGGCCCCGCGCATCGCGGCGGCGTTGGACGCGCCGCTTGCGACCGACGTCACGGCGGTGGGCTCTGCCGGCGGCAAGGTGACGGCGACGCGGCCCGTCTACGCGGGCAGGGCGATCCAGCAGGTCGCGTTTGACGCGCCAGTGGCGGTCGTCTCGGTGCGGCCGAACACCTTCGTCCCCGGCAAGGCGGGCAAGCCGGGCGTGGTCGAGAAGGTGCAGGCGATGGAGGTCGCCCGCGTGGTGGTGCGCGAGGTGAAGGCCGCGGCGCAGGGGAGGCTGGACGTGGCCGAGGCCTCGGTCGTGGTGTCGGGCGGAAGAGGGATGAAGGGTCCCGAGCATTTCGCGCTGATCGAGGGGCTCGCGAAGGCGTTCGGGAATGCGGCGGTCGGCGCCTCCCGCGCCGTGGTGGACGCCGGCTGGCGGCCGCACGCGGAGCAGGTGGGGCAGACCGGGAAGACCGTGAGCCCGCAGCTCTACGTGGCGGTGGGGATCTCCGGCGCGATCCAGCACCTGGCAGGGATGAAGACGGCGAAAGTCATCGTCGCGATCAACAAGGACAAGGACGCGCCGATCTTCCAGGTCGCCGATTACGGGATCGTGGGGGACCTGTTCGAGATCGTGCCGCGGCTGACCGAGGAGATCGCGAAGGCGCGGACCGGCTGAGCCGGCGCCGCTACCCGCGCACCAGCGCGCGGCGGACCGCGGCGGTCTCGGCCAGGAAGGGCTGAAACTCCTCCGGCTTGGCGCGCCGGCCGGTGTGATAGATGACGAGCGAGCCGCCCGCGGACTCGACGGACCACCCCTGGTGCTGCGCGAAAAAGCCCAGCGGCTCCGCGCCGAACAGCGTGCGAATGGCCGCCTCGTCCGGTCCCTTCAGCAGGTAGTGCTTCGAGAACTCCTCGCTGGCCTCGAAGTCGATGTCGTGGTGGCCGAACACCTCGCCGACCTTGTCCCACCAGTGCTCCGGCCCGAGCGTGAAGTCGGGGATGGCGGCCGCGCCGGGCGCGGCCGGGAAAATCACGATCGTCTGGCTGTACGTGTGGGAGTTCTTGCCGCCCCCGACCGTGTACTGGTAGTCGAGGACGATCGCGTCAGCGCCGTCCGACCTGCCCCGCATCAGGTTCTTGCCCTTGCGGCTGCGACCCACCTTGAAGAGGTGGAACGAGCCCAGTGTCGCGGCCGTTTCGTTCGACACCGTCGGCTCGAACGTGAACCCCAGGCGCGTGGCGACGTCGAACAGCGCCGCCGTGCGCTTCTTCTCTCCGACATAGGCGAGATACGCGCCGATGCCGATCGTCACGAGAACGGCGCCGATGATGAGGAACGGCACCAGCGGCGGAGCGGCGGCCGCGGCGCTCACAGCTGCCGCTCGGTGATGCGGGCGATGATATCGGCGAACGGCGCCGTGTCGGCCGTGGGCCTGCCGGTTGCGGCGTCGGTTCGCACGTGCCACTGGAGCAACTCGGACAGTTCCATCCCCTCGTCCTCCGAGAGCTGCAGACGGTAGGTCGGCGGTGAGCCGGGCTCCGGCTTCACCGCGTCCACGCGCTTCTGCACGTCCGGCGGAATGTGCTTCGCCGTCTTGAGGGCGTCGAGCATCGCCTGGCTGAGCAGGATCTTCACAGTGGTGGCTCCACGGTGAGAGAGCGGGCGTCGTCGAGGAGCAGCGCGGACAATGTCGTGCCGACGGGCGTCTCGTCCGCCTGCTCGGGCACGATGAGCAGGGCGTTGGCTTTCGTCATCGAAGTCAGGATCCCCGAGCCCTGCGGCCCGGTGAGCCGCGCGCGATACCCCTCCGGCGTCTCGCGCACCACGGCGCGCAGGAAGTGCGTGAGACGCCCCGGCGTCTTCAGCGTCTCCTCTGTCACGGCCGGGACCGTGCGATGGTAGAGCAGCGTGTGGCCCTGCATCTTGAGGATCGCGGGCCGCACGAACAGCTCGAAGCAGACCATCGTCGAGACGGGATTGCCGGGCAGACCGATCCACGGCACCCGGCCGAGGACGCCGAACGAGGTGGGGGAGCCGGGCCGCATCCGGACCTTGCTCACGACCAACGTGCACCCCATCTCCTCGAGCACCGGCCGCAGGTGGTCGTACGCGCCGACGCTGACGCCCGCCGTCGAGACGATGAGGTCGCAGCTCGCGACCCCGCGCTCCAGATGCTCGCGCACGCTCGCCTTCGTGTCGGCGGCGATGCCGAGGTTCACCGCGACGCCGCCGGCCAGGCGGATCAGCGCGTCCAGCGTGTACGAGTTGGACGAGGCGGTCTTCGTGCCGGCGAGGATCTCGTCCGCCCGGTCCAGGTCCACGATCTCGTCGCCGGAGGCCAGGATCCCGACGCGGGCGCGCCGCCGCACCCGCACCCGCGCCATCGCCATCGAGGCCAGCACGCCGAGCTGCGCCGGACCCAGCGGGGTGCCGGCGTTAAAGACGCGGGTCCCCTTCCGCAGGTCTTCGCCGGCGAACCGCACGTTGCGGCCCGCGTCGCGGTCGTCCGTGATCATCACCGCGTCGCCGGAGAATGCGGTGTCCTCCTGGCGGATCACGCCGTCGGCGCCTTCGGGGAGCGGCGCTCCCGTCATCACCCGGGTGGCCTGGCCCGGACCGATTGCCCGCGACGGGAGCCGTCCGGCCTGCACTTCCTCGATGACCGTGAGCCGCCGCGGTGAGGTGCGCGTCGCGCCTTGCACGTCGGAGGCCCGCACGGCGAAGCCGTCCATGGCGGAGTTGGTGCGGGCCGGGAGGGTGATCGGCGAGTCCACGTCCTCGGCGAGGACATCGCCGAGGGCTTCCGTGAGCGCGACCTCTTCCGCTCCCAGAAGGCTCACCCCAGCGACGATGCGGTCCATCGCTTCGCGGACGCCGATCATCTGCGCACGAAGTCGGCGAGCCGCTCGACGATCCGGTCCTGTGCGGCCTCTACGACGCGGCCCGGCACCGTGGCGTTGTTGGCGAGCAGGACGAACACCAGCGTCTCCCCGCCGGGCGTCCGGACGTACCCCGAGAGCGCGCGCACGCCGCGCAGCGAGCCGGTCTTGGCGTGCACGTTTCCCGCCGCGGCCGTGCCCTTCAGGCGCGTGGCCAGCGTGCCGTCCACTCCCGCAACCGGGAGCGCACCGAGGAACGCCGCGAAGTCCGGGCGGCGGTACATCGCGGCGAGGACGGCGGCGATCGCGTCGGGCGCGACCTCGTTGTAGCGGGAGAGCCCGGAGCCGTCCGCCAGAACGTAGGCGTCGGGCGGCACCCCGACCTCGGTGAGCGCGTCGCGCACCACCGCGCGCCCGCTGTCCACCGAGCCGACGCCCTTGACCTGCAGGCCGAGCGTCCGGAGCAGCGTCTCGGCGATCTGGTTCTGGCTGGGCTTGAGGAGGAGCGGAAGCACCTGCGAGAGCGGTGGCGACGTGACGGTGAAGAGGGTCTCGGGAGCCGCGGCCGCCGTCGCGACGCCGGACGCGGGGGAGCCCAGGACGGTGACGCGGCTCTCGACCAGCGCCTGCGTGAGTGCCGCCTCGAAATAGCGGCCGGGGTCGGGCACGGCGACGGGGAGGCGCACCATCGCGTGCCCGGCCGAAAGGCGCCCGCCCACCGTGACCGAATCGCCAAACGGCACGCGGCTCCAGGTGAGCTGCGACAGGTTCGAGTCGGCCGGCGCGGTGGCCACCGTGCCGAAGATGCGCAGCGGCACCCGGCGGGGCACCAGCGCGATGCTCGCCGCCGCGCCGGCGGCGCTGCCAGGTGAGACCTCGACCCACGCGACGCTCTCGTTGAACTGGACCGCGCCCACCGGCGCGGCGTAGTCGGCGTCGAGGTCGTCCCACGCCCATCCCGCGCCCAGGGGCGGATCGGGGAACGCGGAGCCGTCGGCGACCACGTGCCCGCGGACGACGTGTATGCCGTGCGCGCTGAGCGAGTCCGCCCACGGCCGGAGCGCGCGGAGCATGTCGGTCGAGTCGCCGGTGGCGTCGACGGCGAACGTGGGGTCCCCGCGTCCCGCGACCTGGAGGTCGCCGTCGAGCGTGTCCGCGCGGCGGACCCCGCGCGCGAGGACGGCGGTCGTCCACCGGAAGTCGGCGCCGAGCCGGATCAGCGCCGCCGCCGCGGTGATGAGCTTGAGGTTGGACGCGGGCACGAACAGGCGCTCGGCGTCGCGCCGGTAGAGGACCTGGCCATTGTCGGCGGACTCCACGACGACGCCCCACGACGAACGCGCGAACGCCGGATCGGCCAGGGTGCTGTCCAGCTCGGCGCCCAGGGCCGCCACGGCGGGCGCCAATGGTGGAATGGCGCCGCGTGCGGCGCATCCGGCGACGAGCAGCGCGACGACTGGGGGAAGGGCTCGGGAGGGCGAGCGGGCGGCGCGAACGGTGCTCATGCCGCGGGGAACGGCATCCGTCTCAGCGCGCGCCCTGCAGCACGATGTCGACGACGCGGTAGAGCCAGTTGGTGTCGGAGAACCGCATCACCGGGATGTTGGTGCGGAAGTCGGTCGCGTCGGTGACCACGGCGAGGAAGGACGACGCGTCAGGTGCGTCTGGAGCGTAGAGCGGCTGGGCGTGGACCGCCCGGCGGTACACCTCGATCTTCGGCAGGTCGGCCTTCTTGAACCCCTCGACCACAACGAAATGCGCGTCGGAGAGGTACCGCGCTGCGATCTCCCGCGGCCCCATTTCCGTCGTGGTGTGGGCGATGAGCACGCGGGTGTCGGGCGACTCCATGACGACGCGCTCGGCGCCGCCCTCATGCATGTGGCGCCAGGTGTCCGTGCCCTGCGCGTCGATCTCGAAGGGGTGGGCGCCGTGCTTGATCGTCATCGTGCTGTGACCGCGGCGCACCAGCTCGCGGACCAGCGCCACGAGCAGCGTCGTCTTCCCCGAATTCTTCTTGCCGACTATCGAGATGAGTCGAGGCTCCGGCACAAGTTCTCCGCGCGCGCGAGGTCGTCGGCCGTATTGACGTTGAAGAATAGAACGTCGGGGTCGCCGTACTGCAACACGTCCTCCCGCGGCAACCGGACCACGCGCACGTCCCGGTGGAAGCCGACGGCGCGAGCCTCACCGCGCCGCAGCGCCGCCCGGATGGCGGGGCCGCAGGCGCTCCCGTAGGCGGCGCAGAGCGGCTCGACGCCGCGGCGCGAATCGCTCTCCGGGAGCGCCGCGTCGGCGCCCTCGAGGCGCACCGCCAGCGCGGTCAGCAGATCCGCCGGGACGAAGGGCATGTCCCAGGCGAGGCACACGACCGGCGCCAGGAGTTCGATCGCGGTGAGGATGCCTCCGAGCGCCCCCTGTCCGGGGAGGACGTCGGGCACGACGCGGAGGCCGGGGCGCCAGGACCCGGCGTCTGGTGCATTCGCGACGATCGTGGGCTCGGCGCCGGTGGCTCGCTCGAGGCTCTCGACGACGCGGTCGAGGATCCGGCGCCCTCCCACCTCGAACAGGCCCTTCGGGCTGCCTCCGTAGCGGGAGGCGGCGCCACCGGCGATCACCGCCCCGCGGATCGCCAGGGTCAGGCTCCTCCGGCCCGGTGGACCTGTGGCGCGCCCGACACCGCGCGCCCGACCAACTGGACCCCGGCGCGCCGCGCAATCGCCACGGCGAGCGTGGACGGCACCGACGGCGTGGCCACCCACGCGATGCCCGCGCGGGCGGCCTTGAACGCCAGTTCCGCCGAGATGCGCCCCGTGACCAGGAGGCCAAGCCCGGCCGGGCTCCGCTTCGCCAGGAGCAGCCCCCCGATCACCTTGTCCACGGCGTTGTGCCGGCCGATGTCCTCGGCGTGCTGCAGCAGCGCCCGTCCGTCGGTGAGCGCGGCGGCGTGAATGCCGCCGGTCGCGTCGTACTTGGCGCCACGGCGGTACAGCTCCTTGAACAGCGCGCGGATCTGCGCGACCTCCGGGGCGTCCCCCCGCGCCGGCTGCGGCTGGAGGGAGCGCGGATCCGCGAGCGCCACGCTCACCGCGCCACATCCCGAGGCCAGCACGCGCCGCCGCTCGTCCGCGGTGACCGCCGCGAGCCGCTCCGGAGCGATCTCGGCCCAGAAGCCCAGGTCGGTCGCGCAGGGGCGGAGCGAGCGAAGGTCCGCTACGGTCTCGATGTAGCCTTCGCCGTGTAGCCACCCAACGGCCAGCTCCTCGAGCTGGTCGGGCGTGCACATCCAGGTCACCGCCGGCGTGTGGTTCACCTCCAGCCAGACCGGCGTCTCTTCGACGGCTGCGAGCTGCTCCCGCGTCTCGTGACCCACGCCGCTAGGCCTCGCCCCGGTACTCGGCGTACAGCGACGGGTCCTCCTGGACTCTGACCGAAACGAGCCGGCATCCGGCGGAAAGGCGCGGCGCCACCCGCCGCCAGATGTCGAGGCAGAGCGCTTCGCCCGTCGGCAGCGTGCGCCCGGGCCCGTACTCCGGGAGGTCGCGGTTGATGTCGCGGCCGTCGAACCGTGCCACCACCTCCTCGGCCAGGATCCGGTCCAGCGCGCCGAGGTCCGCCGCCATCCCGGTCGCCGGATCGACCGCGCCGGCCAGCGTGACCGCGCACCGGTACGCGTGCCGGTGCGCCGTCGCCGCAGCCCCGTACGCCGCGGCGTTCCGCGCCTCGGTCCACTCCGGCTTGTAGTAGCGGTGCGTCGCCGTGAACTCGACGGTGCGGGTCAGATAGGCGATGGGCGCGGTCACGCGGGCACGACGGCCGTCAGA
>Ga0335082_10009776_pt1 | contig 10409 bp, 10 predicted proteins | sample Lox_Sample_41_FD_206718 | JGI IMG/M metagenome (GOLD analysis project Ga0335082, IMG submission 206718) | Soil microbial communities from Loxahatchee National Wildlife Refuge, Florida, United States - Lox_Sample_4.1 | ecosystem: Environmental > Terrestrial > Soil > Wetlands | place: USA...
TCCTGTTCGAAACTGACGCTGTCGCCGCGCAGCAGGCGCCGGGCGAGCAGGAACAGGTCTTGCAGGAGCTTGCCTTTCCACGCGTTCCAGACTTTGGGGCTGGTGCCGCGTACATCGGCCACCGTCAGCAGATACAGCGCAGTCAGCCGGCGCTCGGTCTTCGCGATAGCAGCGAACGCCCTGATGACCTCCGGATCGGAGAGGTCCTGTTTCTGCGCGATCGACGACATGGTCAGATGATGCTCGACCAGAAACACGACGAGCTCGGTGTCGTCGCGCGCCAGCCCGTGCTCGCGGCAGAAACGGCGTGCATCGTGCATGCCGAGCGTGGAGTGATCGCCGCCGCGGCCCTTGGCGATGTCGTGGAACAGCGCCGCGACGTAGAGCAGCCAGTGGCGCTCGAACCCCGCCATCAGCGTGCTGCACTGCGGATACTCATGGGCGAATTCGACCATGGTGAAGCGGCGCAGGTTGCGAATCACGTTCAGAATGTGCTGGTCCACGGTATACGCGTGAAACAGGTCGTATTGCATCTGGCCGACGATGCGGCCGAAGGCGGGCAGGTAGCGTCCGAGAATGGAATACTGGTTCATGCGCCGCAGCGCATGCACCAGCCCCTGCGGCTGCTGCAGGATCTGCAGGAACAGGGCGCGGTTGGACGCATCGCGGCGGAAGCGCGCGTCGATGCGGTTGCGCGCGCGCCACAAGGCGCGCAGCGTGGGAGCGCTCATTCCCTTGAGTTCGTGGTGGTGCTGCAGCAGCAGGAAGCTTTCGAAAATCGCGCCCGGTTGGCGCTCGAACAGGTCCGCGTCGCGCGCTTCCAGCAACTCGTGCGCGGCCTGGAAGCGTTCGTTAAGGATTTCGGGAGGGCTGTCCTCGCCGGAGAGCAGCTGCACGCCGATATTCTGCAGAACCAGCGTGTTGAGCTGCGTAACCGCCTTGGCGGTGCGGTAAAAGCGCTGCATCAGCTGCTCGCTGGCGCGCTTGCCCGGCGAATCGACGTAACCGAACCGGACCGCAAGCCCGCTCTGATAGTCGAACAGCAGCCGGTCTTCGCGGCGGCCGGCGAGGTAGTGGAGGCGCACGCGCAGTTCGCTCAGGAATTTCTGGTAGCTGGCGAGCTGGCGTGCCTCGGCGGCGGTGATCAGGTCGCGCGCCGCCAGTTGCATCCAGTTATCGCCCATGCCCGCGGCGCGGCTGATCCACAGGATTGCCTGCAGGTCGCGCAAGCCCCCCGGGGCCTCTTTCAAGTTCGGTTCGAGGCTATAGGGGCTTTCCTGGAACTTGCCGTAGCGTTGTTCCTGCTCCAGGCGTTTGGACTGGTAAAAGGCCTGCGGATTGAGCTGTTCGCGCATGGCTCGGGTAAATGCGGAAAACAATCCACGGCTGCCCGCGAGCCACCTGGCCTCGAGCAGGCTGGTCTGCACGGTTATGTCCTTGGCGGCTTCGATGAGGCATTGCTCGACGGTGCGCACGCCGTGGCCCGGGTCGAGGCCTGCATCCCAAAGGCTTCCCACCAGGGCTTCCAGGCTCGCTCTGAGGTTCGCGTCCGGCTCGCCGGGCAGGAGTACCAGCAGGTCCACGTCGGAGCAGGGAAAGAGCTCGCCGCGTCCGTAGCCGCCGACTGCCGCCAGCGCGAGCGAGCCGGGCAGGTGCGCCTGCTGCCACAGGCTCTTGAGAGCGCGATCGATGAGCAGGCGGTGCTGGCGCAGCAGCCGCTGCGCATTGCCGTCTACGGCATAGCGTTCGCGCAGTTCGCGCCGCCCGGCCTGAAGCTGCTCGCGCAAGCCGGGTGCGGTGTGCCGCGGGGTGGCCAGTGCCGGTACTTGCGCGTTATGCATCAGGTGGCGTGCGTCTTCTGGCCTGGCTGCGCCGGCGCACCCGCCGAAAGGGTCAGCACCTCGTGCCCGCTTTCCGTAACGAGCACCGTGTGTTCCCACTGCGCCGACAAACTGTGATCCTTGGTCACGATGGTCCAGCCGTCCGAAAGCTCGCGGATCGCGGGCTTGCCGGCGTTGATCATGGGTTCGATGGTGAAAATCATCCCGGGGTGCAATTCGATGCCGGTGCCGGATCGCCCGTAGTGCAGCACCTGCGGCTCCTCGTGGAACTTCCGGCCTATGCCGTGGCCGCAGAATTCACGCACGACGCTGTACCCGTGCTCCTCGGCATGCTTCTGAATCGCGGCGCCGATATCTCCCAGATGCGCGCCCGGGCGGACCGCGAGGATGCCCAGCCACATGCATTCGTAGGTGATTTCGCACAGGCGGCGCGCCTGGATAGCCGGATCGCCGACGCAGAACATGCGGCTGGTATCGCCATGGAACCCGTCCTTGATCACCGTAATGTCGATGTTCACGATGTCGCCGTGCTTCAGCTGCCTTTCGCCGGGAATTCCGTGGCAAACCTGGTGATTGATCGAAGTGCAAATGGACTTGGGATAGGGCTGGTAACCGGGCGGCGCGTAGTGAAGCGGTGCGGGCACCGTCTTCTGGACTTTGACCATGTAGTCATGGCACAGGCTGTCGAGTTCGCCGGTGGTGATCCCCGGCCTGACTTGCGGCGCGATGAAATCCAGCACTTCCGCCGCAAGGCGCCCGGCAACGCGCATTTTTTCGACTTCTTCCGGCGTTTTGATTTGGATCGTCATCTGGAGTTGCAGGGCCCAAAGGGTGGCAAGAATATAGGATAGCCATGGCGAATGGAAGCGACGGGCGAAGCGCCGCTTCCGATCGGGGCGGTACCCGCGCGATCAGGCACCGCCCCGTTCGCGGCAGCCGCAACGGAGATCGCACGACGCAGCCGGCGCGCGCAGCTTAATTCGCTGTTTAGCCGCGTATTTCTTGAATACAGCGCATGCTTCATGATATACTATTTAGCTAGCCAAAACGCTTGGCTAAATTTGATCCGCCCCTCTTTAGGGTGCCCCTTGCGGGGTTATAACGAGCCGGGCGGCTATGACCAACCCTAATCGGAGAAGTTTGAATGTCCACGACCATGCGTCAAATGCTGGAAGCCGGGGTGCATTTCGGCCACCAGACCCGCTTCTGGAATCCCAAGATGGCCCCGTTCATTTTCGGCCATCGCAACAAGATTCACATCGTCAACCTGGAAAAGACCCTGGTCATGTACCAGGAGGCGATGAAGTATGTCAAGAAACTGGCGTCGAACAAGGGCACGATCCTGTTCGTCGGCACCAAGCGCCAGGCGCGCGAAATCATCAAGGAAGAGGCGATCCGCTGCGGCGCGCCCTACGTCGACCACCGCTGGCTGGGCGGGATGCTCACCAATTTCAAGACGGTCAAGCAGTCGATCAAGCGCCTGAAGGAGATGGAGGCGATGGTCGCCGATGGCAGTCTCGAAAAGCTGCCGAAAAAGGAGGCGCTGGGGATACAGCGCGAGCTGGTCAAATTCGAGCGCAGCCTCGGGGGGATCAAGGAACTGAACGGCGTTCCGGACGCTCTATTCATCATTGACGTCGGCTACCAGAAGGGGGCCGTGGTCGAGGCGAACAAGCTGGGCATTCCGATCATCGGCGTGGTCGACACCAATCACTCGCCCGAAGGCATTACGCACGTCATTCCGGGCAATGACGATTCGAGCCGCGCCATCCGCTTGTACGCGCGCGGCGTCGCCGACGCGATCCTGGAGGGTCGCGACACGTCGCTGCAAGAGATCGTCGCGAGCGGCGGCGCAGACGAGTTCGTGGAATTGGAAACGCAGGAAGATTCGGCTGCGTAAGTCGCAGCCGCCCGACCACGCAAAAGGGGCGCAAGCCCCTTTTTTTGAACTTTGAGGAGCGAAGAAATGGCAGAAATCACCGCAGGCATGGTGAAGGAACTGCGCGAAATCACCGGCCTCGGCATGATGGAGTGCAAGAAGGCCTTGGTCGAAACCGGCGGCGATCTGAAAGCCGCGGAAGATCTGTTGCGCGTCAGGAGCGGCGCCAAGGCAAGCAAGGCGGCGGGCCGCGTTGCCGCCGAAGGCGTGGTCGGCGCCTATCTGTCCGCCGACGGCAAGTCGGCGGCGCTGGTCGAAGTGAATTGCGAAACGGACTTCGTCGCCAAGAACGCGGATTTCCTGGAGTTTGCCTCGGCGCTGGCAAAGCTGGTGGCCGAGCGCAATCCGGCTGACGTGGCCGCGCTCTCGGCGCTGCTGCTCGGCGATGCCGCGGTCGAGACCAAGCGTCAGGCGCTGGTGCAGAAGATCGGGGAGAACCTCAGCATCCGCCGTTTTCACCGCGTGCATACCGGCGCCAAGCTGGCCCTGTATCTGCACGGCGTAAAGATTGGCGTGCTGGTCGAGTTCGAGGGGGACGATGAAGTCGGCAAGGATCTCGCCATGCACATCGCTTTCGCGAAGCCCCAGTTCCTGTCACGCGACCAGGTCGCCCCGGAGGTGCTCGCGCGCGAACGCGACGTGCTCGCCGCGCGCGCGCGCGAATCCGGCAAGCCGGCGAATATCGCGGAAAAAATGGTCGAGGGCGGCATCAACAAGTTCCTCGGCGAAATCACGTTACTCGGGCAGGCGTTCATCAAGGACGACAAGCTGACGGTGGAAAAGATGCTTGCCGCAAGGCGCGCCAAACTGCTGAGCTACAGATTCTTCGTCGTGGGCGAAGGCATCGAGAAGAAGTCGAGCGATTTCGCCGCCGAAGTGGCGGCGCAGGCCAAGGCCGCGGCGGGTTGAGCGCCGTGCCGGCAGCGCCAGCCTACAAGCGCATACTGCTGAAGCTATCGGGCGAGGCCCTGATGGGCGAGGACGCCTATGGCATCAATCGGGCGACGATAGACCGCATAGTCGCCGAAATCGCCGTCGTTGCAGCGATGGGCGTGGAAATTGCGGTGGTGATCGGAGGCGGCAATATTTTTCGCGGCGTAGCTCCGGCTGCCGCCGGCATGGACCGGGCCACCGCCGATTACATGGGCATGCTCGCCACGGTAATGAATGCGCTGGCATTGCAGGACGCCATGCGGCGCGGCGGCCTCAACGGCCGGGTGCAGTCGGCGCTCAACATCGAGCAGGTGGTCGAACCGTACATTCGCGGCAAGGCGATGCGCTACCTGGAGGAGGGCAAGATCGTGATATTCGCCGCCGGCACCGGCAATCCATTCTTCACCACCGACACGGCGGCGGCGCTGCGCGGCACCGAGATGGGTTGTGATATCGTGCTCAAGGCCACCAAGGTGGACGGCGTCTACAGCGCCGACCCCAAGACCGACCCGCAGGCGCGGCGCTACGCCAAAGTCAGTTTCGACGACGCCATCCGCCAGAATCTCAAGGTGATGGACGCGACCGCGCTGACCCTGTGCCGCGACCAGAAGCTGCCGATCAACGTATTCAGCATCTTCAACGCGGGCGCGCTCAAGCGCGTCGTATTGGGCGAGGACGAGGGAACACTGGTACATAGCTGAACGAGGGGGTGAGCATGATCGCTGATGTCAAGAAGACCGCCGAGCAGAAAATGCACAAGTCGCTCGAGGCGCTGAAAACCGACCTTGGCAAGGTGCGCACCGGGCGCGCGCATACCGGCATCCTCGACCACATAACGGTCGATTACTACGGCACGCAGATGCCGATCAACCAGGTAGCCAACCTGACGCTCGTCGATGCGCGCACCATCGGTATCGCGCCCTGGGAAAAGAAGATGGGGGCGGTAATAGAAAAGGCGATCCGCGATTCCGACCTCGGGCTGAACCCATCGTCCCAGGGCGATCTGATCCGCGTGCCGATGCCGCCGCTCACCGAGGAGCGCCGGCGCGATCTGACCAAGGTGGTCAAGCACGAGGCCGAGAACGCCAAAGTGGCGGTGAGGAATCTGCGGCGGGACGCGAACCACCACCTCAAGGACCTGCTCAAGCAGAAGGTCGTGTCCGAGGACGACGAGCGCCGCGCGCAGGACGAAATCCAGAAGCTTACCGACAAGTACATCGCCGAAATCGACAAAGTGCTCGCGGCCAAAGAAGCCGATCTGATGGCGGTCTGACGCCGGCTGCACGCGGACCGAGACATTGATGTCCTCATTCACCAGCTCGACGCGCGAGATTCCGCAGGCAAGGGAAATTCCGCGGCATATCGCGATCATCATGGACGGCAACGGCCGCTGGGCCAAGCAACGCATGCTGCCGCGCGCGGCCGGCCACAAGCGCGGCGTCGAGATCGTGCGCGAAGTCGTCAAGGCCTGCGTGGCGCGCGGCGTCGAGTACCTGACGCTGTTCGCGTTCAGCTCGGAGAACTGGCGCAGGCCGGAAGAGGAGGTGTCCATGCTGAAGCAGCTGTTCATCATGGCGCTGGAACGCGAAGCGGAAAAGCTGCACCGCAATGGCGTGCGCCTGCGCGTAGTGGGCGATCTCGTGCCGTTCGGCAGGAAGATCAACGAACTGGTCGAGCGCGCGGAGCGGCTGACCCAGGCCAACACCAAAATGACCCTCACCATCGCCGCGAATTACGGCGGGCGCTGGGATCTGCTGCAGGCGATGCAGCGCCTGCTAGAGGCCAATCCGGCGCAGCGTGGCGGCTTTACCGAAGAGCAGTTCGCCAGCCACCTGGCCATGGCCTATGCGCCCGAACCCGACCTTTTCATCCGCACCGGAGGCGAACAGCGCATCAGCAATTTTCTGCTGTGGCAGCTTGCCTACAGCGAATTCTATTTCACCGATACCCTCTGGCCCGATTTCGACGCGGCGGCGCTGGACCTGGCAATCGCGTCCTACCAGCGGCGCGAACGCCGCTTCGGCCGCACCAGCGAGCAGCTCGAGCTCGCCGGGAAAGCGCCAGCCTCGAAAGAGGAGCTCGCCTGATTGTGCGGGCAGGCCAGGTGAATTGAGCAATGCTCAAGACGCGGGTCGTTACGGCGCTGGTGTTACTGGTCATGTTCCTAGCAGCCCTGTTCTGGCTGCCGGCGCGGGCGTGGGCCGGGTTTGCCGGCGTGCTGGTGATCCCGGCGGCGTGGGAATGGGGCAGGCTGATCAAGCTCGGGCGCACCGCATGCAGCCTGTACGTCATTCTGGTCATGGCTGTTTGCGCCCTGGCGGCTGGCGCCGCGCAGGCTGATATTGGTTTCGCCGGAACCAGTGCGCAAACCGCCGGCTACCTTGCCGCCACGCTGTTCTGGATCGTCGTAGTCCCTTGGTGGCTGTGGCGTTCCTGGCTGCCGCGCTCGCGCTGGGCGGTCGGGTTGACCGGCGTCGTGGTACTGGTGCCGACCTGGCTGGCGCTGGTGCAGCTGCGCGGCCTTGGGCCGGTGGCGTTACTGCTGCTGATGGCGGTCGCATGGGTTTCCGACATCGCCGCCTATTTCGCCGGCCGCCGCTTCGGCCGGCGCAAACTCGCGCCTTCCATCAGTCCGGGCAAGACCTGGGAAGGCGTGGCAGGCGCGTTGCTCGCCGTGAGCGCATATGCCGCGCTCTGGAGCTATGCGTGGCAGGCATATTTTCCTCAGACGCTGCGCGCGGCGAGCTTCGGTGCGTTCGGCATGTTGCTGCTGCTCTGGCTGCTTGCCGCGGTTGGAATCTATGGCGACTTGTTCGAGTCGGCGCTGAAGCGGCGCGCCGGAGTGAAGGACAGCGGCACCCTGCTGCCAGGGCACGGCGGCGTGCTCGATCGCATTGATGCCCTTACCGCAGTATTGCCGGTCGCGGCGCTGGTATACCTCTCATGAGCGAACGGCAGAACCTCGTCATTCTAGGGGCGACCGGTTCCATCGGGCTCAATACGCTGGATGTGGCCGCGCGCCATCCGCAGCACTTTCGCGTATTCGCGCTCAGCGCCAACGAACGCATCAACGAGCTGGCCGAGCTGTGCCAGCGCTATCGCCCGCGCTATGCCGTTGTGGCGCGGGCTACCCAGGCCGAGGCTCTCGTCCAGCGCCTGCAAGGAGCAGGCACGGAGGTCCTGACCGGCCCCGAGGGTTTGGAGCGCATAGCTGCCCATGCCGACGCCGATTGCGTCATGGCGGCGATCGTCGGCGCTGCCGGCCTGGTGCCTACGCTTGCCGCGGCGCGCGCCGGCAAGAAGCTGCTGCTCGCGAACAAGGAAGCGCTCGTCATGGCGGGCCCGATTTTCATGGACGCGGTGCGCGTGCATCGCGCGACGCTGCTGCCGATCGACAGCGAACACAACGCCGTATTTCAGTGCCTGCCGGATTCGTTCGAACACGGCCTGGGAAGCAAGGGCGTGCGGCGCGTGCTCCTGACCGCTTCCGGCGGGCCATTCCGTGAAGTCGCTAGAGAGCGCCTGCGCGGCGTCTCGCCGGAGGAGGCATGCGCGCATCCGAACTGGGTGATGGGGCGCAAGATTTCGGTGGATTCGGCGACCATGATGAACAAGGCGCTTGAAATCATCGAGGCGCACTGGCTGTTCGGAGCGGCGCCCGAGCAGATTCAGGTCGTGATCCACCCGCAGAGCGTGGTGCATTCGATGGTCGAATACGCCGACGGCTCGGTCATTGCGCAGCTCGGCAATCCCGACATGCGCACGCCGATCGCGCACGCGCTGGGCTACCCCGAGCGAATCGATGCAGGGGTGGATTCACTCGATCTGGCCCGTATCGGCAGGCTCGATTTCTCGCCTCCCGATGTCGAGCGCTTTCCCGCGCTGCGGCTGGGGTACCGAGCGCTGAAAGAGGGCGGCAGCAGCCCGGCGACGCTGAATGCGGCGAACGAAGTCGCCGTGGCCGCGTTTCTGGAGCGGCGCCTGCCATTTCTTGCGATCACCGCGGTGATCGAAGCGGTGATGAACGAATTGCCTGCGCGCCCGCTGGCCGATCTCGATGACGTGCTTGCCGCCGATGCGGCCGCGCGCCGGCACGCCGCGCGACAGATCGAGGCGATGGCGGTCAAGCCATGACGCTGCTGCACACGGTCGCCGCATTCGTGCTCGCGCTGGGGGCGCTGGTCGTGGTGCACGAATACGGCCACTACCTTGTCGCCCGGCTTTGCGGCGTCAAGGTGCTACGCTTTTCCATCGGATTCGGCCCCTCGCTGCTGAAAAGGCGCTTCGGGCGCGACAGGACGGAATGGGTGGTGGCCGCTGTGCCGCTCGGCGGTTACGTGAAAATGCTGGACGAGCGCGAGGGCGAGGTTGCGCCGGCGGAGCTCGGTCGCGCGTTCAACCGGCAGAACGTGTGGCGCCGCTACGCCGTGGTCACGGCCGGCCCGGTCGCGAACTTTCTGTTTGCAATCCTGCTTTACTGGCTGCTGTTCATGCACGGCGTGCCGGAGGCGCGTCCGATCGTCGCGTTGCCACAGGCGGGCACGCCGGCTGCAAGCGCCGGATTCCAGTCCGGCGAGACGATACGCGCGATCAACGGCGAGCCGGTGGTGTCCTGGCAGGAAGTGCGCTGGCGCATGCTGCAGCTCGCGCTCGAGCGCCAGAAGGTGCAGCTGGAGGTGCTCAATCGCGACAGCCAGCTCAACTGGCGCACGCTCGACCTGTCGCAATTGAACGCGGACCAGCTTGAAGGCGACACGCTCGCGCTGATCGGCCTGCGGCTGTATCGGCCGGAGATCAAACCGGTGATCGGCCAAATCGTCGCCGGCAGCGTGGCGGAGCAGGCGGGATTGCGGCCGGGTGATCGGATCGCCGCCGCGAACGGCAGGCCCGTCGCTTCATGGAACGATCTGGTGCAGATCGTGCGCAACCATCCCGGGCGCGAATTGCGGCTCGCGTTCGAGCGCGGCGGCGCGCGACATGAGCTGGCGCTGGTTCCCGAGACAGTGCAGCAAAACGGCGAGGCCATCGGGCGCATCGGCGCGGCGGCGCAACTCGACCGGCGCGAGCAGGACGCGCTGGTCACGGTGGTGCGCTACGGCGCAGCGGGCGCCCTGGCGCAGGCAGCGCAACGAACCTGGGACATGTCCGTGTTCAGCCTGAAAATGCTCGGGCGGATGCTGGTCGGGCAGATCTCCTGGAAGAACCTCAGCGGGCCCGTGACGATTGCCGATTATGCCGGGCAGTCGGCGCAGCTCGGTCTCGCATCGTACCTGAGCTTTCTCGCGCTGATCAGCATCAGCCTTGGAGTGCTCAACCTGCTGCCGATTCCCTTATTGGATGGGGGACATTTGATGTATTATACGATCGAAATTTTCAAGGGCAGCCCGGTATCGGACCGTATTATGGAAATCGGCCAGAAGCTCGGCCTGACCCTGTTGCTGGTTCTGATGGCGTTTGCCTTCTACAACGACATAAATCGCTTGATCTCCGGCTGAGCGTAAGCACATGACCAGATTCCTCGTCGCGGCATTCATCGGACTGTGGTTCGGTGTCGCGCACGCGTTCGATCCCTTCGTGGTGCGCGATATTCGCGTCGAAGGCATCCAGCGCATCGAGGCGGGAACCGTGTTCAGCTATCTCCCGGTCAAGGTTGGCGAAACCATGACCAACGAGAAGGCCGCGGCCGCGATCAAGGC
>Ga0335082_10009777_pt1 | contig 10409 bp, 9 predicted proteins | sample Lox_Sample_41_FD_206718 | JGI IMG/M metagenome (GOLD analysis project Ga0335082, IMG submission 206718) | Soil microbial communities from Loxahatchee National Wildlife Refuge, Florida, United States - Lox_Sample_4.1 | ecosystem: Environmental > Terrestrial > Soil > Wetlands | place: USA: Florida...
CCGCCCAGTGGAGATGAGGCCCCGTGCACCAGCCGGTGCAGCCCTCGTAGGCGATGACCTGGCCCGCGGTGACGTACTGCCCGACGTGGACCGGGATCCTCGTCTGGATGTGGGCGTACCAGGTCACGAGGCTGGAGGAGTGGGCGATGATCACGATGTAGGCCGGGTCGTACGGGCTCTTGCCGGTGTAGATGACCTTGCCCGCGCCGGCGGCGTGGATCGGCGTCCAGGCCGAGTTCGCGATGTCGATCCCGGTGTGGAAGTGGGCGCAGTTGCCGAGCGGCGGCTCCATGTAGAAGCCCGTGCAGCCGAAGTCCTGGGTCACGACACCCGGCATCGGCCACTCCAGCGAGCCGTTGTACTTCGACGGGATCCCGCCCTGCCGCAGCTGCTCGAGGACGAGCTTGTTGATGAGCTCGGTCAGCTTCTTGTCGGAGCGGGCCTCGGCGGCCAGCTGGGCCGCCAGCGCGGACTTGTTCGCGGCGAGCCTGGCGTACTGGGCCTTCTGTGCGGCGAGCAGCTGCTCGTACTGCGCCTGGAGCTGCTGGTACTTGACCTTCGCCGCGTTCAACTCGGCCAGCTGGCCGTTCAGCTCGGTCTGCTGGGCGGTCGCGGCCTGCTGCTCGGTCTCGGCCTGGCTCCGGACCAGCTCGGTCGTCTGGTGCAGGACGGCGAGGACCTGCTGATCCTGCTGGATCTGCTGGGCCAGCGCCTTGTCCTGGTCCGCGAAGCTCAGGTGATCGTCGACCTCGGTCAGGACGTCGGTGAAGTCGGAGCTCGAGAGCAGCGTCTCCAGGAGGGACGTCCGGTCGCTGTCGTAGGCGTCCCGGATCCGCGACGCGAGCATCGCCATCTGGACCGTCAGCTCGTTGCGCTGCGCGGCCTCCTGGGCCTCCTGGTCCGCGAGCTGACGATTCAGCTGGGCGACCGTCGCGTTCAGCTCGTCGACCGCGGCCTGCGCGTTGGCGACGTTGACGACCATGCCGACGACCTGGGCCTTGACGGTGTTCAGGTTGCTGACGACCGAGTTCAGGTCGTCCTTCGTCCGGTTCAGCTTGACCCCGAGATCCTGCTGGCTCGCGCTCAGGGCCGCGATCTGGGCCTTCTGGGCCGCCATCTCCTTCTGGAGCTGCTTCTGGTGGGCGTACGCATCGGACAGCGGGTCGCCGGCGGCGGCCGGCGGCGGTGGCGCGGACACGAACAGGCCGCCGGCGAGGACGACCAGCATCAGGGAGGTCAGGACTCGACGCCCGAGGAGGGGCTTCGGTCGAGTCGTCCAGCCGTTCGGACCGACGCCGGTGCGACGGTGCAGGGGCAGGCCGGGGCGGCGTAGCAGCGTCTTCATCGTGCGGGCGATCTCCGTCGGAGCTGGGGCGCCGGTCGGTTCGCTCGCCGGAAAGAAACGCCGTCCCGTCGCTGGGTACGCGGTGGAACGACTACCGACGACGGGCGGGATGGTACTGCAACGAGCAAGCGGGCGGCGACGGTACGAATGTCAGGTGAGCGGGAGGTCAGACAGGGCTAGCAGCGCCCACAGGCAGCCGAGGATCAGTAACGGGCCGTAGGGCACGTAGCTGTGGAGGCTGATCCGCCGGGCGACCAGGAGCGCGACGATCACCACGGCCGCGAGGATCGCCCCGGCGATGAGGCCGGCGAACAGCCGGCCCGCGCCGGCGAGGAGACCGACCCCGAGAATGAGCTTCAGGTCGCCCTGCCCGATCGCGCCGGCCCCGAACGGCAGCGACAGCAGGAACAGACCGAGGGGGATGAGGACGGCCGCTCCCGCCGCCAGGGCGAGGTCGCCGGGGGTTCCGACGTAGGGGTTGATCCCGAGAGCGAACGCGCCGAGCGCAACCGGGATGAGCGGCAGGGTCAGGACGTCGGGCAGGAGGCGCTGGTCGAGGTCCGTGGCGAAGAGGACCACCAGGCCGAGGGCCACCACCGCGACGAGGACGAGCTGCGCCGGCTGATCGCCGAATCGCGCCAGCGTGAGCCAGCCGGCGGCGGCGCCTGCCGCGACGACGATCGGCGTCCGCCAGTCGAGCGGCCGGATCCCACCGTCGTCGTGGGCCGGCCAGCGGGCCGCGACCCGGTCCGCGACGAGGCCCCACGCCAGGCCGGCGACCGCCCCGATCGGTCCGAGAAGGTCGGTCACCTCGGCCTCGGACAGGACCGGACGCGGCCCGCGTCCCCGGGGCGGCGCAGTGGCGTCGTCAGCTCTTCGCCCCGGCCAGGGCGAGCTCCACGAGGGTCGCGTGGGCCACGCCGGTCGCGCCGCGCGGCGCCCACGGCGTCGCCTTCCGGAAGTACGCCGTCCCGGCGATGTCGAGGTGGACCCACGGCTTCGTCACGAACTCCCGGAGGAAGATCCCGCTCTTGATCAGGCCGCCCTCGTTGTTGCGAGCGGAGTTCACGAGGTCGCCGTACCAGCTGTCCATGTCGTCGCGGTATTCGTCGATGAGCGGCAGCTGCCAGTACCGCTCGCCGGCCCGGGCGCCGGCGGCGAGGATCTGCTCGACCCATGACTGGGGCGTCCCGAAGAACCCGGTCACGAGCTCGCCGAGGGCCCGGGCCACGGCACCGGTGAGGGTCGCGACGTCGACGACGTGGGTGGCCCCGAGCCGCTGCTCGGCATAGGTCATCGCGTCGGCCAGGATGAGCCGGCCCTCGGCGTCGGTGTTCGTGATGTCGACCCACTTGCCGTTGAGGGCCTTGACGATGTCGCCCGGCCGCGTCGAGTGCGGCCCCGGCATGTTCTCGACCGCGGGCGCGACCGCCAGCAGCGGGAGGTCTGGCGCCAGTCGCTTCGCGGTGACCAGGGCCGCGATGACCGTGCAGGCCCCGGTCTTGTCCATCTTCATCTCCTCCATCCGGTCGGCCGGCTTGATGGAGATGCCACCGGAGTCGAAGCACACACCCTTGCCGACGAGCGCAAGGTGGCGGCCGAGCCCGTCCTTGTTGCCGGGCGCCCCGTTGCGCATGACGATCATCCGCGGCGGGTTGTCGCTCCCCCGCCCGACCGCCATGAACAGCCCCATGCCGAGCTGCGTCGCCTGCTCGGGACCCATGACGTCGATCCAGAGGCCGTGCTGCTTCGCCAGGCCGTAGGCCTCCTCGGCCAGGACCTCGGGGCTCACGTCGTTGGAGCTCCGGTTGGCGAGGGTCCGGGCGAGATTCGCGCCCTCGCCGATGATCCGGCCGCGATCGCCGGCGGCAGCCAGCGTCGAGGCGTCGCCCTGTTCGGCGACGAGGACGAGCTCGTCGAGGACCGGCGGCGTCTCGGGATCCTCGCGGTAGATCGCCTGCGGCTCGTAGCTGCCCTCGACGACGCCGCGGGCGACGAGCTCGGCGACCGCCTCGAGGCCGCCCTCGAGCCCGGCCAGCGGGTCGAGCCAGACGGCGAGGCTCCGGACCGAGCGGCCGCGGAGGCGGCGCTCGGCCGAGGCGGCGATGCGAACCACGGTCTCGCGGTCGAGCCCATCGGCGGCGCCGCCATGGACAGCGAGCAGATGGGTGGCCCGACTGCCGTCCCCGCGCGCGTCGCCGTTGCCGTCCTGTCCGCTCGCCGATCCGGCCGTGCCGCCGTCGGCCCGCTGGGCCGCCGCGAGCACCGACGAGTACCGCTTCGCCGCCAGCTCCCCGAACGCCACGAGCGCGCCGAGCCCGCCACCGGAACGCCGATCGAGCTCCGCGGCAGCGCCCGAGAGCGCCGCCTCACCGAGCACCGGGACGACGAGGACGTCGGCCGGGACGTCCCACGGCCGAGCGAGCGCGACGCGGATCTTCACGGGACCGGCGACCTCCAGACAGGCGGTTGAGCGCGGCTCTCACGAGCCACCGAGCGAGGGCCGAGTGAGCGGCCGAGTGAACGGCCGGGCGAGTGGCCGATGTGACCGGCCGCCGGATCGGCGGATCGGCGGCCCTGGGCGGCAGCTGCCCGACGTGGGCGGGACTGCCGCGCGGGAGTGTAGCCGCGGCTACCCCGGCCCGGCGGGCTGCGACTGGCCGGGCGAGGTCGTGGCGAGCGCCTGGTCGATCCGACCTCGGGCCTCCTCGATCGCCGCGACACCCTGGTCGAGGCCGCCCTGGGCAACCTCGCTGACGATGACGAGGATCGCGCGGTTGTCCGGCGGGAGCGACTGGCGAGCCTGGTTCTCGGCGCGATAGGCGGCGTCGACGACCGGGTTCCGCTTGCCGCCGGAGGTGACCAGCGCCGAGTACAGCGTCGAGAGCGCCTCGTCGTAGGTCGTGTGGACGCTGATCCAGGTGTCGAGCACGGTCGTCCCGGTCGCCGGCACGACCTGCTGGCGCAGCGCCGACAGCTCGACGAGGAGCTCCGTCGCCTGCTTCAGGAGGTCGACCGCTCCGGCATAGTCGGCCACGACGCCCTTCGCCGCCGCGGCGGCGACCGTCGCGTCGTGCTGCTGGATCGCGTTCGTGAGCAGGGCCGCGCTGTTGGCCCGGCTCGAGACGCCCGCCCACTGCGCGCCGAGGCTGGACACCGCGTCGAGGGCCGACGCGAGCGCCGCGCGGCGGACGAGGGCGGCGTTCGAGTAGCTCGCCGTGGCCGAGGCATCGGCGCCCGGCAGCGCGTCGAGGGTCGACTGGATCGCGGCGGCCGTCGCGTCGATCTCGCCGGCGATCGCGGTCCCGTGCGCCAACGTGCCCGCCAGGGCGGTGCCATCCGCCGACGCGACCGCCACGAGCGTCGAGCGAGCATCCGCCGAGAGCTGGTCGACGAGCTGGGCCGCGGCCGTGAGCCGGGCGTTCACCGCGTCGAGCTGGACGGCCAATGCCGCATCGGCGGCGTAGGTCAGCTCCTCGCGTCGCTGGTCGCCGGGCGGCGGTGAGACCTGGGCGACGAGCCCGGCACCGGCGACCGCCAGCGCGGTGGTGAGGACGAGCCAGCCGAGCGTGCGCGCGATGCGGCCGAGGGCGGTCCTCATGCGGCGGGGATCGTAGCATCGGGCGGTGGCGCTCCAGACCCTCATCGAGGCGATGCCGAAGGCGGAGCTGCACCTCCATCTCGATGGCTCCGTCCGGGTCGAGACGGCGCTCGAGCTGGCCCGGACGCGCCGGATCGAAGCGCCACGCACGGCGGCCGGCATGGCCGGAGCGCTCATCGCCCCGGAGCGCTGTGCGGACCAGGCCGAGCTGCTCCGGGCATTCGACCTGCCGATCGCGCTCATGCAGGACGCCGAGGCGCTCGAGCGGATCGCGGCCGAGCTCGTCGAGGCGAAGGCCGCCGATGGCGTTCGGTACGTCGAGGTTCGGTGGGGGCCCCTCCTTCACACGCGCCGAGGGCTCGGGCTCGCGGATGGCATCGCGGCCGTCCTTCGAGGCTCGAACGCGGCCGCCGCCCGCACCGGCACCACGGTCCGGCTGATCTGCACCGCGATCCGGTCGCACGAGCCGGAGGACAACACCCGACTCGCCGAGGCCGCCTCACGCTTCTGCGACGCCGGGCTCACCGGCTGGGACCTCGCCGGCCCGGAGGAGGCGTTTCCCGATCCGCTCCTCCACGCTGCCGCCTTCGGGGCGGCGCGCGCCGGTGGGCTTCGGATCACCCTTCACGCCGGCGAGTGGGGCGGCGCGGCCCAGGTCCGGCGCGCGCTGGAGCTGCGGCCGGAGCGGATCGCCCACGGCCCGGGGGCGATCGACGACCCGTCACTCGTCGCCGAGCTCATTGCCCGGGGCGTGGCCCTCGACCTGTGCCCGACCTCGAACGTCCAGGCCGGCATCGTCGCCTCGCTCGAGGAGCACCCGCTGGCCCTTCTCCATCGCGCCGGCGTCGCGGTGACCCTCTCGACCGACGACACGACCGTGTCGGACGTCTCCCTCTCCGATGAGTACGAGCGCGCCGTCGAGCGGATCGGGCTGACCCCGGAGGAGCTGTGGGCGATCGACCGGCGGGCGCTCGACGTCGCGTTCGCCGATGAGCCCACGCTCAGGCCGTTGCGCCTGGCGTTCGACGAGTGGGCCGCCGCGAACGGGCACGGGGGCGGCGGGCCCGTCTGACCCTCGGACGGGCAGAGGCTCGCGTCGCGAGCGGATCCCTCGCCCCGGGGCGGGAGCCCGCGTGGTCAGGTCGCGGCGAGACCCACGAGCAGTGCGTCGAGCTCCGCGGCGTCGGCCGCGACCCCGACCAGCGTGCCATCGCGCGGGAGCGCGTCAGCGGCGGCGGGCGTCGTGACCCCGGTGAGCATGAGGATCGCCCGGGCGCCGACCCGCTTCGCCGCCTCGAGGTCGGTCACGATCCCGTCGCCGATGACGATCGCGTCCTTCGGCTCGCCGCCGCCGGCGCGCGCCGCCGCTTCCATGAGCAGCGGCTCGGGCTTCCCGATCGTCACCGGCGCGACCCCGCTCGCCACTTCGATCGCCGCGACGATCGAGCCGGCGCCCGGCCGGAGCCATCGTTCGGTCGGGTAGGTCGGGTCGCGATTCGTGGCAATGAAGCGAGCGCCGGCGCGGAGGCAGTCGGCGGCCGCGGCCAGTCGGAGGTAGGTCAGCTGCGGATCGACGCCGGCGACGACCGCGTCGGGCCGACCGGCGGCCGCGACCCCGTCGATCCCCTCCTTCGCCATTCGCTCGGCCGTGAACCCGGCGTTGACGACGTCCAGGCCGACGTCCCGGAGCTCGCGATCGAGACCGCTCGCCCCGACGGTCAGCACGCGCTGGACGTCGGGCAGCCGGTCGCGCAGGTAGAGAGCCGTCGCCCGCGGCGCGCTGACGACTCGATCCTCGGTCACGGGCGCCCCGAGGTCCGAGAGCCGCCGGACGTACTCGGCCCGGTAGTGCATCGAGTTGTTCGTCACGTAGACCACGGCGTCGCCCGCGGCGGCGCGATTCGCGAGCACGGCGGCGACGCCCGGCACGGGCGCGGCGCCGCGATACACGACGCCGTCGAGGTCGACGAGCAGGAGCACGCCTGAATCGTAGGGGCTGCCGCCGGTGCCGATCGTGTCGGGCGGCTCCCGCTAGCATCCCCGCATGGCCCATGCCGAGCGCTTCGTCGAGGTCCCGGGCGGCAGGCTGTGGACCGTGGTCGACGGCCCGGACGATCGGCCCGACGCGCCGCCGCTGACCCTCATCCACTCGGCCGTCGTCGATCTGCGGTCGTGGGACGCCATGACGCCGCTCCTCGCGGCCGCGGGCTATCGGGTCCTTCGGTACGACGTCCGCGGCTACGGCCGATCCACGACCGACGACGTCGAGTTCTCGAACCGCGATGACCTCCGGGCGGTCCTCGACGCGCTCGGGATCGCGCGCACGGCGGTGGTCGGCAACTCGCGCGGCGCGATGATCGCGCTCGACACGATCCTCGAGACGCCGGGGCGATTCGTCGCCTACGGCTGGGTCGGCGGCGGGATCGGCGGCTTCGAGGGCGGCGAGCCCACGCCCGAGGAGCTGGCGCTGTACGAGGAGGCGGATGCCGCCGAGAGCCGAGGCGATGCCGACGCGCTGGCCGACATCGACCGGCGGGCGTGGCTGGACGGCATCGGGCAGCCACCGACGCGGGTGCCCGCCGCGATTCGGGACGCGATGCTCGCCATGGATCGGCCGCTCGTGGCGCCCGGGCGCGTCTTCGGCAAGCCGCGGCCACTCGCGCCGCCGGCCAACGAGCGCCTCGCCCAGCTGGCGATCCCGACGCTCGTCGTCATCGGCGAGCTGGACGCCTCCGGAACGCGCGCCGCCGCCGCCCGCCTCGCGAGCGGCGCACCGCGCGCGCGACTCGTGTCGTGGCCGGACGTCGCCCACCTCGTCGGGATGGAGCAGCCCGAGCGCCTGGCCAGCGAGATCGTCGACTTCCTCGGCCCGCTGCCGCGATGGCGGTGATCAGCCCGTCGCGCCGACGGAGATCCCCGTACCCCGACGGCGGTGCCGGGTTCCCCAATGGCGGCGCGCCGCGACCGCGCCGTCGCATGCCGCGACGGCGGTGAGTCCGCCGGATCGCGGCTCGTGAGCCCGCGCGCGGGCCAGCGCAGCCGGGGCGATCCGCTGGCCGGGGTCGAGCGCGTCCTGGTCGATGGCTCGAACCTCGCCCACGCGCTGGTCCGCGGCCGACGGCCGGGACCGGCCGGCCCCGGGCCCACCGCCCAGAGTGCCTCGCCCCTCCCGACCTCGGCGGTGGTGGCATCGCTGCGAGCGGCCTTTCCGCCGGCCGTCCGGGTCGAGGTGATGTTCGATGGACCCGGCACGCCGCAGCGGGCCGCGTCGAACCTGTTCGTCGAGCCTGCCGGGCGGCGATCCGCCGACCAGGTCATCGTCGAGGCGGTCGAGGCCCAACTCCGGCTCGACGGCCCCGCCGGCACCTGGGGGATCCTCGTCGTCACCGACGATCGCGAGCTTCGCGGGCTCGTCCAGGCGCGGGGCGCGCGCATCGCCGGAGCGAGCTGGCTGGCCGGGCGGCTCGCCGCCTCGGCCGCGGGCATCGGGCCGGCCCGGCCGCGAGCCGGTGCGTCGATCGGCAACCGCCGAGCGCCCCGTCCGGCGCCGCCGCGCTAGCATTCGGTCCGTGATCGACGCGATCAGCCACCTCTTCAACCAGGTGGTCAGCGCCCTCGCCCCGATCCTGACGCCTGACTGGGGAGCGCTCGTCGGCCTGCTGCCGATCTTCCTCGTCATCGGCGTCGTCGGCCCGCTGATCAGCCTCCTCGTTTTCGGCTGGCTGCTGTACGTGGTCCGGGCGCCTCGAACCCGGATCCCGTACGTCCCGCCGGCGCCCGTCCCGGCCCTGATCGTGGACGGCGAGCCGCAGTACCCGGCCGGCGAGCCGTACTGCCCGGTCGATCGGCGGGTCTTCCCGTTCGGCAAGGTCACCTGCGATCGGTGTGGCCGCGAGCTCGCGGTCCGCTGTCCGAAGTGCGGCACGGGCCGCGAGGCCGCGATCGACACCTGCGCCACCTGCGGTCTCGTGCTGAAGATCGAGCCGCGCCTCCGCCAGCTCCAGCCGGTCGGTCCGCCGCCCGGCGGAGCCGCCGCCGCCTAGCCCCGAGGGCGAGACCGGCGCCCGTCAACGGGCGCTCGGCTCAAGCCCGCCACCACTCCGGCGCGATTCGCGCCGCGTCCCGAGAGGCACGTCATGGAACAGGTCTCGCAGACGCTCTTCACGATCGGGACGATCGTGCTGGCCTTCGCCTTCGCGGCCTACGTCGGCCACGCGGTCCTCATCGCCAACGGCCGCCGGGCGCTCGCCGACGCGGGTGCCGCCGCGGCCTCGGCGGCGGCGCAGGCTCTCGGAGCTCCACGCCCCGCGTGGGCGGGCGTGGCGACCGGCTCGTTCGTCACGACCCGGGCCGCGGCGGCCGCCCAGGCCCCGGCCGATTACGCCGCTCCCTCGCCGCTCTCGCAGGTCTCGACCTGGCTCGGCGTCGCGGCGTTCGCGCTCCTCGGCTCGTCGATGCTCCTGCGGGCGATCATCGTGGGCCGCGGCCCGTGGGGCAACCTGTTCGAGTTCTCGGTCGCCTTCGCGGCCTCGATCCTCGGTGCGTACCTCGTCCTCCAGCGTCGCTACCCGATCAAGTCGATCGGATTCATCCCGGTCGGCATCTCGCTCGGCATGGCCCTCTATGCGTCGTCGCTGCCGTCGAACGTCGAGCCGCTCGTGCCGGCGCTCCAGAACGCGCCGCTGCTGACGATCCACGTCGGCCTGGCGATGCTCTCGTACGGGATCTTCGCAACGTCGTTCGCGGCCGGCGTCGGCTACCTCATCCAGGGTCGCGAGGACCGCTTCGCCTGGCTGCCGTCGCACAAGGTCCTCGACCAGGTCGCCTACCGCGCCGTGATCATCGGCTTCCCGGTCTTCGCCACGATGATCATCCTCGGCTCGTGGTGGGCCTCGATCGCCTGGTCCGCCTACTGGAGCTGGGACCCGAAGGAGACCGCCGCACTCGTCACGTGGCTGTCCTACGCGATCTACCTGCACGCACGCAACCAGAAGTCGTGGGCCGGGCGGCCCGCCGCGCTGCTGCTCGTCGTCGCGTTCGGGATGGTCCTCGTGACCTACTCCGGGTCCCTCTGGTTCAACGGCCTCCACGCCTACTCGGGGCTGTAGCCCACCAGCTCGGCACGGGCGGGCCCGCATTCCACGCACATCTGGCGCTCGCACGGCCCGCTCAGCCGCCCAGGGCACGTCGGCCGCCCGCTCCACGTCGGCCGCCCAGGCAACGTCGTCCGCCCGCTCCACGTCGGCCGCCCGCTCCACAGCGGCCGCCCGCTCGCCGGGCGCTCCACCTCGGCCGCCCGCTCGCCGGGCGCTCCACCTCGGCCGCCCGCTCGCCGGACGCTCCCACTTGGCCAGATTCCCATGGAGTGACGGCGTGGCCAGCGCGGCGAGCCAAGCGACCGGCAGCGCGGACACGCTGCGCTCGTATCCGTGCTCAGCAAGCCGGGAAGGCCGGCCCGCGCGG
>Ga0335082_10009779_pt1 | contig 10408 bp, 8 predicted proteins | sample Lox_Sample_41_FD_206718 | JGI IMG/M metagenome (GOLD analysis project Ga0335082, IMG submission 206718) | Soil microbial communities from Loxahatchee National Wildlife Refuge, Florida, United States - Lox_Sample_4.1 | ecosystem: Environmental > Terrestrial > Soil > Wetlands | place: USA: Florida...
ATGGAGGATCAGCGAAGAAAGTTGTCACACTTTGATCAGCGATTGTGCCAAGGAACTCCAGGCAGTCAGCCCGATACAGGTGTCCGAGCGAGGTTTCGTATTCCAGTCTCATTTCCGTAATAAGATTACGGATCTTTGGATGGGAGATCAAGCGGATTCTTTATGTCCAGCACGGGGGAGAGCGCGATATGGGAATGTGCCAAAGTGGTCCATTGGGTGATGCACTGAACCATGTCGCCGACACTCATCCGGCATTGTTTTATAGATCTTCAGGGGATTAGTCCTCGGAAACGCGCTTGTCTCCGGATAAGCGGCGGGCCTCGCCGCAAGTGCCTGACGATGCGCGCCCCGGCGGTAGAATGGTCCCACTGCCCGAAACATGTTCCTGGCTTCGGTGAAAGCTGGCCCTCATCATGCACGAAACCGTCCTTCTTCCCTCCCGGTCGACGCGTCCCCGCGGCGGCCTGTTCTGGATCGTCCTCCTCGCTGTCCTGCTCGTCCTTCTCTTCAGCTTCCGCACCCTCGTCTCCTGGTACGTGGAGAACCTCTGGTTCGGCTCGCTCGGCTATGCCTCGGTCTTCTGGACGTCGCTCAACCTGGAGTGGACCGTCCTGGCCGTCTTTGCCGTGGCCTCCTTCGTCCTCCTCTACGGCTGGTGCCGGATCCTGCTGCATGTGTCGGAGCACGACGTTCTCAGCGCCGGAACCGTGCGCTTCGGCAACCATGTGGTTCGCATCCCGCTGGACCGCATGCTGCACACCGGCGCCCTGATCCTGTCGATCCTGATCGCCCTCGCCGCCGGCGCCGGCCTGATGGCCAACTGGCCGCGCTTCGCTCTCTACTGGTATCACCCGCCAATCGCCGGCGAACTGGCCGACCCCATCCTCGGCCGACCGCTCGGCTTTTACCTCTTTACCCTGCCGGTGTGGCAACTGCTTGCCGGATGGCTGCTCACCGTCGCCATCCTCATGTGCGTGGCCGCGGTCTTCTCCGCCCTCATCAGCGGGGGGAGCCGCTTCTCGGCGCAGGGCTTCGACCGCACCACACCGCTGCCCTGGCACATCTACTCCATTCCGGTGGCGTTCCTGCTGCTGGTGATCGCGGCGCGGGTCTACATCGGCCGCATCGAGATGCTCATCACCGATCACACCGTCTTTGGCGGCGCCACCTACACCGACGACCACGTGTTCCTCGGCGGCATGATGCTGGTCGCCATCCTGTTCGTGGCGGGCGCCGTCATCGCCGCGCTCAACTTCATCACCCGCCCCGGGATGCGCTGGCTCGCCCTGGCGCCCATCCCCGCCGTGGTGTGCTACTTCGTGGTGCAACTGGTGGGCTGGTACGTGACCAGCTTCATTGTGAAGCCCAACCAGCTGGCGCGCGAGCAAGCTTACATCAGCCACAACATTGACTTCACCCGGCGCGCCTACGCGCTCGACCGCGTGGCGCAGCACGAGTTTCCGGCGGAGCTTGAGGTTCAGGCGGCCGATCCCCAGCACAACCAGGACACCTTGCGCAACGTCCGCCTGTGGGATTGGCACGCATTGCAGGACACCCTGCGGCAGATCCAGGAGATCCGCACATACTACGACTTTCCCGACGTGGACATCGACCGCTACTCGATTGGCGGCGAAACCCGCCAGGTGATGCTGGCGGCGCGCGAACTCAGCGTGGAAAAGCTGCCGGAGAGCAGCCGCAACTGGATCAACGAGAAGCTCATCTATACCCACGGCTACGGCATCACCATGAACCCGGTGAACGGCTTCACCCCCGAAGGCCTGCCCAACCTGCTGCTGAGCAACATGCCCATCCAGAACTCCGACTCCGCGCCGGCGGTCACCCGCCCCGAGGTGTACTTCGGCCAGCTCACTGACACCGATGTCTATGTGAAGACGCGCCAGAAGGAGTTCAATTATCCGCAGGGCGAAACCAACAATCTCTCTTCCTACGAGGGCACCGGCGGCATCGAGATGGGCGGCCTGCTTCGCCGCATCCTGATTGCATTTGACCGGGGCGATCTGGCCAAGGTGCCGTTCAGCGACGATATCGGCGCGCAGAGCCGCCTGCTGATGCGCCGCAATATCCGCCAGCGCCTCGAGACACTGGCGCCGTTTCTCACCTTCGACTCCGATCCCTACATTGTGGTGGGCGACGACGGCCGCCTGCGCTGGATCGTGGACGCCTTCACCACCGCCGACACCTATCCCTACGCCACGCATTACACGTTGCGCGATCAGCCGGTCAACTACATGCGCAACAGCGTCAAGGTCGTAGTGGATGCCTACAACGGCGACACCACGTTCTACGTCTTCGATCCGGCCGATCCGATCATCGGCGCGTATCGCGGAATTTTTCCGGCCCTGTTCAAGGATGCGTCGGCCATGCCGCCGGATACGCGCCGCCACGTCCGTTATCCGGAACTGCTGCTGAAGCTGCAGGCGCAGGTCTACGGGCTCTATCACATGACCGACCCGGTGGTGTTCTACAACCGCGAGGACCTGTGGACCGTGGCTTCGGAGGTGGGATTGAGCGACGTACGGGAGCAGGCTTCCATGCCCATGGATCCGAACTTCGTGCTCATGAAGCTGCCCGGAAACTCCGATCTTGAGTTCATCGACATCCTGCCCTTCACGCCGGCCAACCGCAACAACCTGATCGGGTGGATCGCGGGGCGCAGCGATGGCGACCACTACGGCACGGCGCTGGTGTACAACTTTCCCAAGACGCGGCTTGTGGACGGGCCCCTGCAGATCGAGGCCCGCATCGACCAGAATGCGCAACTCTCAGGACAGTTGACCCTGTGGAACCAGCAGGGATCGCACGTCAAGCGGGGAGCTCTGCTCGTCATTCCCTGCGGCAAGGCGCTGATCTATGCGGAGCCGATCTACCTGCAGGCGGAGCGCAGTCCCATGCCGGAACTGCGGCTCGTTGTCCTGGCGCTGCAGGACAAGCTGGCCTACGGCGCCACCTACGAGGCGGCGCTGCAATCGCTGTTTGGCGGCGCGCCTTCCTCCATGAGTGCCGAGGCGGCTCCGCAGACGAATGCGCCCGCGGTCGAGGCGGGCAAGCCGGCGAGCGCGGCGCCGGATCTGAACGCGTTAATCCAGGGCGCGGCACGCGATTTGAACGACTATCAGCGGCTGACCGCGGAAGGCAAGCTGGGCGAGGCAGGGCAGAAGCTGGAAGAGCTGAAGAAGAAGCTGGAGGCGTTGAACGCGCGCCAGCGGTAACGGCCAACCTGCCGGCGGTCGCGATGATTCCGCGCCGCCAATCGCCATCAGCCAAATCCATCGCGAATGGGGCAGGCCGCGCATCCCTGCCCCATTCGCGCATCCGGATGCACTCATCTTGAAGGCCTTATTGCGATACGTCTCTGCGAGGATGTTCCTGGTCAGCGAGCCTCGTGCGCTAAAATAAATTTGGAAATCGCGTCTTGCGGGCCGGTCCATTCGACGCGTCACACGCATCTAAAAAACACCGCACACCTGCGGTGTAACATCCCCGTTTCCTGAGAGAGCAAGCTGCCCTCTTTTTAACGAACATCGTCCCCGATTTTTGCCCATTTTCTGGAATCGAACGCCTGGAATGCGATCCCGACCGAAATCGTCGTCACCCCTCTGTCGATTCTCTGCGGCTGTATTCGCGTTCTGCGCGACCTGCGCTCACGCGTCTCTTCCGACCTCCATCTTCGCTCCGCATTCCACGCCGGCAAGCGAAGAGAACAAGCTGTCGTATTTTGTGCTGGCGATCTCGGCGCTCATCTTCCTGGGGGTGAGCAGCCTGCTGGTGTACGCACTGCTGCGTTATCGCGCGCGTCCCAATGACGACACCGAACCGCCGCAGGTGTTCGGCAGCCTGCAGATCGAGCTGTCGTGGACGATCATCCCCATCCTGATTATCGTGGTGCTGTTTCTGGGCACCGCGCGAGTGCTGTTCTCGGTTCAGGACGCGCCCAAGCCGCCCTCCGCGCTCGACGTGGTGGTCATCGGGCACCAGTTCTGGTGGGAGTTCCGCTATCCGCAGTACAACGTGGTTGCGGCCAATGAGCTTCATCTTCCCGTCAGCACCCGGTCGGCGCCGCGCCCCGCGTACATGAAACTCACCTCCGCCGACGTGGTTCACAGCTTCTGGGTGCCGCAGCTTGGCGGCAAGACCGATCTGCTGCCCAACCGCGTGAACGAGATGTGGACGGATCCGCAACAGACCGGGATGTACGTGGGCCAGTGCGCCCAGTTCTGCGGCCCGCAGCACGCCAAGATGCTGCTCCGCGTCTACGTCGATACGCCCGAAGATTTTCAAAAGTGGATCAGCGGCCAGCAGCGCATGCAGGCCGAGCTCGGGCAGGCGCGCGCCTCGCTGGTCTCGCAGCCGGATGCTGGAAGCAGCAATCCCGCCGTGCCGCCCCATGCGCCGGCCACGCACGCAGCGCCTGCAGCGCAGTCCGGCGACGCTTCTGACGCGATCGATGCCCGCAATGGCCAGCTTGTGTTTGAGCAGCAGGCCTGCATCAATTGCCACACCATCAACGGAACGATTGCCAACGGCCGATATGGCCCGGACCTGACGCACCTGATGAGCCGCGCCACGCTGGCCGCCGGCGCCGCCGAGAACACGCCGGGAAACCTGCAGGCCTGGATTGCCGATCCGAGCGCCTTCAAACCGGGATGCCTGATGCCGGCCATGCATCTCTCTGACAGGCAGAACGCGCAGATCACCGCGTACCTGCTCACTCTCAAGTAGTCAACTTTCGGAGTTGCGAATGGACGGACAGAGCATGCCAGCTGCGCAGGGAATCGAGGGAGCACTCGATCGCACGCCCGCGCACAGCGCTCGCGGCACCTACCTCGAGGTCGTTCACAGCTGGATCGTCACGGTCGATCACAAGAAGCTGGGGATTCTCTATATCGCGTATGCGCTGGTGTTCCTTCTTGTGGCCGGCGTTGAGGCGATGCTGATACGCATCCAGCTCATCCGGCCGCACAACGATTTTGTTTCTCCCTTCACGTTCAACCGCCTGTTCACGATGCACGGCACCACCATGGTGTTCCTGGTGGGCATGCCCATCCTGTTCGGATTTGGCAACTATCTTGTGCCGCTGATGATCGGCGCGCGCGACATGGCGTTCCCGCGCCTCAATGCCTTCAGCTTCTGGATTGCCGCCTTCGGCGGGCTGCTGCTTTACTACAGCTTCATCGGCGGCGTGGGCCTGGCCGGCACCGGCTCTGCTCCTGACGTGGCGTGGTTCGCCTATGCGCCGCTCACGGAGAAGGCCTTCTCGCCCGGACACACGGTCGATTACTGGGCCGTCGCACTGCTGGCCAGCGGCATCGGCAGCATCGGAACCGCAATCAACATCCTGGCCACCGTATTCTGCATGCGCTGCAAGGGCATGACGCTGCTGCGCATTCCGCTGCTGCCCTGGCTCTATGCCACCACCTCGTTCCTGGTGCTGGTGGCCGTGAGCCCGCTCACCGCATGCCAGGCCATGCTGCTCATCGACCGTTATCTGGGCGGCCACTTCTTTGACACCCAGGCCGGCGGCTCGGCCATCCTGTGGGCTCACTTCTTCTGGATCTTCGGCCATCCCGAAGTCTACGTGCTGGTGCTGCCGGCCTTCGCCTTCGCCAACGAGATCATCCCGGTATTCTCGCGCAAGGCCATCTTCGGATATCCCGCCATGGTGGCGGCCTCGGTGGGCATCGGCTTCATCAGCCTGGGCGTGTGGGCGCACCATATGTTCACCATCGGGCTCACCTCTTTCGGCAATGCCTTTTTCACTCTCTCCACGATGCTGGTCTCGATTCCCACCGGCATCAAGACGTTCAACTGGCTGGCCACTCTGTGGGGAGGCAAGATCCGCTTCGAAACGCCCATGCTGTTCTCGGTGGCGTTCCTCTTTCAGTGGGTCATTGCCGGCCTTACCGGCATCATGCTGTCTGTCTCGGCGTGGAACTGGCAACTGCACAATTCCTACTTCGTGGTGGCGCACTTCCACTACGTGCTGGTGGGCGCCATCGTGTTCATGATCTTCGCGGCCCTCTACTACTGGTATCCGAAGATGACCGGCCGCATGCTCGACGAGAGGCTCGGCAAGTGGCACTTCTGGCTGATGGTCATCGGATTTCACATGACGTTCGACTTCATGCATTTTCCCGGCCTGCTCGGCATGCCGCGCCAGATCTACACCTATGAGCCCGACCGCGGCTGGAACACGCTGAACTTCATCGTGTCGATCGGCGGATTCATTCAGGCCATCGCCATCCTGATCTTTGTCTACAACCTGGTGCATTCCTACTTCCGCGGCGAAGAAGCCGGGCCCGATCCGTGGGATGCGTGGACGCTGGAGTGGGCAACATCGTCGCCGCCGCCGTCGTACAACTTCGCGACCGATCCCCAGGTGGCGAGCCGCCGCCCGCTATGGGACCTGAAGCATCCTGAAGATCCCGATTCCGCATTCGAGTGAGGTTACGAGAGGAGAAGATGGCCACAGTTTCCATCCAGCACGGTACGGTTGAAGGCGCGTGGACCCAGCCCGCGCGCGGCACCATCGCCATGGTCAGCCTCATCATTGCGGAGTCCGCGATCTTCACCATCTTTGTGGTCGCGTACCTCTATTACATCGGACACGATGTGCTGGGGCCCACGCCCAGGCAGGTTCTCGAGGTTCCCTGGTTCTACAGCATCTGCCTGATCTCGTCGAGCGGATCCATCGTGCTGGCCGAGCATGCCATCGAGCATGGCAGGATGGCGGCATTCCGGCTGTGGTGGGCGGTCACCATTCTGCTCGGCATCACGTTCCTGTTCGGCACCGGGGTGGAGTGGCACAAGCTCATCGTGCACGACCACCTAACCATCAGCACCAATCTGTTCGGCACCACCTATTACTCGCTGGTCGGGCTGCACGCTTCGCACGTGGTCGTGGGCCTCATCATGATGCTGTTCGTGATGGCGTTTTCGCTTGCCGGCGCGGTGCGCCAGGAGCACGCATATCGCGTCAAGACGCTGGCTCTCTACTGGCATTTCGTCGACGCCGTATGGCTCGTCGTCTTCACCGTTGTCTACGTGGTGGGCCGATGAACGATCCGCGACCTCCCGCTTCGGCAGAGATGCCCGGCAGCGAACCGTCGGGCGCCGTTCATCTGCCCGCGCCCACGGCATGGCCGTTTCTCATGTCGCTGGGTCTCACGCTCGTCTTCGCTTCCCTGGTCACGAGCGGATGGATCGCGGTCCTCGGCGGATTCCTCGCCATCGTGTCGGCCGTGGGCTGGTTCCGCGACGTGCTGCCCCACGAGGCGCACGAACACGTGCCGGTGACGGAAGAGATCTTCGCGTTCGTTCCCGCGTATGAAAAAGTGGCGCGCATCGAGATCGACGAGACCCATCGCGCGCAACTTCCCCTCCAGACGTTTCCCATTACGAGCGGCATCAAAGGCGGCATTGCCGGCGGCATCGCCATGGTGATTCCGGCGGAGATCTACGGCATCCTTCGCTACCACAGCATCTGGTACGTGGTGAATCTGCTGGGCGGCGCGGGCGTGGGCAACTGGATCAATCCCACCGTGGAGCAGATGAGCCAGTTCCGCCTCAGCGCCTTCATCACCGCCAACATCATTCAGGGGGCCACCACGCTGCTGGTGGGAATTCTCTATGGCGCCATGTTGCCCATCTGGCCCCGGCGTCCCATGCTGCTCGGCGGCATTATCGCGCCGGCTCTCTGGACGGGCCTGTTGCACAGTATCCTCGGCATGGTGAATCCGTTTCTTGCGGAACGCATCGACTGGTGGTCCTTCGGGGCCTCGCAGGTGATCTTCGGCCTGGTTGCCGGATATGTGGTCACCAAGACCGGCCGGCTGAAGCAACTGCGTCAGGTTCCGCTTTCCGTGCGTCTCGGCGTGGAATCGCCGGGCCTGCACCCCGGCCACGCGAATCACGGGGGAGACGAGCACAAGTCATGAGGATGATCTCCATCGCCGCGTGTTTCGCCGCGCCGCTCGCTCTAGCGCTGGCCGGATGCAATCTGCCGGGACGCCCGGAGCCAGGCCCGGAAGTGCCGCGTCCTGAAGCCGTGATGTCGTTCGACAAGCTGTATGGCGACAACTGCGCCGGCTGCCACGGCGCCAACGGGCAGAACGGCGCCGCCACCAATCTTGCCAATTCCGAGTACCAGGCCCTGATTGACGACGCCACGTTGCGCGACATCATCGCCAACGGCGAAAAGGGTGCGCTGATGCCCGGCTTCAGTATCGCCAACGGCGGCGAGTTGAGCGACGCGCAGATCGACATGCTGGTGAGGGAAATGCGCGCCCGCTGGAAGAAACCGAATGCGTTTGGCGGCGACACGCCGCCGCCCTACAAGGCCGCCCACGCCGGTGACGCAACCAGGGGACAGCAGGTGTACGTCGCGGCCTGCGCAAGCTGCCACGGGGCCACGGCGCAGAAGCCGGGCAAAGACGGATCGATTCTGGATGGATCGTTGTTGGCTCTGCTCAACGAGCAGACGGTGCGCACGACGGTCATCGCCGGCCGCCCGGACGTGGGCCAGCCGGACTGGCGCAACCATATTCAAGGCCATCCGCTCAGCGACGACGAGATTACCAACGTGACGGCGTGGCTGATGGCGCAAAAGCCCGCTGCGCCGGGACAGCCGTATCCCGATGCGCCGGCGGAGAAGCCCGCCGCAACGCAGCCCCTCGCGGTAAAGAAATGATGAGTACCAACCGGAGCATCAATCATGGATGAGAAACTGCCGCCGCCCAGTTCGCAGGAACAGGAGCAGCGCCTGGACGAGGAACTCGTCACGCGGCGCACGTTCCTGATGAACGTCGGCATTGCGTTGAATGTCATTGTGGGGGCGGCCATCGCCACGCCGGTGGTGGCGTTTCTGCTCGGCCCTGTTCTGCGGCGCAAGGAGTACCTGCAGTGGGTCCCAGTGGGCAGTGTGTCGGACTTCCGTCCCGGCGAGACCAAACTGGTCACCTTCCGCAATCCGTTCACCGATCCGTGGGACGGCGACACCGCCAATGTGCCCGCCTATGTGCGCTGTTCCGAGCCGGGCAAGTTCACCGTGTTCGCCATCAACTGCGCTCATCTCGGCTGCCCGGTGCGCTGGTTTTCCGAGTCGCAGCTGTTCATGTGTCCGTGCCATGGCGGGGTGTACTACGCCGACGGCAGCCGCGCCTCTGGTCCGCCCGAACGCGGCCTGTTTACCTACGACGTGAGAGTGGACGGCGGCAAGCTGATGATCAATGCCGGGCAGATGCCCACACTCCAGAATCGCGCCGATGCAGCTCCATGCCCGAGTTCGGGCACCGGCTCCACAGCATCCCAAGCACCCGCACTCATTGCGAGGATTGAATCATGCCCGAATACCAGTGGCCCTGGTACCGACGCGTCTACGATTGGCTAGAACGACGCATACAGATTGAAGGGCCGGTCAGGGAAGCCGTCATGCACCCGGTGCCGAAGAGCACCGCGAGCTGGTGGTACATCTTTGGCAGCGCCAGCCTCACGCTGCTTATCCTGCAGGTGGTCACCGGCGTTCTGCTCGGCCTGGTCTACACGCCGTCGGCCGCGCACGCGTGGGATTCGCTGCAGATCCTCAACCATCAGCTTCCCCTCGGCTGGTTCCTGCGCGCCATGCACGGATGGGGATCGAACTTCATGGTCGCCGTGGTGCTCATCCACATGGCGCAGGTGTTCCTCTTCGGAGCCTACAAGTTTCCCCGCGAACTCACCTGGGTGGTGGGCGTCTTCATGCTGCTCATGACGCTGGGCATGGCCTTCACGGGGCAGGTGCTGCGCTTCGACCAGGACGCCTATTGGGGCCTGGGCATCGGCGCCTCCATCATGGGCCGTGTCCCCCTCATCGGCGGACAGCTCGTCCACGTCATGCTCGGCGGGCCTATCATCAGCGGCGCCACCCTGACCCACTTCTTTGCATTGCACGTCTTCGTGATTCCCGGCACGCTGCTGGGCCTGACCGCGCTGCATGTGTGGATGGTGCTCAAGCTGGGCATCAACGAGTGGCCCATGCCGGGCCGCATCGTGCGCCGCGAAAGCTACATCCAGGAGTACAACCATCTCGCCCATACCGACGGCATTCCCTTCGTGCCCGGAGCGGTGTGGAAAGACCTCTTCTTCTCGGCCGCCATTCTCCTTGCGGTGGCCGTGTGCGCCGCGATCTTCGGCCCGTTCGGTCCCAAGGGCGTTCCCGATCCGGCCATCACCAGTACCGTACCCAAGCCCGACTTCTTCTTCCTCTGGATCTACGCGGTCCTCGCCTTCCTTCCTCCCGAGCTGGAGACGCCGTTCCTCTTCATCGCGCCCGTCGTGGCGATCGGCGCCATGCTGCTGCTTCCGCTCGTTGCCGGCGAAGGCGAAAAGCACTGGTCGCGGCGTCCGGTCGCCG
>Ga0335082_10009782_pt1 | contig 10406 bp, 7 predicted proteins | sample Lox_Sample_41_FD_206718 | JGI IMG/M metagenome (GOLD analysis project Ga0335082, IMG submission 206718) | Soil microbial communities from Loxahatchee National Wildlife Refuge, Florida, United States - Lox_Sample_4.1 | ecosystem: Environmental > Terrestrial > Soil > Wetlands | place: USA: Florida...
CCTCGTCCAAAACGCCGAGCGGAGTCGCAGGGTTGATCCCCACCCCGACCTGCTTCCCGGCCTGACGGACCTGCTGGATGGCCCGGTGCAGGTTGGGCGTCGCCTCCTGGTGGAGGATCAGGAGATCGCCGCCGGCCTTGATGAACGCGTCGGTGTAGCGCTCGGGCCGCTCGATCATCAGGTGGACCTCGAGCGGTCGCTTCGTTCCCCGCCGCATCGCCTCCACGATCGGGATGCCCAGCGAGAGGTTGGGCACGAACAGCCCATCCATGACGTCGATGTGGAACCGGTCCGCTCCGCCGCGCTCGGCGTCCGCGACTTGCTCGCCCAGCCGCCAGTAATCGGCGGCGAGGATGGAGGGGAGGATCTTCACTCGACCGGGAGGCCTAGCCCGGCGGCGGCGCCCCGGTCCACCAGGAAGGTCAGCTTCCCGGAGAGAGGCGCCACTCCCCGGGCCGGAATCTCCTGGACCGGCGACTTCCCCCGGAGGACCTCCCGGAGCGCCCACTGCTTGTCCTCGCCCGCCACCAGGAAGAGCACCTCGGCCGCGGCGTTGAGCACCGGGAAGGTCAGGGTGATCCGGTGAGTCCTGAGCTTCTCCACCCAGTTTCCCGCGACCCAGCGGGTCTCCTCCGCCAGCGCCGGCGAGTGAGGGAAGAGCGACGCGGTGTGCCCGTCCGGGCCGAGGCCGAGGAGGACCAGATCGAAGGCGGGGAAGCCCATCGTCCCCGGGAAGAGCGTCCGGAGCGTCTGCTCGTAGTCCGCCGCCGCCTCGTCCGCCGGAAGCTCTCCGCGGATCCGGTACACGTGATCCTGGTTCACGAACGGCTGGCCGGTGAGGGTCTCCCGCGCCATGCGGGCATTGCTCTCCGGATCGTCGGGCCCAACGTTCCGTTCGTCTCCGAAGCAGAACACCGTCCGGTCCCAGGGGAGCCGTGGCCCCGACGCGAGCCGGGTGTAGAGCGCCCGCGGCGTGGTGCCTCCCGAGAGGGCCACGGTGAAGCGTCCCCGGGCGTTCGCCGCGGACCAGGCACGGTCGTGCACCCATTGCGCCGCCGCCCGGGCCACCGCGTCCAGGCTCTCCAGCACTCGCAGCTGCGGACCGGCCATGGTGTTCCCTCAGCTCTCGTCGAACGCCGCGCAGTGTGCCGCGCCCCAGAGCGCCGCCCGGTCGTTGAGCACCACCAGGACCGGCACCGTTTCGAGGAGAGATCGCATCCGGCCCTTGTCCAGGAAAGCGGCGAGGAAGCACCGCTCGTCCTTCAGCCTGGGAAGGATCTTCGGGGCGATGCCACCACCGAGAAAGACACCTCCGGTGGCGAGCATCCGCAGGGCGACGTTTCCCGCCTCCGCGCCGTAGCAGGAGACGAAGAGGTCCAGTGCCTGGACGCACACCGGGTCGGCGCCCTCCAGCGCCGTGCGGGAGACCACCGCCGCCGGATCCTCCTTCTGGAAGCGCAGGGCGAGCGCCTCCGGCTCCGCGACGCCCGATCGCTCGCGGAGAAAGCGGTAGAGGGTGACCAGCCCCCCGCCGGAGACGATGCGCTCGGCGCTGACCCTCCCCTTCTGCTTCGCGATGTGCTCCATCAGATCGGACTCGATCCGGTTCCGCGGTGCGAAGTCCGCGTGCCCGCCCTCGGTTGCAAAGGGATGGTGGCGCTGCCCGTCCCAGTAGAGCCCCGCCTGGCCGAGGCCCGTTCCTGCGGAGACGATCGCCTGGTTGCCCACCGCCTGTGAGGTCCCGGCCTGGAGCATCGCGAAGTCGGTGGGCCCCAGATGCCGGAGGCCATAGGCGTTGGCCTTGAGATCGTTGAGCAGCGTCACGCTGGGGACGGAGAGGATGTCCGCCAGGTGCTTCGAGTCCACCACCCACGGAAGGTTGGGAGTCTCGCTGCGTCCCTCGTTCACCGGCCCCGCCACTCCCAGGGCGGCGGCGGTGGCCACCGGCCTGACCTCCTGCACGAAGCGACGGACGATCGTCTCCAGATCCGGCGCCGAGCGACTGGAGTAGACCTCCTCCCGGGTGCGCACCAGCCGTCCGGCCTGGACCTCGAAGGTGGCGAGACGGGCGTTGGTGCCGCCGATGTCGCCGGCGACGATCACGTCCCGGAGTTCTCCCAGTGCCGCCCGTCCCGCTTGAGCAACTCGTCGGCTTCGATCGGTCCCCAGCTGCCGGCGGCGTAGTTCGGGAAGCTTCGCGGCGGCAGCGCCTTCCACACGTCGAGCACCGGCTGAACCATCGCCCAGCCCGCCTCGACCATGTCCGCGCGCTGGAAGAGCGTCGCGTCGCCGATCATCGCGTCGTAGAGCAGCGTCTCGTAGCCGGTGCTGGGAACCTTCCCGAAGTAGTCCACGTAGTCGAAGTCCATCTCCACCGCGCCCATGGTGAGGACCGGACCCGGCACCTTCGCCCCGAACCGCAGCGAGATGCCCTCCTTGGGCTGGATGTGGATGTAGAGGCGGTTGGTGGTCAGGTGGTCCACCGAGGTGTGCTGGAAGAGCGTCGCCGGTGCGTGCTTGAACTGGATGACGATCTGGGTCACCCGCTTGGGGAGCCGCTTCCCGGTCCGGACGTAGAACGGCACGCCGGCCCAGCGCCAGTTGTCGATCATCCACCGCAGGGCGACGTAGGTGTCGGTCTGGCTCTCCTCGGGGACCTTCTCCTCCTGCCGGTACCCGGGCGCGGTCCTCCCGTCGACCTGCCCCGGGCCGTACTGGCCGCGCACCGCCTGGTGGAGCACGTCCTCGGGGGACAGGGGCTCGATGGACTTCAGCGCCTTCACCTGCTCGTCGCGCACGGCGTCCGCGCTGAAGGAGATCGGCGGCTCCATCGCCACCAGGCTGACCAGCTGGGCGATGTGGTTGGGGACCATGTCCCGCATCGCGCCGGCGGTGTCGTAATACCCGCCGCGCCCCTCCACGCCGAGCTCCTCGGCCACCGTGATCTGCACGTGGTCGATGTAGTTGCGGTTCCAGATCGGCTCGAACATCCCGTTGCCGAACCGGAACACCATGAGGTTCTGGACCGTCTCCTTTCCCAGGTAGTGGTCGATCCGGAAGATCTGGCGCTCGCCGATGACCGCCTTGATGCTCCGGTTCAGCTCCACCGCGCTGGGCAGGTCGTGACCGAAGGGCTTTTCGATCACCACCCGCCGCCACCGCCCGTTCTCCTCCTTCGCCAGGCCGCTCTTGCCGAGGTTCTGGACGATGGGGGCGAAGAACACCGGCGAGACCGACAGATAGAAGAGGTAGTTCCCCGGCGTGCCCACCTGGCCGTCGGTCTTTCGCAGGAAGTCGGCCAGACCGTTGAACGACTCCGGTCGGGTCGCATCCGCCGCGAAGTAGAAGATCCGCTCCGAGAGGGCTCCCCAGGCCGCTCGCATCGGCTCGCTGGAGAGCACCTTGTCCTCGGGCTTGACCTCGTCGCGGAACTCGGCGTTGCTCATCTGGGTCCGGGCCACGCCCACCACCGCCAGGTTCTTCGGCAGGAATCCCGCGTTCTGGAGGTTGAGGATCGCCGGGATGAGCTTGCGCCTGGTGAGGTCTCCCGAGGCCCCGAAGATGACCACGATGCAGGGGTCGGCGGTGCGATTGTGCGGCGGGGTGAGCGCGGTCTCTGGCTTCTTGACCATCACTTCGGCTCCACGTGGCCACCGAACTGCTTGCGCATCGCCGAGAGCAGCTTCTCGGCGAAGGTGTGCTGCTGGCGGGAGCGGAAGCGCGTGTAGAGCGCGGCGGTGAGCACTTCTGCAGGCACCGCCTCCTCGACCGCGGCCTGCACCGTCCACCGTCCCTCGCCGGAGTCCTGCACGAACCCCGAGTAGCTCTCCAGCTTCGGATCCTGGGCCAGCGCGATGCTGGTGAGATCGAGCAGCCAGCTCGAGACCACGCTGCCTCGCCGCCAGAGCTCGGCGATGTCGGCGATGTTCAGATCGTACCGGATGTCCGGCGGAAGCTGCTCCGAGGCCGCGTTCTTGAAGATGTCGAATCCCTCGGCGTAGGCCTGCATCAGGCCGTACTCGATGCCGTTGTGAACCATCTTCACGAAGTGCCCCGAGCCGGAGGGGCCACAGTGGAGATACCCCTGCTCGGCGGAGCTCTTGCCGTCACGGCCCGGGGTGGGGGGGATGTCGCCCCGCCCGGGGGCCAGCGTCCGGAGGATGGGCTCGATGCGCTGCACTGCCTCCTTCGGGCCGCCGACCATGAGGCAGTAGCCGCGCTCGACTCCCCACACTCCACCGCTCGTCCCGGCGTCCACGTAGTGGATGCCCTTCTTGCCGACCTCCTTCGACCGACGGACGTCGTCCTTGAAGAAGCTGTTTCCGCCGTCGATGATCGTGTCCCCGGACTCGAGCAGCTTCGCCAGGGCCTGGACCGTGTCCTCGGTCGGACCGCCGGAGGGGACCATGATCCACACCGCCCGCGGCTTCTGGAGCTTGGCGACCAGCTCCTCGAGGCTCTTCGCCCCGGTGGCCCCCTGCTTCGCATAGCCGGCGACCGCGTCCGCGCTCCGGTCGTAGACCACGCAGGCGTGCCCGCCCTTCATCAGGCGAAGGACCATGTTTCCGCCCATCCGCCCCAGGCCGATCATCCCGATCTGCATCGCTGTCGCTCCTGACTGCCGACTGCCCTCAGAAAGAGTTCAGACCGCCTGGTCGACGGCGTCCGAGAGACGCCGGAGCGCGGCATCGAGCGGGCCGCGGAGATGCACTCGCAACGCACGCCGCTTCCGCTCGGCGAGGACCTCGAAGTCGCCCCGGGCCTGCGCCGCCTTCACCACCCCGAACGTGTACTTCTGCCCGGGCACCGGGAGCTGGACCGGATCGTCGCAGGTGACCTGGAGGAAGACGCCCGTGTTCGGCCCGCCCTTGTAGGCCTGCCCGGTGGAGTGCAGGAACCGCGGCCCGAACCCGAGGCAGGTCGCCACGCGCTTTCCATCCCGCACGCGGATCCGGGCGCCCTGGAGCGCCGCCTCGTTCTCCGCGGTCATCGGGACGTAGGCGAGGAGGCCGAGGTAGTCGCCCCCCCCGAGCCGGCCGAGGTGGGAGCGCAGAACGTCCGTCAGCGTCCTGCCGCCCTGGAGCGCGGAGACGTTTGCCGGGTCGGCGAAGAGCGCCACCGGCCCGTCCTCGAGGAACGGGCGCTCCTCGGGCAGCGCACCGGCCTTCTCGTACGCCTCGGTGAGCTTCCGGGTGGCGATCTTGCTCGCCTCCACGTCCGGCTGGTCGAAGGGGTTGATCTCCAGCAGCGAGCCGGCCACCGCCGTGGCGATCTCCCAGCGGAAGAACTCCTGGCCGAGGGCGTAGGGCTCGTCGACGTCGATCCGGACCACCGGTTGCCCGGCGTTCACCAGGGCGTCCACCGCCCGGTCCTGGGCGGCGTCGGGGGCGGACTTCAGCCGGAGATAGGCGAAGAGCCGGTCGCTCCCGTAGCGATCCGGAGCGGCGAGCTGCTCGCGGTCGACCGGGATCAGACCCTTGCCCTGCTTGCCCGTCGACTCGGCGATGAGCTGCTCCAGCCACGCGCCGAGGTCGCCGATGCCCGGGCTGGCGACCAGGGTGATCTTGTTTCGCCCCTCCCGGCCCAGGGCGCCGAGGGTGGTCCCGAGGATGCCGCCGGGATTCTTCGATGCCGGGACGCTCCCCGCACAGGCTTCCACCATGGTCAGGGTGCTGCCCAGGAACCGGCGCAGGTCCACCCCCATCACCGCGGCCGGAACCATGCCGAAGTTCGACAGAGCCGAGTAGCGGCCGCCGATGCTCGCCCGGCCGGGGAAGATGGCGCGGAAGCGGTGCTCCCTGGCGACCGACTCCATCTTCGACCCGGGATCGGTGATGGCGACGAAGTGCCGGCCCGCCTTCTCCCGCCCCACGGCCTTCCCGGTGAGCTCCCAGAAGAACTGGAAGAAGATGTTGGGCTCGAGGGTGCTCCCGCTCTTGCTGGAGACGATGAACAGCGTCGACTCCGGCTCCACCCGCCTCGCCATCGCCTGGACCTGCACCGGGTCGGTCGAGTCGAGCACCAGCAGCTCCGGCGCTCCCGCGACCGGCCCATAGGTCAGGGACATCACCTCGGGGCAGAGCGAGCTGCCACCCATGCCGAGCAGCACCGCGTGCCGGAAGCGTTCGCCGCGGACGTCCTCGAGGAAGAGGTCGAGCTCGGGGCTGACCGGCGCGGTCCCGTTGACGATGTCCAGCCAGCCCAGCCACTTCGCCTCGTCCTGGCCGGTCCAGAGCGAGGCGTCACGCTTCCAGAGCCGCTCCATCTTCCGGCCCCGATCCCAGTCGGCGAGGCTCGCCTTCACCAGCGCGTCGAGCGCGGGGGGAAGGTGCAGCGAGATGCCGTTCACTTCCGGCTCCCGCTCTTCAGCTTGCCCTCGACCGCGGAGAGCAGCTCGCGGAAGCTGTCGGCGAAGCTCTTCACCCCCTCGTCCACCAGCTGGGCGGTGATCGCCTTCATCGAGATCCCGGACTGCTCCAGCTTCCGCATCACCGCGTCCGCCTGGTCCAGCCCCTGGTCCAGCGACCGCCGGACCTTCCCGTGGTCCCGGAAGGCATCGAGCGTCGCCGGCGGGATGGTGTTGACCGTGTCCGGCCCGATCAGCTCCTCCACGTAGAGGACGTCGGAGTACCGGGGGTTCTTGGTCCCGGTGCTCGCCCAGAGCACGCGCTGCGTCTTCGCGCCCTTGTCCGCCAGGGCCTGCCAGCGAGGGCCGGAGAAGAGCTTCTGGTACTTCTGGTAGGCCTGCTTCGCGTTGGCGATGGCGACCTTCCCGGTGACCTCGTCGAAGAGGGACTTCTGCTGCGGCGTGGCCCCGGCCTTCTCCCGCGCCGCGATGGTCTTCTCGACCAGGGTGTCGATGCGGCTGACGAAGAAGCTGGCCACCGACGCGCTCCGCGACACGTCCTCGCCCCGGGCGAGGCGCTTCTCCAGGCCCCGGATGTACGCCTCGGCCACCGCGACGTAGGCCTCCTGGCTGAAGAGGAGGGTCACGTTGATGTTGAGCCCCTCGGAGACGCACTGCTCGATCGCCGGGGTTCCCTCCACGGTGCCCGGGATCTTCACCATCACGTTGGGGACGCCGAGCGTCTTCCACAGCCGGCGGGCCTCGACGATCGTCCCCTCGCTGTCGTGGGCGAGCGTGGGGCTGACCTCGATGGAGCAGTAGCCGTCCCGGTGTCCGGTCTTCTCCCAGACCGGCCGGAAGATCCGCGCTGCATCGCCGATGTCCCGCACCGCGAGGGCCTCGAACACCTCGCCCGTCGAGGCGCCCTTCGGGCCCCACTCCCGGAAGAGATCGTCGTAGTCCTGGCTGCCCTCGACCGCCTTCTGGAAGATGGTGGGGTTCGAGGTCAGGCCCTTGAGCCCATCGTTGTCGATCAGCCGCTGCAGCTCGCCGGTGGTGACCAGGCTCCGCCGCATGTAGTCCAGCCAGATGCTCTGGCCCTGCTCCTCGAGCGCTCTCAACGGATTCATCGCTGCTCCTTCGACCGACGCCGCTCGGGCGTCTCGAACTCGAACACCGGGATCACCGGCCCTTCCTTCCCAGCTGCTCCTTCGCCGCCGCGACCACGTGGTCGGTGGTGAAACCGAAGTGCACGAGCACGTCCTTCAGCGGCGCCGAGGCCCCGAAGCTCTTCATGCCCAGGATCTTTCCCGTCCGGCCCACGTAGGCTTCCCAGCCGAACATCGCCGCCTGCTCGACGGCGACGCGGGCGGTCACGGTCGAGGGAAGCACCGACTCGCGGTACTCCGGTGACTGCTGCTCGAAGATCTCCCAGCAGGGCATGCTGATCGCCCGGGCGCGGATTCCCTCCGCCTTCAGCTTCTCCAGGGCCTCGACGATCAGCCGCACCTCGCTTCCGGTGGCCATCAGGAGGACCTCTGGCTTGCCGCCCTCCGCGTCCGCGAGCACGTAGGCTCCCTTCCGCGCGCCGCTCGCCGGGGCGTACCTCGTCCGGTCGAAGGTGGGGAGCGCCTGCCGGCTGAAGCTCAGGATGGTCGGGTGGTGCTTGCTCTCCAGCACCAGGCGATAGCACTCGGTGACCTCGTTGGCATCGGCCGGCCGCATCACCCGGAGGCCGGGCACCGCCCTCAGCGAGGCCAGCTGCTCGATCGGCTGGTGCGTCGGGCCGTCCTCGCCCAGGCCGATCGAGTCGTGGGTCATCACGTGAAAGGCGGGAATCTCCATGATCGACGAGAGGCGGATCGGCGCCCGCATGTAGTCGGTGAAGGTGAGGAAGGTGCTCCCGAAGGCGCGGAGCTTGCTCAGCACCATCCCGTTCACGATCGCGCCCATCGCGTGCTCGCGGACCCCGAAGTAGACGTTCCGGCCTCCGGGCTCAGCGGGCGTGAGGTTCGCCTCGCCCTTCAGGGCGGTCTTGGTGGAGACGCTGAGGTCCGCCGCTCCTCCGAGCAGCCAGGGGATTCGCTTCGCCAGCGCGTTCAGCACCTGCCCCGAGGACTCCCGGGTGGCGATTCCCTTCGGGTCCGCGGGGAAGACCGGGAGGTCCCTGTCCCAGCCCTCGGGGAGCTCGAACCGGTCGATCAGATCCAGCTCGCGGGCGAGGTCGGGGAACTCCTTGCGTTGCCGCTCCCGGAGCGCCTCCCACTCCTGCCGGAGCTTGCGTCCGCGGGCGCCGATGCCCTGGTCGAAGTGCTCGCGGACGCCGTCGGGAACGAGGAACTGGGCGTCCTCCGGCCAGCCGTAGGTCCTCTTGGCGGCGCGGACCTGATCCTCGCCCAGGGGCTCTCCGTGGGCGGCGCTGGTGTCCTGCTTCTTCGGGGCGCCGTAGCCGATGTGCGAGTCGACGATCACCAGGGTGGGCCGATCGGTCGTGCGGTCGAAGAACTCCAGCGCCTTCGCCAGCTGATCGAGGTCGTTGGCGTCGGAGACCCGGGTGACCGCCCAGCCGTAGGCCTCGAACCGCTTGCCGACGTCCTCGTTGAAGCTGAGGTCCGTCCGCCCGTCGAGCGAGACGCTGTTGTTGTCGTACAGCCAGCAGAGGTTCGGGAGTCTCAGGTGCCCGGCGAGCGAGGCGGCCTCGCTGGCGATCCCCTCCATCATGCACCCGTCCCCGAGGATGGCGTAGACGTCGTGATCGAAGAGGGTGAGCCCGGGACGGTTGTAGCGCGCGCCCATCCACCGCGAGGCCATGGCCATCCCCACCGAGTTCGCCGCACCCTGTCCGAGCGGCCCGGTGGTCGCCTCCACGCCGGTGGTCAGACGGTACTCGGGGTGCCCGGGCGTGCGGCTGCCGAGCTGGCGAAAGGCCTTGAGGTCGTCCATCGAGACCGCGGGCGCGTCGAGCACCCGCCCCGCGTGATCCACCTGCCGCACCCCGGTGAGGTGAAGCACCGAGTAGAGGAGCATCGAGGCATGGCCGTTGGAGAGGATGAATCGGTCGCGGTTGGGCCAGGTCGGGTCCGCGGGGTCGTAGCGAAGCACCTTCTGCCACAGCGCGTACGCGACCGGGGCGAGCGCCATCGGTGCACCGGGGTGGCCGGAGTTCGCCCTTTGCACGGCGTCGATCGACAGCGTGCGGATGGTGTCGATGGCGAGCTTCTCGATTCCGGAGGGGGGCACGGGGACTCCCGATGTGGGGAAATGGCGCCGCTTGGTAGACTGGCGTTTCTGACGCACCGAGGGGTCGGACACAAGACGCAGGTAGGTGTCAGTGCTCCCCGCCGAAGGTTGCGTTACGGCTTCAACACGCCCGGGCGTTCCTTTCGCCATCGAGGCACACCCCGGTAAACTCGCCCGGACTGATGTCCGACACGCGCGCGGCCATTCGCGAGCTGCGCTCCCTCAGCGAGAAGCGAAGCACGCAGGGTCTCACCGAGCAGGAGCAAAGCCGGCTCGCCGAGTTGCGGGATCGGCTCGGGTTGCCTCCCGACCCCCCTGCCGGTCCCCAGGGCCCCGTCATTCCCTTCGTGCCCCGGCCAGCTCCTCCGGCGCCCGGCCCGGTGGCCGGCGCGCGCGTGGCGAGCGTCCCGGCGGGAGGACTCGCGCCTTCCCCGCGGGCCGTCGGGGCCGAGATGGGGCCAGCGAGCGTGCCGGAGCCCACGAGCCCGAGCTGGCCCGTGCCGGCCGGCATGGACGCTGCCGGCACGGGGGGCGCGCCCTGGGCGCCAGGCGAGCACGGGGAGATCGCCCCGGCCGACGCGACCCCGACCGTCGCTGGCGCGCCCTGGCCCGAGGACGGGCGTGCCGAGGCGGCGACGACCGACGCCGCCGGAGCGTGGACCGGCGCCGAGGCTCCGCCGACGCCGGAGACGGCTGCGCCCTGGCCCGAGGACGGGCGTGCCGAGGCGGCGACGACCGACGCCGCCGGAGCGTGGACCGGCGCCGAGGCTCCGCCGACGCCGGAGACGGCTGCGCCCTGGCCCGAGGACGGGCATGCCGA
>Ga0335082_10009783_pt1 | contig 10406 bp, 17 predicted proteins | sample Lox_Sample_41_FD_206718 | JGI IMG/M metagenome (GOLD analysis project Ga0335082, IMG submission 206718) | Soil microbial communities from Loxahatchee National Wildlife Refuge, Florida, United States - Lox_Sample_4.1 | ecosystem: Environmental > Terrestrial > Soil > Wetlands | place: USA...
TGAATCTTCAAATTGTCATTTGCATCGACCGCGATCGGCCAACCGTGCACACCTTCAATGAATGTTCCGTCGCTGATCGTGGTGCCACCGGCGGTATTTTCGATGTCGATCAGATTGCCATTGCCGCTTGTGCCAGTACGCGAAATATATAGATTGTTGAATACGATATCTTGATTACCCTGCCGTACGAGCACAAGCGGTTCCGTGGGGGATGATGCCAGCGGAGCGGTCGTGATCACCTTCACGTTGTCCAGGATGAGATCGTTGGTTTGTAGAATATCGATCTGGCCACCGATCAGCGTCACATTGGTTACTCGCTGATGCTGATCGACCGCACCGCCGGAAACGCCTGCGAGCGCAATTCCGGCGGTTGCCACGCTTTGCGTGTCATCTATGAAACCGTCGTGGATGTTGATGTAGCTGTTTGCGGTGCCGCTCGGTTCCTCGTCGATGGGTCCATTTTGGACGCCATCAATGTAAAAATGATCGAATTCGCACACGTTGCATCCGCGCTGAATCGCAAGCCCGGATCGTGATCCGATGCGCCCGTTTGGTGGCACCGATGTGACAGTGCCGTGGCCATGCAGGAGAACGTTTGCAAAGTGAATGTTGTTGATTGTTCCTGCATTGGAAAAGAATCGAAGCTCGTCACCGATGCTCTTTCCAAACGATATGTCATGTCCGTAGACGTCTACGGCTCCGTCATAGATAGCGATCAAGTGATTCTCTTGAATCGGATCGGGTGTCGTGATCGTGTCTTGATACACGCCGAATTCGGCGAGCTCGATGTTCTGACCATTCACGACGATCAGATCCCATTCGCCGCCGTCACCGGCGCCGAATTGCGCGAGCGTCGTCGCAAACTCGCCTGCGCCGACGAGCGTTTCCTTGGTCACCGTTGCATCGAAGTGAATCGACCAATTGTTGACGCCGTCTTGGCCGAAATAAATTAGCCCGGGTGGCAATACGAGCCGCGCGTAAGTCCCCTTGAACGTGTTGATCGCCAGGTTGACGCCTGCCGTGTTCGCGACTGCGGCACTCGAGTCATTGACCATGACCGAATACGGCGCTTGCGCGAGATCGACCACGATCGTCGAGTAGACCGATCCGCGCTGTCGGATCACGTCGTCAACGGTCAGATTCTCCGTGCGAAACGTCCCGAGCGCGTCGACGTCGCTGCGATGGCCGGCATATCCGACGAGCAGATACGTTGCGATCAGCGCGACAGATACAAGCATCGCGCCGGTGAATGCCTTACCAATTCCGATGCGCTCGATCTTCATGGTGATCGCTTTCCCTTACGCGGTGGCCGTGTTGATCGTGACGAGGATCGTCGTTCCGTCGGCGAAGTTGTCCGAGGCGCCGAATCGCACGGTCGTGGTCGTGCGTGACAGCACGAACAGATCGACATCATCATCGACGGTGGGGAGCTGCAAGATCGCGCCGACGATGTAGGTGGCATCGGCCATCGCCGTAGGAAGCGTGACGTTGAACCCGTCCGGATCGGTCGTGTGATCGACCGCGACCGCGAACGCCTGACCGCCACCGCCGGGACCCGCGGCGCCGTGCAATGGGCGTCGCGTCGTGCCATCGCCGATCACGGTGGTTTGATCCGCCGTCGAGATCTCTTCGATTGGCGGCCAAAATCCATCGCCGATGCCGATGTTCACGTCGGCACTGACGCTGGGGATCCCGGGAATGAGCTTGGTATCTGGCATCACGATCTCCTAGGTTCGGGTCTTGGTCGGCGCCTTGGTTGGCGACTTGATCGGCCTGCGGACGCGCACACGGAGCTGCGCGGTGCTCGTGGTTGCGACGGCGCCGGCATTCGCGGCGGCGTTCAGATGCGCACGCGCGCGAGCTCGCGCGGGGCGAGCGGCACGAGGGCGAGGTGCGGTTTTCACGTCGGACATGATTTGACTCCTAGGTATGCGCCAGCACGCGCCAGCGTTGCGCGAAAAGATCGTAGATGAACGTCACCGATCCCAACGGTCCAATGGGGAGCGACGCGGCGCCGGGTAGAAGAAACCGATTTGCCGGAGTGCTCGTGCCGGCGTCGTGCGTGAACGTGATCGTTCCTGTCGTGGAGATATTCAAAAAAACGACGATTCGGCCCTCTGCATTTGGAGCGCCCGCCGCAGATAAGCCGGTGACCGTCGATGTGAGCCCGGTGTCTTGTTTGACATACGAAGTAACGCCCGTGCCTGCCCACGGATTGTAATTGTCATTGGTCGATCCGTTGCCGAGCGCAGCGGGCGTCGTCGATGGATCGATGGACAACTCCTGGGCGCGCACACTTGTGGTCGCACCACCAAACACGGTCCATCCAAATCCACCGACGTAGATCAGGAGTACGCCGTCATTGTTTGGAACGTTGAGATTTTTGCCGTCTGCCGTCCAGATGCGATTATTTGGCGACGATGAAGAACTATTGTTCAACAAAGCGAATTCATCGCAGAGCGATCCGACGATCGATTGCGCGCACGCACCCGGGAAACCACCGTTCCACAACCAGAGGAGATCGCCTTCGTTGCCGGCGACGATGCCCGAGAGCGTCGGCGAATTCGCGGACGGATCGATTTCGACGCGTGAGGTGTGAGGGCCTCCGGCCCAGAGATCCACGTTGTCATGCTGGCCCGCGCCGAGTGAGATGAACACCTCGGTGCTGTTGCTGATCTGACGATCCACGATCAGATCGGCCGTGTGAAACGTTCCGGCCGTATCCGTGAGATCGCGTGCGACCACAAGCCCGATCACGAGCGCGGAGCTCGCAACGAACAGGCCCGTGAAAGTCTTACCGATGCCGATCACAGGATCCCCTTTGCATGGATCTTCGGCTTCGAGCGCTTTGGGAACTTCACGTCGGACATGGGGTCTCCCTGATCAGCATCGTATCGTACCAATCGCGATGATCGCCATCGCGATCAGGGATCGGCCACGGATCCGGATCCTCCGCGAGCACACGCGCGCGGATCGCGCGCAAGTCCGGCGTAAACTCGGTGTGCGATCGCGTGCCGAACCGCGTGATCGTCGCATGGCTGCGATCGTGAGGGCTCTTGCCCTTGTCGAGTCGCGGGAACGCCGGCACGTGCACGTCCCCGGTGCGATCCTGAAGCGCCGCCATGCGCGGCAGGAACGCGATCCGCTTGCCGCGGTTGCCGAGCATGAGCCCCAGGATGCAATCCTCTTGACCCGTCGGATCGCATCCCTCCTCGTTGCCGTTGACGTCGAGGAACCACTCAAGCGGGCCGGCGAAGTTGCCACCGAACAGCCAACCGCCCGGCGCGTCGCTCATGCCGCCCGGTTTGATCTCGGCGCGGCTGTCGAGCGATCGCCGCGTGCCGGGTGTGACGTGCCGCGATACGTTGTTGGTGTCGATCGGGCCGTCTTCGATCTTGTCGTAGGGGCCGCAGATGACGCTCGTGCGGTCACGACAGGCCGTGCGAACGGTCTCGAGCCACGTCGGCCCGATGTGTACGCGATCGTCGAGAAATGCGATGTAGTCATCTTGACAGTAACAGAGCGCCGTGTTTCGCGCGTTCGCGTTCGCGAAAAAGTCCCGGGGCGCGATCCGGTGCTTGCCCTGCCACACGTTCGGCTTGGGCAGGACGGCGCGACCTTCGGCGATTCCGCTCTGCGTGTGGAGCGCATCGCCGGCCAGATCCAAGATCGAGCGTCCGAGCGCGTCGACGACGAGCAAGCGGATCCGATCGCCGGCGCGTTGCTGCGCGGTGAGATCGTGCACGAGCCAGTCCACGTGAGGCTCGGCGCGCGCGGTGATCATGGCGATGGTGAGCCGCATGCGCCGCGCGCCCTAATCCTTGCTCGATGGACGAGCCTCAAGCGCGTCGGCGATGCGACCCAACCCCAAACCGATCGCGAAGGTGACCGCGCAGATTCCAACGAATGCGAGAACGCTCATCATGCCGGTTACTCGATCGGCTTCCAGTAGGCCAACCACCCGGCCATATCGAAGTGATCTTGATAGAACGGCCGGAGCGCATTCTGCTCGGCGACCTCTTCGCCCTGCGCCTTGCGGATCTCGACCCAAGGCCAGTACGGCAAGAATCCCTCTTGGATTGGCATGCTCGTACCCTCGAGCGAGTTGTAATCGTGCGAGGCGATCACGTCACCGGGCTTTAAGTACCTCGCGAACGTCGCGAGCTCGCGTGGCTTGTCGCCGCCGTCGCACAAGACGTATGACACCCCCGGCCCCGTGATGAGCTGCGCGATCTCCTCTTCGGATTGCCAGATGTCGGCCACGCGAAAGTCGACGCCGAGATCTCGCCCGATCGGCACGATCTGAACGTCGGCCGGCGAACGATCGTAGGTGACCACCTTCGCGCCGATGAACCGCGCATGGAGCGCGAGCGCGGTGATGAAGCCACCGGAGTACGTGCCGAGCTCGATGAGTCGCGCCGGAGGATGCATCTCCATCGCGTAGCTCCATGTCGGGATCGCGAGCCGGTTCTGCGCGGCGTACATCCCGAACGGGCGCGAAGCCATGCCCTTGAGCGAATACAGAGGCAACAGGCGTGAGGTCATACACGACTCTCCATGCAGTTTTTCATTCCCATGTACACCCTCGCGCCGCGCACCATGCCTCGGCATCCGCGCGTGTCTTTTTGGCCGCCTCTTTACCGCGGCGAGCTTTCGTGTAGTTCACGAGTTGACCACCGAGCCAGATCATGGCGCGCGTTTCGCCTGCGGCGGTCACGATATCGATGCGGCACGTCTTCATGGCGTGGCCTTGCTGGCGATCTGCATGTCAGTGCAACCTTTCCCGATCATGATCGGCAAGGCCATCGAGCGCGAGCTGCTCGCGCTCCGTCTCGGTGTCGTCGTTCGTGCTGACCGCTGTATGCCCGGCGACCGCGCTCGGCTCCCAGATGAGCTCACACGCGATGCACTGGATCGTACCGATCGCCGTCGACAGCTTGCGCACGCGCTCGCTCTTGCAGCCGGGACACGCGATCGCGCGAGCCGCCTCCGCGTCGGCGGCATGCGGTGCATCGAGCGGCCCGAGCTCGGCGAGCACGGCCGACCGCGTGTGATTCTTCCAGCGATCGGCGCGAATGTCCTCGATCTCGTCGGGTGTCAGATCGTGTACGAACGCCGGCGCGACGAACGGCGTCACGGGTTCAGATCTCCACCATTCGACCGTCTCGCCGCAGTCGCGACATGTGAGCTTCACGAGGCGCGTCCTCGATCGCCGTATACCGACACGACCGCATCGGCACGAAAAGCGGTAGATGCGCTCGGTTGCGGTCTGCTCGCGTTCGGTGTGTAGGCTCATGCGCCGATCCCCTTTCGTTGCATCACGATCCCGGTGCCGAGCGCGTAGAGGTCGCGAAAACCGAGCTCGGCGGCGCGCACGTGCGCGCGCTCGACGTGACCGCCCTCCCATCCGAGATCGTCGAGCACGAGGATCCCGCCGAGCGGCACGCGCGCGCCGAACCGTTCGACGTCGCGGCTTGCGGCCCGTGATTGCCGTCGACATGTAGAAGATCGATCTCGCTCGGAGGCTCGCATAGGTCGCTCGATCGATGACAGATCGTGCACAAATGCAAGAGCTCGTGGAGCTCGAGGCGCGCGAGAAACTTTCGATACGCGGCGCCATGATCGACGTTGCCCCACCATGCGGCATTCGGGGCCGTCTGATCCGCCACGCTCGCGTCGTGCGCCCACGGATCGATCGCGATCGCGCGACCTTTCCCGGTGTGCTTCATCGCGAGCAACATCGGGATGAGGCTGCCACCCTGCCACACGCCGATCTCGACGGTGATCCGTGGCCGAAACGCGAGCACGAGCGCGGCGAGGCCATGCGCCTTGTCGACGGTGCACCATTCTCCACCGTCGGGTAGGACGCGCTCGATCTCTGCGAGCAAGGCGCGCATCGCGAACGCTCACCGGCGCTTTCGCGGCGCGTACGGGATGCGGTGGCCGGCGGCCCGAGCCTTGGCGAGATTCACGGCGGTTTCCTGCGCTCGCGCGTCGGCGAGCCGCCGGTGCTTGCCGAGGATCCTGCCCTTTTGCGACATGAGCAGATACATCGGCCGCCCACCCTGCGTCACTTTCACGATCATGGTTGCACCTCGTCGGATGAGTCATGCGCGACATGCGCCGAGAGCGGCGCGAGCGTGCGTAGCACGTCGTCGATCGTCGTCGCGCCGAGCCATGCGCATTCGTCGTCGGTGCCAAACGAGATCACCACGCGACCGCGCTCGATGTCAAGCGCGAGTCCGGCGGCAAACTCGATGCCGGTCTCGGCGAGCTTCACGGGGGCGCTGCGCTCGCGCAGGATGCCGCGATCACACACGGTATAGAACACGTGCCAGTAGAATTTTTGAGTGCCGAAAACGCGAACGCCGTGCCCGATGCCGAGCCAACGGCCTTTCTTGCCGACCGGCGCGAGCGAGACGAGCTGGCTTCCACCGCGCAGCGAGAATGGCCCCGCGTCGAGCTTGGTCGCGCCATCGTGACCGTTCATGCGTGGATGCCGGCGCAACACGCGCGTCTCGAGCGAGCCGTTGCGATACGTGTTCGGCGTGGCCGAGCGGAGCTGCGACGTCGAGCCGTGCGCGTTGCGCATGTCGCGCGCGTCGCGACCGAGGTAGGTGTGCACGCCGATCGCCGCGTCGTCGATGTCCATCGGCGGGATCTGAACACCGTGACGCGGCGCGATCATGCCATGGCCGTCGTGGATGCCGCCGCGTTCGACCGAATACAAGAGCCGAACGTGATCGGTCTTGTCGTACGGCGTCCAATTCTTTTGATGGGTCTTGCTCCATAGACCACGAAGCGGCGTTGCCTCCACGATCTGAAACGCCGCATCGAGCTCGAGGAGCACGATCTCTTGCTTGCCGTCGCGGTTGAATTGCATCGCGGTCGCGATCGCGACGAGGCCATCGTCGACGGTCTCGAACAGGCGAAGATCCTCGACGCCCGAGACCTTCGTCGATACGATCGGCGTGTCGTGCGCTTCGCGCATCTCGTGCACGGCGATCACCGCGAGCGTGTCGTCGAGCTCGGCGATGACGTTGCGGTTCTGGATCTTGCCGGTGGGTGCGACCCATGGCCGACCACCCGGCATGCAATAGTCCGCGCACCGGACCGAGACGAGCCAACGTCCGTCACGCGTCCTAACGATCGACGGATTGAACGGCCAGAATCCATCCCACGGACACACCGCGAGCTCGCGCAGCGTCCATGCCGAGAACACGTCACCTGCGAACGGTAGCGTGCGGTCACGCGGCATCGTCGCGTGGGCCGAACGCGCGGCATGCGTGGGCGATGTGTACGGAATCGGCATGGACGGTTAGGCGCACGCGTTCAGGGTGAAGCTTGCTGCGGGTTGCCCGGGATCTGGATCATCATCGTCTCGGCGTCCATCGCGAAGCCGATCGGCGCGATGTAGTTGGGATTCGAGGGAGGCGTCGTCGTCAGACGCCCCGCGGTCGCCGCCGAGATATAATACGTCGCGTGCGGCGTGAGGCCGCCGGACTGCCCGGTGATGTTGTCCCACTGCGCCGTGGTGAGCGTGAGCGGCCCCGCGTACTGGTAGCGGACCTGCCCCGGTGCTCCGGTGACGGAGTTTTTCTCGCCGGCGCCGTTGCACAGTCCGGCGCAATTGGACGTCGCCGCGGCGTTGGCTCGACAGAGCCCGAGCTCGTCAAGGAGCACCACCGGCGCTCCGAGGTCCACCGAGATGTCATCTTGCGGATCACCCGAGACGCCGCTGTTGGGGATGACGACGTTGCGTGCTTGGCGAGTGTACGAAAAATCAGCCATGGTCAAGTCCTTTCAGCGTCTATCGTCGAACGTCGAACGCGATCGTGATACGTGGCGCCGTGCCGTGATAGGCCGGCACACGATGCCACAGGTTGCCGGGGAAAAGCACGAACCTTCCTGGCCGTGCTTCGACCTCGAGATCGTCCCCGGCTGCGAGCTCGAAGATCGTGGGCGTCGGCGGATCGCCCGGGGTCACGTAGTAGATCCCGGTCTGGATCGCGGTCTTGTGGTTATGGGTCGGGTGAAACGAGCCGCCTGCATTCAGCATCGCCCATCCGATCACGCGCCGGCGCTTGATTTCGTCGAGGCCGATGTGTTCGCCGATGACGGTGCGCAGAGCGGCGATCGACGGTGCATCGCGCCAATCGAAGAGATCTTCGCCGGATTTCCATCCGCCTTGGTTCAGCGACGGATACGAGCTCGTGCTCGCTGCGTAGCGCTCGAGGATCTCCGCGGCGATCCCGGGGAGTAGCTCGGTCGCCACGTCATCGTAGATCTGGATCGGCGCGTCACGCGTCGTAGGCGTTGCGGGCGTCATGACGTGAGCTCCGGTTCCGGTGCCGGTTCCGGTGGCGGTTCTGGTATTGGCTCTGGCGTTGGCTCTGGCGTCGGCAGGTTTGGCTCCGGGGTCGAGATCGGCGCCGGCGTTGCCGGCGATGTGGCGTCGCCTTCGACCGGCACGAGCCCGCGCGCGCTCATCGTCAGCACGCCGAATTCTTGCGTCGAACCGAAACGATTCTTGAACGCGCGCACGAGCCGGTGCGACGAAAAGATCTCGCTTTGCTCGAGGAACAACACCGCGTCGACGAGGTGCTCGAGGGTCTTGGGGCCGGCGATCGATCCGTCTTTGGTCACGTGGCCGACGAGGATCGTCGTCACGGCCTCGGCCTTGGCGAACGTCGCGAGCTTCTGACAAGCGGCGCGGACCTGCGCGACCGAGCCGGGGGTGCCGTTCGTCGCCGGATCGATGCACGTCTGGATCGAATCGACCGCGAGGAGATCGGGTCGGAGCGCGCGTGCGTGCGCGATGATCGCGTCGACGTCGGTCTCGGCGACGATCCAGATCTGATCGGTGGCGGCGCCGACACGGCGTGCGCGCTGCGCGACTTGACCGATGGACTCCTCGCCCGAGACGTACAGCACGCGGCGGCCCGACGCCGCGCACGCCTGGATCACGAGCGTCGATTTGCCCTGGCCGGGATCACCGCCCAAGAGCACGATCGATCCGATCACGAAGCCACTCGCCAGATCCGGATCGCCCACGTCGCCGTCAAAGCCGAGCACGCGATCGAGTGCCGGGATGCGCGTCGCGATGCGCTGGAACGACGAGACCTCGGCGAGCGTGATCCGGATCGGCGTCGAGGTGGGCGCAGTGATCTCCACGACGGGATCGCCGCTGTCGCGGTCGCTGCCGTTGCTTGAGTCGCCGTCGCTTGTCGCGATGGCCGATCGCGCCGTGGACACCCGGGCAGCGCGTTGTGCGTCTGCGACGACCGGCACGGGCGTGATCGAGACCGGCTCGCATCCGAACGCGCCGCACTTGCCACACCGCGCGAACCATGCGACCCGGTGCGCGTTGCACGTCGTGCATCGGTATCCGGTGCCGGGGATGGAGCTCACTCCGGGGCGCCCTCTGGCGGCAGGTGCCCGTGCTTGTACGCGTGCATCGCGCCCGGCGACAACGCGTAGATCGCGACGGCGATCCCGGTGACGATCGCGATCGTCTTCCACGCCGATTTCTTGGGCGGCGCGACCGTGCCACCCTCGGCACCGACGAACAAGCGCGCGGGTTCTACCTGCGTCCAACGACCGATCTTGCTCATCGCTTGCACCCTTCCGCGAGTTGCTTCGAGATCGCCTCGAGCGCCTTGGCCTGCCGATACGAGAACGATTGCCCGACGCACGACGCTGCCGAGGCGCCGGCGCCGAGCGCAGCGATCAGGACCGCACCGATGAGCTTGCGACGAAACGAGCGACGCATCGCATGGTCATGCTCTGCGAGCATCACACGATCCTGTTCTGTAAGCTCCGGCGGCATTTCGTTGAGCGAAAAGGTCATCCGAATCGACTCCATCGCCCGCTCACCGCGAGCTGTGACTGCACGTGCGCCATCCCCTCGGCGAACCCTTCACCGCCTCTGCGGCCGAGGGTGGTAGCGCCGAGCTGGCCTTGCCACGCCGCTACCACAACCTATGCCCCCGGGACCAACGCGCCGAGGATCGGATACCTCAGCACGCCAATCAGGAACGCGGCGCGGCGGCCTTCTTTTGTCTGCCAAAGCGATCCGCGCGTCATACAACCGCACTTTCCGGTTGCAGCCGGCGCAGGCAATCCACGTGCATCAACCGAAGCTTTACCTCCGTCCGGATCCACAGCACCGGCAGATCGCCGATCTGCCCCACGTCGATGAAGCCTTCGGCGCGCACCTGCGCCGGGGTCACGTACGCGTTGCGACGCAGCCGGATCGACGGCGCGGTCATCACGACACCTCGGGCGGAATCACGTGGAACCCGCACCACTCGGCGTTGTTGAGGCCGCGGTAGTACGGCGTCTGTTCCTTCAACGCCGGATTCAAACGAGCGCGAGGTTCGATCTGCTCGTACGTCGCACGAAAC
>Ga0335082_10009785_pt1 | contig 10404 bp, 13 predicted proteins | sample Lox_Sample_41_FD_206718 | JGI IMG/M metagenome (GOLD analysis project Ga0335082, IMG submission 206718) | Soil microbial communities from Loxahatchee National Wildlife Refuge, Florida, United States - Lox_Sample_4.1 | ecosystem: Environmental > Terrestrial > Soil > Wetlands | place: USA...
ATGGAGCATCAGGTCGAGAGCTAAATCAGTCGTGATGTCAATCTCCTTTGCAGATGCTAACGGCCTAATCGTCGAAAGTACCTCGTCGGCTGCAACACTCAGGGAAAAGCGTTCAAATTTTAGGTCCAGACGCCCAGCTTCGATCTTCGAAAGATCAAGAATGTCATCAATCAGGGCGAGGAGGTGCCTGGAACTCTCCTTCACATGCCGAACAAACCGCTCTTGCTTTTGGGTAAGTGGACCGGCAGTCTGCCTCTCCAGGAGGTCGGCGAAACCCACAATAGCGTTCAGAGGCGTTCGCAGTTCGTGGCTCATCGTTGTAAGAAAGTTGCTCTTCAGCCGATTGGACTTCTCGACCTCCCGGTTGCGAATCTCCAGTTCTGAATTGATCACTGCCAGGTCACGCGTGCGTTGCTCAAGTCGAAGGTTCAGACTTCTAATCTGTTCTTCCGCCAGTGTGCGATCGGTCACATCCCGGATGAGACACACGACAGATTCGCCGCTCTCGCCTTCAAACGGGCTGAGGTTGATATCCACGGCGAATTCCGTTCCATCCGCGCGGACTCCTCGTAGATCGAGTCCGGATCCCATGGGGCGAATGACGGAGTGGGCGCTGTATTGTTCGCGGTGTGCAGGGTGACGTCCTCGAAAGCGCTCTGGCATCAGCATCTCCACGGACTTGCCCAGGAGTTCTTCTCGCTTATAGCCGAACATTCTCTCCGCCTGAGAGTTAACGAGCACGATGCGGCCTGATCGATCTACCTCGACGATTCCGTCCGGCGCGGCCTCCAGCAACTTGCGGTACCGGTTGTCGGACACGGGCCCTCCATGGAGTTGGGTTCAGCAACTGGTGCGACTGGTCAATGGCGCACCGGGCTAAGGGTGCTTGTCCAGCAAATGGTGTTTCTGCATACGGTATACCAGTGTCTTCCGACTCATGCTAAGGAACCGCGCAGCCATTGATTGGTTCCAGTTGGATCGTTCCAGGGCTCGAAGGAGCACCTCTTTCTCGAGACCTCCGAAGCAGATTCCGCTCGGCGGGAGATCGAGCCTGATGGCTTCGACAGGGTCGGGGTCAAGCTGAAGAAATAGAGGGAGATCGGCAATGCCAACTTCGCCGTCACCCGTGAGAATGACAATACGTTCGACAATATTCTCGAGTTCACGAATATTACCTGGCCATTGGTACGCAAAAAAGCGCTCGAGAACTCCATCGCCTATCTTCAAAGTCGCGCATCCATGTTTGGAGCAGCTGCGCTCGAAGAAGAATCGCGTGAGTTCCGGAATGTCTTCGCGGCGGTCGCGCAGAGGCGGCAACCTGAGTGGAACTACGTTGAGGCGGTAATAGAGATCTTCGCGGAACGCACCCTCATGCACCATCGCTTCAAGGTCGCGGTGGGTTGCGGCTAAGACCCTGACGTCTAACTTTACGCTGCGAACGGCCCCCACCTTTTGAATCTCGGCATTCTGGATGAACCGCAGCAGTTTGACCTGCAACTCCGGCGACATCTCGCCGATCTCATCCAGGAATAATGTCCCTCCGTCAGCAGCTTCGACCTGCCCTTTGCGGTCCGTGCAGGCCCCGGTAAAGGCACCCTTGACGTGTCCGAAGAGTTCGGATTCCAGAAGATCCTTAGGTATGGCGCCGCAGTTGATCGTGACAAATGGCTTTGTGCTCCGTGCACTGAGGGAGTGAATTCCGCGGGCAAGCAGTTCCTTTCCCGTTCCAGTCTCGCCCTGGATCAGGACCGTGGAGTTGGCTCGCGCGGCTCTGGTCGCCTGGTCCAAAACGCTCAGCAATGTTTTCGAATGCCCGAGGATGCTTTCGAACCCAGGTCTTTGCCCCACCCTGTCGCCGTAGTGTCTCTGATCGATTCGATAACGATGGCAATCGAGCGCCCGCTGAATAACAGATCGGAGTTCGTCGATGTCAATGGGCCGTGTCAGATAATCGTGCGCTCCCAACCTCATCGCCTCGACGGCGCTTGCGACGGTGGCGAATGCGGTTACAAGAATTACGACAATGCTCGGATGCTGATTGTGTAGCCGCTTGAGCAGTTCAACACCGGAGATGCCTGGCATCCGCACGTCGGTGATGACGAGTTCGGTCTGTTGGCGCCGGAGGTGCTCGAGGGCTTCCGAAGCGGTTTGAGCTTCGCTGATTTCGTACGAAGAGCCCTCCAATGCCTCACGAATGAACTCACGATTGGGAGCGTGGTCATCGACGACTAAAATTGTCCTGGACATCGCCTTAAACTTGGCCTCACCCAGAGGAGTGCACGCGTCTTGCCATTCAGTATCCGGTGGCGGTTCCGCCTGTAACGAGATGATTCGCAACAATATCCTATTGGTTGTGCCATCGTAATTGCGCCGTTGACGTTGACCAAACGTACAAAAACGTCGAGAAGTTGTCACGATGTCAATTCGCGAACACCAATCTGACTGCGAAAATCAGGTCTGAGCCCCATCAAAAGGTTGTCGTGCAGTGTGCCATCTGTGCACCTCGAAAGTGGCTGGTGACTGCGACAAGCGGTTACTCAATCGAAATCACAGTCTCGCTTGTCGCCTTCAAGTCTCCGACGCGGTCTATCACTTTGCGTGTGAACGTATACAGCAACTTGGCATGGTTCGAGTCCTCGCCTGCAAGTACCACCGGATGGCCCGTGTCCCCGCCCTTGCGGATCTCCGGATCGAGTTCAATCGATCCTAGGAACGGCACGCTGAATTGTTCTGCCGTCCTCTGCCCGCCGCCTTTCGAAAAGATGTCGATCTCATGATGGCAATGCGGACAGTGAAATGCGCCCATGTTCTCTACGATCCCGATGATGTCCACCTTCATTTGACGGAACATCTCGATCGCCTTGCGGCCATCTTGAAGCGACACATCACTTGGGGTCGTAACCACGACTGCGCCCGTCAGCGGCACTGTTTGAACCAGAGAGATTGCCACGTCACCGGTGCCCGGGGGCAGATCCACAATCAGGTAATCAAGCTTTCCCCATTGAACCCGTTCAATAAACTCGCGGATCATCTGGTGCAACATCGGTCCGCGCCAGACCAGCGGGGTATCGCCCGGATTCAAGAATCCTGCGGAGATCAGCTTGACCCCATACCGCTCCGGAGGCTCGATCATGTTGTCGACCGCGATTCTTGGCGTCGCACTGGCCCCAAGCATCAGCGGTACATTCGGACCATACAGATCCGCATCCAGCAGCCCGACCTTATAACCGAGTTTCGCCAAGCTAAGCGCGAGATTCACTGACAGTGTGGTCTTCCCTACACCGCCCTTTCCGCTACCCACAGCAACGACCGCATCAACGCCCGGGATGGGTTGCGGCAATTGCGGCTGCCCATGCATTTGTCCCACGAAAACTCTCCGTATTGCAAAACTTGTTCTGCAGATATCAGAGCAATCCGCCTACCAACTCAGTACGCTCCGACCACAGAAACGCCGTGTCTTTGACTAACTCACCTTTCCCGTGATCGTCATCGGGTCCTCCATCTCTGCCAGCGCGAGAACTTTGTAAGTGGCATAGTTGTACACAGGCGACATGGCCAGAAGCCGGTCAAGTTCTTCGTTCGATGTGACCTTGTAAATCCACGCTCCGCCGTGACTGCCGATGACGTGGTAGCGGCACTCCAGCTTGTCCCCCCAACTTTTCGGCGTAATCTGGCAGCTGCATAACGGCGCGGGCAACCTCGGACCCGAGGCGTGTCAGGTCGAAGTGCCATAACACTAGGAATTTCATAGCTATCTCCTTACCGAAATCTCCGTTCTTGATCCCAAAGCATAATACCCCTCGTGCAAACTGCTTGGAGATACGGTTCTTTCTCATTCTGGGTCTACTAGCGGTAAAGGTGTGTGCCGCACCAGTGACATAAGTTACGGCTTTTCCTGCCGTAAGAATAGCTCTCTTCGGCGGAAGGGGTCATTCCTCCGAAATTCCGATGCGGGCAAATCTGGCTCTACACGGCTGATGATTTCGCGGGAAGGCAGTAGCCGGACTTCCTGCATTGACACTGTCAGTCTACTGACACTTTGCTTTGCGTCGGTCTGTCGCAGATCAAGATCGCGATCTTACGGAAGCTGCCTTCGGTAGATTCGCCAAACAGTTTGTTGGCTGATTCCGCACTTCTGGAGGTGGGGACGCCGTGCGCTGGCTGTCGAGTAGTTCCGGATCCCGTAACTGGACAAGCCGAGTCACAATGGCAAACAGGAAGCTTGCGGAGAGCCCGCACATCAGCACACCTGTAACACTCTCCACCGGGCCCATCACGCGCCACATGAGTTGGAGAGAGACATCTCCTGCGCCGACTGTGGCATAGTTAGCCGCCGAAAAATAGAAAGCCATTTCCCAGGTTGGAAGACATTTCCAGCGATAAAACGACGCCCACAACAGAATTTCCAATATGTGCAAGCAGACGAGCAGACTTGTGAACCGCACAACGAGTACAAACGTCCGGAAAAGGCCTAGTTGTTGAATGCCTTGGGGAAACTGAGCTTTTATCCAGTGGATGAGACTGGACATGCCTACACTCTGCAATGTAAGTGTGAGCGTTACCAGAAAACACGCTACGTAAGCCTGGTGAAAAAAACTCATTGTCTGCTCAGTTGGTCAGTTGGCTGGTATGGTCTTTGTCGCTTCTTTAATCGCCAGATGCCTTACCCGTTTTTTCAGGATTCCGCTCCGATCACATCTCTATGTGCACTTCAGTATCAAATGACCAGTGGAAATCATATGTCTTCTCGCTTGCACAGAAATACCTTACCGTCGCCGATGCCTTGATCAAGCGACACGACGCATCGAGAGTGAACCAGCCAAAGCCCACCTGGGCTCTGATGCGTCCGTCGATCGATGCTTACCGCTCCTTGATGGAGGCCGGGGCAGGAGTTGGTGTCATCAGCTTTTCAATGGCGCGCCCCATCGTCGCGTTCATCGCGGATACGACCGCAGGCACATCGCGCTGACTGACTGTTCCATCCTCGGACACAGAGTTGGTCCACACTGTCGCACCTGTTGCAAGACTCACCATCTGGGTGGACATTGAAACCCGGACTTTGACGCCGCCTTCGTAGTCGATCTCCTCAAGCGCTTCGAGGCGTCCGTTAAGCACGTAATCCGCATCGAGGCGTCCGTCGTAAAGCTTCACTTGTCTGAAGTTGCCGCTCGCGCGCAGGTAATCCACTACCGCATTGGTCAGGAACTCACGCGGATCTACCGCCCAGCGATGGTAATTGTAAAAGCCGATCTGTTCCGGTGACGTCTTGTAGACAATGGCCCCCTGCCGAAGGTAAGTGGGCGATCGAAATTCGCGCACCGCCAAGGTTGCGTGGATATTTTCCGCCATCGGCGGGTCCGGTGGTGACGGCGTGTGGAGCGTGTAGTAGTTGGGATATTTCACCGCTCCTCCGCAGCCCGCTAGAACGATCAGGGCGGTCAGCGCAAAACCGACTAAGTGTTTTTTTATGTCCACTCTCATTTTTGTTGTTGAACCTGCCGATCTTTCGGTTGCTTGATCCGAACCAAACTCCAGGGACGCTGCTTAAGCGAGTCTGTCAGCTGATCCAGGTTGTCGGTTGCCACGCGCAGATTTTCCACCGTGTCGTCGATCTTGTACTCATTCGCACGTACCATGACCTGCATACTCGCCAGCAATTGCTTCGCTTGCAGCAAAGTGTCCTGCAGTTCGGCCAGGTCCTTGCGGATCGGCTCCCGCATATCTGTAACAGTGCCATTCACATTCTGGACAGTGCCATCGGCATGCTGGATAGTGTCATCGGCATGCTGGCTGAGCACGATCAATTGTTCGGAAATACGATCTATCTTCGGCCCTTCCGTCGCCAGCAATCCGTTGACGTGATCCAGCACGGCCTGAACCTTCCGGTGCGTGGGCGGGCCAGTCATCGTGTTCAGATTGGCAAGAAGACTTCGTGCGTCGCCGGTGATGTTTTCAAGCTCTCCCCGTGCTTGCGTGATGAGCGCGTTCGCACCGTCGGCGACAGCCACCATCTTGCCGGCGATCTCGTCCAGGCTGGCCACCTCCTGCGATGGGATCGCCGACCCAAATGCAAGCCGTTTCGCATCATTGCTGCCGGTGGTGATCGATAGTGCTGCGCTGTTCATGAGGCTCACCAACCCGAGCTTGGCGACAGACTTCTCGTTCAGCGGGGTGCCTTGTTTTACCTTGAGCAGAATTTCTATCTTGGTGGGATCTGCCGTCCAGGGCCGAACGGCTTTTACTTCGCCGACGGTGATCCCGCCAAAGAGCACAGAAGCTCCCGGTTCAAGTCCGCCGGCGTAACGCAGATAGGTTCTATAGGGAACCGTATCCCCACTAAACTGCGCATGCATAAGATAGATGACCGTGAATGCAAGGATCGAGCAACATCCCAGCACGAAGGCCCCGACTTTTGCTTCCGTCGTCACTCGTTTGGCTCCTGACTCTGCAGATATTTTTCGAAGTAACCAGCTAACCCTGGCGTCTTCGCCATATTGCCAGGAATACGATCGAGGAACTGCCGCACGCGCGGATTCGGGCTCGCTCTGATTTCGTCCCTGGTTCCAATTGAGGTAAACCTGCCCTGGTGCAGCATCGCGATGCGGTCAGCGATTCGGAACGCGCTCTCCATTTCGTGGGTTACGACAATGACCGTCACCTGGAAGACATGCTTAAGCAGAAGAATGAGTTCATCCAGTTCCGCCGCAACAATCGGATCCAGTCCAGCGGAGGGCTCATCGAGTACTAAAATCTCGGGACCAAGGGCAAGAGCCCGCGCAACCGCAGCCCGTTTCTTCATGCCACCAGACAACTCCTGCGGATGTAACTTGCCAAAGTCCGCCAGGCCAACCACGGCCAGCTTCATGCCTACGACCAACTGTATGATCGAAGGCGCGAGCTTCGTGTGTTCTCGCAGGGTGAGAGCGACATTGTCCTCGACCGAAAGCGCATTGAACAAAGCTGCGCTTTGAAACGCCACGCCGATGGAGAGGCGGACAGATTTCAATTCAGCTGCTGAACACCGGGTAATGTCGATTCCTTTCACCGAGACACTGCCTGACTTGGGACGCTCCAGAGCAAGAATCTGACGTAAGAGTGTGCTCTTACCACAACCGCTGCCGCCCAGCAGGACCATCGTCTCTCCATGCTCGATATCGAGGCTGAGTCCATCCAATATCCGGCGGCCGTCGTATTCGACCACCAGGTCGCGAATCGAAATGATCGACATTACGGCTTCCCCGTGAAGTAGAAGATCGCTGTGAAGACGGCATCGGCCACGATGACAAGGAAGGTCGACTTCACTACCGCGCTGGTTGTGGAACGGCCTACCGCATCGGGCCCTCCGCGCACACGGAATCCTTCCAGGCAACCAACATGAGCGATGATGGTGGCAAAGGCTACGCTCTTGATGAGTCCGGTGATCACATCGCGGAGCGCGATCGAGTCCAACACATATCGAAAGTAGAGTAGTGGCGCGAGTTGGGTGCTGAAGAACATAAACAATCCGCCTGCCACGATACCGAAAACATTGGACGCGATCGTGAGACAAGGAACCGTGATCAGCGCGGCGAGATACTTTGGCGCCATGACGAACTCGATGGGTTCGAGAGCCATCACCTGCAGAGAATCCAGTTCCTCGCTCACCTTCATGGTTCCGATCTCAGCCGCGAAAGAGGATCCCGATCTTCCACTGACGGCGATGGCGGTGAGCAGTGGGCCGAGTTCACGCGTGAAACCGATCGCCACCAGTTCGATCACATAGTGCAAAGCCCCGAATCGTCGTAGTTCAGACGCTCCTTGCATGGCGAGAATCAAGCCACTGCAAGTCGCCATCAGCGAAACCATCGGCAGTGCGTCCACGCCAATCTGCAACATCTGGCGTACCGATGCCTGCCAACGGTAGCGATTCCCCACAAAAGGTAACGCGGTCTTCATGGCGCGCAACGTGGCCCATAACTGAATGTTCAGACTCCCGACATACTCGACATGGGCAATGGTTTTTCTTCCGACGCCTTCGAGAACAGTTGCCATCAGGACACCTTCGACGTTGTAGAAGCACTTGTGTGGCCATTGCTTTCGAATAGCTCCAGGAGGCCTGTAACTTCGAACAGATGAAGTACCCTATCTTGCAGCCCCCTCAGGCACAAAGTCTTCTGGCGAGTGCGCGCGATCTTGAGTCCTTCGACGAGAGTCGCAATGCCCGAGGCGTCAATGTAGGAGACCTCCGTCATATCGACGACTACGCCTTTTGACGATTGCCCTCTCAGAGCCGCCTGCAACTGATCACGGAAGGCTGGCGAAGAATCCATGCTGAGGCGTCCCCGCAAGCGCATGAGCGTCGTCCCATCGCACTCATCAAGGATGGTCTCGAGATTGGTCTCAGCGAGCATGCGACCGGAATGCCACGACGAGCGTTGCGACAAAGAATAGGTGCCTTCTATGCATTTCATCCCCTTCGGAGGCAGAACTGGTACAAAGCCCTTCGACCAGATACATGTTCCCTCATGCACTCAGGGTTCCATTTCAAGCCTCACTTCCGTTCAAATGCCAGGTGCGGCATCCAAAGGTGTTTGGCCATGTCGTTTCTTGAGGAAGCGGGTCTCTCCCCGCACAGAACGGACAATAGATGATCGAAGCTGTCCCTGATGAAAGCAGCCTCACTGCGCAAGCACGAAAATCAATCCAAAGCGCGGTTTGCAATCGGCGTGAAGGCTGAGCTTTTGCGGGAACGGCAGCATTCTGACATTTTGACTTCGGCACTGTCCGTCTGCTGACACTTGCCATCGAGAAACTTCAACTCGGTTGAACTCTCTTTCAGTTCATTCAGCTAATCGAGATCTCGCAATGCTTCGAAGACGTGATACACGCCTCCTCTTCATCTACCACTTTCAACACAAAGCCAACGTGATCCAGAACATAGTCTCCGACACGAGCTTCATGTGCCCCGACGAAGTCCGGGATGCCCGCCCTCGATGAGGCTTATGATTCTTCCTGGTACTATCAAGCACATACTGCTCCCTTCAGGCGATTGATGAGTTCGTCGAGACCGCAAGCGTTGCAGTCGTGATGCGGTACTTTCGACGGTGCCGCTGACGCGCTCGGAGAGAGGACCCGGCGCCGCAACTCGTCGCGGGTTAGGACCTCCAGAAACTCGGTCACAGCAATGCTCCTTTACCCACTTTCCAGAAAGCATAGGAAATGTCCATCGCAAACCTGATGGCGGGCTTTCAGTGGCGGATTTTCATTCAGAACGCGTAGGAGAGGGCAAATGCCGGACGACACTTCGCCTTGAGGTCAGTTCCAGGCGCAATGACTCCGGGTCCTTCCAGTACGCCGACGTCCAGATTCAGTGGGAGCTTGGGACTCGGCAACACGCGCGCCGCGTAGACCATTGTTGTGCGAATGGTCGCAGCTGGTAGTTGGGATGGATGACGGGGCTGCTGTGCAACTTCCATGGCGAGGATGACCGTGCTTTTCGCTGGCCCCTGGAAGACAAAAGCCACACTGCCGAAGGCGCGGGCGGTGAAATCCGGAGTGTTGCCGCCTAATCCCCATAACTCAGCGTTCGTGCCGCGCACGCCACCGCTGATCAGGACAGGCATAGGCTTGAGTTGCGTGATCATCTTTGATCCGACGAGATACACATCTTCGTTGTGGGTGTCTTTATGAGTGATGGCGCCACCTACATTGTGCACCTGGGTGCGAGCCATGAAACCCGTTGAAAGCTCCGGCATCCAGGGCTTCTTCCACGAATTTTCTTTGATGATGACGCCCTTTCCATGAAAGGTGTTGAAGCCATCCGTCCACAGAGAGCTGAGCGCCGGGTCAGATCCAGTGGAATGAAAGTCTCGTGTGTAACCAAACTCGATGCGCTTCGCATAACCGCTGGTGACGGACATCTGGCTGAATTTGCCGAGGACACTGCCTCCATCCAAATAGTGATAAGAGGCAACGGGAAGTGCAAATTTACGTTCCGGACTGGGGATCGTATATGCAGTCGGCGTGACGAAGACACCCGTTTCTCCTTCCCATCCAAGTGCCTGCGCAAAGAGACTCGCAGGGCGGGCAACAAGAAAAAGCGCGACAAGAAGAGCAGGGGCCCAGAGATGACGAACTGGCGCGGAACTGCGCTCCATCAACTTTCTGATCGAGGCATAGACGTACTTCATTTTTTCCCTCCGACGATTTGAGCGAGACAGTTTGTGTTAGTTAGGAGTTCTCAATGAGAGGACTACTGTGGAAGTGGCGTGCAGGCGCTGTTGACCTGATCATCTCTTGCAACTCATTACGGGTTCTCCTCTTGCAGTTCACAACTGTCCTCCAAACGGTTGCCTGCCGGTCCGCACACGAATAGCAGGAACCGAGAGCAGCCTGGATCAGGGGCATATCCGCGAACGTATTGCC
>Ga0335082_10009786_pt1 | contig 10403 bp, 8 predicted proteins | sample Lox_Sample_41_FD_206718 | JGI IMG/M metagenome (GOLD analysis project Ga0335082, IMG submission 206718) | Soil microbial communities from Loxahatchee National Wildlife Refuge, Florida, United States - Lox_Sample_4.1 | ecosystem: Environmental > Terrestrial > Soil > Wetlands | place: USA: Florida...
GCGCTCACAGGTTGGAGAGCAGCCGCATGACGCGGTCGGCGAGGTCGCGCGCCATGTCCTCGCGCAGCACGTCCTCCTCGTGTCCCTTGGCGAGCAGCTCCGGCTCGGCGAAGGTGTAGTCACGCCGCGCCACCACCTCCTGGGGCGCGAGCAGCTCGCGCTCGCCGGCGGTGACGGTGACGCGCACCGTGTAGGTGACCTCGTAGAGGTTGGGCTGGTTGGAGGCCGAGACCGAGATCGTGCGCCGCACCATCTGGTCCTGCAGGATGCTGATGACGGCCGAGGCCTGCGACTTCTGCTCGGCCAGCTGCGCCCCGTTCTGCAGCAGCTGGTGGCGCAGGCTCTGCACGAAGTCGGTCTGCCGGTCCGGCGCCTCGACGTAGGGGTTCTTCACCAGCGCCGGGAGTGGTGCGCGCCCCTGCAGGTGAAAGCCGCACCCGCCCAGGAATGCGAGCAGCGCCAGCGCAGCCGCGGTGACGAGCGTGCGCATCAGATGACCACGTTGACGAGCTTGCCGGGCACGACGATCACGCGCCGCACCGCCTTGTCGGCGATGAAGCGGCGCACGCGCTCATCGGCGAGCGCCGCGGCGCGCACGGTGTCCTCGTCGCTGTTGACCGGCACGGTGACGTGCCCGCGCAGCCGCCCGTTCACCTGCACCACCAGCTCGTGGGTCGCCTGTGCCAGCGCGTGCGGGTCGGCCTGCGGCCAGGGCTCATCGATCACCGCGCGCTCGTGGCCGAGCCCGTGCCAGAGGGCGTGGCAGACGTGCGGGATGATGGGCGCGAGCACCCGCACCACCACCTCGAGGGCCTCCTGGCGCACGGCGCGCCCCGCGCCGCTCGCATCCTCGCAGCGCTGCAGCGCGTTCAGCACCTCGATCATGGCGGCGACCGCGGTGTTGAAGTTGCGGCGCCGGCCGATGTCATCGCTCGCCTTGGCGAGGCGCTGGTGGGTGAGGCGGCGCAGCTCGCGCTGCGCCTCGTTCAGGGCGGCCGGCTCGAGCGCCCCGGTGGGGCCGGCGGCGCGGTGCTCGTAGACCGCGTTCCACAGGCGGCGGATGAAGCGCGCCGCGCCCGCCACGCCCTCGTCCGACCACTCGAGGGTCTGCTCCGGCGGGGATGCGGACATCATGAAGAGGCGCGCGGTGTCGGCGCCGTAGCGCGCCACCAGCCCTTCCGGGTCGACCCCGTTGCCCTCGGACTTGGACATCTTGCCCAGGCCCTCGTGCACCACCGCGAGCGTGCCCTCGGGCGTGCTCACCTCGAAGGACACCTGGCCATCGGCGCCGCGGCGTTCCTCGACGTCGGCGGGGTTGAAGTAACGCTTGCGCTCGTTCGGGCCCTGGTGCGAGTAGATGTGGTTGAGCACCATCCCCTGGGTGAGGAGGTTGCTGAAGGGCTCCGCGAAGGCGAGCAGCCCGAGGTCACGCATCACCCGGGTCCAGAAGCGTGAGTACAGCAGGTGCAGGATCGCGTGCTCGATGCCGCCGATGTACTGGTCGACCGGTAGCCAGTAGTCCACCCGCGCGTCCACCATCGAGCGCGCGCTGTCGTGACTGGCGTAGCGCAGGAAGTACCACGAGGAATCGACGAAGGTATCCATCGTGTCGGTCTCGCGGCGCGCCGCCGCTCCGCAGCGCGGGCAGCGGCACTCGTAGAAGGCGGGCGTGCGCGCGAGCGGGTTGCCGCTGCCATCGGGCACCAGGTCCTCGGGCAGGCGCACCGGCAGCTCCCCATCCGGCACCGGCACCACGCCGCACGCGCCGCAGTGGATGAGCGGGATCGGGCAGCCCCAGTAGCGCTGGCGCGAGATGCCCCAGTCGCGCAGGCGGTACTGCACGCGCAGCTCGCCTAAGCCCCGCGCCTTGAGCGCCGCGGCGATCGCGCTCACCGCCGCCTCGAAGTTGAGCCCGGAGAACTCGCCCGAGTTCACCGTCACGCCGTGCGCGGCGTAGGCCCCCTGCCAGGGGGGCGTGGCCTCCTGGTAGCCCTCCCCGTTCGCGGGGCGGATGACGGTCACGATGGGCAGCTGATGCTCGAGCGCGAACGCGAAATCGCGCTCATCGTGCGCCGGCACGCCCATGACGGCGCCCTCGCCGTAGCCCATGAGCACGTAGTTGGCGACCCACACCTCGAGCGGCTGGGCGCTCAAGGGGTGCAGCACGTGCAGCCCGGTCGGCAGGCCCTTCTTCTGCTGCGTGGCGAGCTCGGCCTCCATCACCGAGCCGCGCCGGCACTCCTCGATGAAGGCGGCGAGCGCCGCATTGCCGCGCGCCGCGGCGAGTGCGATCGGGTGCTCGGCCGCGACGGCGACGAAGGTGCTGCCGAAGAGCGTGTCGACGCGCGTGGTGAACACCTTCAGCTGCCCCGCGCCGCCCAGCGCGCGCGCGGTGTCCGGGGCGTAGGGGAAGGCGACGTCGCAGCCCTCGCTGCGCCCGATCCAGTTGGCCTGCATGACGCGCACGCGCTCGGGCCAGCCGTTGAGCGTATCGAGCGCCTCGAGCAGCTCGTCGGCATAGCGCGTGATGTTCAGGTAGTACATCGGGATCTCGCGCTTCTCGATGGGCGCGCCGGTGCGCCAGCCGCGCCCGTCGATCACCTGCTCGTTGGCGAGCACGGTCTGGTCCACGGGATCCCAGTTCACGGTGCCGGTCTTGCGGTAGGCGATGCCGCGCTCGAGCATGCGCAGGAACAGCCACTGGTTCCAGCGGTAGTAGTCGGCATCGCAGGTGGCGAGCTCGCGCTGCCAGTCGATGGCGAAGCCGAGCGCCTGCATCTGCGCGCGCATGTAGCTGATGTTGTCGCGCGTCCACCTGGCCGGCGGCACGCCGTTGGCCATGGCGGCGTTCTCGGCCGGCAGCCCGAAGGCATCCCAGCCCATCGGCTGCAGCACGTTGCAGCCCTGCATGCGCATGTAGCGCGCCAGCACGTCGCCGATGGTGTAGTTGCGCACGTGCCCCATGTGCAGCCGCCCCGAGGGGTAGGGGAACATCGACAGGCAGTAGTACTTGCGCCGCGCGGGATCCTCGCGCGCGGCGAAGGCGCGGCGCTCGTTCCAGTACTGCTGCGCGGCGCGTTCGACCGCCGCGGGCTCGTAGCTTGCTTGCATTCGTTTTCTTAGGGCAGACGCAGCGGCACGAAAATCTGCGCATCCTGGCGCTGGATGAGCAGCGCCACCGTCTTGCCGGAGCCCTTGGCGGCCTCCTGCAGCTCCCGCACGCTGTTGACGCGCTTGCCGTTCACGCCGAGCACGATGTCGCCAGGCTCGACCTGGGCCTGCTCGGCGGGTCCGCTGACCTGCTCGACCACCAGGCTCCCGGTCGTGCCGGCGCGCTGCTTCTCCTGCGGCGCGAGCGCGCGGACGGTCAGCCCGAGCGCGCTCGCCTTGTCGGTGTCCTTTTCCTTCGGCCCCGCACCGCGCTCGGCCACGGTCTGCGTCTGCTCCTTGAGCTCCTCGATGCGCACGCTCACGTTCTGCAGCTTGCCGTTGCGCCACACCTCGAGCAGCGCATCCGCCCCGGGCCGCATGGCGGCGATCTGCCCGGAGAGCTCGCCATAGCGCTCGATCGGGTGGCCGGCGACGCCGAGGATCACATCGCCGGCGGCGATGCCGGCCTTGGCCGCCGGCCCGTCGTGATCGACCGAGGAGACCAGTGCGCCGCGCGGGCGGTCGAGGCCGAAGGACTCGGCCAGCTGCGCGTTGACGTCCTGGATGGTGACGCCGATGCGGCCGCGCACCACGCGCCCGGTCTTGATCAGCTGCTCCTCGACGTTGCGCGCCACGTCGATGGGGATCGCGAACGAGACGCCCATGAAGCCGCCGGTGCGGCTGAAGATCTGCGAGTTGATGCCCACCACCTCGCCGGCCATGTTGAACAGCGGGCCGCCGGAGTTGCCCGGGTTTACCGGCACGTCCGTCTGGATGAAGGGCACGTAGTTCTCGCCCGGCACCGAGCGCGCGGTGGCGCTGATGATGCCGGCGGTGGCGGTGTTCTCGAAGCCGAAGGGTGAGCCGATGGCGAGCACCCACTGCCCGGCCTTCAGGCGCGCCGGATCGCCGAGCTTGACCGTGGGCAGATTGGCGGCGCTGATCTTGATCACGGCGACGTCCGTGCGATCGTCCGCGCCGATCACCTTGGCCGGGAACTCGCGCCGGTCGGTCAGCCGTACCGTGACCTCATCGGCGTTCGCCACCACGTGGGTGTTGGTCAGGATGTAGCCGTCGGCGCTCACGATGAAGCCCGAGCCGGCGCCGCGCACCGGCGCGCGCGGGCCCTGCTCGGGTGTCGGGATGCCGAAGCGCCGGAAGAAGTCGTAGAACGGGTCGTTGGGCGAGAGTCCCGGGGCATTGCCGGCGCCGCGCGGCTTCTCCACCACCTCGACGTTCACCACCGCGGCGCCATAGCGCTCGACCAGCTGCGTGAAGTCCGGCAGCGGCCGCATGGGGATGTCGGCGGGGGGTGCCGGGGTGGCCTCGGCCGCGGGCGCGGGCTGGGCCGCGGCGGACTTCGGCGCCTGGGCCGGCAGGTCGCGCGCGCAGGCGGCGAGCGCGATCGCCGCGGCCAGCACCGCCGCGAGGCGCTGGGCGAGGTTCGGGGTCGTGAGGGTCGGCTGCATGCGGCAATTCCACTAGCTCGGGGAGGACGGCCGGCCCGCTGCCCGGGGCCTGCGTCGCCTATCATTCCGCACCCACAGGCCGTATGCCAGCACCAGGACGCCCAGACTGATCACCGGCCAGTTACCTACGCGCGCGTAGGGGGTCAACCCCTGCATGGGGACGATCTTTGAGACCAGCACCGCCGGCTTGAATTCCGGGGCCCGAGCGATCACCCGCCCCTGCGCATCGATGACCGCCGAGATGCCGTCGTTGGCGGCGCGCACCAGGTAGCGGCCGGCCTCCAGCGCCCGCAGGCGCGAGATCTGCAGGTGCTGGTGGCGCGCGCTCGAGTGCCCGAACCAGGCGTCGTTGGTCACGTTGACCAGCACGTCGGCCTTCGGCAGCACCGCGAGCATCGAGCTGCCGTAGGCGTCCTCGTAACATATGGTGGTGCCGAGCTCGAGGTGCGCGGCCGGGAGCGGCGGCTGATTGCGGGCGCCGCGGGTGAAGTCCGCGTACGGCAGGCTCATCAGGCGCAGCCAGGCGCGCACGAACTGCGGCACCGGGAAGAACTCCGCGAACGGCACCAGGTGGCTCTTGTCGTACCAGCTGGTGCGCTGATCCAGCGCCAGCACCGAGTTGTAGTAGCGCGTCTCGGGCTCGGGCCCGTCGGCGCGCAGTACGCCCATCACCAGCGCCGAGCCGTGGGCGTGCGTCTCGCGGTAGAGGTTGCTGATGTAGGGCACGAGATTGTTGGCGACGTCGGCGGGCGCTGACTCCGGCCACACGATCAGCGGCGTGCCGAGCACGCGCTCGGTGAGCGACTGGTAGAGGGTGAGCGTCGTCTCGCGGTTGCTCTCCAGCCATTTCTCATCCTGCGGTATCGCCCCCTGCACCACCGCCACCGCGACCGGCGGCCCCGCTGCCCGGGTCCACGGGTGCCGGTAGAGCGCCGCGCCCACGCCCCAGGGGAGCACGAGCAGCAGCACGGCGAGCGCACGCTCGCGGCGCGCGCCGAGCGCGAGCATCACCAGGGCACCGGCCCCCAGCAGCAGCAGCGCGCTCATGCCGTACACGCCGGCGAGCGGGGCGAAGGCGGCCAGCCAGCTGTCGCTCTGCGAGTACCCGAGCGAGAGCCAGGAGAAGCCGGAGAGGAACCAGCCGCGCCACCATTCCACCACCAGCCACGCCGCCGGTGCGACCGCGAGCCAGCGCAGCGCGCCCGCCTGCGGCAGCCAGCGCGCGAGCGCGTAGCCGAGGCCCGCCTGGTAGAGCCCCATGATCGCGGCGAGCCCCAGCATCAGGGTGAGCGCGAGCCAGATGGGCGCCTGCCCGAGGACGTGGATGCTGAAGTACAGCCAGTAGGTGCCGGCGATGAAGGTGGCGGTGCTGAAGATGAACCCGAGGCGCGCGGCCGCGCGCGGGCTCGCCCCCTGCCACAGCCACATGAGCAGCGCCGGGCACAGCAGCCCCAGCGGCCACAGGTCCAGCGGCGCGAACGCAGCGGCCAGGGCGGCGCCGGCGAGCAGCGCGATCAGCTCGCGCGCCCGTGCGCGGGCTGGGGGCGGGAACGTGCGCCCGGGCGCCGCCGGCGCGGCTCCGGCGGCTGGCAGCCTCTCGGGCATGGCCTTCAGCTCTCGCCGCCGGGGCGTTCGTCGGCGGGCAGCACGTCGCGCGGCGCCAGCACGCGCAGCGTATCGATGCGGCGGCGGTCGGCGCGCAGCACGCGGAACTCGAAGCCCTCGAGGCTGGTGCTCTCGCCGCGACGTGGCAGGCGCCCGAGCTGCTTGAGAAGCAGCCCGGCGATGGTATCGACGCCCTCGCCCTCGGACAGGTGCGCGCCGAAGTACTCGTTGAACTCGCCGATGCGGGTGACACCGCGCACGGTGAACTGCCGCTCGGCGTCGCGGCGGATGTTCTGGTCGTCCTCGACGTCGAACTCATCGTCGATGTCGCCGACGATCTGCTCGATCACGTCCTCGATGGTGCACAGCCCGGCCACCCCGCCGTACTCATCGACGACGATGGCCATGTGGTTGCGGTTGCGGCGGAACTCCCTCAGCAGCACGTTGAGCCGCTTGGACTCCGGCACGAACACCGCCGGGCGCATGTACTCGCGGATGTCGAAGCGCTCGCGCGCCGAGCTGGTGGAGAGCCGCAGCAGGTCCTTCGCCAGCAGGATGCCGACGATGTCGTCGCGATCCTCGTCCATGACCGGCACGCGCGAGTGCCCCGACTCCACCACCACCGGCAGGATGCGCGCGAGCGGATCGCTGCGGCGCACGAACACCATCTGCGCGCGCGGCACCATGATGTCGCGCACCTTGAGGTCACCGACCTCGAGCACGCCCTCGAGCATGGTGAGCGCATCCGCATCGATCAGGTCGCGCGCGGCCGCCTCGCGCAGCACGCCGGTGAGCTCGGCGCGGTCCTGCGGCTCGACGAGGCCATGGGTGAGGCGCTTGAGCCAGCGGCCGGTGGCGTTGAGGTCCTTCGGCATTAGCGGCGGCTCCGGTAGGGATTGGGGAAGCCGAGGCGGCGCAGGATCACCACCTCGCGCCGCTCCATGCGCCGCGCATCCGCCGCGCGCGCGTGGTCGTAGCCGATCAGGTGCAGCGTGCCGTGCACCACCAGGTGAGCCCAGTGCGCGCGCAGCGGCTTGCCCTGGCCGTGCGCCTCCGCGCGCAGCACGCGCGCGCACAGCACCAGGTCCCCGAGCGGTCGCGGCCCGCGCGTGCGCGCGGCCGACGGCGCCGGGAAGGACAGCACGTTGGTGGCATGGTCGCGGCCGCGGTAGCGCGCATTCAGGCGGCGGCTCTCGCTCGCACCCACCACGGCCACCGCGAGCGCACCGCCCGCAGATCGCGCGCCGAGCGCGGTGCGCGCCCACCGGCTGAGCTCGCGGCCGCTCGGCGCCCAGGCGCGCACGCGCCGCCGCAGCTCGAGCGTGAGCCTCGGGCGCGGGCTGCGCCGGGTGGCCGCGCCCCTCACGCGCCGCCCCCGCGTGCCTCGTAGGCCTGCACGATGCGCTGCACCAGCGGATGGCGCACCACGTCCTGCGCGTCGAAGAAGGTGAAGGACACGCCCTCCACCGGGCGCAGCAGTTCGATCACGTGCGAGAGGCCCGACTGGCGTCCCGGCGGCAGGTCGGTCTGGGTGATGTCCCCGGTCACCACCGCCTTGGAGCCGAAGCCGATGCGGGTGAGGAACATCTTCATCTGCTCGATGGTGGTGTTCTGCGCCTCATCGAGGATGATGAAGGCGTCGTTCAGGCTGCGGCCGCGCATGAAGGCGAGCGGCGCCACCTCGATGACGTTGCGCTCGATGAAGCGCGCCACGCGGTCGAAGCCGAGCATCTCGTAGAGCGCGTCGTACATCGGCCGCAAATACGGGTCCACCTTCTGCGTCAGGTCCCCGGGCAGAAAGCCGAGCCGCTCGCCCGCCTCCACCGCCGGGCGCACCAGTACCAGGCGACGCACGCGGTCCGCCTGCAGCGCCTCGACCGCGCAGGCGACCGCGAGGTAGGTCTTGCCGGTGCCGGCCGGGCCGACCCCGAAGGTGAGGTCGCAGGTGCGGATGTGGTGCAGGTAGTCGCGCTGGTGGGCGCCGCGCGCGCGGATGCCGCCGCGTGGCACGCGCACCAGCTGCTCATCGGAGGCCGAGAGCGCGACGCCCGCCTCGTGCTCGCGCAGCGTCAGGTGCACGCGCTCGGGGGTCACGTCCTCGGTGCGCGTCAGCTCGTACAGCTCGCGCAGCACTTCCTCGGCGAGCGCGGCGCGCTCGCCGGCGATGCGGAAGGTGCCGCCGCGGCGCTGGATGCGCAGCGCCAGGCGCGTCTCCAGCAGGCGCAAATTCTCATCCAGCGGCCCGCACAGGTTCGCCAGGCGGCTGTTGTCGGCCGGCACGAGGTCGAACTCGCGCTGCAGCTCCGCTGCCGGCACCGTGGCGGCCATCTAGGCGCTCGCCGCCAGGGCCGCCGCGGCGCCGCCGGCGAGGCGACCGCGCAGGCTGTGCGCGAGCGCCTCCGTGATGGTGACGTCGACGAACCGCCCGATGAGGCTCGCCGGGCCGGCGAAGTTGACCCAGCGGTTATTGGCGGTGCGCCCGGCGAGCTCGCGTGCGTCCTTCCTGGCCGGCCGCTCGACCAGCACGCGCTCGCTGCCACCGACCATGCGCGCGCTGATCGCACGCGCCTGCCGCTCGAGCTGCGCCTGCAGCCGCGCGAGCCGCTCCTGCTTGAGCGCCCCGGGCACTTCATCCGGGAGCGATGCGGCCGGCGTGCCGGGGCGGCGGCTGTAGAGGAAACTGAAGGACTGGTCGAAGCCGACCTCGTGCGTGAGCGCGAGCGTCGCCTGGAAGTCGCGCTCACTCTCGCCGGGGAAGCCGACGATGAAGTCCGAGGAGATGCTGATGTCCGGGCGCGCCGCGCGCAGCCGGCGCACCTTGTCCTTGAACTCCAGGCTCGTGTAGCCGCGCTTCATCAGCGCCAGCACGCGGTCGGAGCCGGACTGCACCGGCAGGTGCAGGTGGTTGGCGAGCTTGGGCACGTGCGCGAACGCCTCGATCAGGCTGTCATCGAACTCGAGCGGATGCGAGGTGGTGAAGCGGATGCGCTCGATCGCCGGCAGGCGCGCGATGTGATGGATCAGGGTCGCCAGGTCCACCGCGGCCCCATCGCTCATCCTGCCGCGGTAGGCATTGACGTTCTGCCCCAGCAGGGTCACCTCGGCGACGCCCTGCGCGGCGAGCGCGCGCACCTCCTCCAGCACCGAGTCGAAGCCGCGGCTCATCTCCTCGCCGCGCGTGTAGGGGACGATGCAGAAGCTGCAGTACTTGCTGCAGCCCTCCATGATCGAGACATAGGCGTGCGCGGCGGTGGCGCGCGGTCGCGGCAGCTGATCGAACTTCTCGATCTCCGGGAAGCTCACGTCCACCACCGCGCGCCCGGTGCGCCGGCGCGCACCGAGCAGCTGCGGCAGGCGGTGCAACGTCTGCGGACCGAACACCAGGTCGACGAACGGGGCGCGCGCGGCGAGCGCCTCGCCCTCCTGGCTCGCCACGCAGCCGCCGACGCCGATGATGAGCCCGGGCCGGCGCGCCTTCAGGCGCCGCCACTCCCCGAGCAGCGAGAACACCTTCTCCTGCGCCTTCTCGCGCACCGAGCAGGTGTTCATGATGAGCACGTCGGCCTCGGCCGGGTCGTCGGTGGCGCTGAGCTGCTGCCCCTCGAGCACGTCCGCCATGCGGGCGGAGTCGTACTCATTCATCTGGCAGCCGAAGGTCTTGATGAAGTAATGGCCTGGCATAGTGCGGCCGCTCAATCTTACGGGCTTTTGAGGCGGGCACCGTGACCGTGCGGTTGCCGTGCGAGAAAACCTCGTTAATTCAGTTGCTTAGCTAGCCTGCGCGGTCCGCAGGCGCTGCCTCGGCGGCGCCCGCGACCTGGCGCTGCCAGTCGGCCGCATCGTAGTACCCCTGCGAGTCGGCGATGAGCCCGTCGGCATCGAGCCGCCACGCCTCGTAGCCGCGGATGCGCACCGGACGCTGCGTACCGCCCGGTCCGGTGTTGGTGCCGGCGAATCCCCAGTGAAAGAGCGTGCGCTCGCCGCGCTGCTCGAGGGCCTCGAGTGTCACGATGAGGTCCGGGTAGCCGCTCATGAAGGCCTGCACCGCCGCGCTCACCGCGGCCCGTCCGCGGGCCGGTGTGCCGCCATTGATGGTGAGCGCGGCATCCGGGGCGTAGCAGGCGGCCACGCGCGCGGCCTCGTGAGTGCACCAGGCCGCAGCGTACCCCTGCGCGAACC
>Ga0335082_10009787_pt1 | contig 10403 bp, 8 predicted proteins | sample Lox_Sample_41_FD_206718 | JGI IMG/M metagenome (GOLD analysis project Ga0335082, IMG submission 206718) | Soil microbial communities from Loxahatchee National Wildlife Refuge, Florida, United States - Lox_Sample_4.1 | ecosystem: Environmental > Terrestrial > Soil > Wetlands | place: USA: Florida...
TACGAGCCGTACGTCGAAGTGTGCCGGCGCCTCGCCGAGCTGTTCCCGGGCGACGGAGAGGTGAAGAGCCTGCTCCTCAACTCGGGCGCAGAGGCGATCGAGAACGCCGTCAAGATCGCCCGCGCCGCGACGGGCCGGCCGGGGGTCGTCACCTTCCACAACTCGTTCCACGGAAGGACGTTGCTGACCCTGGCCATGACGGGGAACATGAAGTACAAGCACGGCTTCGGCCCGTTCCCGGCGGAGGTCTATACGACGGCTGCGCCATATCCGTATCGCGGGATCGAATCGGACGAGGCGATCGCGGGTCTCGAGCGGCTGTTCAAGGCGGACGTCGACCCGGAGTCCGTCGCGTGCGTCGTGCTCGAGCCCGTGCAGGGCGAAGGCGGCTTCGTGCCCATGCCGCCCGACTTCCCGCGTCGACTGAAGGAGGTCTGCGAGCGGCACGGCATCCTCTACGTCGACGACGAGGTGCAGGCCGGCGTCGGGCGAACCGGGCCGGTGTGGGCGCTCGACCACTACGGCGTCGAGCCCGACCTGCTCGTCTCGGGCAAGTCGCTCGGCGGCGGGATGCCCCTGGCCGGGGTCACCGGGCGCGCCGAGGTGATGGACGCCCCCGAGCCCGGCGGCCTCGGCGGCACCTTCGGCGGTAACCCTGTCTCGTGCGCGGCGGCGCTCGCCGTCCTCGACGAGGTCGCCACGGAGGAGTTCCGTGGGCGCGCGGACGAGCTCGGCCGCCGGATCGGCGAGCGGCTCGCCGTGCTCGCCGAGCGCGTGGAAGCGGTCGGCGAGGCGCGCGGCCTGGGGCCGATGCAGGCGATCGAGCTCGTCGAGGACCGTGAGACGCGGGCGCCTGCGACGGGGCTCGCGGCGGCGGTCGTCGCGGAGGCGCGCCAGCGCGGCCTGCTCGTACTCGCCTGCGGCCTGTACGGAAACGTCGTGCGGCTGCTCCCGCCGCTGGTCGTCTCCGACGAGGAGCTCGAGCACGGCTTCGAACTGCTCGAGGAGGCGCTGGAGGCGGCCGGCTCCTAGCTCGCGAGCCCGATCGCACGGCGTACCGCGTGCGTGGACGGCTCTCGGCTGCCAAGCATGCGAAGATCGACTGATCTTTCGCTGACCCTTGACGCAATGCGGGGCATCGTGGTAGGAAACGCCTCGCATTGCGTGGCTGAAGAGGCGAACTAGCCACTTTCGCGCAACCGAAGACGGAGGACCTGTGGCCGGCGAAGCGGTGATAGAGGTCTCAGCCCGGCCCGGAGAACACGAGGCTCCGGGCGAGAAGGGACTCAAGGCCAACGCGCTCGGCTTCATCTCGAGCGTCGTCATCGGCGTCGCCTCGACGGCGCCCGCGTACAGCCTCGCGGCCACGCTCGGCTTTGTCACCGCCGTCGTCGGCATCGGGTACCAGGCGCCGGTCGTGATGGTGGTCGCGTTCATCCCGATGTTCCTGATCGCGCTCGCCTTCAAGTACCTGAACCAGGCCGACCCCGACTGCGGGACGACGTTCTCGTGGTGCACGCGTGCCTTCGGGCCGATCACGGGCTGGCTCGGAGGCTGGGGCGTGATCTACGCGGACGTGCTCGTGATGGCGAGCCTGTCCCAGATCGCCGGCTCGTACACCTTCCTGCTGTTCGGCGCCGACAAGCTCGCGGCGAACAGGTTCTGGGTCGGCGTCGTCGGCGTGATCTGGATCCTGCTGATGAGCCTCATCTGCTACGTCGGCGTCGAGGCGTCGGCCAAGACGCAGTGGTTCCTCCTCGCCATGGAGATCGCCGCGCTGACGCTGTTCGCGGTCGTTGCGATCGCGCGCGTCTATACGCAGGACCCCTTCGGGAGCGTCCATCCGTCGCTGAGCTGGCTGAACCCGTTCGACATCCAGTCGTTCGGCGCGCTCACCGACGGCCTCCTGCTCGCGATCTTCATCTACTGGGGCTGGGACACGGCCGTCTCGGTGAACGAGGAGACCGAGGACGCGACCAGGACGCCGGGGAGGGCGGCCGTCGTCAGCACGTTCCTCCTGCTCGGCATCTACGTGGTCGTCACGTACGCAGCCCAGGCCTACCACGGCGTGGGCTTCCTCAACAAGAACCAGGACGACATCCTGAGCGCGCTCGGCAGCTCCGTCCTGCCCTGGGGGCTCGACAAGATTTTGATCATCGCGGTGCTGACCTCGGCCTCGGCGTCGACGCAGACGACGATCCTGCCGACGACCCGCGCGAGCCTGTCGATGGCCGCGCACGGCGCCATCCCCAAGTACTTCGGGCGCATCCACCCCCGCTTCCTGACGCCGAGCGCCTCGACGATCTGGATGTGCATCCTCTCGATCATCTGCTTCGTGACCCTCAACTCCCTGAGCAGCTCGATCCTCGAAGACTCGGTGACCGCCACCGGCTTCGGAATCGCCTTCTACTACGGGCTGACCGGATTCGCGTGCACCTGGTACTTCCGGCACGAGCTGGGCAAGAACTGGCGCAACCTCTGCTACGTGGGCCTCCTGCCGCTGATCGGAGGCATCATCCTCTTCGCGATCCTGGGCTACAGCGTCGACCTGCAGACCAGCTCGGCCAACTACAGCAGCTCGACGTTCGGCATCTCGACCGCGCTCGCGATCGCGATCTTCTCCATGGTCCTCGGAGTCGTGCTGCTCGTCCTGCAGCGGATCTTCGCGCCGGACCCGTTCTTCCGGCGCAAGACCGAGGTGGCCAAGCCCGGCGTCCTCGAGGCCGCGAGGGAGGGCGCGAGTGCCTAGGCCGATCGTCGTCGGCTACATCGCCGAGCCGGGCGCTCGGGCGGCGCTGTTGGAAGCCGCCGAGGTGGCGAAGTGTTCCGGAGCGAAGCTCGTGATCGTCTTCGCCTACGAGATCCCGGCCGCCTACGGCGGCGGCGAGACCGGCGACTACCGCCGCGCGCTCAAGGAGGTCGCTGAGAAGGCAACGGACGACGCCGTCGAGCAGATCCGCGACAGCGGCGTGGAGTACGAGGTGAAGCTCGTCCCGAAGCGCCCGGTGAACGCGCTGCTCGAGGTCGCCGAGGAGGAGAACGCGCAGATGATCGCGATCGGAACGCAGGGAGAGCATCCGCTCACGGGCGCGATCCTCGGCTCCGTCCCGCACAAGCTCCTGCACCTGTCCAAGATCCCGCTGCTCGTCGTGCCGGGGAAGAGCGACTGAGCTGAGACCGCGAATTCCGACCCGCCGCGTGTTCCCCGTTGACGACATGCGCGGCCGCGTGGTACGAATCGCCTCGCATTGCGAGGCAGGGTGATCGAGCGCATGCGGCGGGGCCCGGTCTCTCGGGACCGCAGCATCGACGAGGTCGACCGGTCGATCATCGAAGCGCTGCAGAAGAACGGGCGCGAGCCCTTCCGCCGGATCGCCGCCCAGGTCGGCGTCTCCGAGGCAACGGTGCGCTCGCGCTACTCGCGGCTCTGCGAGGACGACATCCTCCAGGTCACCGCCGTCACCAACCCGCTCGGGCTCGGCTTCGACGGCCAGGCGATGGTCGGCATCCGCACCGCCGGCGCGCCCGGGCCGATCGCCGACGAGATCGCCAAGTGGGGGGAGGCGGGCTACGTCGTCGTCACGGCCGGCCAGTTCGACATCCTCGTCGAGCTCGTCTGCGCCGACCGGCACCACCTCCTCGAGCTGACCAACCGCATCCGGGCGCTGGGCGGCGTGGTCTCTACGGAGAGCTTCCTCTACCTCGAGCTCTGGAAGCAGCTCTACGACTGGGGCGCGCGCACCGAGAGCACCCTTCGCAGCGTGGGGTCCGGGTAATGGCGGTCGAGAGCCGCGCCGAGCGCTCGCCCGAGACAGGAGCTCCGGCGACCGCCGTCACGGTCGACGTCCGGCTCGACCGGATCACGAAGCGCTTCGACGACGTGGTCGCCGTCGACGACATCTCGCTCGAGATCAACCGCGGGAGCTTCTTCGCGATGCTCGGGCCTTCCGGCTGCGGCAAGACGACGACGCTACGGATGATCGGCGGCTTCGAGGAGCCGACCGAGGGCACGATCTACCTCGGAGACGAGCCCGTGACGGGCCGGCCGCCCTACAAGCGCGACGTCAACACCGTCTTCCAGTCGTACGCGCTCTTCCCACACCTCTCGATCTTCGAGAACGTCGCGTTCGGGCTCCGCCGGCGCGGCATCCGCGGGCAGGACGTTCGCGGCCGCGTGACGGAGATCCTGCGCCTGGTCGGCCTGGCCGGCATGGAGAGACGCAAGCCGCGCCAGCTCTCCGGCGGCCAGCAGCAGCGCGTCGCGCTCGCCCGCGCGCTCGTGAACCGGCCTCGCGTGCTCCTCCTCGACGAGCCCCTTGGCGCGCTCGACCTCAAGCTCCGCAAGCAGATGCAGCTCGAGCTGAAGGCGATCCAGCACGACGTCGGCATCACCTTCGTCCACGTCACGCACGACCAGGAGGAGGCGATGACGATGGCCGACACGATCGCCGTCATGAACCAGGGCCACGTCGAGCAGCTCGGCCCGCCCGAGGAGCTCTACGAGCGGCCGCGGACGGCGTTCGTCGCGGGATTCCTCGGCGTCTCGAACCTGCTTCCGGGCACCGTCGAAGGACCGGACGCGATCCGGCTCGCCGACGGAACCGTGGTCCGCGCCCAGGTCGACGGCAAGACGGGGTCCGTGGCTGCCGGGGTGCGCCCGGAGAAGATCACGATCGGCGAGGGCGGGGCCAACGCCCTCGAGGGCACCGTCAGAGAGACCGCATACATCGGCGTCGCCACGCAGCTGGTGGTGGACACGAAGGCAGGGCAGGTCCAGGTCTTTGCGCAGAACATCGATGCCGGAGGGCGCGTGCCGTCACCGGGCTCGAATGTCACGTTGAGCTGGAGTCCCGATTCGACGTTCGTCGTCGAGCAGGCAAAGGAGGAGACAGCGGAATGAACCGGAGAATGACTCGTGACGAGCTCCTGCGGCGAGGCGCGATCGGCCTCGGCGCGATCTCGGTCCCTGGCCTGCTCGCGGCCTGCGGCGGAGGCGGAGGGGGCGGTGGCGGTAGCGCCTCGTCGAGCCAGAAGCTGAACAAGGTCCTCGAGTTCGCGAACTGGCCCTACTACATCGACACTCCGATGACGCTCAAGGCCGCCGGCATCAACAAGCCGACGACCCTCAAGCAGTTCGAGCAGAAGACCGGGATCAAGGTCAACTACTACGAGGAGATCAACTCCAACCCCGAGTACTTCGCGAAGGTGCAGGGGCGGCTCTCGAAGGGCGAGGGAATCGGGCGCGACATCATCGTCTCGACCGACAACGACCGCTTCCTCGGTGACTACATCTCCAACCACTGGGCACAGAAGCTCGACAAGAGCCTGATCCCGAACATCAAGAACCTCATCCCGGCGCAGCAGCATCCCCCCTTCGATCCGAACCGCGACTACTCGCTCCCCTGGGCCTCCGGCATGGACGGCATCGGCTGGAACGAGAAGCAGACCGACCCGGTCACCTCCGTGAAGCAGCTCTTCGAGGATCCGAAGCTGAAGGGGCGGGTCGGCGTCTGGAACTCGATGGGGGACACGCTCGGGCTCGTCATCCTCGAGAACGGGGACGATCCCGCGAACGTGACGGACGCGGTCTTCAACCGCGCGATCGCGCGTGTCCAGAAGGCCGTCGACTCGGGCCAGATCCGGAAGTTCTACGGCAACGAGTACGCGGCGGTCCTCGAGAAGGGAGACCTGGCGGCGTCGATGGCCTGGTCCGGCGACATCGCCAATCTCGGCGACCCGAAGATCCACTGGAACGTCCCCACGCAGGGCGGGATCATCTGGACGGACAACATGCTCATCCCGCTCGGAGGGAGCGTGCCGACGGCCTCGACGTACATGAACTTCATGTACGACCCCATGATCTCCGCACAGTGGGCCGTCGGGGCGAACTACATCTCGTCGGTCAAGGACGTGAAGAGCGACGCCGTGAAGCTCGATCCGAAGGCGGGCTCGAACGACCTCACCTTCCCGACCGACAAGACCCTCTCGCAGATGCACCAGAACGATCCGAAGATGCTGACCAACCCTGACTACAACACGAAGTGGCTCGCGGTGCAGGGGCAGTAGTCGGCTTGGGCGGGTTTCTGCATCGACATAAGGGCCTCACGCCCTACCTGCTCCTCGCACCGGGGATGCTGTGGCTCACCCTCTTCTTCCTGGTCCCGATGGGCTTCCTCGGCTACCAGTCGCTTCAGTCGGGGCTCTTCCCGCACTTCCACTTCACCTGGGAGTGGTCGAACTACTCGCACGTGCTCCGCTCGAACCACGATGGTGGCTACCGAGACCAGTACCTCCGCTCGTTCCTCTACGCGGGAATCGCGACCCTCGCCTGCCTGGTGCTCGCGTATCCGCTCGCCTACTGGATCGCGTTCCGGGCGGGACCGTGGCGGAACCTGTTCCTGCTCTTCATCATCGCGCCCTTCTTCGTGACCTATCTCGTGCGGACGCTCGCCTGGCTCAACATCCTCGCCGACCAGGGGCCGGTCGTGCGCATCCTGCGCGACATCCACGTCCTCGGGCCCAACGGCAGGCTGCTGGCGACGACGTTCGCGGTGATCGCAGGCATCACCTACAACTTCTTCCCCTTCATGGCGCTGCCGCTGTACGTCTCGCTCGAGCAGATCGACCCGCGGCTGCTCGAAGCCGCGGGCGACCTCTACGGATCGTCCACGCAGGCGTTTCTGCGGGTGACGGTCCCGCTGTCGGCGCCGGGAATCGTCGCGGGAACCCTGCTGACCTTCATCCCGGCCGCAGGTGACTTCATCAACGCCGCGCTGCTGGGGACGCCCAACCAGGCGATGATCGGCAACGTGATCCAGTCGAGGTTCCTGGAGTCGCTCGACTATCCGACCGCTGCGTCGCTCTCCTTCATTCTCATGGCCACGATCCTGATCATCCTGCTCGTCTACGCCTGGATCGTCGGAACGGAGAAGCTGACGGGATGACGACTGTGGCCGAGACGCTTGCTGTTCCCCCGCGGCCGAGCGTCGCGAGCCGCGTGTGGCGTTTCGTCAAGCGCCATGCGCTGACGGCGTACGCGTTCCTCGCGGTCGGCTACCTGCTCCTCCCGATCGCGGTCGTGATCATGTTCTCGTTCAACCACCCGCCCGGCCGGTTCAACTACGTCTGGCACAAGTTCACGTTCGAAAACTGGATCCACTGGAACTCCGTGCTCGGGATCCAGAGCGCCATCGAGAAGTCGCTCGAGGTCGCCCTGCTCGCCACGTTCGTCGCAACCGCGCTCGGAACGATGATCGCGCTCGCGCTCGTGCGGCACCAGTTCCGCGGGCGGGCGGCCACGAACCTGGTGGTCTTCCTCCCGCTGTCGACGCCGGAGATTGTCCTCGGCTCCTCGCTCCTGGCGCTCTTCCTGAACGATCAGAACACGATCCAGCTCGGATTCGTGACGATCTTCATCGCCCACGTGATGTTCATCATCAGCTTCATCGTCGTCACGGTGAAGGCGCGCCTGATCGGGTTCGACCGGCACCTGGAAGAGGCGGCCATGGATCTCGGCGCGAACGAGTGGACGACGTTCCAGAAGGTGACGCTGCCGCTGCTCGCTCCCGCGATCCTGGCCGCGGGGCTCCTCGGCTTCGCGCTCTCGATCGACGACTTCGTGATCACGTTCTTCAACGCGGGGCAGGTGCAGACGTTCCCGATCTTCGTCTGGACGATCTCGAAGAACGCGGTACCGCCTCAGGTGAACGTCGTGGCGAGCGCGATCTTCCTGGTGGCGATCATCCTGGGCCTCGCGAACGTCGTCTGGCAGTACCGGGCCGCCAAGTCGACGAGAGGAGCGGGAGCATGACGACCACGTCCACGGCCCTGTCGCCCGCCGAGCTTCAGAAGGCTGCACGGGACCACCTGTGGCTCCACTTCACCCGAATGGGCGGCTACTCCGAGGCCGACGTGCCCGTGATCGTCCGTGGGGACGGCTGCTACCTCGAGGACTCGAACGGCAAGCGCTACCTCGACGCGCTCGCCGGCCTGTTCGCCGTCCAGATCGGCTACTCGTATGGGGACGAGATCGGCCAGGCGGCGCACGAGCAGATGCGCGAGCTGCCCTTCTACACGAACTGGTCGTACGCGCACCCGCGGGCGATCGAGCTTGCCGCGACCGTTGCCGAGCTTGCGCCCGGGGACTTGACCCGGACCTTCTTCGTCTCGGGCGGGTCCGAGGCGATCGAGTCCGCCTGGAAGCTCGCGCGGCAGTACCACACGGCCCGCGGAGAGCGGCGCTGGAAGGCGATCTCGCGCAACGTCGCGTACCACGGAGCGACGCTGGGAGCCCTGTCGATCAACGGGATCCCGGCTCTTCGGACGCCGTTCGAGCCGCTTGTCCCCTCGGTCGCGCACACGCGGAACACCAACCGCTACCACCGGCCGCCGGACGAGACGGAGGAGCAGTTCACCCGGTTCCTGCTCGAGGACCTCGAGCACGTGATCGACTCCGAAGGCGCCGACACGATCGCCGTCGTGATCATGGAGCCCGTGCAGAGCGCCGGCGGCGCCTTTACGCCTCCGGCCGGCTATTTCCAGGGCGTCCGTGAGATCTGCGACCGGCACGGGATCCTGCTCTGCGCCGACGAGGTGATCACCGGCTTCGGCCGGATCGGCTACTGGTTCGCTTCCGAGAAGTACGACATCCGCCCAGACCTCGTGACGTGCGCGAAGGGGCTCTCGTCTGCATACGCGTCGATCGGAGCGGTCCTCGCGACCGACAAGGTGCTGGAGCCGTTTCTCACCGAGGAGTCGGTGTTCCTGCACGGAATCACCTTCGGCGGCCATCCCGTGATGTGCGCGATCGCGCTCAAGAACATCGAGATCATGAAGCGCGACGGGATCATCGACGGCGTGCTTGAGAACGAGGCGATGTACCGCTCGACGCTCGAGCAGCTCCTCGAGCTGCCGATCGTCGGAGACCTCCGCGGCGCCGGCTGCTTCTACGCGCTCGAGCTGGTCAAGGACAAGGAGACGAAGGAGGGCTTCACGGACGAAGAGTCCGAGACCCTGCTGCGCGGCTTTCTCTCGCCGCAGTTCTTCGAGCGCGGGCTGATCTGCCGCTCGGACGACCGCGGCGACCCGGTCGTGATGATCTCGCCGCCGCTGATCGCGGGCCGGGCTGAGTTCGACGAGATGACCGGCATCATCGGCGACGTGCTGACGGAGGCCTCGGCGCGGATCTAGGGCGCGTTTGGTGGTTGGAAGAAGCGCTGGCCGCAGGGTTCGGCGGCCAGACGGCGGCGCCCCTCGAAGGAGACATCGAGGCAGACGTCGCCATCGTCGGCGGTGGATACACCGGCCTGTGGACGGCGCTGGCCATCGCCGAGCGAGATCCGTCGCTGCACGTAGTTCTGCTCGAGGCCGGCGAGTGCGGCCGCGGGCCGAGCGGGCGCAACGGCGGGTTTCTGCACGGCTACTGGAGCCACCTCCCGCGGCTCCGGGAGCGTTTCGGCGACGAGGGCGCGCTGGCGGTGGCGCGGGCCGGCGAGGGAATCGTCCGCGGCGTGCGTGCCTTCGCCGAGTCGAGCGGCGCCGACTTCTGGCTCCGCGAGGCCGGGATGCTGCGCGTGTCGGCCGCGCCCGCGCAGGACGCGTCGACCGGCGACGAGGCCGAGGCGGCGCTCGAGCTGGGCATGCCCGAGGAGGCGGTGCCGCTCTCGCGAGAGCAGCTCGCCGAGCGGGTGCGCTCCCCGGTCTTCCGCGAGGGCGTGTTCCTGCGCGACGGCGCGACGATCCAGCCGGCGCGGCTGGTGCTCTCGCTGCGGCGCCAGGCGCTCGAGAAGGTAGGGCTGCACGAGCACTCGCCGGTGACGCGGATCGAGGACGGGCGCGTCTCGACCGCGCGCGGCTCGGTGCGAGCGCGGGAGGTGGTCGTGGCGGTGAACGCAGCCGCCGCCGGCTGGAAACCGCTCCGGCGCAAGCTGACCGTCTTCGGCAGCTACGTCGTCCTGACCGAGCCGGTGCCGGAGCTCCTGGAGCAGATCGGCTGGACCGGGGGCGAGGCGATCTTCGACGGGCGGATGTTCCTGCACTACTTCCGAACGACGAACGACGGGCGCGTGCTGATGGGCAGCGGCTCGGGGCCGATCGGCTTCGGCGGGAAGATCGACAGGCGCTTCACGCACGACGAGCCGACCGTCGCGCGGGCCGAGCACGGCCTCCGGCGGCTCTTGCCCGGGCTCGCCGAGGCGGAGGTGACGCATGCCTGGGGCGGGCCGATCGACGTCTCGTCCGACCACCTGCCCTTCTTCGGCACCGTGCCGGGGACGCGGATCCACTTCGGAGCGGGTTATTCCGGCCACGGCGCCGGTCCGAGCTGGCTCGGCGGCCAGATCCTGGCCCGGCTCGCGCTCGGCGTCGACGACGAGCTGACGCGCCTGCCGCTCGTCACGCGCCGG
>Ga0335082_10009788_pt1 | contig 10402 bp, 8 predicted proteins | sample Lox_Sample_41_FD_206718 | JGI IMG/M metagenome (GOLD analysis project Ga0335082, IMG submission 206718) | Soil microbial communities from Loxahatchee National Wildlife Refuge, Florida, United States - Lox_Sample_4.1 | ecosystem: Environmental > Terrestrial > Soil > Wetlands | place: USA: Florida...
TGCTTGCATTCAAGAATGCGGCCAACACCCAGCGCGGTGTCGCCTACAGCTCGGACATGAACGATAACCTCCGCGCTGCATTGAATCTGATTCAACAGGATCTGATTCTCGCCGGCACTGGCATTCCCACGGGCGGCATTCCCATCCCGAACACTCCGAATTCCGCAGGAACTTGTAACACGACAGCTCCTACCAACCGCCCGACGTTGACAGGCACTCTGACATTTCCTCAATGCAACTTCGTTCTACCGGCGATTGAACCAGGCTCGGCACTGGGCCCGCTCATCACCGCTCCCGACGCGACTACTGGTAATCCCTCCAGTCCGAACAGCTTTACGGACATCATCACCGTAATGTATGCGGACAATGCTCTCGCCTTGGACAACGATGCGATCAATAGTACGGCTTGCCCAGCGGGCAGCATCTCGGCCTCCGGTGACAGCGTGACTTTCGATGCGACGCCGAACGTATGCCAGCCGCTCGGCACATCGAGCGCAAACGGAGTGACGATTAACGCTGGCGACTTGATCATGTTCAGCAACGCCAAAGGCAATGCAATTCAGACAGTCACTTCCGTCTCTGGCCAGACCGTCAAATTTGCTGCCGGCGATGCGTTTAACCTGAACGGGCGTTCCGACAAACAAGGCACGATTAAGCAGCTTCAGAACACAGACTCTAGCGGCAATCCCAACGGTACTTATCCGCCCACCACTGCGACCCGGATATGGATGATTTCCTACTACCTGGACAACATTACGGATCCGGCCCACGTTCGTCTCGTTCGCCGCGTAAACTTCGATCCGACGCCTCTCGCGCAGCTAGCCGTCGGTGAAACGCTCGAAAACATGCAGTTCACCTTTAACTATGTTGACGGTGTCACTAACCCCTCGAACCAGGTCGGTGTTCCTTCCGGCTATTCAGAAAACCAGATCCGGTCCGTGAACGTATTTCTCGGCGCGCGTTCCAACTACTTCGACCAGCAGCGCCAGCGTTACACGCGTGTGAATTTACAGACTCAGGTCAGCTTGCGAAGCATGGCCTATCGCAATAGGTACAACTAAGAGGAGCTATGAAAATGAAAGCCTCTGCTATACGTACGTCCAAACAGAGCGGAATTGCTTTGCTGACGACCGTTCTCCTGCTCTTGTTGATGTCCAGCATGCTGGTTGGCTTCATCGTTCTGGTGAACTCCAGCCAGAAGCTGAACAGCAACAACAACGACTACGGCCGCGCCTTCTATGCCGCCGAAGCCGGCATGGAAAAGATGACCGCAGATCTGGGAAATCTTTTCGACGCGAACTACTCTCCCACGGCCACCCAGATCCAGGCGCTGACGACTACGCCGCCTGCTCTTTCTGGAATTAACTATGTCCTGGGCGACGGCACCTCCGGCTATTCCATCAGATATCCGGGTTGGCCTGGAAACCCCACCGCAACGAACGCGACCATCAAGTCTGGGCCGTATCAAGGCATGACAGCGCTCTCGACACCCTATACGTTGACCATCAATGCGCGTACGGTGAACGGCGCCGAAGTGAAGCTCCAACGCACTACTCAGACCGTCGGCATTCCGATGTTCCAGTTCGGTATCTTTTCAGATCCTGACTTGAGCTTCCACGCAGGTCCGACGTTCAACTTCGGTGGACGCGTACACACCAACGGAAACTTGTGGCTTGCACAGGGCGACGGCACAACCCTTACGATGTCTGACCGCGTGACCGCGGTAAAAGACATCATTCGTACTAACATGGCGAACGGATGGCCTACCAGCAGCAACTACACTGGAACCGTGAACATCACGACCTCACCGGGAACGTCCTCTTATCGCGCGATGAAGATGAACGAAGGCAGCCTAACCGGCAACATCGGTTCTTCTGCGAATCCAAACTGGAACAGCATCTCTCTCGGTACTACAAATTATGCCGGCAACGTTCGTAACGGTGCGACCGGCGCAAAAAACCTGAACCTTGGGATTGTTACAGTTGGCGGAGGTAGCACCCAGTCGATAGACATTATCCGTCGTCCAATCAACGCGAGCGAAACGTCCTCGGTTCTAGCTGAGCGTTTTTTCGGGCAAGCCAGCTTGAAGATTCTTCTTTCCGACGATCCGGGCGACATCATGAACCTTCCGTGCATTGATTCATCGACCCAGCCTTTCGATCTGAGCCTGCTGGCAAAGCCGGTTGCAGGTTGGACGGGAACGGGCGTATCCACTCTACAAACCAAAATGACTGCCGCGGGCACAATGCAATTGCCTCTCGCAGCCTCCGGCGCGAACACCAACACGACCAGCTCTAGTAGTTACTCCTCCGGAGACGGATATTGGCTGCCGAAAGGCAATCCAATTATCAAAGGTTTTATCAAAATAGAAGCACAAACCTCGTACGCCACTCCCTGCGGGACCTGGAAAGACGTAACTCTCGAAATTCTCAGCCTGGGATACGTCGGAAAGAATCTCAACCCGTACAACACTTTGACGGCTGCCCAACATGCCGCGCCCACTACGACGACCGGTTATCCTCTACTTTCTCTCTCTACTTCTGGCCAACTCGCTGCAAATCCTTTCAATTGCGCGGATCCTCATCCCAATGCCGTAATTCGGCTGGAAAGGGTTCGTGACAATCCATTGGAGTGGGCAAGCACAAGCAACGCCACTAAGTGCGGTGTGCTCACCGCTGCTTCTCCTGCTTACGATTTCTGGCCAAACGTGCTCTTTGACTCTCGCGAAGGGGAATTGCGCGAAAACCAAATCACCAGTGGCACCTATCAAAATCTCCCAACTCTGAATGGCGCCATGTACTACATCGAGTTGGACGCCAAAAACCTCGCAAGGTGGTTTTCGGGTGCGATTGGAAGCAGCGGCCCGTCTACCAAAGACAGCAACGTTGCACCCAATGATTTCTCGGTTTACATATCCGATCGCCGTGGAAATTACGTTGCCAGCCAGACCTGGTCGGGAACGTGGCCGCCTCTTTCTCCCCAGGGACACGAGACCGGTGAGTACGGTTGGAATGACTTTGCTAATGGCGGCGACGCGGTTAATGGCTGCCCTAACAATACTCTAAATTCAGGAGAAGACTTGGCAGGTACGGGCGTTCTTTACACCTATGGCGCAAACGCTTCCCATACCATGGCCGCGGGAACTGCTGTCGGTTCCCTAGGCTATGGCCAGTATGGCGTTTACAACAACCTTGTAAACGGCACGACTGGTGCGATTCGCGCAAATCCCAACTGCAGCATTCCCAGCTATTCAAGCTCTAGCGGCGGCACGATCTGGCCCATGATGTTCGCAAACTTCAATAATGCCGTTCGCGAGAATCCAGCCCTCTTTTTCCGCAGGGCGGTAAAGATCGTCAACGGGAACAATCTGACTGCGCTTGGCACTTGTCCCGGCGCTGTCGCTTGCGGTCTGACCATCGCTTCTGAAAATCCGGTCTACATTCAAGGCGACTACAACTCTAATTCCGCAGGTGGCGGATTTAATGATGTGCACGTTGCCACTTCTGTTCTCGCAGACTCTGTGACCTTTCTTTCCAACGCCTGGAACGACGCCAATTCCTTTGCGGCGAATGAATACAACGTCGGATCCCCTCGTACTCCTACGCAAACCTACTATCGCACCGCCGTCGTTGCCGGTAAGGGCATCGCTTTCCCGTATTTCAACAACGACGCCGATAACGGCAGCGACGGTGGCGTTCACAACTTCCTTCGCATGATCGAAGACTGGGGCGCCGGAAGCTTGACGATGTACTACAGGGGTTCCATCATCAGCATGTATTACAACCGCCAGGGCACTGGAATCTTCAAGTGCTGCGCCACGGTGTACACACCGCCTAACCGCGGTTACAACTTCGATACGGAGTTCTTGACTCCGAACCTGTTGCCGCCGCGCACGCCGCTCTTCCGCGACGTCAACACCACTGGCTTCACTCAGCTCTTGCTGCCGAACCAGTAAGACAATCGACCTAGTTCATTCCACAAGAGCCTCGGCTTCGGCCGAGGCTCTTGTTTTTTGATGGAGGATTTGCAGGATCCTTAAGGCAATGGCCGAATATGCGTCGTGAATTCTGTATTCGGCTGGGGTACGGAGCAACTCGAAAACGGTGGCCAGCCCGCGTCTGTCTATAGCCGTGCCCCACAGGCAGAGATTGATCAGATAGCCGCCGCGAACTCACCTTCGCTTGCGCCGAGCCGGACTTGGTCGCATGTCCACTTTCGTCGCCGCAATCTGCACCAGCACATTTGCCGGTAGATCTCCCGGAGTTGTATAGACTCGCTCGTGCCCGCCATAATCGTTACCGAGATGGGAGGAAGGTGGTGGCGGTGGACCAGGAGCTTGCGCCTCCCCTTCCGCAGCTCATGAAGCTGACACCAACCGCTGTTAGAAGCGCGGCTCCCAGGCAAAAGGAGAGCCACTTGTGGATTTGCCGGATGGGGTCGCACACTCCGGCAGAAAGCAATCGAATAACCATGACGCTAGCTCTACTCCGCAGACGGCCCAGGCATCCGTTTAAGCTATTTATTTTCAGTCAGTTGCGAGATTTATCTTGTTTACCAGACTCTTATTTGCGTCGTTGTCCGTTCCGAATGCTTTCCCTCCCGCAATCCCGATTCGACCCGATCCCTTCGTCCAGTTGCAATTCGGCGCTTCCCGATTTCACTTTACTTCGTTTCTTCCTTACCTCATTACTTCCTCTTTGAACCTCACGCCCCATTACGGCGTCTGGCAAATGTACGCGGTTCGCACACTTCTATCGCACGCACCGCAGAAGGCAAGGAATGCAGGAGCTGATCCTGATTGAGCCGGGAAGCACGGCAAAAGCGGAATGGACGCGCGAAGCCGAACGCGCCGCCATCCGCCGCGAATTTGAGGAGCGCCTCGCCGACTCCAGCGCTCTGGCGTTTCGCGTTGCACGGGGCGTCTTGAAGAACGACGCCGATGCGGAAGACGTCGCCCAGGAATCGCTCATTCGCGCTTTTCGCAAGTTTGCGCGCCTTCGCGACCGCAATCGTTTTCGCGCGTGGCTCGTGCGCATCAGTTTTCGCCTCGCGCTCGATCGTTTGCGCTCGACAAAGCGCCGCGGATTGCGCGAAGCGGAATGGATGCGTGAGCAGGAACGTTCGCGCCCAGCAAATTCGCAAGGTTCGCGCGAATTTCGGCAGCAACTCGAACGCGCGATGGACGAACTTCCGGAAAAATTGCGGTTAGCGCTTCTGCTGTCCGCAATGGAAGGCCATTCGCTTGAAGAAGTTGCAGTCTTGCTCTCGATTCCAGTTGGAACCGTGAAGTCTCGAATCTTTTTTGCACGTAAACAGCTAGCGGAGAAGCTCAGATGTTTTGTGACGCTCACCACAAATCGCTAACGGAAACAGTTGCAGCAGGAAGGGAATTGACGCCCTCGCAGCAGCGCCACCTTTCTGCGTGCGAACCGTGCCGCAACGCTTTCGTAGAAGAACAATCCCTTTTCACCGCAATCGATGCTGACCTTCGCTGCGTCGCCAACCCGGAAATCCCAGCGACCCTCGTGCCGCGCGTTCATGTTGCCCTCAATAACGGACCATCGCCGCACATTCGCTCTCATAAATGGACCTTTGCCAGCGCCGCCCTCGCTGTCGTTTTCGTCGCCCTTTTGGCTATCCAGCTCAGTCATCGTCAGAGTCCCACTCCTATGAATACTATGGCCATTCAAGTTTCGTCGAGCTCTCCGGAAAAAGGGAATGAAGCTCCTTCATCCGAAGCCCTCTTGGCGAAGCCCGTGTTGCACATCGCAAGAAAGGCCCCTACACCTCGTGCAATTCAGTTCAATACAGAATCGCCGATAGCTCCCGAAGTTCTGGTCCCGCCGGAGGAAGGCAAGCTACTTCAAGCTTACGCACTCTCCTTCGCAAGTTCGCAGCGATCTGAGTTGATTTCCGCCACGAACATGGACAAAGAAATAGTGCCGGTCGACGTCGAATTTCTTGAAATCGCAAAACTCGAAATTAAGCCTCTTGTGGGGGGTAGTTCTAATTAAAAGTGCTTTTAAACAAGGTTTCAAGAAAATCGGAGGAACTACAAGATGAAAAAGTTAATGATTTGTCTGGCTTTGCTCGGTTTGCTTTTGCTAACAGCCTCAACGCACGCGCAGGACAAGCAGGCAAACCCTGAAGCGGCCAAGAAAGCGAAGATTATTCCGGTAAAGGTACAAGTTGTTCTCTCCGAGTACGATGGGGAAAGAAAAATCTCAAGCATGCCCTACACGATGGTAATTGGCGCCAATTATGAGGAATATCCCCACCCAACTGCATCCTTAAGGCTTGGCGTACGTATCCCCGTGAGCAAGATAAGCAAAGAGCACGAAATTGAATATATAGATGTCGGCTCCAACTTGGATTGCGGTGTCTCGTTCAAAGACGATGGCCCCTTTCTAGTTAATCTGCGCATAGACCGATCTTCGCTTTACGCTACGGGATCCGCCAAGGATGGCGAACGCGCACCGGATGATGCTCATCAGGATCCCGACCACCCGCTTCTGAGACAAATGCGCGCAAGCCAGATATTTGTACTGCGAGAAAATCAAACCACGGAAGCAATCATGGCCACAGATCCGCTCAACGGTCATGTCCTCCGAGTTAGCGTTACGCTCTCAATTGCTAAGTAAGGGGGTCGCCTCTGCGCCGTTCGAGAATCGAATGAAGCGCCGCTCCTAACTTAGCCTGACGAAATGCGTAACCAAGGTTTTCCAGTTTCTTCGGCACGACGCGCTGACTCGCCATGAGCAGCGCGTCTGCCATTTCCCTACCCAGCACCAGCCGCAGCGCAAACGGCGGCGCTGGAATAATCGCAGGCCGGTGCAGCACGCTCGCCAGCGTTTCCGTAAACTCCGCATTCGTGACAGGCTGTGGCGAAACCAGATTCAGCGGCCCTGAGATCGGTAGAAAGTTCACCGTTCCCTGAATCGGAGTCCGCTCCAGGCACAATTTCAAAATTCCCACCACATCTTCCAGCGCGATCCACGACATCCACTGCTTCCCGTTCCCCAATCTTCCGCCCAATCCCAATCGAAACGGCGTCAGCATCTTCGGCAATGCCCCACCCTGCTTAGCCAAAACAATTCCCAATCGCGCCAGCACAACCCGAGTCCGCCAAGCCTCCGCCTTCAACGCCTCCGCTTCCCACTCCCGCGCAATTTCGGAGAGAAAGCCTTCGCCCGGCGCACTCTCTTCGCTCAACTCCTCGTCACCGCGGTTTCCGTAGTACCCAATCGCTGAAGCCGAAATAAACACGGATGGCTTCACGTTCATTTTCTCGATCGCTTGCATCAGCGCGCGCGTTGTATCGATGCGGCTCACGCTCAACGCCTCTTTTCGCTTTGCCGTCCAGCGTCCATCCCCGATTGGAGCTCCCGCCAGATTCACCACGGCATCTGGCCCAACTGCCGCTCCTCCCAGCTCGCCTGTAGTCGGATTCCAAGCCACATTGAACCCGCCCGCGTCGTCATTCACCTTCGTCCCTGGCCGCACCAGCCGGCAAACCGAATGTCCCTCCTTCGCCAGCGCCCCCACCAGCGCCCGCCCAACCAACCCCGTCGAACCCGTTATCAGAATTTTCATACTTTAGACGCTACGGGCCGCAGCTGGGCCGGTCAAGTCCACACGCAACTTTTCCCTCTCTCTTCGCGTTAGAATAGTGGGGGAGATGCAAACCCGGGTCCTATTTTTCGGCAAACTCAAGGAGCTCGCCGGTGCCGTCGAGCAGTCGGTCGAGCTCCGCTCCGGCGCAACTATTGCCGATCTCTTCGACCGCTTCGCCCACGAAGCGCCCGCTCTTGCCTCATACCGCTCTTCCGTTGTTGCTTCGCGCAATCAGGAATTTGCTTCTTGGACCACTGTTCTCGAACCCGGCGACGAAATCGCTTTTCTTCCACCCGTGAGCGGCGGCTAACACAATGACTCTTTCACCCAACGACGACCTCGTCCTCCTCGGTCGCGATCCCATCACAGCCGAAACCCTTATTCGCAGCGTTCGCCGGGCGCATGATGGAGCCGTCGTAACTTTCGACGGCTGCGTTCGCAATCGCTCCCACGGCCGCGCTACGCTCTACCTTGAATACGAAGCCTACGAATCCATGGCGCTCGAAAAGATGCGAGAAATCGCCGCGTCGCTTCACGTGCAATTTGCCATCGATTCTGTCGCCATCGCCCACCGCCTCGGTCGCCTCGAAATCGGTGACACGAGCGTCTTCATCGCCGTAAGCGCGCCACACCGCAAAGCTGCCTTCGAAGCCTGCCGCCACGCGATTGACACGCTCAAGAAAACTGTTCCTATCTGGAAAAAGGAGTTCTTCGAAGATGGCGCCGTCTGGGCCGACGGCGAATTGCCTCCCGTCCCCGCGGCCACTCCCGCCGCGAAGCCCGCATCTTAACTGCTCAATGAAACCCACACCCCTGCGCGCTGCCATCGCTCTCTGTCTGCTAGCCTTTGGATTTCCCCTCGCTGGCCCTTCGCAGGAAAATCCCAATCGTCCGCCCTGGGCGCAAAAGAACAAACCCGTCAGTGAAAAATCGCCCAACGATACTGTTTCTGCCAATGACGATCCGCAACAAGGCCGCACCACAATCCGTGTAAAGGTAAATCTCGTCAACGTGCTCGTTAGCGTCCTTGACGAAAACAATCGTCCCGCGCCAGACCTGCCTGTCGAAGCATTTCAACTTTCTGAAGAAGACAATCCGCAAAAAATCGAGGTTTTCGAAAAGGAAACAAAGCAGCCGCTTGACCTTGCTCTCATGATCGATTCGAGCCTCAGTACGCAGATTCAAATGCCCGCGGAACGCGCTGCTGCAGCCCACTTTATCCAGCAAGTTGTCCGGCCCGGCGACCACCTCGCCGTCTTTGCCATCGATGAAAATGTTACGCGCGTCGCCGATTTTTCCGACAAGATCCCCGCGCTGCAGGACGCCGTAAAGAGAATTCCTCCCGGGGCAGGCACTTCCATTTACGACGCAATTGTCCTTGGTTCAAAAAGCCTTGCTGCGCAAAAAGGCGAACGCCGCCACGTCATCATTCTCGTCACCGACGGGGGAGAAACCACCAGCCACTCCGATTTTGAAGCTGCACGTAAAGCCGCGGTTCGCTCCGACTCGCTGCTCTACACAATTTTGATTCGCACGATGAAAAGCGAAGGCGGCCGCAACACCGCGGGCGAACATGCTCTGCAGGCCATCACCGAAACCACGGGCGGCGCAATGTTTTTTCCAGACAGCACCGCCAGTCTCGGCATCATTTTCGATGAAATCGATCGCGAACTCCGCACGCAGTATCGCCTCGCTTACTATCCCAACCCGCGTGGCCCCGCCGAGTCTCTCCGCAACATCCAGATCACTGTCCTCGGTGACTACAAAGTGCGCCACCGCAAGAACTACTACATGGGTCGCGAGTAACCCCCTTGCCTTTGTAGCACCGTTCCTTTAGGGCGACATCTTCGATCCTTGCTTATACGGCTACCAAATTCGGCCGCAACAAATGAAACCCAGTCGCATCCTGATACGCTTTCGCAAACGCCAGCAATTCCGCCTCTCCGTACAATTTTCCCAAAAACGTCAAACTCGCCAACGTCCCCGGCCCGCCCGAATTCATGAAATCTCCCGGATCTTCCGACAACGATTTCGGCGCATCCTCACCGCGCATTCCATTCGGCAAAATCACGGCCGGATGCCCCGTCAGATTAGTAATCGTCAGCTGCGGTCCATTCGACGGTGTCACAATCACATCAAAATCCTCAAACGTTTTCGCCATCGCCTCCATCAGCAACGTCCGTGCTCGCGCCGCTTGAATGTATTCCACCGCCGGAATAAGCCGCGCCGAGCGAAACGTATTCGGCCAGTCGTAATCTTTCTGCGAAGTCAGCAATTTGTCTCTCCCCGTTCGCGTCAATTCATCAAACGCTGCCGCCGATTCCGCAGTCAGCATCGCCTCAATCGCGCCGGCAGGGAATTTCGGCATGTCCACGGGAATCGGCTTCACTCCCATCTCATGCAGCTTCGCCAACGCCGCCTCCAGAAATTTCCGATCGTATTTGTTTCGTGCCCGTGACAATTCCTGAAACCTTTTTCGCTCGTCGCGCTTTTTCTGCTCCTCGGGAGTTTTCGCCGGCTCTTTTTTTTCCGTTTCCGCCGCCTGCTCCTTTGGAGGCTCAAACGCTACCTTCACATATCCAACACGCAATTTTCGCCAATCCAGATTCACATCCCAGTTGAATATCGCTGGCTGCACCGCGCGATCCAATCCATCCTTCCCATAAATCGCATCCAGCACCAACGCGCAATCTTCCACCGTGCGGCAAATCGGCCCCAGCTTGTCCATGCTCCAGGAAAGCGCCATCGCGCCTGTTCGTGGCACCAATCCAAAACTCGGCCGCAATCC